>Ga0209578_10000806_pt1 | contig 34057 bp, 35 predicted proteins | sample tdAd472_FD_187127 | JGI IMG/M metagenome (GOLD analysis project Ga0209578, IMG submission 187127) | Marine sediment microbial communities from the Atlantic coast under amendment with organic carbon and nitrate - tdAd47.2 (SPAdes)... | ecosystem: Environmental > Aquatic > Marine > Coastal >...
AAGCGGCGACACGCCGGAAAGAATCTGACCTGTCATCATTCCCGGTATTGATACGAGCCCCACCGCGAACAGCATGTTCGTGATCGGTATCAATGCGGTCTTGAAGGCATTGCGACGAGCCTCGATCAGCGGTTCATCACGCGCCGTCTCCGACTGGAATCGTTCCGCAGCCAGGCTTACCGAGTTCATCGCTCCGGTGACGATCATTCCCGCCAGCGGCACGACGTAACGCGGACTGAACCAGGGCTCGACGCCGATCACCACTTGCGTCACAAGCGCCAGCACCAGCGCACCCGTAAAGCCGATCGCGACCAGCGCGAACGGCCAGGACTGCCTCTTCTGACCGCCGAGCGGCCGTACTGCGATCCAGCTCGCGACGACGACCATGATCGAAACAACACCGAGGATGATCCAGAAGTTATCGCTATCGAAGATGTAGATCAGCACATAACCGATCAGAAACAGCTGCACGAGCATACGCCCCATCGCGTACACGGCCGTACCGACCGCCGCGGCTGCCTGCCAGCGCCACATTATTGCGAGCACGACCAGGGCCGGCAGAAAGCCGTACAGGAGCCCCTCGGTGGAAACCTCGAGGATACCGCCATTCATGATTTCGGCATCGCGAGAATCAGCATGCCGGCTTGCCCATTTCGGGGGGCAGTACGGCCTCTATCCGCTCCATGACGTCCAGCCTGTGCACGAGGTCGTGAATGTAGTCGAAACTGTCAGTCTCGAGCACGAGCACATCGCTCATATCGTAGGATTCGATCCACTCCTCGTACAGGCGCTCCAGACGCTTCAGGTAGGACAGTGGAACGTCTTTCTCCATGGCCCGGCCTCTTAGCCGAATGCGCTGCCGCAAGGTGCGCATCGAGCAACGCAGGTAAATCATCAGGTCGGGCGGACGGATAGCGTCGAGAATGGCGCCGTAGAAACTCTGGTAGGTATGCCAGTCGCGCTTCGATATTTTGCGCATCTGGTGTAGCGCCGTGGCGAATATCTCCGCATCCTCGAATATCGTCCGATCGAGTGCGACTACTCCCGGCTGCCGGTCGAGTTCCTGGTGCAGGCGAAACTTGTTGGCAAGAAAATAGAGCTGCGACTGGAATGCCCAGCCTTTCATGTCTTTGTAAAAATCGGCGAGGTAGGGATTCTCGTCGTTCGGCTCGTAGAAAGGCACGACACCATAAGTGCGCGCGAGAAAATCGACCAGCGTCGATTTTCCCGTACCCATGTTTCCGGCGATGGCGATGGAGCGTTTCATTGCCGGCTACCTTACCGCATTCGCGTCTGGCGTCCATGGTCAAGATCACCTATGCTGCGCGCTTCACGCCAGATGGGAACCGACGGTGAACCAGCCCACCGTATTGATTAGCGAAGACGATATCCAGAAACGCGTCGCCGAACTGGCCGAGCAAATCTCGGCGGACTACGAGGATATGGGCGACGTCGTGCTGATTGGTGTTCTCAAGGGCGCATTTATCTTCCTCGCCGACCTGTCGCGCCGCCTGACCATCCCGAGAACCATCGAGTTCATTGCCGTTTCCAGCTATTCGACGGGCAGTATCTCCTCAGGCGCCGTGCGCCTCGTGATGGACGTCCGCGGCAATATCGAGAACCGACACGTGCTGATCGTCGAAGACATCGTCGATACCGGGCACACGCTGAAATACCTGATCGGCATCCTCGAGTCCCATCGGCCCGCATCGATTCGAACCTGCGCGCTGTTGCACAAGGCAGAGAGTGCCGAAGTCGACGTGCCAATCGACTACGTCGGCTTTGGTATCGGCCACGAGTGGGTCGTCGGGTACGGGCTGGATTACGCCGAGGAAGGCCGTACCCTGCCCTATATCGGTTCGGTTCAGCCCACCGAGGAGTAATCAATTAAGGTCACTGTCACCTTAATTGACTAGTGATCCGCGCAATCATCGATCTCGACCTCGATGGTCGAGTGCCCAATACTGTACTGGTCCCTGAGAACGGCCTTGACCTCACGAATCAGTGCGGTCGGGTTGTCGACTGTCGAACTCAACTGCACGTGCATCGTCAACATAAGGTCCTGCGGCGTCAGTCCCCACACGTGCACATGGTGGATGCCCTTCACCGCGGGGACGCGGCGCGTAATTCTCTCCTGCATTTCATCTCTGTCGAGCCATGCTGGCGCGCCCTCGAGGAGTACGTGAGCGCTTTGCCGGACCAGCGCCCAGGCGCTTTTCAGAATCAGGAATGCAACTGCGATCGACAGCAGCGGATCGATTGCCATCCAGCCCGTGTAAATGATGACGATGGCCGCAACGATGGCGGCTACAGAGCCGAGCAGATCTCCCGCAACGTGCAATGCCGCGCCGCGGATATTCAGGTTGTCCCTGTCGCCGCCATGCAGCACGGTGAATGCAAGTATGTTCACCACGAGTCCGGCGGTGGCAACGATCAACATCGTCTGCCCCATGACCTCGGTCGGCGTTACGAAGCGGCGTATGGCCTCGAAGAGAATCCAGCCAACGATCAGCAGCAGGCTCAGGCCGTTTACGAAGGCGGCCAGAATCTGGAAGCGCTGGTAGCCGAACGTCCGTCTGCCGTCGGCCGGTCGTTTGCTGACGTGAAACGCAACAGCAGCCAGCGCCAGCGCCATCGTGTCCGTGAGCATGTGCCCGGCGTCCGCGAGCAGTGCCAGTGACCCGGCAAGAATACCGCCGACCACCTCCACCACCATGAAGGTGCCCGTCAGAACCAGCGCTATGATGACGCGCCGCATGTTGCTGTGACCGTGGCTCACTTTGAAGGTGCGTCGTTTCCTCAGCAATCAAAAAAGGCGGTTCCTTTCGAAACCGCCTTCGCTACCTACGTAATGTACGTGGTACCTGGCCCCCTGAACCCCCGCCAAGCTGTACCTGAAGGTGTCTTGCATGTGTTGTCTATTGCCGGCGTCGATCTGGTGTTGCTCAAACACGACGCTTTGGTGGCCAAAAGATCGCAGCAATCCCGCCTGTTGTCAATATTCTAGACCCTTTCTAGCCAAAATACCGCTCGTATCCGAAATTCGTTGCATATTTGCAACATTTTTTCGGGGTGTTGGCCGCGCTCGACTCCGCTTACAATGCGGCCAGAAACCGACCACCACGGCCCGGATGGAGCGCCCGCCCAGATGAAAAGACCCCAAATCCTCGTCCTGTCGTTGCTGCTGTGGGTACTACCCGTATACGCAGACAGTGCGATCCACAATATTTCGGGCTACACGCCGACAGATGACGGTCTCCGCGAATTCAGCGTCCTGGTGATCGACGCCAACGGCCGGATCGTCGCCGCGGGCGGCGACGACCTGCTTGATGGCGTAGCGGAAGACGAACGCGTTGATGGCGCGGGTCACATTGTCTTGCCGGGACTCACCGATGCCCACGCCCATATCTATAACCTGGGCCTCCTGGCTTCCAACCTGGACCTGACCGGGAGCGACAGTCTCGAGAACGCCGTCGAACGCATCGACGAATACGGGGGGCGACGCAGCGCGGGCTGGATAGTGGGCCGCGGCTGGAACCAGGTGTTGTGGCCGGTTGAGGAATTCCCGCGTGCATCGGATATCGACGCCGTGGTCGCCGATCGGCCCGTGTGGTTGCGCCGCATCGACGGTCATGCCGGGTGGGCTAACAGCAAGGCGCTCGAGGTGGCTGGCATCGACGATACGACGCCGGACCCGATCGGCGGCAAGATAATCCGTGACGAGCGCGGCAAGGCAACGGGCGTGCTCGTCGACAAGGCGATGTACATCGTGGACCGGCATGTCCCCGCCCCGGCCCGGCGGGACATACGCGAGGCATACCGGCGCGCCTCCGACATCCTTCTGGCACTCGGCATCACGGGCGTGCACGACGCCGGCATCAACAAGACCCAGGCCGAGGTCTTTATGTCGATGGCCGACGACGCGGAACTGGGTATTCGTGTGTACGCGATGCTCTCCGACGCCGGCGCGAACCTCGATGCTTTTCCCGAACCCGTCAGGCGCTACGGCGACGACCGGCTCGACATCGCGTCAGTCAAACTGTATGCAGACGGCGCGCTGGGTAGCCGCGGCGCGGCGATGATCGATCCCTATGACGATGACCCGGAGAATCGCGGCCTGCCCTTCTGGACCCAGGACCAACTGAACGGCTTCGTGCAGAAAGCGAATGCCAAAGGCTTCCAGGTCGGCATTCATGCGATCGGCGATCTCGGCAACCGCATGGCGCTCGATGCCTTCGACAAGGCACAGGGTGGCAAGACCTCGCCGCTGCGGAACCGGGTCGAGCATGCACAGATCATCGCGATGATCGACATTCCCCGGTTCGCGGAACTCGGTGTCATCGCGTCGATGCAGCCGACGCACGCGACAAGCGACATGAACATGGCCGAAGACCGCATCGGCCCCGCGAGAATCCGTGGCGGATATGCGTGGCGTCGACTCCTGGAGTCGGGTGCTGTGCTCGCCGGCGGCTCGGATTTCCCGGTTGAATTGCCGAACCCGTTCCTCGGCCTCTACGCGGCCATAACGCGCCAGGACCGAGAGGGCCTGCCACACGGCGGCTGGTATCCGGACCAGGCACTGAGCCGAGAAGAAGCGCTGCATTCCTTCACATTGGCGGCCGCCTATGCGGCGCACCAGGAAGACCGGCTGGGCAGCCTGGAACCAGGCAAGTGGGCCGATTTCATCGTTATTGACAGGGACTACTTCGACGTCCCCGTCGCGGAGATCGACGATATTCGCGTACTGCAAACCTGGGTCGGCGGTAAACTTGTTTTTGACGCCGCAGCCGTGGAGTGAATCATGATCGTCGAACAGGTCTGGACCGGGAACGCCTATCGCAATTTCAATTACCTGATCGCCTGCCCCGAGACCGGCGAAGCCCTGGCCGTCGATCCGCTGGACTTCGACAAATGCCTCGCCGTCGCGGCGGAGCGCGGCTGGACAGTCACGCAGATTCTGAACACGCACGAGCATGGCGATCATACGGGCGGGAACAAGGGCATGGTCGCCGCGACCGGCGCCAGGATCATCGCCCACAAGGATGCGGGCGGGCGTATCCCGAACATGGATCGTGGGGTCGCCGCAGGCGACCTTATCAAAGTCGGGGCAACGGTCGATCTTGAGTGTCTCGACACGCCGGGACACACCATGAGCCACGTCTGCCTGCTGTCGCACACCGATCAGCCGGCATTGTTCAGCGGCGACACCTTGTTCAACGCCGGTGCCGGCAATTGCCACAACGGTGGTCATCCGGAGGAACTCTACGAGACGTTCGAAAACCAGCTCACCAGGTTGCGCGACGACACGTTGATTTATCCCGGACACGACTACCTGGTCAACAACCTGCGCTTCACGCTGGATCGCGAACCAGACAATGCGACCGCAATGCAGATGATCGATGACTACGAGGACCAGGACCCCGCCGACGCACTCGTGACAACGCTGGCCCAGGAACGCGAAATGAACACCTTCTTTCGCCTCGACAGCTCATCGGTCATCGCGAAGCTCCAGCAGGACTTTCCGGACATAGGCGATAACCCGGACGCACGCGCCGTATTCCTGAAGCTCCGCGAATTACGCAACAGCTGGTAGCCCTGTCCTTCGAGACAGGCCTGTTGGGCTTCTCGTGTTACGTATCGAAGAGTCGCGGTTTTGCGGCTGCCCAGAGCCACAGCAATGACTTGTACAGGCGTTGCTGCTCGGCGAGTTGCCCCCGCCAGCGCATACCATCCCCTTCGAAGTAGGCATCCAGCAGGAACTCCGCCTGCCGATTCGACAGATCGTGATGTTCGACGACAGTCGCCAGGTCGAAGAACGGATCGTTGTCGCCGGCGTATTCCCAGTCGAGGAAACGCAATTCCGGCGTAGTCAGAATATTGGCGACAACCAGGTCATTGTGACAACAACAGATGTTTTTCGGCCGCCGCATCGATTCGATTATTTCGACGTGTTCTTTCGCGATCGATGCGTCGGTACCCTCGAGTTCGGCCCGGTACACCCTGGCAGCCGCTCTGGCGTCAAATACGCGGCCCGTCAGCGGCATCGCATGCAGTTTGCGCAACGCCTCAGCCAGCAGGAGCAGGTTTGCGTCATCGTCAAGGTGCCGTGGCGTCCACACTTCGCCATCGACGTACTCGACCAGGTACGTGATTTCATCGACATACAGCACTTCGTTGGCGATACCGGCTTGCACGCCTTGTTTTTGAACCGCCGCCTCTTCGATACGCGGGTTCAGCGGCTCCGGCCTCGGCGCCGCGTCAAATTTCAGGACGCCGCGCCGGGACGCCGTCTCGACGAGGAAGTTACGGTTCGTCAGGCCACCAGGCAAAAACCGGACGCTGGCATCTCGCCATCCGGGTATGTCTGCAATGACTTCTTCCGCTCGTTCCGTACTGCTCATACATTCTGCTCCCGCCACGATCGGCGCCATGCGAGCATGCCAAACGGGATCATGAAAACATAGACGACGAACAAAATGGAGGTCAGCTGCAGATCCCGCGCCCAGTAGATCGCGATCGATGCAACATCGATAACCAGCCAATACCACCAGTTCTCGAGGACTTTGCGCGCAACGAGAAACGTCGCCCAGATGGCACCCCAGGTCGTCAACGAATCGATATACGGATAGGCCGCGTTCGTGAAGCGCGCCAACGTGTAGCCGTTGGCGACACTGACCACGACGATCGCCAGGATTGCAGTCGCATGCACGCGAAGCGGCCAGATGGAGACAGGTAATTCTCCGTCACCCGACCGGCCGCCATGCCACATGTACCAGCCGTAGACCGCCATTCCAAAGTAGAACGAGTTCAGCGCCGACTCCATGTACAGTTTGGCAACAACGAACAGGTATACGTAAATCGCAGTACTGATCGCCGCAAAGAGCCAGCACCAGATATTCTGGCGAATGGCCAGGAACAGATAAGCGATCGCGGCGAGCACCGCGATAAGCTCGAGCGGAGAAAATGCCCGGGCCTCCTGCGCCAGTGTGGTCCAGGTGTCGGCCACCCGGCGTCAGCCCGCAATCGGATTGTTCAGAATTTTCATTGCGAATACGGCCTTGGGGACCCGATCGAACGTCGCCTTGATCTCCTTGTTCAAGGCAGCCATGACATCGTCATAGTCGCCACGAAGCTGCGTGCTCATCGGGTTTGTCGCTACCTCAATTTCGGGATACCCGTTCAGGCGTTCGATGACGTCCTTGATCGGCGGAATAAAATCCGCATCCAGAGGGTAAAGGCTGATATCTACGGCAACTCTCATTATTGAAACCTCATGTCGAACGTTACACCGATTTGTCGAGCATCCCCGAGGCGGGTGTACAACGCATTCGGGAAGTTGGGTGGCTCATTACCGAAATAGAAGCCGCGTACTGCGTACTCACGATCGAGCAAATTACGCCCCCAGAGCTGCAGCGACCACCTGTCGGCGTCATAACCCAGGCGAGCATTGACGAGTTCGTACGACTGTGACTTCTGGTCGTGGCTGACGTCAAAATAGAAGGCGTCCCTGGCCGTCATATCGAGGCGTGCGAAAAAGCCGCCCGGGTGACGGTAGCTGGCTCCGGTCGCCAACGTGTAGTCAGGCGCGTGGGCCTGCTTGCGACCACTGAGATCTACCTGTGGCGTGCTGAATTCGTCGAAGGTTGCGTCGAGCAGGCCGACGTTCGCGTACAATTCGATGGTCTCGGAGACAAACCAGCGCAGGTCCGCCTCCAGTCCTCGCGTCTCGCCCTTCGCGGCATTGTCCGTGAAGAATACGAACGATGCCGGATCGTTGGGGATGAGCTGGAATGACGTGCGTACCTGCTGATCGTCGCGGCGACTGAAGAACACCGCAACATTTAGCGAAAGCGCGTCGCCCAGCAATGACGACTTGATGCCGGCTTCCAGATTCCAGGTTTCTTCGGGCCCGAACTCGCGTCGGCCATCAGGCACAAGACCGAGATTGAATCCGCCGGCTTTGTAGCCTTTCGACAAGCTGACGAAACTCGTCAGAGAACCGGAATGATCATGGCTCAGCGTAATCTCGCCGCCACTCATCGTTTCCGACGGCCCTGCCTGCAGGCCAGCCGTGTCCTCGTAGTCCGTTGAGCGATGCTCGATACGCAGTCCGATGCTCAGTCTCGTCGCAGGGCCGAACAAGCGCTCGAGTTGGCCGAACAGCGCGACGTTGGTCGACTCGTAATCGCTGCCGAAGGCGTCGTCCAGGCTGTCGGAAAAATTGAAGCCCGGGTCGAAGTATTCACCCTGGTTAATTGTTAGCAACTCATCCTGCATGTTGAGCGCATAGACTCCCAGCAGCCAATCAGTCGTGTCGTTGAACAGCTTGCCGGCCTCGGTGGACGCAAACCTGAATTCCTGGCTGATCGTGCGTCGCGAACGATCACTCAGTGAAATGTAATCGTATGTAACCGGAGCCCATGCATCATCGTTGCCCCAGTCGGCATCGAAACTGAATTCGATATCCGAATCGGCAACCGATGTAATGGATGTGAGGGTCGCACGCTCGGGGCCGATCCACTCGACGCGCACGGACGCCCCGCTACTCGCTTGTGCGTCTGTGCCGGGTTTGTCCGAGAGCATCGTATAGCTGTTGTCGATTGCGAACGCGTCGTAACCGTTGTCCACATCCGCGAACATCACGGCGAAGTCCACGCTCAGGTCTTCGGCAGGCAGCCATCGCAGGCGACCCCGAACCGTTGTTTCGTCACGGCCGTTCGTGTCGTCGCGCCCGAGGTAGGTGTTGTTACGAAAGCCGTTGCTGTCGTACTGGTGCGCACTCAGCCTGAACAACAGCTTCCCGGTCGTCGTGACAGGACCGCCGATCGCAATTCCTGCCGATCGTGTATCGTCGTCGCCAGCAGTCAACTGCACCTTGCCATCGAATTGCCCGGTCGGCATGGCACTTTGCACGTAGACGAGCCCAGCCAGTGCATTGGCGCCGTATCGAGTCCCCTGTGGCCCGCGCAGTACCTCTATGCGCTGAACGTCGAACAGGGTTGCGATCGTGCCGATGCCGCTGAAGTCGATGTCGTCAATCAGGAAGCCGACCGACGGATTCGGGGCGCCCTGGTATTGCTCCAGTTCTCCGACGCCGCGAATCTGCAGGTAGCGCGCCCGGTGACCGTCACCCGACCAGTTGAGGTTGGGTACGACATTGACGAGCTCCTCAAAGTGCTGCACCGCGAGTTTCTCGATGACTTCGGCGCCCAGCACCGTAACGCTGGCAGGCAGCTCGCTTGCTGGCCGCTCCCTGAAGTCGGCCGTCACGATGATCTCATCGATCGTTTCTGCGGCCAGCAGGGTAATAGAGAACGAAAGCAGGCAGACGGCAGCGAAAGTCCGCGTGGCGTGTGTAGTTGTCATGATTCCCTTCCTACGCCGGCATTACCCGGTTCAGGTTCTAAGGGTTCCCGTTACGGATCTCAGGTCTGACGACCACCCCTGTGTTATTGCGATTATATCAGCGCCCGAGCCTCGCGATCAGGCTGGATGTGTCCCAGCGACTGCCGCCGAGTTTCTGCACTTCTTCGTAGTAGCGATCGACGATCTCCGTCAGTTCGAGCGTGGCGCCGTTCTTCTGCGCCTCGTCGAGCGCAATACCGAGGTCCTTGCGCATCCAGTCTACAGCGAAGCCGAACTCGAACTCGCCGTCGACCATTGTCTGCCAGCGGTTTTCCATTTGCCACGACTGCGCCGCACCCTGCGATATTGCGCTGATGACCCTGGCAGGGTCGAGCTCGGCGCATTTCGCGAAATGCAGTGCCTCGGACAAGCCCTGCACCACACCGGCTATACAAATCTGGTTGACCATTTTCGCGAGTTGGCCTGAGCCAGCGTCGCCGATCAGCGTGATCGCCTTGGCATAGGACTCCATGACAGGTCGCGCGCGCTCGAAGATATCCTCGTCTCCGCCGACCATGATGGTCAACTGGCCGCTCTCGGCGCCCGCCTGGCCGCCGGACAACGGCGCATCCAGAAATCCAACCGCACGTTCGGCCGCCGCGGCGGACAGTTCCCGCGCCAGCGTCGCCGAAGCCGTCGTATGATCGACGAGAATGCTGCCCTCGGCCATAGCCGCAAGCGCTCCGTCATCACCGGCAACAACGTCACGGACGTCGTCGTCATTGCCAACGCAGGTAAACACGATGTCAGCGCCCGATCCCGCTGCCGCCGGAGTGGGCGCCATGGTTCCTGTGTTTTCTTCGCACCACTTCCCGGCTTTGTCCGCGGTTCGATTGTAGACGACAACCGCATGCCCGTTCTTTGCGAGAAAGGCTGCCATGGGATAACCCATGACGCCGAGGCCGATAAATGCGGTCTTCATCAGTTTTTCTTGCGCGGATCGAGGCCGATCGAGCGCGCGATGATCTCGCGCATGATCTCGGAAGTACCTGCGTAAATTCGTGATACACGCGCAGCGGTGTACATCCTGCTGATCGCGTACTCGTCCATGAACCCTGCTCCGCCGTGCAGTTGCAAGCATTCGTCTGTCACACGGCCCTCGAGCTCGCTTGTGAATAACTTCGCCTTGGCTGCATCGTCCGGGCCCAGCTTGCCGTCGTTGTGCTGCATCACACACTGGTCAACGAAGGCCTGGGCGATATCGATTCCAGTGCGCATGTCGGCCATCTTGAAGCGCGTATTCTGAAAGGCGGCGACCGGCTGGCCGAATACTTCCCGGTCGTTGATGTACTCCATCGTCGTGCCGAACGCTGCCTCGCAGTTGGCGATAAAGCCGACGGCGGCGAGCAATCGTTCCTCAACGAGGCCATGCATCATGTGATAGAAACCCCGGTGCGGCTGGCCGAGCAAATTCTCTTTCGGCACCTTGACGTTGTTGAAGAAGAGTTCCGCTGTATCCTGGCTTTTGATGCCGATCTTCGCGAGATTGCGGCCGCGCTCGAAGCCCTCCATGCCACGCTCGACGACGAACAGGCTGATGCCGCGCTTGCTCTCCAGGTCGGTCTTCGCCGCCACGATCACGAGGTCCCCCAGAACGCCGTTCGATATGTAGGTCTTGGATCCGTTTAGCAGGTAATAGTCGCCTTTGTCTTCGGCTTTCGTGCGTATCGAGGCCAGGTCGCTACCGGTGCCGGGCTCGGTCATCGCGATGGCGAGAATCTGTTCGCCGCTTACGCACTTCGGCAACCAGCGCTCCTTCTGCTCGTCCGTGCCGAACTCGTCGATGTAGGGAGCCACCAGCCTGCTGTGCAACCACATGAAGAAGCCGACCTCGCCATGCAAGGTAAGTTCTTCCATGAGGATCTGCTCGTAGCGAAAATCACTGACGCCGGCGCCGCCGTATTTCTCGTCCGCCCACATGAGCAGCAAACCCTGTTCGCCCGCCTTGAGGTACGCCTCGCGATCGACGATGCCCTGTTCGCGCCAGCGTTCGCCGTGTGGCTGGATTTCGTTGATCATGAAACTCCGCACGGAATCGCGGAACATCTCATGTTCTTCGTCAAATATGTTTCGTTCCATTCTTACTTACCCTTGAACTCAGGCGCCCGCTTCTCGAAGAACGCACGGATGCCTTCCTGATTGTCCTCACTGCCGAGTAGCTCGCCCTGGAGCTTCGCTTCCATATCGTAGGCATCCGACCAGTCGTTGTCGGAGGCAAAGCGCATGACTTTCTTGGTCGCGGCGAGCGACAACGGCGCCCGCCCCGCGAGTACCTGTGCCCACTCGAGAGCTGCGGCCTGTAACTCTTCGGCCGGTACGGCTTTATTCGCGAGACCGAGTTCCACGCATCTTTCGGCCGGGATACGTTCCGACTCGACGCTGAGCTGGAAAGCCCTGCGATAACCAAGCTGGCGCACCAGTAACCAGTTGAGTCCGCCGTCAGGCACAAGCGAAATTGTCGTGAACGGCGACAACAGGAAAGCGTTGTCGGCCATGATTAACAGGTCGCACTGCAGTGCCATCGACAATCCAATGCCGGCTGCTGAGCCCGGCACCGCTGCAATGACCGGCTTCGGGATGCTTGCGATGGCTTCCTGCACCGGCCGGTACTCGACCTGCAAAATTTCTTCCACATCGCGCTCGATCCCGGCCTTGAGATCGGCCCCGGCCGAGAAGCAGCGGCCCTCACCCGTGAAAACGACGACGCGGACCAGATCGTCATCACGCGCCTTCTCGAACGCTTCGACCACTTCGGCTCGCAGCGCCGTATCGAAAGCGTTCATGCTATCGGGTCGATTCAGTGCAATGACAGCTATTGCGCCATGACGCTCGTACTTGACAATATCGCCCAACACTCGCTCCTCGTTTACATGTTGCGACGGTATTCGCCGCCGACGTCGTAGAGTGCCGCCGATACCTGCCCCAGCGAGCTGCTCTTCACGGTCTCCATCAGCGCGGCGAAAATATTGCCACGCTCACGCGCGACGCCCTGCAGGTGCAACAACGCCGAATTGCGCTCATCGTCGTGCGTCGACTGGAAAGCGCGCAGGTGCCGGATCTGGTCATTCTTTTCGTCTTCCGTTGAGCGAATGAGTTCGAGCTCATGCACCTCGTCTTCCTGTCCCTCCCTGGGCAGGAACATATTCACACCAATCAGTGGCAGTGAACCGTCGTGTTTCTTGCTTTCGTAATACAGGCTCTCTTCCTGAATCTTGCCGCGCTGGTACATCGTGTCCATTGCACCCAGCACGCCGCCACGTTCGGAAATACGCTCGAACTCCTGGTAAACGGCCTCTTCGACGAGATCGGTCAGTTCGTTGACGATGAACGATCCCTGCCAGGGGTTTTCGCAGAAGTTCAGGCCGAGCTCCCGGGAGATGATCATCTGGATCGCGACAGCACGGCGCACGGATTGTTCAGTCGGCGTCGTGATCGCCTCGTCGAAGGCGTTCGTATGCAGGCTATTGCAATTGTCGAACAGCGCATACAGGGCCTGCAGGGTCGTACGTATGTCGTTGAAGCTGATCTCCTGGGCGTGCAGGCTGCGACCGGACGTCTGGATGTGATACTTCAACATCTGCGAACGTGCGCTTGCCCCGTAGCGCTCGCGCATCGCGCGCGCCCAGATGCGTCGCGCAACGCGGCCAATGACCGAATATTCGGGGTCCATGCCGTTCGAGAAAAAGAAACTCAGGTTCGGTGCGAACTCGTCGATATCCATGCCGCGCGCGAGGTAGTACTCAACGATCGTAAAGCCGTTGGCCAATGTGAAAGCAAGTTGACTGATCGGGTTCGCGCCGGCTTCGGCAATGTGATAGCCGCTGATCGACACGCTGTAGTAATTGCGGACGTCGTTGTTATTGAAGAACTCCTGCACATCGCCCATCATCTTCATCGCGAACTCCGTCGAGAAAATGCAGGTGTTTTGTGCCTGATCTTCCTTGAGGATATCCGCCTGCACCGTGCCGCGAACCGATGACAATGTTTCCTTTTTGATTCGTGCGTAAGTCTCGGCATCGACCACCTTGTCGCCCGATACGCCGAGTAAGCCGAGGCCCAGGCCGTCGTTGCCGGGCGGAAGTTCGCCTTCGTAGCAGGGGCGCTCGCGGCCTTCGAAATACTTGTCGATACGCTTCGCGGCGCTCTTCCATTCGCCGCTTGCACGCAGGTGCTTCTCCACCTGTTGGTCAATCGCCGTGTTCATGAAGAACGCGAGTATCATCGGTGCCGGACCATTTATCGTCATCGAGACTGACGTCGTCGGCGCACAAAGATCGAAGCCCGAGTAAAGCTTCTTCATGTCGTCGACCGTGGCGATCGAGACGCCAGAATTGCCCACCTTGCCGTAGATGTCGGGCCTCTCGTGCGGGTCCTCGCCGTACAGGGTCACGGAGTCGAACGCCGTGGATAGCCTCGCCGCATCCTGACCGCGCGACAGATAGTGGAATCTCCGGTTCGTGCGTTCGGGCGTACCCTCGCCTGCAAACATACGCGTCGGATCCTCACCGAGGCGCCGGTACGGATAAACACCCCCCGTGTACGGATACGCGCCCGGCAGGTTTTCCCTCGCCAGGAACGCAAGGAGCTCACCCCAGTCGCGGAAATCAGGCGCCGCGATCTTCGGAATTTTCTGGTGACTCAGAGACTCACGATAGTTGTCGCCCGTGATCTCGCGGCCACGGACCGTGTAGCTGTGTTTCTCGGAGCGCACGCCTGCCTTGCGCTGCGGCCATTCGCGAATCAGCCTGATCGATTCCGGGGTCAACTCCGCGAGCGTTTCCTGGTAGCGCTGTCGCAAGACCAGCAATGTCTGGTCGCCACCCCCGGTCAGCGCATCGCTCTTGTAGAGTTCGAGTTCAGCAGGTAGTGCTGCATCCTCGAGCGTCTTCAGCGTCTCGTAGAGATGCTGCACACGGCTCGCAATGTCGGCCTGTGACTCGATGCGGCCGTTGATGTCGCGTCCCTGCTCCGCGATTTCCGCGAGGTATCGGACACGGCTTCCCGGAATCATCGCGGTTGCACGCGGCTCTCGTATCGACGTGTCAATCTCCGGCGACCAATCTGCCGGATCGAGATTGCTCTTGTCAGCTACGCGCCGGCACAACTCTGCGAACATCCAGCTGATGCCGGGATCGTTGAACTGGCTGGCAATCGTCGGATACACCGGTATGTCATCGTCGCTCGTGTCGAATGCGACGTGGTTACGCTTCCATTGCTTGCGGATATCACGCAATGCGTCCTCAGCACCGCGCTTGTCGTACTTGTTGAGCACGATCAGGTCCGCGAAATCCAGCATATCGATCTTCTCCAGCTGGCTCGCAGCGCCATAGTCGCTGGTCATGACATAGACGGAAAAATCGACGAGATCGACGATCTCGCTGTCGCTCTGGCCGATGCCCGCGGTCTCGACGATGATGAGGTCGAATCCGAGGGATTTCAGAAACAGGATGTGATCACCCAGCATTTCGCTGGTAGCGAGGTGCTGCCTGCGCGTCGCAATGGAGCGCATGTAGACGCGATCCGAGCGCAGCGTATTCATCCGAATGCGGTCCCCGAGCAGGGCTCCCCCCGTGCGGCGCCGGGTCGGATCGACGGCCAGTACCGCGATGTGCTTGTCCGTGAAACTGCCGAGGAATCGATTCAGAATTTCGTCGGTCACGCTGCTCTTGCCGGCGCCACCGGTGCCGGTAATTCCGATCACAGGCGCATTTCCGGCCTGTACCTGCCATTCCTTGCGCAAGCGGGTCAACGTGGTTTCATCGAGTACGCCCTCTTCGATCGCCGAGATGGTGCCGGCAATGTCGACAGCGGAATCGCGATCGACCTTGTCCGGTGCGGTTGACTCGCGCCGCGCCGCCGCTGTTCTCTCCACCAGGTCCGAGATCATGGCCTCCAGGCCGAGCTCCATACCGTCGTGCGGATGGTAGATTCGCTCAACGCCGTACGCCATCAAAGTCTCGATCTCCTCCGGCGTGATCGTGCCACCACCGCCACCGAAAACTCGAATGTGTCCGGCGCCCAGCTCGTTCAGGCGATCGATCATGTAGCGGAAGAATTCGTTGTGCCCGCCCTGGTAAGAGCTGACGGCGATACCGTCCGCGTCTTCCTGGATGGCGGCGCGCACGATGTCGTCAACACTACGATTGTGCCCGAGGTGAATCACCTCGACGCCCTGCGCCTGGATGAGACGCCGCATGATGTTGATGGCGGCATCATGGCCGTCGAATAGCGACGCTGCGGTCACAAAACGCAGCGGGGCTGCCGTGGCCTTTCGCGTCGCGCCGCGGAGATCGCTGGCTACTGTGCTCATGGACTCGCTTCCTCCGGGTAATTCACGGCGAAAAAATCCGCCCGAAAGGCAGAAATTCTTTACAAATCAATCATTTTCGCTGTTGAAAAAATTTTAATCTAGATTAAAATAATGCACTACCACGCAGAACTCAAGTGCAGGGCCCATGCATTCCAGCGACTCCACAGCCGGTCAGCGCGTCGACACCCGTTTTCAGCTCAAACGTGACAGCATGCTCAGGGCGGCAGCACGCTGCTTCAATCTCAAGGGCTTCAGTGGCACGTCGCTGAAAGACGTCGCCGATATCCTCGGGCTAACCGACGCCGCATTGTATTACTACGTAAGGAACAAGGAAGAACTCGTGTACCTGTGCTATGTACGTGCCGCGGACGTGGGGCGCGAAGCGCTGCAACGCGCAAACGATGAAGGCGGATGCGGGCTGGATACGGTTGAGAGATACCTGCGATACCACATCGAGGTCATGGTCGGCGAGCGCGGACCTGTCGCCATCATGAGTGAGATTCCGTCTCTGAAACCCGAGCACCGCGACGACGTTCTTGAACTGTCCCGCAAGCACAGTGCCGCGTTTGAAGCACTTCTGGAGCGGGGCATCCAGGACGGCAGCATCGCACCCTGTGATGTCAGGATGACGGGCAATGCGATCATGGGATCGCTCAACTGGATCCCGAAGTGGTTTCATGGGGACTCGAACATGGCGGGCAAAGTGCTCGCAGAGTTTCCGCAGATTCTGAGCCGTGCGCTGCGGCCAACCTGATGTAGATTAGCTGGTGCCTGCTCAGGTGTGGATTAGTCAGGTGCAGTTTAGCGATCGTCAATGCTCGCGACGTAGGTCATGACCTGGACCTCGAGTGCATTGATTTCGCCCGACGTTATGTTGTCGGCATCGACGCGCTCGATTTCGAGCGTCTTGACGATGAAGTTCAGGTGCTTCTGCATACGCCTTGTCACCTCGCTGCGATAGGCATCCAGCGACATGCTCGAACCTTCGCGCGGTTTGACGACAATCACGGGTGAACTCGAACGACTGGTCCGCGAACCTGTCGGTCCGTCGTTCAACAATTCGTAGTCTTCGCGAACCTCTCTCATGCGTACGACAATGTCACAGTATTCCGCTCGCAGTCGAAGGTATAACTCGTCGGAACGTTCCATGTCGATGGTATCGAGGCGCCTGATCAAGTCGTCACGCACGGCGATGAACGGGGCCGTCTTGCGTTCGGCGGCCAGGCGATACCAGGCGGACGCAAGTACGGGATCTTCCCGCACGCCCAGCCCGGTCAGGGTCATGAACCCGACCATGTACTGCGCGTACTTGTCGCCGATTGGCGCGAGTTCGTTACGGTAAATGACATGAGCGCGCTTGTAATCCTCGCGCTCGAACAACTCCTCGGCCTTGTTCTGAACGCTCAAAATCTCCGCATCCTTGACGTAGCCACCGCTCGACGAATAGTCCTGGGCGAACGCCGCCGGCAGCGTAAGACACGCGGTCACTACAAAACAGAATGTCAGTCTGAGGTTCAATTCCTGGCGTCTCGGTAGCGCTATGTTGCTACAGCTTTTGAGTTCTTCGACTCCATCGAAGTTCCCGTCAAATCCGTCGTCTAATCGTCGAAATCAGGCTCACGCCCGGCCATATTCGCGATCACAGCTTCTTGCTGGTTTGTGCCTGTCAGCACACCCGCCTGCAACGCGGCTTCCAGCGCCAGTGACCGCGCTCTATCCAGGTCCCGGCGCTCATTGAACATCTTCTTCATCGCCCGGATGGCATCCGGCGATTTTGCGGCAATATGTCGCGCCGTGTCCCTTGCGGCGGCCAGTGGTTGCTCGTGTACGGCGGTTGCGAGACCAATTTCAAACGCCTCGCGTCCGCTTACGACACGACCGGTATAGGCGAGTTCCCTCAATCGGTCCTCCGGAAGGAGATTTCCGCTCGTCACCGTAATCGCCAGGTCCGGAATCAGCCCCCAGCGAACCTCCATAATGGACAGCTTGGCGTCGGGTGTTACGTACCGCAGGTCGGCGCCCAGCGCGATCTGCAAACCGGCTCCGAAGGCGACACCCTCGATCGCACAAATGACCGGCACGGGCAATTCCCGCCACACATACGCCGCACGCTGGAACCGATTTGCGGGAGTACCGTCGAGTGGCGCCAGGGACTCGGCATCAATCGATATTTCAGAATTGCTGAATACGTCGAGGTCGATACCCGCGCAAAAGTTCTCGCCCGCACCGCGTAGCACGACAGCCCGCACGGATCGATCCGCGGCCAGGCTGACGCCGAGTTCACCGAGCTCGTCGAACATCGCCATATCGACGGCATTGTGCTTATCCGGTCGATTGAGCACGACGTCGGCGACGTGATCGTCAATCGCCGTTTTCAATCGAGTGCTCATGTGTCCCCTCTCAGGCCACCGCGTTCGCGGCTATGTCGCCAACGTACATTTACCGTTCTTGATGACAATGACGTCGCGTTCCTTGACGCTGCATTGGAACGACACAATGTTACCGTCCTGCCACATGTCTGTGGTGATCCTGTCACCGGGAAGCACGGGCGCCGAAAAACGCGCGTCGAAACCCGTAATCAACGTGTAGTCGTAGTTACAGATTGTTTTCAGGATAGCGTGGCAAGCCACCCCGTAGGTGCATAGCCCATGCAGGATCGGAACCTCGAATCCGACGCTTGTGGCCAGCGCAGGATCCGCGTGCAACGGGTTGCGGTCGCCATTGAGCCTGTAAAGCAATGCCTGATCGCGGCGAGTCTCGAGCTCGCAGCTCAGGTCGGGCTCGCGCCGGGGCGGCCGATGCGCCGCTGGTCCCTTGCCGCGCGGTCCGCCGAAGCCACCGTCCCCACGCGCCATAATCGTGTTGCCGATCGTAAACAGCGCCGTGTCGTCTTTCGCAAGCCGCGCATCGGCCTCGAACAGGACGAGAGCGCCACGACTGGGCCCGCGATCGTAGGCGGCCACGATGCGCTTGTTGATGAGCAGGTCCGCGGCGACAGGGAGCGGCCGGTACAGTTGCAGCCGCTGCTCGACATGCAGCACCTGGCTGAAATCCCAGCCGAGACCGGGCGGGAACATGTCCGGAACCAGGACCGTCGCGATTGACGGCACCGTCCTTATGGGCGCGCCCTGCTCGAAGACGTATGGCAGCTCGTCGGTATTCACGGGATCACGGCCCATACCAATGCTCACTGCGTAGAGCATTGTCTCCGTGTCGCTGTAGCTGAACGGTAAGTCGACGATAAACGTCGCCATCAGGTCATCGTAATTGAGCGCCATGATCCCCAGTTTTGTTGATTATCGACAGCCGGCGCAGCGGCAGCCGCTAGTGTAGTGTCAGTGCGCGGTGCGTAGCAATCATGCGCGAGTGGCGTATTGCCAGCCCAGCGCAGCGAGAGGCTCCACCGCCCTCTCCGCCTGCCCGGCATGCGCACTCGCCGCGGTACCGTCCCGCACCCGGCCAACGATACCCTGCAGTATCGCCGCCAGCCGGAAGAAATTGAATGCCGAATAAAAGTCCCGGTCTGCGATTCCCGCTGTGCGCCCGGTCCGCTCACAGTATTTCTGCGCGTACTCTTCCTCGCCGGGGATGCCCAATGCAGCGAGGTCCCTGCCGAGCAAGCCGGCCGATCCGATACCGATGTCCGGCATTTGCCATGTCATCAGGTGGTAGGTGAAATCCGCGAGAGGGTGGCCGATCGTCGACAGCTCCCAATCGAGCACGGCGATGATTCGCGGCTCCACGGGGTGAACGATCGCGTTATCGAGGCGGAAATCGCCATGCACGATGCTGGCAGAATCGTCGCCGGGGATGTTGTCAGGCAGCCAGTCAATCAGCTGGTCCATGGCCGGGACCGCCGCCGTTTCAGATGCTCGATACTGACCGCTCCAACGGGATATCTGCCGCTCGAAGTAGTTCCCCGGCTTGCCGAAATCCTCGAGGCCGAGCGACGCATAGTCGAAACTGTGCAGCCTCGCGATTGTAGCGTTGGCACTATCGTAGATAGCGGATCTTTCATCCGAACTGCACGCAGGGAGGTCGAGTTCCCAGAATATGCGGCCCTCCACGCACTCCATGACGTAGAACATCGTGCCGATGACGGCATCGTCATTGCACAGCACGTACGGTCGCGGCACGGGAAAATCGGCGCCGTACAGGGCACTGATGATGCGGAACTCCCGGTCCACGGCATGCGCGGATTTGAGTAACTTGCCGGGTGGCTTGCGGCGCAACACATAGCGACCGCCGGGTGCCTGCAGCAGATACGTCGGATTCGACTGGCCACCCCGAAACTGCTGAACCTCGAGTGGCCCCGCGAAACCTTCGACATGCGAGGTCATGTACTCCGCCAGACGAGCCACATCGAACTGCAGGCCCTCCCGAACCTCGCCGGTTCCCGAATTCTGCTGCTGGCGTGAACTCACGGTCGCATTACATGCGGAACACGCCGAACGGCGTTTCGGCTTCACGCGGCCGGTTCATCGCGGCAGCCAGCGCGAAGGACAGGATTTGCCGCGTATCGACCGGGTCGATGACGCCGTCGTCCCACAGGCGGGCGCTCGAGTAATAGGGATGACCCTGGTGATCGTATTGCTCGCGGATGCCGTTCTCGAACTCGGCCTGCTCCTCCTGCGACCATTTTTCACCGCGCGCCTCGAGGCCGTCTCGCTTGACCGTGGACAGGACCAGTGCCGCCTGTTCGCCGCCCATGACGGAAATCCGCGCATTGGGCCACATCCACAACATGCGCGGGCTGTAAGCCCGTCCGCACATCGCGTAATTGCCGGCGCCAAAGGATCCACCGATCACGACCGTGAACTTGGGCACCGTTGCTGTCGCAACGGCATTGACCATCTTGGCGCCTTCCTTGGCAATGCCGGCATGCTCGACGCGCTTGCCGACCATGAAACCGGTAATGTTTTGCAGAAACAGTAACGGTATGCCGCGGCGATTGCAGAGCTGAATGAAATGCGCACCCTTCTGGGCCGATTCCATGAACAGGATGCCGTTATTGGCGACGATACCGATGGGATAGCCATCGAGATGCGCAAATCCGCAGACCAGTGTCGATCCGTACAGCTTCTTGAATTCGTGGAACTCGGAGCCGTCCACGATGCGCGCGATGATTTCGCGAATATCGTAGGGAAAGCGATACTCGCGTGACACGATGCCGTAGATTTCGTCCGCCGGGTATTCGGGTTCCAGGGGCGCTCGCATCGCCAGCGAATTTTCCTTGCGCACATTGAGATTCGCGACAATTTCGCGGGCGATCGACAGCGCGTGCGCGTCGTCGTCAGCGAGGTGATCGGTCACGCCCGAGATGCGGGAATGAACGTTGCCACCGCCAAGCGATTCGGCATCGACAATTTCGCCCGTGGCCGCTTTGACCAGTGGCGGGCCGCCGAGAAAGATCGTGCCCTGGTTACGCACGATGATCGCCTCATCGCACATCGCGGGAACGTAAGCACCGCCTGCCGTACAGGAACCGAGAACGGCGGCTATTTGTGGGACACCCTGTGCGGATAATCGCGCCTGGTTGAAGAAAATCCGGCCAAAATGGTCGCGGTCCGGAAAGACCTCTTCCTGGCGTGGCAGGAACGCTCCGCCCGAATCGACGAGGTAAATGCACGGCAGGTGATTCTGTTCAGCGATCTCCTGTGCGCGCAGGTGTTTTTTGACGGTCAGGGGATAGTAGGTTCCGCCTTTGACGGTCGCGTCGTTGGCAATGACCATGCATTCGACGCCATGGATACGACCGATGCCACAGATGATGCCGGCCGCCGGGACGTCGTCTTCGTAAACCTCCAACGCCGCCAGCTGACCGACTTCCAGGAACGGCGACCCTTCGTCGAGCAGTATGCTGACGCGATCACGCGGCAGCAATTTGCCACGCTTTTCATGCCGCTCGCGCGAACGTTCGGAGCCGCCCGCACGAACCTGCTCACTTACTGCCGCGAGATCCCGGGCGAGCGCCAGGTTGACTTCCATGTTGGCCGCAAAGTCGTCGGAGTTGCGATCGACCTTGGTCTTGATCACGGGCATTGCGTGTCCTTTTACGGGCCGGTGGCCTTAAAGAGCTCTCGACCGATCAACATGCGGCGAATTTCGCTGGTTCCGGCGCCGATCTCGTAGAGTTTTGCGTCTCGCAGCAGGCGCCCGGCCGGGTACTCATTGATATAGCCGTTGCCGCCGAGTGCCTGGATGGCCTGTCCCGCCATCCAGGTCGCCTTTTCCGCCGCCACGAGAATACATCCTGCCGCGTCGAAACGGGTAGTCTGCTCGCGATCACAAGCCGCCGCCACGGCATACACATAGGCCCGGCAACTGTTCATCGTCGTGTACATGTCGGCGATCTTGCCTTGCATCAGCTGGAATTCGCCGATCGCCTGTCCGAACTGTTTGCGGTCATGAACGTATGGCAACACCAGGTCCATGCAGGCGCGCATAATGCCGAGCGATCCGCCGGCCAGTACGACACGTTCGTAATCGAGACCGCTCATCAGGATCGCCGCACCTTTACCCTCTTCCGCCAGGCGCTGGTCTGCCGGTATTCGGCAGTCCTCGAACAATACCTCGCTGGTATCCGAGCCGCGCATGCCGAGTTTGTCGAGCTTTTGCGGCGTCGAAAGGCCGCTCGTGCCGCGCTCGACGATGAATCCGCTGAGCCCACGGCTACCGGCATCCGGGTCCGTCACGGCGTAAGCAATGATGACGTCGGCCTGCGGCGCGTTCGTAATCCACATCTTGGAGCCGTTCAGCACGTAGTCATCGCCATCACGTATCGCCGTCGTTCGCATGGCCATGACGTCGGAGCCTGCGCTGTTCTCCGTCATCGCCAGTGCGCCGAGATGCTCGCCGGAAACGAGCTTCGGCAGGTAGCGCGCCTTTTGCTCCTTGCTGCCCCAACGGCGCAACTGATTTATGCATAGATTCGAGTGCGCGCCGTAGGAGAGACCGACTGACGCCGAGGCACGGCTGATTTCCTCCATGGCCAGCACATGTGCGAGGTAGCCGAGTGCGGAACCGCCGTACTCTTCCTCGACCGTGATGCCGAGCAAACCGAGTTCGCCGAGTTCCGGCCAGAGGTCACTTGGGAATTCGTTGCCAGCGTCGATATCCGCAGCACGCGGTGCGATCCGGTCGCCCGCAAATGCCGCAACTGACTCGCGTAACAAATCGAGGTCCTCGCCGAGCCCAAAATCAAAATCGAACATGTCAATCACTCCCTGTGATATCAGTCATCTGGCTGATAAAGCGCTGCTGTCGCCCCGCCCGGGTCTTCGATCACGCAGAAGCACCCCCCAGCGAGGCCTCGCGGCTCGACGACGATTCGTCCGCCGTTTGCAGCGCACGCGGCGGCACTCGCCTCAACATCTGCAACCACGAAGTAAATCAGCCAGCCACCGGGCAATTCGGCATTGCTGCCCCTGGAGTGACAGACACCACATACGGGCGTGCCGGAGGCCGGCATCGTCATATTGTAGTCGCTATAGTCGCCCATGTTGACGTCTTCGGGCATAAGCCCGACCACGGCCGCGTAGAAGTCGCGAACCTCGGTGGCATTCGCAACGGTCATATCGATCCAGCCAATTTTGCCGACGTCATCAGTCATGTCACTTCCCCTCAGAAAGATGTCAGGAACGAAGCGGCGTTGCCGCCTATGGCCCCCTCACCTGTTCGTGCCATGCGCAGGTAGTCGGCACGGAAAACGTATGTTCCTGTTCCCAGGCGTAGTCGCCCTTGTGTGGCGGCTGCACATACTCGAAAAGCGTCGGGTTATAGGGATAGTCATGTTGCAGCATGTCCATGAATCGCAGCACATGCATCATCAGCATGTAGGCGACAGCATACAAGACCGCCACCTTCGAAACGTAGACAATCATAAGCAGAAAAATGCCACCACGAACGGCGATCAGCGCCTGACGTTTTCGCACCCGTTGTACACTTCGCGGTAGCGTATTGCTAGCATAGGCGCACCCCGCAGCCGGAGATTGCACGGATGAAGCTGGTTACCGCGATAGTGAAACCCTTTCGCCTGGACGACGTACGTAACGCGTTGAGCGAAGTAGGAATTCAGGGGATGACCGTGAGCGAGGTCAAGGGCTTCGGCCGGCAACGCGGCCACACTGAACTTTATCGCGGCGCCGAATACGTCGTGGATTTTTTACCCAAGGCCAAGATCGACGTCGCCGTTCCCGACGACCTCGTCGAGCGCACCGTCGAAGCGATCATCGAGAGCGCGCGAACGGGCAAAGTGGGCGACGGCAAGATCTTTGTGACCCCGATCGACCAGGTCTGGCGTATCCGCACGGGTGAAACCGGAGACAGTGCCCTCTGACTCTCCGCTCAGCCGCTCGCCACCTGCAACAGCACGCGCAACAACATGAACCAGAGCGCCAGCGCAGATACGAAATAGACGATAAATCGCGACATGACGATATTCACTGTGCAGTGAATGACGCTGTGCACGACGCGTAATGCGACGAATATCCACGCTGCGACGAGATACACCACGTCAACAGATTTCGTGACGTAGAGAAACAGGCACAACACGTAGAACAGGACGGGCAACTCGAGCAGATTGCGAAAGTTGTAGGCGGAATAACTGACTGGCGCCGGTATCAGCTCTGCCAACCTGTCCGGCGTCGTCAGATCCTGCGTCCGGATTTTGTTGCGGATGCAATAACCGATCCGCTGGATATACATATAAACCCAGACGATGAGCGTGAGCAGCATCATCCCGAGCACCGGCAGGAGAATCAGCTCGGCGGCGAGAGAATCGATAACGGAGTCTGGATTAACCACTGGTCATACAAAAAGCGTTCAGCTTATTGCCATCCAGGTCGCGAAAATATCCAGCGTAAAATTGCTCTCCTCGCAAACCCGGGGCGCCTTCGTCTGCGCCGCCGAGCTCCAGTGCTTTTGCATGCATTTCGTTGACCCTGTCCGGAGAGTCCACGACGATCGCGACCATCACGCCATTGCCGACTGTTGCTGGCTGACCGTCAAACGGCTTGGCAATTGAAATGGCCGGTGTACTCATACTGGTACCCCACGCGATGAAAGTGTCGCTTTCGAGGACCCGGCCGGCCCCGATAACACCGAATAGCGCATCGTAGAATTTCGCCGCGTCTTCGTAGCGATTCGTACCTAGCGTCACATACCCGATCATCGCCTGTCCCTCCTGTTCAGTTCGGGCTCGATTATGCCACGCCAGACGCGGAGCTTTTCGGCAAACGACATTGACGCATAAGCCGGGCTCGTCGACGGCAACGATTCAAATCTCAGTCCCGCGTAAGTGTCCGGCAAGCTGACGAAGCGGCGGAACATGTCCTCGGATTTCTTACCATTGTGGCAGACCAACCTCAGACTCGGTAGCGAAGAGAAGAACGCTGCAAAGTCGTTAGGCAAGGCAGAATCCAGGCGAATGTCCGCGTCCATGCTCCCGGGTCGTACGGAACTGGCAAGCACGTCCCACACGGCGACGCCCGCGCTCATTAGCGAATCACATCTGGACGCGTACTCTCCGTCAGCACCCGTCAGTTCCCGCATGATTCCCCAGAACGCGTTTTGCGGATGCGCGTAGTACTCGTGCGCCGTCAGCGACGCCTGGCTCGGCAAGCTGCCCAGTATCAGAACGCGAGCATCCTCGCGCACGATCGGCGCGAAGCCGGCCGATGTGGCAAGCTCATTGGTGCAAGTCATGGGGTCTTCGCATTCCGGGTGTTTTCCACCAATTTTGACGGCTGCCTGTAACGTTTCGCCGCAGTATAACCGGCGTTACTTTCAGGAGAACGTAATGACAAGACTATGGATAGTCGCCCTTGCCTGTTTACTGGTACCGGTCGCAGGCACGGCACGCTCGAATTGCGACAAACTTGCCTGCAGCGAAGTCAAAGAAGAAATCAGAGACATCGAAGCCAGGATGCGCTCCGGCTACACCCGTGCCCAGGGCGAAAAGTACGAGGCGAAACTGAGCAAGCTGAAGCGGAAACGAAGGAAGATCTGCCGCTAGCGTTAGATGCCGTCAATAGCGCTGCGCAGGGTCGACGACATTGAGCAATGCGTCACCGGCGATAAATCTCCGGATATTCTCCCTCTCAAGCGCTCGTTGCCTCTCGCCATCACTGCCATACCAGGCTATATGCGGCGTGATGACGACATTGGGTATCTGCCACAGCGGGTGGTCCGACGGTAACGGCTCTGGATCCGTCACATCGAGCCCGGCCCCGGCGACCCTGCCATCCCGCAATGCCGCGACCAGGTCGTCGGTTACTACCGATCGACCTCGTGCGACGTTGATGAAGAACATGCCGGGCTTCGCCGCATCGAAGAATGCGTCGTCAAAGATGCCCTCAGTCGCCGGCGTCAGTGGCAATGCGTTAATAACGACATCGGCCTGAGCCGCCAGCTCGTGCAATTCTCCGGACAAACCGACGTAGTCGACGAAATCCGGCCCGCTGCGAGAGCTGTTGCGGGTAGCAAGCACGCGCATACCGAGCGCCGATGCACGTTTCGCCGCGGCGGTGCCGATACCGCCGAGACCGACCACGAGCAATGTCTTGCCGTCCAGGGACATCATGCCTATTGCGTCGCCGACTCGCCGGTGCCATTGCCCTTCCGGCATGATCCGCGTGTGATGCACGAGGCCGCGAGTCAGGCTGAGCATCATCGCGATCGCGTGTTCGCCAATCGCTGGAGAAGACATCTTCTGCATGTTGGTGAGCATGACGTCGCCGCTGGCGATCGCCTCAGCGGCAAAGCAGCGTTCGACACCCGCGCTACTGGCCTGTACCCACACCAGTCGCGTTGCAGCATTGACAGCGTCGACACCGCAGAAGCCGACGATTGCATCTGCATCGGCTACATGTTGCTGAATTTCATCGGTCGATCCGGCACGCACCAATTGCACGTCAGGAAACTCCGCCTGCAACGCCGCAACAAAACCTTCGCCGCCACGCACGACAATCTTTTGCGGCGGGCGCCAGCCTTCGAAATCGCGAATTGCTATGGCGCCCTCGCGCAAACCGGCTTCTTCAATAAGCTCGCTGATTGAGATCTCGGCCGACAATTGCCCTGTGAAGCCCAGGAAGGCCAGGGCCCCAATAATTGCGATGCGCACATGACTCATTGTTTATCCTCACTTGCCATTTGTTCGTACGATGGGAGCAATTCGGCAAATCAGTGTAAATTGCTGGTGCAATATTACAAAAGGGGGTTTGCCATGACCAACGTCGTAGACAACGAACAATGGCTTGCGGCGCGTCGCGAATTGCTCGCCGACGAGAAGGCGCTGCAAACGGCCCGGGACGAACTCGCGCGCAAGCGTCGTGAGATGCCCTGGCGCAAGATCGACGAGGCGTACGTTTTCGAAGGCGAGGACGGCAGCAAATCGCTGACCGAGCTGTTCGGTGAATGTACGCAGTTATTGCTATACCACTTCATGTATCACCCGGACTGGGACGAGGGCTGCAAGTCCTGTTCGTTCTGGGCGGACGGCTATGACGCTGCAATTCCTCACCTCAAGGCTCGGGACGTCGCACTCGTCTGCGTATCGCGTGGGCCGCTGCAAAAGCTGTTGGCGTATCGCAAGCGCATGGGCTGGTCATTCCCGTGGTATTCGTCGGCCGGCAGTTCTTTCAATTATGACTTCGGCGTGTCATTCACGCCGGAGCAGGTGGCGGCAAAGGACGGTGTCTATAACTATCGGAAGGCGCAGTGGCTTGCAGAAGAATTACCGGGCTTGAGTACGTTCATCAAAGACGACGCCGGTAATGTCTACCACACGTACTCGACGTTCTCGCGGGGACTGGATCCGTTGAACGCGACCTACCAGATGCTGGATCTCGTCGCGAAAGGCAGGGACGAGCAGGATCTCGATTTCTCGATGGGTTGGCTAAAGCGCCACGACGAGTACTAGCCCGGAAAGAAATCAGGCCGGGAAGAAATCGATCGGCTTGGTCGTCGTGATGGGTTCGACATCTCTCGAGTCGAAACGGAACTGCTTGACCCTCAGAACGAGCTTCCGCTCTAGTTCAGGATCGCCGAGTTCGCTCGACACGATTTCGCAGAATGTCACCTCACCATTTGGCGCAATCGTCAGCCTCAGGACAAGCTTGCCCTCGAGCGTCGGGTCGGCGCGCAGCGCTCGATTGTACAGCGCGAAAATCGCACCCTTGTTCTTGTCGAACACGAGTTCGATCTCCTCACGCGAACGCGACGCCTTGCCGCTCGTACCGGTACGGCGTGCACCGCCGGCCGATTGTGCGAGCCCGGCAACCGGGCTATCGACCTTTGTGGTCGAGCGACCTGCAATACCGGTACCGCCCGTATTACGACTCATGCTGGCGGTGTTGATACCGCCTGATGCGGTGCCAACTTTCGATGTGATCATCGAACGCTCGCTGCGCTGTGATTCTCCGACAGACGATGTCAGGTTAGTGTCGTCCACGGTGTCCAGCAGCTCCTTGTCGACGAGGTCTGCAAGGTCCTCGGCGAATGGCATAAATGCAGCCTGGGCTTGCTCGCGCGCAATCTCCGTACGGTCGGGCTCGGGTTCCGGCTCGGGTATGGGTTCCGGCTCCGGTTCAGGCTCGGTCTCGGCCACCTGTTCAGGCTCGGGCTCATCCTCTGGTTCCGGCTCTTCGGGTTCGGGTTCGGGTGGCGGCGGAGGCGGTGGCAGCGGTTTTTCTTCCAACAGCAATTGCGCTATGCGCGGCGGAATCTCGATGACCTCCATCGGATCGGGCTCTGGCGTTGGGATAAACGGCCACACGATACTGAGCACGAACACAATGAGGAACACGATGCCGAGCAGGCGCTGGAATTTCCTTTCCTGGCTACTACCCGATGTCCACGGCAGCTCATATTCTCTGTAAAACGGTAGATCCAAAGCCGTTTCTCCTAAAATTCTCTCTCGCGTCCCTGACGCCGCTCTTAACGAGCTGCCTGCAGACTGTCGAGCTTCTCGGAGCTTTTCTGCAAAACAGCGAGCGATATCTGCCCGTAATCCGATTCCGTGCAGGTCGCCATGACCTTCTTCAGCAATCGATACGGTATGTCCTTGTCGCCCATGATCGTGACCTCACGACTGGCGATTTCTTCACTGGCCTCGCGTCGCAATACGCGATCGTTCTGCGACAGCAGTGCTTCGCGCAATGCCGGAATGTCATTACCCTTCGTGGCCATGACATCGGCGATCTTCGCGACCGGTGTGCCCTGCACGATGAGGTCTTGCTCGCCGATCAGGATGACGACCGTTTCCTTGGCCTTCTCCTCGGCGATCGATTCCGGCAATTGCAGGTCCTTCGTGTTAGGCAGCGTCTCCACGTCCGAGGAATTAACCAGGAGGAAGAACACCAGGATCGTGAATATGTCCATCAGCGATACGAGGTTCAGTGCACCAGAGCCCTTGTTGCGCTTGTGGTGCTTTTCCATGCGTTTGGCGCGTGCGGATTTAACCATCTCTAGGCACCTCCCCCGCTGACCGGGGCGTCGCCGATCGATATGTCCGGGAACAGGTCGTTGCGAACGATGGACTCTTCGTCCTCACTGATTTCTTCCTCGACCCGCACCCGGTCCATGACCTGCACCAGCGTGTCATACGCAATGTCCTGCTCCAGCAAAATCGCCGCATCCGTTTTTTGCGGATAGCGATCCTTGAGCTCGGACAGTTTCGTACTCAGCGCTTCGTAGTCGTAGTCGCCGCCGGTATTCGGATAGATACCGATCAATCCCTGGTTACGGTCACCGACTTCGATCTTGTCGGCCCTGACGATGACTTCCAGCTGGAAAGTCTGGTCCTGCGGCTCGACGGGCTCGCTAGAGGAGCCTGGCAGATTCAGTTCGAGAATCGCCAAACGCGAGAACACCGCCGTGATCAGCAGGAACGGAACCAGGATCACCATCAGGTTCATGAATGCCGTAATGTTGAGCTCTGCCGTCTCGATATTGCGACGGCCGCTGCGGCTACGAATCATGTTTAGGCTCCGGCGCCTTTCAACTGACGTTCGGTAACAGCGTTCAGAAACTTGACGCTGGCCATCTCGAGGCTGTCCACGAGCTGATTGGTCTTGGTCTGTAACAGCGCGTGAATCAACAGCAGAGGGATCGCAACCATCAGACCGAACGCGGTCGTGTTCATCGCGACCGAAATCGACGCCGACAGCAGATCCGCTTTGTCAGCCGGGTTGGCGTTCGACACGGCCGTGAACGCGCGGATCAGGCCGATGATCGTGCCGAGCAGTCCGAGGAGTGTCGCGATGTTGGCGAGCGTCGCAAGATAATGCGTACGCTTCTCGAGCCGCGGCAACACTTCCATCAGGCTCTCCTCCATCGCTTTCTCGATATCGTCACGACGACGTGCCGATTTCACGCGATAGAGCCCGTAGGTAAGAATCGAACCGATTGCGGCTTTGGATTTTGCAGTATGCGCGGCCGCTTCCTGGAAATTGCCGGCCTTCAGAAAAGGTACGATCTTCTTCCAAAGGGAGCGGTTCGAAGCCCCTGACATTGTCAAATACATCCAGCGTTCGATGGCAATTGCCACGCCGATCGCGAATACGAACAGGATCGGGTACATGAACGCACCGCCATCCTGGAAAAAACGCACTATGGTGCTCATTTGATTGCTCCTCTTAAATCAATCATTTCTTGCTAGTCTCAAGCGAAACGGCAAGTGCCGCCTCTACTCATCTTCACCGTACAGGTCGCCGTAATAGTCGACCTGACGCGTAAATTCTTCCCGATCCAGCGGTGCCAGCACCTCGTCGAGCAAGGTGTTTACGGGACGACCCATGAGGTCGCCCGGGTCCGCTTTCTGCCACGGCACGATGTACAGCACCTTCGGCAGTTCCTGGTTGCCCGTGATCTCGCTGCGCCCCAGGGTAATCTCGTCCATCACGCCACTCGTCGATTCGCGTCGTGTGACATCCTGCGCCAGCGTCGCCGATGACACAGCCGGTTCGATCTCGTCGCTGTCTCCGGCCGCCGTGTCAACCGCTGGCCCGGGCTCTGTGGCCTCATCCGGCATAGCCGACGTATCCACAGCCGGTTCGAGTTCGTCACGCAATTCCTGCGAAAACGCGGCAAACGCTGCCAACAATGTGGCAAGCATGAATCCGGCGCCGAAAAGCTTCCGTGTGTCAGCTCTCATACCCATCATTCCGCGACGTTTGCCGTGCGCTGATTCGCCGCAACGCGGCGAGTCAGATCCGAAATCCACTTCTCGACCTGTTTGTCCTCACCGACGAGCGAGTGGTACCACTCAAAATGCTGCAGTGCGACATCGAGCCGCTGCAAATACAGCTCGTTGAGGACACCCAGGTTGTAGTGTGCCAAGGCGTAATCGGGGTTGGCTGTGACGGCCTTCAAATATGCGGCTTCTGCCTCGAGGAATTTGCCATTTCTGCGAAGTAGCATGCCCTGCTGGTTCAGGGCCGGCGCGTAATCGGGATTAATCGCCAGCGCGGCGTCGATCGCTGCCCGAGCTGCCCCGTCATCCTCGTTATTGACGTGGATGATGGCGAGGTTCACGTGCGCGCCAGGGTAACCCGGAAACTGCAGCAGGAATTCCTTGAACCTCAGCTCCGCATCGAGAAAATCGCCGGACCCCATCACGGCGACGGCCTGTTCGTACATTGTCTGCGTCTGCGCCGGAATCTCTGCGCCCGCCACCGCAGCATGCGCGCCAGTCCTGGCAGCGCCTCGCTCGGGCTCGGCGGGACCTGTCGAGGCACACCCCGCCATTACCAGGGCGAGGCCCGGCAGGATCAGCCGCAACCGCTTGCGCTCAGTAGAGTGCCGTAACCACATCTTCGCTGCGCTCCATCTTCGCGTATCGGGCTGGCAGCAGTCCTGCCAGCCGGTTGAAACTTAACTCTATCCACTCGTCCCAGACGCCATCCGGCGCCCGGTTCGTGTTCGCCTTGTAGAGGTCGATGGCCTTTTCTTCGATCGGGAAAACCTGCTCCTCGAGTAGCAGCTCGTACTGCTCGAGCGCGTCCGCGTCGAGATTCTGTGGCCGCTCCGAGTCCAGGACGTCGCTACCAAAGGATTCATACACCTGCGCGAGGCGAAACGTGGACTCGGTGGTCACCTCTGCGACACCGTACTCGGCCGCGCCCGTATAGGCCGCGATGACATCCTCCATCAAGCTCCGCTTGAGCTTCATGCTCTCGGCAAGCGGCTGCGTGAGTTTTACAACCTCGAATCGCTTGCGAACCGGCTCTGCGAGTTGAATCGAGGACGTCGCAGCCAGATAGCGCGTACGATCCGAGCGTTGCGCACCGGCGGTCGCGTCCGTATCCACGAGGTCTTGCAGGCGAGCTGTCACTTGCACGCTGTCGCCCTCGGCTTCCGCCAGCTGCAACAGGCGATACCTGGCCTCTATCGACTCGGACAGGGGATTCGGATAGCGCTCGATGATGTTTTCGAGGACACGTTTTTCGCTGCCCGCGGTGCCGCCGGTTTCGTACAGTTCGGCGGCCTTCCATAAGGCCTCACGGCGCACGTCGTCCGTGGTGCCGTCAGTGACTGCGATGCGTTCGAACTCCGCCGCAGCCTCGGTGCCGCGGCCGGTCTCCATGTAGGTCACCGCGAGTTTCTGCGTGATCTCGTCGGAGAACTCGCTGTCCGGGTAATCCCGACGGTATTTTTCAAGCATACCCGTAGCCCGGCCCCAGGCAGCCATAGTGATCAAGGCAGCCGCGGCGTCGTACTCAGCCGTCGCGCGGATGTTTGAATCGGGAACGGCCTGACCGAGTCGCGTGAAATGAGTGACAGCGGTCTCGAGATCGCCTGCATCGCGGGCCATCTCGCCCTGCTTGTAAATCGACGATGCGATGCGGTCCTTGATGTCCTGCGTCGCCTGCGGGTCATCCGGCGGCGTCACGGTCCGCAGACTGTAGTAGGCCTGCTCCGCTTCCGCGAAATTCCCGAGATCGAACTGTGAATGTGCAATGACCGTCCACGCTGTGCGTTGCAGGGGCGGCTCGACCGGCGGCTGTTTGCCAATCACAGCCTGACCTACGGCGATCGCGAGATCGAACTGGTTTTGCGCAAACAGGTCCTCGGCGACGGTGGTCAATACGGCACCTGACTCCGGATGTTCCGGATAGGTGTCGGCAAAACGAAGTCCACTGTCGAGGTAGGCCTGGTGCCACTCTGTTTGTGCACTGCCCTCGAGTGTCGCCTCGTGTTCGCGATAAGCAAGCAATGCGGCGTAACCGGCCTCGGCCGATTTTTCATGCATCGGGTAGGCATAAGCGGTGCGTTCGTATTCGGTCTTCGCATCGGCAAAGTCATGACTTTCGAACAGGATTTCCGCCAGCAGGAAGTTGGTATTCGCCGTATCGGGTTCACCGGGGAAGTAGGCCAGGTACTTCCGATACCAGCGCGCCGCTTCCTGGTAGTCGCTGCGTTTGCCGTCCTTCTGTGCCTCGGCATGGTAGTACTGTGCCAGGTCGTTGAGATTCGCCTTGAGGTGCGCCGCAACCGCGTTGTTTTGCTCGCGCGGATTCCGAATCCAGAATTCGCCGTCCATGCCGTAGCGCTCGACGAAGCCCTTCTTGCCTTCGAGCACCAGGCTCGGGAAACCACCGCGTTTGTAAGCTTCGATGACTTCGACCTGCAGCAGCGGTGCTTTCGCGTGGAACGGGTCCTGATCCACGAATGCTTCGTAGGTCTCGGCCGCGTCCACGAATCGCTCCTTCTCGAGATACAGGTCGCCGAGATTCATGTAGATGACGTACGCGTACTCGGGGTGATCGCGCGTATCGAGGAACTTGTCGATACTCCCCGCGCCTTCCATGTATGAAAAGCTGATCGACAATACGCGGAACGTGTCCTCGACCATTTCCTGTTCGGCACGACTTAGCGCCGCAAGCCGGTCGTCGCCTTCCTGGAGCTGGATGCCGCCGATCTTGCGATCCAGCAATTCGAAGAACGGCTGCAGGCTGTCGTCATGCCAGCCAAGTTTGAACTGCGACCAGCCGAGCTTGTACAGCGACTGCTCGTAAAATCGTGAGCCTTCCCCGTATTTGACGACGGCCTGGTACGCAAGCTCTGCATCGTTGTAGCTCTTGCGCAGGAACAGCATCTCGCCACGACGGAACTGGACTTCGTCGATGAGAGGCGTGTCGGGGAATTGTTCGACAAGATCATTCAGTACGACCAGTGCATCATCATTGCGGCCACCTATCTCGTAAGCCCTGGCCAGCTGATACAGGACCGTATCGTTACGACGATAGCCCGGATACGCCTCGAGTAATTGCTGATAAAGGCTGACAGCATTGTCATAGCTCGCCTGCTCGAGCGCATCGATGTTTTCCATGAGCTGCTGTG
>Ga0209578_10000808_pt1 | contig 33967 bp, 38 predicted proteins | sample tdAd472_FD_187127 | JGI IMG/M metagenome (GOLD analysis project Ga0209578, IMG submission 187127) | Marine sediment microbial communities from the Atlantic coast under amendment with organic carbon and nitrate - tdAd47.2 (SPAdes)... | ecosystem: Environmental > Aquatic > Marine > Coastal >...
GAGTTCATGCGCCAGGCCGCCACATTCCATGCGGCGCTTGCCAAGCAGACCGCGACCGGCCTGCATGTGGTCCCCGGCGCCAACCATTTCGCGGTGTTCGCCGGGCTCGAAGACCCGGACTCCCCGGTCTGGGATTTCCTGAACCGGTATCTTTAGGTACCCGCCAGGGGGCTATTCCGCCGCCCGCGCCTTGCTCTCCGGCTCGACGATGGCACCCGAGGCGACCAGCCCCTCGATCTCGTCCGCCGCGAAGCCGAATTCCGCCAGCACCTCGCGGCTGTGTTCGCCGATCAGCGGTGCACCGCGCCGGATCGACGTCGGGGTGGCGGAATATTTGACCGGATGGGCGATCACGCTGTGCTCGCCGCCCGTCGCCGCCGGCACCTTCGCGATCATGCCGCGCGCGATCGTGTGCGGGTCTTCGCTCATTTCCTTGACGTCATAGACGGGTCCGGCCGGCACGCCCGCCGCCTCGAGGCGCTCCAGCCATTCCGACGTGGTGCGATGACTGAGAATCTCCGTCAGGGTCTCCACCAGCACATCGAGATTGGTCATCCGCATATTGCTGGTCTCGAAGCGCGGGTCCTCGGCGAGCTCGGCCGCGTCGATCGCCTCGACGAATTTCAGCCAGGTGTTCTGGTTCGCCGCCCCGACCACCAGGGACGTGTCCTTGGTGGGGAAGGCCTGATAGGGCGCCGACAACGGATGCGCCGAGCCCATGGGCTGGGGAATCTCGCCGCTCGCCTGGTAGATCGCCGTCTGCCAGAAGGTGTGCATGATGCCCGCCTCATAGAGGGACGAGTCCACATACTGTCCTTCCCCGGTCTCGTAGCGATGGGCCACGGCACCGAGAATGCCGACCACCGAGAGAATGCCGGCGGTGATGTCGGTAATCGGCGCGCCGACCTTGACCGGCGGCCGCCCGGGGGCCTCGCCGGTGATGGACATGATGCCGGACATGGCCTGGGTGATCAGGTCGAACCCGCCGCGCTCGGCATAGGGGCCCGTCCGTCCGAAGCCGGACACGGAGCAATAAATCAGCCGCGGGTTCAGTTCATGCATCTCCTCCCAGCCGATGCCGAAATGCTCCATCGCACCCTTGCGGTAATTCTCGATGAACACATCGGCCTGGGCGATGATGCGGCGCAGCGCCGCGCGGCCCTCGTCGCTCTTGGTGTTCACCGCGAAACCGCGCTTGTTGCGGTTCATCATCGCGAAGGCCGCGGAATCGCCCTGCTCACCCTCGCCGAACCGCCGAGTGTCGTCGCCGCCGGGCACCCGCTCGACCTTGATCACGTCCGCACCCATGTCGGCCAGCATCTGGCCACAGGTGGGGGCGGCCATGATGTGGCTCATCTCGATTACCTTGAGGCCATGCAGCAGGCCTGTGTTCTTGTCGGTCATGTCTACTTTCCCTTGAATGCCGGCTTTTCCTTGGCCAGGAATGCCTTGTAACCCGTGTTGAAATCATCGGTGTCGAAACAGGCGAAGCCCTCTTTGGCCTCGGCTTCGGTCAGGGGCGGGCCGCCGGCCAGCACCCGGTCCACGAACTTCTTGTGCCAGCGATTGACGAGCGGCGCGCCGTCCGCGATCCGCCTGGCGGTCGCATAGGCTTCTTCTTCCACGGCGTCGTCGGCGACCACGCGATTGACAAGGCCCTTATCCTTGGCTTCGGCGGCATCGAACACGCGGGCCTCGTACAGGATTTCCAGCGCCACCGAGCGTCCCACCAGCCCGACCAGCGCCTCGACTTCCGGATAGGCCATCACCAGGCCCAGCCGATTGATCGGCACCCCGAATCGCGAGCCCTCGCCGCAAATCCGCATGTCGCACATCAACGCGATCTCGAGCGCACCGCCGACGCACAGCCCCTTGATCAGCGCGATAACCGGGTGCGGGCAGTCACGGATCGCGTGCATCGCATTGTGCATCAGCCCGCCATAGGTCTCGGCCTGCGCGGCGTTCGCGCGCTCGGTCGGGAACTCGGAAATATCCGCCCCCGGCCCCATGGCCCGGTCGCCGGCGCCGCGCAGTACCACGCAGCGAATGCTGTCGTCCCCGCCCAGTTCATGCATGACCTCGCCGATGCGGGTCCACATGGCCTTGTTCAAAGCGTTCAGCTTTTCCGGGCGGTTGAGCACCACGGTGACGACATCACCCTCGCGCTCGACCAGCACCACATCCGCATCCGTTGCGGTCTCGTTCATATCCTCGTCCCCAACTGCGCCGGATCACCGGGCATATCTGTTGTCTCAACTCTTGCCGCAGTATAGTGCCTACCAATCAAGAACGCGCGCCGGGAATCCAAATCGCCGCGACAGGGAGGAACAAATGGACGGAATGAAACCGGGCGACCGCCTGCCCTTCTCAGCCATCACGGACCGCAAGCCGCTGCTCCTGCCGGACGGCGCCAAGCTTGTGCTCTGGCCCATCCTGGCGCTCGAGGTGTGGGACATCGTCCGCGCCATGGCCCGCATGGTCATCCCGCCGCCCCAGGGCGTGCCCATGATCCCCGATCATCCCAACTGGAGCTGGCATGAATACGGCATGCGCGTCGGGTTCTGGCGCATCAAATCCATGCTCGAAGATCTGGGTGTGCGCCCGACCGTCACGCTGAACGCGCGCACCATCGAGGAATATCCCCGGACCGCCGAGGCGGTCATGGAGGCGGGTTGGGAGTTCAACGCCCATTCCTACGAGCAGATGCCGATGCACAAGCTGAAAGACGAGCGCGAAGTCATCGACAAGTCCCTCAAGATCATCGGCGACTTCTGCGGGAAGCGCCCGCGCGGCTGGTTCGGCCCGGGCCTTACCCAGACCTATCAGACGATCGATCATCTGGCCGATGCCGGGGTCGAATATATCGGGGACTGGGTGCTCGACGACCAGCCGGTGCGCCTGAAGACAACCGGCGGCAAACCCATGGTCGCGCTGCCCTATAACTACGAACTCCATGACATCGTGATGATGGCCATCCAGCATCACCAGTCCCAGGAATTCAAAACCCGCTCCCTCGACTATTTCGACACGGTCTATGCCGAGAGCCACGAGCATACGCGGATCATGGCCGTGGCCATGCATCCCTACCTGTCGGGCTCACCGCACCGCATCCGCTATGTCCGCGAGACCTTCGAGCATATCCTCGCCCAGCCGGGCGTGGTGTGCTGGGACGGGGAGCAGATTCTCGACTGGTTCAACAAGGAGCGCCCCGCGCCCAAATCCCGGAAGAAGAAATCCGGCGCCAAGAAGAAGAAGGGCTAACCGGACATGACCGACGTGAAGATTCCCGAAGATCGCGTGGGCGCGTTCGTGCCCCACAACATCACCGCGCCCATCCTGGGTGCCAGTGACGGCCCGCTCGCCGGCAAGACGTTCGCGGTCAAGGACCTCTATCATATCGCCGGGCGCAAGGTTTCGAACGGCAACCCGGATTACTACGACTGGGTCGAACCCAAGACCGAGACATCCGTCGCCGTGCAACAGCTCCTGGACGCGGGCGCCGACATCGTCGGCATCACCGTGTGCGACGAGTTCTTCTACAGCCTGTCGGGCGACAACGCCCATTACGGCGCGCCGAAGAACCTGCGCGCGCCGGGCCGTATGCCGGGCGGCTCGTCTTCGGGATCGGCCGCGGCCATGGCGGCGGAGATGTGCGACTTCACGCTCGGCTCCGACACCGGTGGCTCGGTGCGGGTGCCCGCGTCTTTCTGCGGCCTGTACGGGATACGCCCCAGCCACGGCCGGGTAGACCTGTCCAATGCCCACCCCATGGCGCCGTCCTTCGACACGGCTGGATGGTTCACCAACGAGGCCGAATTGTTCCGCGATATCGGGCCGGTTTTGCTCGACGATGCGGGGGCGCCGGGCGCGATCTCGCGCATGCTGGTGCTCTCCGATGCCTTCGACCGGGCGACACCCGAGGTCCGCGCCGCCCTCGAAGGCGTCCTCGCCGCCGCGGCGGATGTCCTGCCCGATGGCGAACCGACCGTGGTCGCGGGTGACGACACGCTCGACATCTGGTGGGACGCCTTCCGCGTAATCCAGGCCAGCGAAGTCAAACGGACCAATGTGCCCTGGGTCGAAGAGCATAACGCCAATCTCGGGCCGGGCATCCGCGAGCGTTTCGCCATGGCCGCCGCGATCACTGACGAGGAAACGACGGCCGCCAACGCCGTCCGGGATCGCGTGCGCGAACGGGTGCTGACGCTGGCGACCAACGGCACGATCCTCTGTCTGCCCACGGCACCAGTCATCGCACCGCCGCTCGACGCGGGTGCTGAGGATCTGGAATTCTTCCGGGCCAACACGATGGCGCTCACCTGTATCTCGGGCCACACCGGTTTGCCGCAAATCGCCATTCCGGCCGCAGAGGTTGACGGTTGCCCGATCGGGCTGTCGTTCATCGGCTGGCCGGGCGGCGACGAAGCCCTCCTCGACCTCGCCGTCGCGCTGCAGCCTTTCTGCGTCCGATAGCCGACGAAAGACACGCCTGTGCTCGATGCCATCCATCCAGACCTGCTCGGGGGTGTCGCGGCGGTCCTGACGACGATCGCCTTCGTGCCTCAGGTGCTCAAATCATGGCGCTCCGGCTCGACCCGGGATGTCTCGCTGGGCATGTTCGTGATCTTCACCACCGGCCTTTCCCTCTGGCTCGTCTACGGCTTCATCATCGAGTCCCGGCCGATCATCGTCGCGAACATCGTGACTCTCGGCCTTACCGGCATCATCATCGCGCTGAAGCTGCGGGACATGTTCGGGCGCACGCCGCGCGCACCGGCAGCGGACTAGATTCCAGACGATCCGTCAGACCGGGAGACACAGGATATGACCAGCACCACACCGGAAATTTACGGCGACTGCGACCCGCGTTTCCAGGCCGTTCGTGACGCCCTGGCCAACAACTTCGCGGCCCATGACGAACTCGGCAGCGCCGTCGCGATCTATCATGAGGGTCAGAAGGTCGTCGACCTGTGGGCCGGTCACATGGACGCCGCGCGCACCAAACCCTGGCGCGAAGACACGCTGTGCATCATGTACTCGATCGCCAAGAGCATATGCGCCACGTCGGTCCACATCCTCGCGGACAGGGGCCTGGTCGACCTCGAAGCGCCGGTCGCGGATTACTGGCCGGAGTTCGCCCAGAACGGCAAGGCGGACATCAAGGTCCGGCACATCATCTCGCATTATTGCGGGGTGTGTTTCGCCGACGCGACCGAGGCGGGCGACATCTACAACTACGACCGGATGATCGCCGCGCTCGAGGTCCAGGAACCGGCCTGGCCGGCGGGCTCCAAGGGCGCCTACAACACGGTCAATATCGGCTATCTCGCGGGCGAGGTCGTCCGCCGGGTCACGGGCACGCCAATCCAGCAATTCGTCCAGGAGAACATCTGCGCGCCCCTGGGCGCGGACTATCAGATCGGCGTCCGCGACGAAGACCTCGACCGTGTGGCCGACCTGCAGCCCAACCCCGCCGGCAGCGCCATGGCGGCGCAGGCCGTGGCGGGCGAAACGCCGCTGTCCCGCGCCTGGCGGCCCAACCCCAAGCCGATGAACACCGACGTGCAGAACAGCCGGGAATTCCGCACGGCCGGTATTCCGTCGTTCGGCGGCTTCGGCGAGGCCCGCGCCATGGCGCGTATCTATGCCGCACTGGCCAATGGCGGCGAGATCGACGGGGTGCGCATTCTGTCTCCCGAAGCCGTCGCGCGCGCCACGGTGACCCAGTGGACCGAAGAGGCCGACGGCATGACCGGCCGGCCCATGCGCTATGCGATGGGTTACGCGAAGAACCCGCCCGGGGCGTCCCTCATGGGACCCAACGCAAACGCCTTCGGCCATCTCGGCTCCGGCGGCGCGCGCGCGATCGCGGACCCGGACCGAAACCTCGCTTTATGCTTCGTCTCGAATCTTCACAGCGAGGGTTTCGCCGTGGGGGTGCGCACGGAAACCATCGTCGAGGCCGCGTTCGCGGCCCTCTAGGCGGGCTGCCCTCGCCCGCCGAAATCATCAGCCGTCGTAGCAGCCGGCCAGCCGGGCGCGCTGACGCACAAGACCCAGGACGATATCGATTGCGGGCGTCGCTACTTCGACGATACGGCCGAGCTCCTGCACCGATGCCACCAGGGCGTCGATCTCCATGGGGCGGCCCAGCTCCAGATCCTGCAGCATCGACGTCTTGTGGTCCCCCACGTCGCGTGCACCGGCAATGCGCTTGTCGACATCGATGGCAAACCGGACGCCCAGCGCCTCACCCACCGCCTGCGCTTCGATCATCACCGACCGGATCACCGCGCAGACATCCGGATCGTCGATCATTTGCGCCAGCGTGCCGCCGGTCAGCGCCGAGATCGGGTTGAGGGACACGTTGCCCCACAGCTTGACCCACATCTCGTCGCGAATACGCGGGCGGACCGGCGCACGGAAACCCGCGTCCGAGAGCAGGGCCGACAAGGCCTGCACCCGCTCGGTTTTCTCGCCGGATGGCTCACCGAGCGTAAAACGATTCCCGTATTCATGCCGGATGACACCCGGCGCCGTGATCTCCGCCGCCGGATAGACCACGCAGCCGATCGCGCGCTCGGGCCCGATCAAATCCCATTGCCGGTTGCCCGGATCCACCGAGGCAACACGCGTACCTTCATGGGCACCGTCCAATTTGTAGAAGTACCACCAAGGCACGCCGTTCTGCGCGGTCACGACGGCGGTCTCCGGCCCGAAGAGCGGCGCCATCTGGTCCGCGACGGCGGCGGCCGAATGGGCCTTGAGGGTCACGATGACGACATCCTGCGGCCCCGCTTCGGCCGGATCGTCCGTGCAGTTGACAGCGACGACCTTGTCGTCCGCATCCTCACGCACCAGGCGCAGGCCGTTCTCCCGCATGGCCGCCAGATGCGGTCCTCGCGCGATACAGGTGACCTCGGCATTCCCGGCATCCGCCAGCTCGACGGCCATATAGCCGCCGATCGCACCCGCCCCGAAAATACAGACCTTCATATCCGAACCCTACAGCCCCAGCTTCTCGTGCAGGCCGATACGCTGCAGCTTGCCCGTCGCACCCTTGGGTATTTCCTCCAGGAAGATCACCTTGCGCGGCACCTTGAAGTCCGCCAACTGCTTGGCGGCGAATTCACGGATCGATTTTTCGTCGGCCTCTTGCCCGTCCTTGAGCACGATCACGGCACCCACTTCTTCGCCCAGCTTGTCATGGGGATAGGCGAAGGTCAGCGCCTGGTCGACCGCGGGATGGTCCAACAGGATTTCATCCACCTCCCGGGGGCTGATCTTCTCGCCGCCGCGATTGATGATCTCCTTCAGGCGGCCGGTGAGACTCAGATAACCTTCGTCGTCGAACTGACCCTGGTCACCCGTCCGGAACCAGCCATCGGTGAAGGCCTCGGCATTGGCCTTGTCGTTGGCCTCATAGCCGGCGGTCACGTTGGGCCCCCGGATGACGATCTCACCGGTCTCGCCCTGGGCGAGAATGTTGCCGCCTTCGTCCATGATCGCGACCTCGGGGCCCGCGGCGATGCCCACGGAGCCCGGCTTGCGGGCGGACGGCGGCAGCGGGTTGGACGCCATCTGATGGGCCGCTTCCGTCATGCCGTAGGATTCGATCACCGGACAACCGAACGTGTCTTCCAGCGACGCCATCACCTGGGGCGGCAGCGACGAGGACGAAGACCGGATGAAGCGCAGGTCCATCGCCGCCAGGATGTCGGCGTTGCGCGCGGCGCGGGAGACGATCGCCTGATGCATGGTCGGCACGGCCGTGTACCAGCTTGGCGCCGCATCCTCGAACCAACGGAACACCCGCAGCGCATCAAAGCCGGGCGTGCAATAGGTGCTGCCGCCCGCCGCGAGGCTCGAGAGCACGGCGGCAATCAGTCCGTGGATGTGGAAGAGCGGCATGATGTTGACGCACCGGTCGGCCGGCGTCAGCGCCAGAATCGCGCCGATATGCTGCGCCGATGCACAGATATTGGTTTGGCTGAGGGGCACGATTTTGGGGCGCGACGTCGTGCCGGAGGTGTGCAGCACCAATGCGATATCGTCGGCCGTGGCATTGCCCGATGATGTTGCCGGATCGGCGGCCGGTTCACCGTCGCCGGAAATCGCGAACATGCCGGCCGGATCATCATGCGACGTGGTGAGTTCCAGAACCGGCACCCCCATCGACGCGGCCACCTCGATCGCGGGAGACTCGCTGCCCGCCTCGACGAAAAGGGCCTTGGCGTTGAGGTCTTCCAGGTAGAACCGGAACTCGTCGGCGCGGTAACCCGGATTGAGTGGCGCCGTGGTCGCGCCCGCCGCGACGGCCACAAACGCCGTTGCCATTTCGGGGCCGTTCGGCAGGACAATCGCGACCCGGTCGTTGCGGCCGATCCCGAGCCGGTTCATATCCGCAACCGTCTTCGCGACAAGCGTGCGAAGCGCGCCATAGGTCAATGGCGCACGCTCCGGCGCGGCAATTGCGATATCGCCGTCCGCGCCCGTCTCGATCAACTCATGTACTGTGTTCGCCATGTCTCCCCCGCTCCGTAATATCGGTCGCGACCCTGCAGCGCCGCGACGCCCCTGAATAAGCGAAACTGGTCCTTCACCGCAATGCGCAGAGAGGTTTTCGGGTCAGTTTTTGCGGATGGTCAGACGTATACGTCGACGCGCGGTATGTCCGCGGCGAAGACCGCATCCTCGCCGGGAAGCAAGATATCCTGATCGAGTTCGAGCGACGGATAGCGCGCAACGGCCTCTGCCTGGGTCATTTGGTCGCCCGGGCCCGATGCCGTCTCCTGCCCAAGATACTGGGCCATGAAAAGCGGGCTCGGACCGCGACGCGCAAACGCGCCGGCGGTCCGGGCCTGGTTTTCACGCTGCACCTCCACCTCGATCGTCACGCGCACATGGGGTGCACGCAACGGCCGGCGGATGATCTGAGGTTCGCCACGATCGGACCCCGGCGCGGCGGAACTCTGTCCAACGCGCAGAGAGGCGGCTTCGGCAGCGGCATACAGCCGGGCGGCATTCGTTGCCGCCACGCCTGCATTCATCCCGATACGGTCTGGTAGGTTTGGTGTCACTTCACGCCCAGAGTTGCGAACCTCAGATGCCTACAAATTTATAGAAATACTCTTAAAGATAAATCCTAGATTACTTACAATTATATCTTTCGTTAACCATAAACACTCAGGCAGCGCAGCGTTTAGTCGGCAAATTTTTCCGATGTGGATGAATTACCGGCAATTATTACCCTTTGTTAAGAACCGGCGGTGTAGTTTGCTTGCGAATTGTCCGCGCAGAAAGTGCGGGTTGAAGAAATCAACCTTCAGGTAGGAGGTACAGAATGTCGGACCTGGCCCATACGGCCGTTACCAGTAGTGTGCCCGAACCAGACGACGGCAAATCGCTGTCGGAACTGGTCGGCCTGCTCGTGGCATCCGGCGACCTCTTCTACGAATGGGATCTGGAAACCGATTCCATCGGCTGGACCGGACATCTGTCCGATATCATCAACATTCTGGACCGCGATGCGGTTGGGACGGGGGACCGTTTCCTCAGCCGCATTCATCCCGAAGACCTGCCGCATCGGATGATCGCGCTGTCGAACCATTTTGCCCGCGGGGAGACGTTCGATCGCGAGTTCAGGCTGCGTGACGATTCCGGACAATTCATCTGGATTCAGGAACGCGCCGTCGTCACCAAGTCTCGGAACGAAAAGCCACTCAGCCTGACCGGCGTGATCCGCTGCATCGAAGACCGGAAGCGTTCCGAGGAAGAAGTCAGCTTCCTGTCAAATCATGACGCGCTGACCGGACAATATAACCGTTTGCGGTTGCGTGAAGCGCTTGAACACACGATCACCCAGAGCCTGCACCGCAATCAGCGGGGCGGGCTTCTCCTTGTGGGACTCGACAAGCTGAACATCGTCTCGGATGTGTATGGCGAGGACACGGCCGATGCCATCGTCCTGGCCGCTGCGCGGCGAATCGAAGGCGGCATGCGAACCGGCGACGTTGTCGGCCGGGTCGGGTTCGATCGGTTCGCCGTCATCGTCAATCGCTGCAATCCCGAGGAGCTTGCGACAATCGCCGGTCGTTTCCTCGCCACGATCCGCGAGACCCCCATCTCGACACCGGCCGGTCCGATGACCATCACCGGATCGATTGGCATCTCGATCTTTCCCGACGATGCGCCGACCGCGCGCGAAGTCGTGGCCAACGCGGACAACGCCCTCCGCGGTGCGCGGCGCCTTGGATGTGATTGCTATCTGGAATACCGCGATATGCCCGAGCATGCGCGCACCGAACGCCCCGACCTGGTGGTCGCCGAACAGGTCAAACAGGCGCTCAAGGACGAACGGTTCACGCTTGCCTATCAGCCCATCGTGTCGGCGGAGACCGGCGACGTGGTGTTCTATGAGGGGCTCGCACGCATGCTGGACGAAGACGGCAAACCGATCGCCGCCGGCGGGTTCGTGCCCGTCGTCGAACAAATGGGGCTCATGCGCCTGATCGACCGCAAGGTGCTCGGGCTCGGGCTGGATGCGCTGGACCGCAACCCGGACATGAAACTGTCGATCAACGTATCCGGATTGACCGCGGTTGATCCGATCTGGCTCCGCCAACTCGAGGAACGTTTGCATGATCGCCACGACCTCGCATCGCGCCTGATCCTCGAGATCACCGAAACAGTCGCACTCGACGACATCGACGACACATCGCGCTTCGTGGACTCACTCAACAAGTTTGGTTGCCGGGTCGCCCTGGATGATTTCGGAGCCGGCTTCACGTCGTTCCGCCATCTGCGCGCGCTCAATGTCGCCATGGTCAAGATTGACGGGTCCTTCGTCCGGAACCTGACCCAGAACGACGAAAATCTTCTCTTCGTCCGCACCCTTGTCAATCTGGCCAAGGGCATAGGGCTGGAATCGGTCGCCGAATGGGTCGAAAACGAAGCCGAGGCCGAGCTCCTCAAGCGGGAGGGCGTCGACTTTCTCCAGGGCTGGCATTGTGGACGCCCGGAGATCGATCCTGACTGGATGAAGTAGGGCCGCGCCTCAGCGCGCCAGATCGTCGAGCTGCCGGCGCAAATTTTCGATCTGCGCCTTCAAATCGTCGAGCTTCGACTCGTCGTCGCCGGATGCGCCGGTTCCGCCATCGCCATTCTGTTGCCCCTCACCATTCGTCCCGCCGAAAGGTGTGAACATCTGGAAGGTGCGCTCGAACATCGCCATGTTCTGGCGGCTGAGTTCTTCCCATTGCGCAAACGGGTTGATGGTGTGCCCCACCGCGCCCTTCATATATTCGCGCATCCGGTCCTGATTGTTCGAAAACGCATCCATCGACGCCTCGAGATAGTTCGGCACCATCGTCTGCAGGCTGTCGCCATAGAACTGGATGAGCTGACGCAGGAAGCTGATCGGCAACAGATTCTGGCCCTTACTTTCTTCCTCGAAGATGATCTGGGTCAGGACCGAGCGGGTGATGTTGTCGCCCGATTTGGCATCGACCACCTGAAATTCGGTCCCGGCTTTCACCATGTGGGACAAATCATCGAGCGTCACATACTTGCTCGTCGACGTGTTGTAGAGTCGGCGATTGGCATACTTCTTGATGATTATCGGGTCAGTTTTATCTGTATCGGCCATGGCTCGCGGTACCGCAAAGTTCGACTGTAAGGTTCTCAAGTATAGCAGAAAAAGAAACTATGTTGCATCGCAGCGCATAATTGTCCGTGACCCATTACCCCGGTGGCGATTCCGCAAAGCCTGAGGCTATAGTCGAGCATCATGACCGATCAGCCGGATTTCGCCGCCCTCGCACGGCAGTATCTCGATCTTTGGGAAGATCAGCTCACGGCCATGGCGGCCGATCCTGATCTGGCCGAACAGACCGCACGTTTCTTCGACACGATGACGCAGCTGGGCGGCGCCTCGAACCCCATGGGCGCTCCCGGACTGGCCGCCCTCATGGCGCAAATGTCCGGCAATGCGCGCGCAACGACGGACCCATCCGATGGACCCAATGACCAACGCAACACCGAGGCTGGGCCCGCGTCCACTGCCGCTGCACCTGATGACCGCGATCAACAGCTGGTCGAGCTCACGCGGCGCCTTGCCGATGTTGAGGAACGCCTCCATCAGCTGGAAGCCGGAGGTCGCGGCGCGCGCCGCACAACTGCGAAAAAGCCTGCCGGCGGAACCAGCAGCCGAAAACGAAGCTGACCCCTTCGCCGCCGCCGTCGAGACCGAAATTGCCTCGCGCCTGACCGCCTTCTCGGCCGGCGTGAACGCCTATCGTCACCACCCCTATCGCCGGCAATTGTCGGATCCGCCGACGCTGTGGGAATCGGGCGCGACCCGCCTGCTCGACTACGGACCGGCAGGCGGCCGCCCGGTCCTGTTCGTCCCCTCCCTGATCAACCGGGCCTACATTCTCGATCTGTCCGAACGGCGCAGCCTCATGCGATGGCTCGCGGCCGAGACCGGTCTGCGCCCCCTGCTTGTCGACTGGCGCCAGCCCGGACCGGCAGAACGCGACTTCACACTCACCGACTACATAACCGGCCCGCTCTCCGGCGCGCTCGATCAGGCCATAACGGCTGCGGGGGGGGCCGTGCCGGTGGTCGGCTATTGCATGGGCGGGTTGTTGTCCCTGGCGCTGGCGGCGAGCCGGCCGACGGACGTCGCGGCGCTGGGATTGCTGGCCACCCCGTGGAATTTCCATGCCGAGCAGGTGGCGCAGGCCGAGGCGCTCGCCCGGGCCGTCGAGGCATCCGCCCCCCTTCTGGAGGCGTATGGCGAGTTGCCGGTGGACATTATCCAGTCGATGTTCTCGGCGCTCGACCCGTTCCTGGTCAGCCGCAAGTTCATCCGGTTCGCATCGGCACAACAAGACGGCGAGGCCGCGGAGGCGTTTGTCGCACTGGAAGATTGGCTGAATGACGGAATCCCCCTGGCGGCGCCGGTCGCGCGCGAATGCATGGGCGGCTGGTACGGGCACAACACGCCATATCTGGGCCAATGGGAAATCGCCGGCGCGGCCGTCCGCCCCGAGGCGATCGACATCCCGACGCGGGTGCTGATTCCGCAACAGGACCGGATTGTCCCGCCCGCATCGGCCCGCGCGCTGGCCGATGCGCTCCCCAACGCCGATGCCAGCAGCCCACCACTCGGCCATATCGGGATGGTCGCCGGTTCGCGCGCGCAAGCGCTTGTTTGGGCGCCACTGGCGGAATGGCTTTCGGGGGTTTCGCGGTCATCCGCCGGCCGGTAGTCCGCTGGACTCCGACCCCCACCCGGTCTATATCCAATAAGGACCGAAAAACGGCGGATTTCGGGGGGTTTACGCAGCACGTGAAGCCACCCGCCAATCTGCGAATTCAATCAGGAGAGATACAATGTCGGACGTCGTGATTGCCGGTGCCGCCCGGACCCCTGTCGGAGCCTTCAATGGCGCCCTCGCCGGCCTGAGCGCAGCAGAATTGGGCACCGTCGCGATTTCAAGTGCGCTCGAACGCGCCGGGGTTCCCGCCGCCGATGTCGACGAGGTGGTGATGGGACAGGTTCTGACCGCCGCAACCGGCATGAATCCGGCCCGACAGGCGCTGCTCGCCGCCGGCATTCCCGAAGACCGGACGGCGTATCTCATCAACCAGGTGTGCGGCTCGGGCCTGCGCGCCGTGGCCCAGGGTTTCCAGGCGATCAAACTCGGCGAGGCCGATATCATCGTGGCGGGCGGCCAGGAGAGCATGAGCCAGTCGCCCCACGCGTCGCACATGCGCAACGGTACGAAGATGGGCGACGTCAAATTCGTGGATACGATGATCAACGACGGCCTGTGGTGCTCGCTGATGGGCTATCACATGGGCACGACGGCCGAGAATGTCGCGGAGAAATGGCAGATCACGCGCGACGAGCAGGACGCCTTCGCGGCCGGCTCCCAGCAGAAGGCCGAGGCCGCCCAGAATGCCGGGCGCTTCACCGACGAGATCACGGCCGTGACGATCACGACACGCAAGGGCGACGTCGTGGTGGACAGCGATGAATATCCGCGTCACGGCACGACGACCGAGACGCTGGGCAAGCTCCGCCCCGCCTTCTCCAAGGAAGGCACCGTCACGGCTGGCAATGCCTCGGGGATCAATGACGGCAGCGCGGCAACGGTCCTGATGAGCGCCGATGAAGCCAAGAAACGCGGCATCACGCCACTGGCACGGATTGCCTCATGGGCGACCGCCGGTGTCGACCCCGCCGTGATGGGCTCGGGCCCGATTCCGGCCAGCCGCAAGGCATTGGAACGGGCGGGCTGGAGCGTCGACGATGTCGAACTGGTCGAAGCGAACGAAGCCTTCGCCGCACAGGCGATCGCGGTCAACCGCGACATGGGCTGGGACCCGGAGATCGTCAACGTCAATGGCGGTGCCATCGCAATCGGGCATCCGATCGGCGCATCGGGCGCACGGGTCCTGATCACGCTGCTGCACGAAATGCAGAAACGCGACGCGAAGAAGGGGCTCACCACCCTGTGCATCGGCGGCGGCATGGGCATCGCGCTCTGCGTCGAGCGGGACTAGCCAAACAGGGTTTCAAACGGGGAACGCATCATTCACCGCGGGTAACAAAAGAGCGTCGGTCTGAGGCGTCACCAATCCGCTTTACCGGGAGAGTAAAATGGGCCGAGTGGCACTAGTTACCGGCGGCACGCGAGGAATCGGTGCTGCCATTGCGATCGCATTGAAGAATGCGGGCCGCGACGTCGTCGTCAATTATGCCGGCAACGATCACGCCGCACGTGAATTCGAAGAAGCGACCGGCATCAAGACGATGAAATTCGACGTCTCCGACCATGAGGCGGTTGCCGCCGCGGCCGCGCAGATCGAAGCCGATCTCGGACCGATCGAGATTCTCGTCAACAACGCTGGTATCACCCGCGACACGACCATGCACCGCATGACGTTTGAACAGTGGAAGGAAGTGATCGACACCAACCTTTCCGGCGTCTTCAACTGTTCGCGCGCTGTTATCGAGGGCATGCGCGAGCGCGGCTTCGGCCGGATCGTCAACATCGGCTCGATCAACGGCCAGGCGGGCCAGTATGGCCAGGTCAACTATGCCGCCACGAAGTCGGGCATCCATGGCTTCACCAAGGCGCTGGCCCAGGAGGGCGCGAGCAAGAACATCACGGTAAATGCCATCGCGCCGGGCTATGTGGACACCGACATGGTGCGCGCCGTGCCGCCGGAGGTGCTCGAGAAAATCATCGCGGGTATCCCTGTCGGACGACTGGGCAAGGCCGACGATATCGCACGCGGCGTGATCTTCCTGACCGCCGACAATGCGGACTTCATCACCGGGTCGACCCTGTCGATCAACGGTGGCCAGCACATGTACTAGGCGCCGCCCGCCACGGCCCCCGAAAATGCTCGAACTGCTGACCGATCCGGCCGCCTGGGCCAGCCTGCTGACCCTGACCCTGCTCGAGGTCGTGCTCGGCGTCGACAATGTGATTTTCCTTTCGATCGTCACGTCGCGCCTGCCGGCTGAACAACAGCCGCGCGCGCGGCGGATCGGGTTGATTATCGCGCTCGTCGGCCGGGTCGTGCTGCTGCTCGCGCTCGGCTGGCTGATCGGGCTGACCGCGCCGTTCCTGTCATTGCTGGGCGTCGAGCTGTCCTGGCGCGATCTGATTCTCGCGGTCGGCGGGCTGTTCCTGATCTACAAGGCGACGACCGAGATCCACGTCATGCTCGAGGGTGAGACCGACGGGGGTCACGGCGGCAAACCCGGCTCGGCGGTCTTCGCCGCCGTGCTGGTGCAGATATTTCTGCTCGATCTTGTCTTCTCGCTGGACTCGGTCCTGACCGCGATCGGCATGGCCGACGAGATCATCATTATGGTCGCCGCCGTGACCATCGCCATCGGTGTGATGATCGTCGCGGCCGAACCCCTCTCGGCCTTCGTCCAGCGGCACCCGACCGTGAAGATGCTGGCACTGTCGTTCCTGCTGCTGATCGGCGTGGCGTTGATCGCCGACGGTTTCGAGTTCCACATCCCGCGCGGCTATCTCTACTTCGGCGTCGCGTTTGCCACCGGCATCGAAATCCTCAACCTGATCGCCCGCAAGCGTCGGACGGCAGGAAAAGCAGGCACGGCCGGATGAGCCGGGAATACCCCAGCCGGCCCATCGCGGGGGTCGGGGTTGTCGTGCTGCGGGACGACCGGGTCCTGATGATCCGCCGCGGGCGCGAGCCGCGCATGGGCCAGTGGAGTATTCCGGGCGGCAAGCAGGAGGTGGGCGAGACCTGGCGCGAAACCGCGACGCGCGAAGTCCGCGAGGAGACCGGCGTCGAGATCGACGTGATCGGCATCGTCGACGTGGTCGATGCGATCGTTCGCGACGGCGACCCGCCGCGCCCGGGCACATCCGAGGCGGCGGCGCAGGAGATCGCCGCAAATGATGATTCCAACATCACCCCGCTGCCCGCGCGCGTGCGTTACCACTACACGCTGGTGGATTGCGCGGCGGTGTGGACCGGCGGCGACCCCGTGGCCGGGGGCGATGCCGCCCATGTCGAATGGTGGCCGCTGGACCGGCTCGAAGAATTGTCGCTGTGGTCCGAGACGGTCCGCATCATCACCGAGGCCGCGACGCTGGCGATGACGGCCCGGCGCGACCCCCATTGACCGAGACGGCCCGGAAAGGTCCTGAAAACCGGGCCACGCTGATCGGCCTGTCGGCGGTGCTGATCTGGTCCACGCTGGCGCTGTTCGGCGCGCTGGCCGGTCCCATCCCACCGCTGCAGCTGGTCGCCATGGCCTTCACCATGGTGTTCGCACTCACCCTGGGCGTCTGGCTTCTGCGCGGCGACAATCCGCTCACCCATATGCACCAGCCCGCGCCCGTCTGGGCGCTCGGGATCGCCGGCCTGTTCGGGTACCATCTGCTCTATTTCGTCGGCATCCAGAATGCGCCGCCGGCAGAGGCCAACCTGATCAACTATCTCTGGCCGATGCTGATCGTCCTGTTCTCGGCCCTCTTGCCGTCCGGCACAGGCGTCGGCCGCCTGCGCTGGTTCCACATCGCCGGCGCCGGGCTGGGCCTGGCCGGCACGGCGTTGATCGTCATGGGCAGCGGCCTGTGGGACGCCCGCCTGCAGTTCCGCTCTGAGTATGCCGGCGGCTATCTGGCAGCGGTCGGCGCCGCCCTTGCCTGGTCGAGCTACTCGGTATTGTCGCGCCGGTTCGCACATATCTCGACCGACGCCGTGGGGGCGTTCTGCGGCGGCACGGCGCTGCTGGCCTGGGCCGCACATCTGGTGCTCGAGACGAGTGTCTGGCCGAGCGGGCCCCTCGCCTGGTGCGCCGTGCTCGGCCTCGGCCTCGGCCCGGTCGGCGGTGCCTTCTTCGTCTGGGACCGCGGCGTCAAACATGGCGATCTGCGGGTGCTCGGCGCCGCGGCCTATGCCGCACCGCTGCTGTCGACCGGGTTGCTCGTCGCCGCCGGGTTCGCGGATGCGACCTGGACCCTGGCCCTGGCCTGCCTGCTGATCATCGGCGGCGGGCTGCTCGCCGCCCGCGAGATGCTCGCACGCCGCGGCTAGTCGTCCGCCTGCGCACCCGTGAAGGCGCGCATGTGGAACCCGGCCTGGGCCGGCGCATACACATAATCCGTCCCGATCGGGCAGGCGCGCCGCGCCGCGCACCCCCGCCCCATGCAGTCGCCGCTGTCGGGGCCCGTGATATGTCCCACGCAGGCCGGGACATCATAGGTCTCCCCATCAAACGCATTGACCGGGCAGGCCGACAGGCAGGGCCGATCCGCACAACTGTCGCAGGGTGACGGCCGCGTATCCGGTTGCGGGAGTTCGAGGCTCTGCGAGAAGGCCAACGCCCCGCGATAGGCGTGCCACAGCCCGAAATCGGGATGGATCAAAACGCCGACCGGCGACGGGTGCACCGGCTCGACCCGTTGCGCCCAGCGCTGGAATGGCAGATGGGGCGGGCCGCCGAACGGGAACAGGGCCGTCGCCCCGACCGACGCCGCCACGCCGGTCAGCACATCCGAAATCCAGGCATCCAGCGGGTTGGCGCGGTCACCATAGGCGCCGCGCACGCGATCAAAGGCCGCCCACATGTCCGGCCCGGCATTGCCGACCAGGACGAGCGTCGCGGGCCCGCCGGGTACATTGTCATCAGGCACAGGATGGAATCCGCCACGGGCGATCAGGCCGTGTGTGGCAAGCGCCGACGGGATCGCAGAGCTGTCCGGCACAGCGCAGATTACTCCGCCGCGATCGCCTTTTTCAGGTAATCGCGGTCGAGCAGCTCGGCGATCTGGATCGCGTTGAGCGCCGCGCCCTTGCGCAGATTGTCCGACACCACCCAGATGTTCAGCCCGTTCTCGATCGTCGGGTCCTCGCGGATCCGGCTCACATAGACCGCATCCTCGCCAGCCGCCTCCTTGGGCGTGACATAGCCCTCGTCGGCCCGGTGATCGACCAGCACCACCCCGGGTGCATCGCGCAGGGCCGCGCGGGCGGCCTTGGCGGAGATCTCACGCGAGAACTGGATGTTGATCGCCTCGGCATGGCTGACGAACACGGGCACCCGCACGCAGGTGGCCGTCACCTTGATCTTCGGGTCGAGAATTTTCTTGGTCTCGACCGTCATCTTCCACTCTTCCTTGGTCGACCCGTCATCCATGAACACGTCGATATGGGGAATGACGTTGAAGGCGATCGGCTTGGTGAACTGCTTCGCCTCAACCGGGTCGTTCACATAGACCGCGCGGGTCTGGTTGAAGAGCTCGTCCATCGCATCCTTGCCCGCGCCCGACACCGACTGATAGGTCGACACGACCACCCGCTCGATACCGAATGCCTCGTGCAGGGGCTTGAGCGCGACCACCATCTGGATGGTCGAGCAATTCGGGTTGGCGATGATGTTGCGCTGGGTGTAACCGGCCGTCGCCTCGGGATTGACCTCGGGTACGATCAGCGGCACGTCGGGGTCCATGCGGAACTGGGACGTGTTATCGATGACGATGCAGCCCGCGGCCGCCGCCTTGGGCGCGTATTTCGCGGACACGCTCGAGCCCGGCGAGAACAGGGCGATATCGGTCCCGGCGAAGTCATACTCGGCCAGATTCCGGACGATCAGGGTTTTGTCCTCGCCAAACGAAACCTCGCGCCCGACCGAGCGTTCGCTCGCCAGTGCAACCACCTCATCCGCCGGGAACTCGCGCTCCGCCAGCGTTTGCAGAATTTCGCGGCCGACATTTCCCGTCGCACCGACCACCGCAACCTTGTAGCCCATGGGTCCAATCCTCTGATCCCCGGCCAGGGCGGCCGGGTGCGGGCGATGACATAAGCCCGAAACGCCGGATTTGCAAGGTTTGAGCGCCGATTGCACCGCCGGGCACCCGCCTGCGATAGTTCGCCCATGCGCAGAATAGTTTTGGCCCTGACCAGTTTTACGGCGGTCCTCGCGACCGCGACACCGCCCCTCGACGCCCAGTCCGGCACCACGGTCTCGGGATTCCCGGCCGCCGAAGACGGCGCCAGCCTGTCGTTTCCGGCCGGCGAGACGCGGCGCCTTGTGCGTTTCGCCGGCGTCACCGCGCCCGCGCCCGACGCCTATCCCTATGGCACCTGGGCGCATCTGGCACTGGGCGACGCGATCGCCGGCAACGAGGTGACCTGCCGGTTGTCTGAAGACCGCCGGGATGCCGTTTGCACGACCCCCGGGCTCGGAGATTTGGCCCGCTGGGCCGTGATGAACGGTTTCGCCGTGCCCGAGCCCGGCCCCGCGGGCGATCCCTATGCGGCCGCCGCCCGCGAGGCCCGCGCGGCAAAACGCGGGATATGGGGCGGCGCGCGTTAACCCGGTCTACATCTTCCGCGCGACCATGCTGACATAGTTCATATAGCCGTAGAATGTGCCCGCATCGATCCGCCGGCGCGCCTCGGCCTCGAGCGCGTCGGCCGCGGCCTGCGTGATCTTGCCCGCTTCGACCAGGTAGTAGGCGCCGCGCAGGGTCCAGCCCAGGGTCAGCACGGGCGCGTCCGTGTCGAGATGGCCATGGCTCCGCGACGCCGCCGGATCGAAGCCGATCTCGCGCAGCATGCCGGGCAGCCGGCGCACCAGCCAGCGGTCATGGACGTTCCCGTCCACGAAGGCGTCGATACAGGCCTGCAACGGGTCGTCATCGGCCGTAGCCACCGACATGGTCGTGAAGTCCCCGTCGTAGATCGCGACCTGCCCGCCGGGCTTCAGGACCCGGTGCACCTCTGTCAAAACACCCGCCGGGCCCGGCACATGGGTCAGCAGCGTGTGCAGCACGACGACATCGAAGCGCGCATCGTCGAATGGCAGATCGCGCGCATCGGCTTGCTCGAACGAAACATGGGGCAGGTCCGCCGCCAGCTCGCGTCCCCGTTCGAGGAACGGTGCCAGCTGATCCACACCGACCACCGCGCCCACGCCGGGTATCGCGGCGATGCTTCTCGATTGCGGGCCGGTGCCGCAGCCGATGTCGAGCACCCGCGCGCCGTCCGGAAAATCCACATCCCCGAGATAGGATTGCAGCGCCGCCGCCTGCTGCGGGGTCGCCGCGCGGCGCTCCAGGCTGTCCTTCATCGCCTCCAGAATCTCGTCCGGAATCGCATCCGGGTTCACATAAATATCGGGCACGTCTGTCTCCTCGCCTTGCCGGCTTTCTATGTGCCAGAATTCGCGCCATGACCGAACGGTTTTCGACCTATGCCGACTTCTGGCCCCATTATCTGCGCGAGCATGCCAGGCCGCAGACCCGCGCGCTCCACTATGTCGGCACGCTCGCGGGGGTCCTGCTGTTCGGCTTCGCGGTCGTCATCGGCCCCTGGTGGCTCGCACTCCTGGCCCTCGTGGCCGGCTACGGGCCGGCCTGGATCGGCCACGGCTTCATCGAACGCAACCGCCCCGCCACCTTCACCCATCCCCTGTGGTCCCTGCTCAGCGACTTCCGGATGGTCTCTCTCTGGATGACCGGACGCCTCGGTCCTGAACTGGCCGGCGCCCTGGCCATGTCGCCCCGACCGGCTTCCGAAGAGTGAGATCCTGGTCGATCCTTGCGGTGCTGGTGCTGGCGGCCTGCACCGGCGGTCCGTCGGACAACCCCCTGGTCGGTGACTGGCATGTGGCCTCGCCGACCATGTTGCGCGCCCATGGCAACGTCATCGGGTTTCGCGAGGACTGCCTGATCGTCAGCGGCAACCGGGTCAACGTCCGGGTCGCGCGGCCGATTGTCTTCGCCGACGGGATCGACGGGACGTTGGTCTGGTACGGCCCACCGGCCGTGGCCGCGCAAAAGTCGGAGGCCGATGCGGCGCGGGTGATTTTCATCTCCCCCAACCGCATCCAGATCGTCTGGCCCCATGGGACAGAGACGGGTTATCTGCGCGCGGTCGGACCCGCGGATGCGCATTTCAGCAACGCCGACTGCAAAACGCCGTAAGGGGAGAAACTCAGCTTCCGGTGCGAACCGGCGGGAAGACGACCGGCGACTGGCCCTGCATATCGGCGGGCGTACGGCTCCCGGAACTGGCCAGCGCGTTGTCGAGAAGCGAATTGAGGCGGGCCCTGGTATCGACCTGACGGTCTGCCTCGCCCTGCTCGATCGCGGCCAGCATGGCCTGGGTGACCGAACACTGGCCACCGGCATGCTGCACACCCGTCGAGGTATCGACGATCTGCTGGGCAGACGCCGGCAGCGCCGCGAGCAGCGGTGCGACAACGGCCATGCCCAGAACGATCTTACGCATCAATCAAACCCCGGATGTATCGCGACAACGCTAACGCCGCGCGGCGCGATCCGTCAAATCACGATCACCCTTGAATACCCCAAGGCGGCTAAGCCGTGAGGCGATCGAGCTCGGCCAGCAGGTGGTTGCCCATCTCCTCGGTCGAGACCGGGGTGCAGCCATCCTGCATGATGTCGGCCGTGCGGAAGCCCTCGTTGAGCACATTCTGCGCCGCCTGCTCGACCAGATCGGATTCGCGGCCAAGGTCATAGGAGTAGCGCAGCATCATGCCGAAGGAGAGCAGCATGGCGATCGGATTGGCCTTGCCCTCGCCGGCGATGTCCGGGGCCGAACCGTGGACCGGCTCGTACATGGCGCGACGCGCGCCCGTGACCGGGTCCGGCGCACCGAGGCTCGCCGACGGCAGCATACCCAGCGAGCCCGTCATCATCGCGGCCTCGTCCGACAGGATGTCGCCGAACAGATTGTCGGTGACGATCACGTCGAACTGGTGCGGATAACGAATCAGCTGCATGGCGCAATTGTCGGCCAGGATGTGATGGAACTCGACGTCGGGATATTCCTTGGCCACTTCCGCCGAGACCTGACGCCAGAACACGCCGGTCTCCATCACGTTGGACTTCTCGGCGCAATGCACCTTGTTGCCGCGCTTGCGCGCCAGCTCGAAGGCGACCCGGCAGATCCGGACGATCTCGTCCTTGGTGTAGGCTTGGGTGTCGACCACGCGGACGGTGCCGTCCTCCAGAGTCTGCTCGCCCTTCGGCTCGCCGAAATACACACCCGACGTGAGCTCGCGCAGGATCATGATATCCAGCCCCTTCACCACTTCCGGCTTCAGGGTCGAGGCATCGACCATGGCGTCCATTACGACGGCGGGACGGAGATTCGCGAACAGGTCGAGATCCTTGCGCAGGCGCAGCAAACCCGCCTCGGGGCGATGCTCGCGCGGCACGTCGTCCCATTTCGGGCCGCCCACGGCGCCGAACAGGACCGCGTCGAGGGTCATCGCCTTTTCCATCGTCTCGTCCTGGATCGAGACCCCATGGGCGTCGTAGCAGGCGCCGCCAACCGGCGCTTCTTCGACTTCGAAGCGCACTGCTTCTTTCGCCTCGAACCAGCCCATCACACGTCGGACCTGTTCCATCACCTCCGGTCCGATACCGTCACCCGGCAGGACCAGCACGCTCTTGTTGGCGGCCATTCTTACTCTCCTGTGAAAATACGTTCGGGCGTCGCCTAGGACGCCGCCTTGTAGAGCCAGGGCTGCTGGCCGCTCTGGCCACCCTCAAAGTCCTTGATCTTGCCATCCCGTTTCATGGTCAGGCCGATATCGTCCAGCCCCTCGAGCAGGCACTGCTTGAGGAACGGATCGAGATCGAACGAATAGACCACGCCGTTGGGTGCGTGCACTTCCTGCTTTTCAAGATCGACCGTGATCTCCGGGTTCTCCGGGTCGCTGGCCACGGACATCAGATTGTCGATCTGCTCCTGGGGCAGCTTGATCAGCAGCATGCCGTTCTTGAAGCTGTTGTTATAGAAAATATCGGCGAAGGTCGGTGCGATCACGACCTTGATGCCGAAATCCTGCAGCGCCCAGGGCGCATGCTCGCGCGAGGAACCACAACCGAAATTGTCGCCGGCAATCAGAATCTCCGCATTCGTATAGGGCTCCTGATCGAGGATGAAATCATCCCGCGGTGTACCGTCTTCGTTGGTTCGCATTTCGTAGAACAGGCCCTTGCCCAGGCCCGTACGCGCAATCGTCTTCAGGAACTGCTTCGGAATGATCTTGTCGGTGTCGACATTGACCAGCGGCAGCGGTGCGGCCACGCCGGTCACCTTGTTGAACTTTTCCATTCCCAACTCCTAACGTTTGAGCACGAGGCACCCGGCCAGCATGTCATGCAAGCATTGGTGCCGCGGCGGAATTATTGCCATCAGATAACCGATGAAGAAGATCGCCGTCGACAGGAACTTCGACCAGTGACGCACACTGGTGCGCAGAAACGTCACGCGTGCGCCGTGCAGGTCGGTCACATACAACCCCATGAACGCCTTCCCCAGGGTCGCCTGCATCGCGCTGGACTCCATGGCTGCGAAATAGATCCAGGCCACGAACAACGTGGTCGAGATCAGCACATGCAGGACCGTGGTGTTGGCCAACTCCTCGGGCGTCGCCGCCAGAAACGATATTCCGAGCAGCGCTGAGATGAGCCAGGCGAAGCCCCAGATGACCCCGATGTCGACCAGGGCCGCCACGATACGCAGGAGGAACCCTCCACGGCGGAGCGGCAGAATATCGCTGGTGGACGTCTCGCTCATACGTTCGGTCTAGGCGTCCAGGTCACGCACGTCGGTGAGCTTGCCCGTGATCGCGGCGGCGGCCGCCATCCCCGGGCTGACCAGATGGGTGCGCCCGCCACGCCCCTGCCGGCCCTCGAAGTTGCGGTTGGAGGTCGACGCACAACGCTCGCCCGGCGCCAGCTTATCGGCGTTCATGGCCAGGCACATGGAGCAGCCCGGCTCGCGCCAGTCGAAGCCGGCCGCGATGAGGATCTTGTCGATCCCCTCGGCCTCGGCCTGTTCCTTCACCAGGCCCGAGCCCGGCACGACCAGCGCATGGACGCTGTCGGACACCTTGCGCCCCTCGGCGACGGCGGCAACCGCGCGCAGATCCTCGATCCGGCCATTGGTGCACGAACCGATGAACACCTTGTCGACCGCCACGTCGGCCATCTTGGTGCCCGGCGTCAGGTCCATATATTCCAGCGACCGCTCCCAGGCCTGGCGCTGATTGTCGTCACGCGCGTCATTCTCGGGATCCGGCACGGCGCCGGTGATCGGCACCACATTCTCCGGGCTGGTGCCCCAGGTGACCTGCGGCGGAATATCCGCTGCCGACAGACGCACTTCCTTGTCATAGACCGCATCCGCATCGCTGGGCAGCGTGCGCCAATAGGCCTCGGCCGCTTCCCATTCTGCGCCCTTCGGCGCCATGGGCAAGCCCTTGAGATACTCGTAGGCGGTGTCGTCGGGTGCCACCAGGCCGGCGCGCGCGCCGCCCTCGATCGACATGTTGCACATGGTCATGCGCCCCTCCATCGACAGGGCGCGCACCGCGTCACCGGCATATTCGATGACATGGCCGGTGCCGCCGGCCGTGCCGATGGCGCCGATGATGGCAAGGATCATGTCCTTCGCGGTCACACCGACGGACAGATCGCCATCGACGGAGACCAGGAAATTCTTCGCCGGGCGCTGCAGCAGGGTCTGGGTGGCGAGCACATGCTCGACCTCCGACGTGCCGATCCCGAAGGCCAGCGCGCCGAACGCGCCATGGGTCGCGGTGTGGCTGTCGCCGCAAACGATCGTCGTGCCCGGCAGGGTGAAACCCTGTTCCGGGCCGATGATGTGGACGATCCCCTGACGGATATCATCCATCTCGAACAGCTCGATGCCGAACTCCGCGCAATTCTTCGTCAGGGTTTCAACCTGGATTCGCGATTCCTCATCGGCGATGCCGCCGCTGCGGTCGGTGGTCGGCACATTGTGATCGGCCACCGCAAGTGTGGCATCGGGCCGGCGGACGGTGCGTCCGTTCAGGCGCAGCCCCTCAAAGGCCTGCGGGCTCGTCACCTCATGCACAAGGTGCCGATCGATATAGATCAGGCAGGTGCCGTCCTCCTGGGTTTCGACCAGGTGGGAGTCCCAGATTTTGTCGAACAATGTTTTCGGCTGAGCCATGATTTTCGTCTTTCCGCTAAGAAAAACGCCCCGTGCGCGAATGCTCCGGGGCGTTGCCTCGATTACGTCGGTGCATCTGCCCGCACGTGCCGCCTACTCGGTCTTGGCGTCCGTCTCGGGCGTGTCGGGCGTGGCGACCGCATCTGCCGGGCGCTCCGCGCTCCCCGTCTCGGGAACCACGACGGCACCCCGGCGGGTCATGCCCCGGCCCGTTGTACGCTCGGTGATACGCGCGCGCTTGCCGGTCAGGCCGCGCAGATAATACAGCTTGGCGCGCCGGACCTTGCCGCGACGAACGACGTCGATCGAATCGACGCGCGGGCCGTAGAGCGGGAACACGCGCTCGACACCCTCGCCGAAGGAAATCTTGCGGACGGTGAAGGCCGAGTTGATCCCGTCATTCTTGACCGCGATGCAGACCCCTTCATAGGCCTGGATACGCTCGCGCTCACCCTCGACCACGCGCACATTGACGCGCACCGTGTCGCCCGGGCCGAACTCGGGAACATCCCGTTCGGCTTGCAGCTTTGCAAGCTGGCCGGCTTCGAATTTCTCAAGCGTATTCATCGCTTCTGTCCTTCATCATCTTTCGCCGCGTAGCGCTGCCAGAGATCCGGCCGGCGCGTGCGGGTTGCTTGTTCTGCCTGTGTATTCCGCCACTCTGCGATCCGCCCGTGATGGCCGGAAGTCAGGATGTCGGGGACCGAACGTTTTTGTCCCTGCCGGTCGACCCAGTCGGCCGGCCTTGTGTAGTGCGGATACTCCAGCAGTCCGCGTTCAAAACTTTCTTCCGACAGTGACTCTGCCGTTCCCATCACGCCCGGCAACAATCGGACGACCGCATCGAGCAACACCAGTGCCGCCGGTTCGCCACCGGACAGCACATAGTCGCCGACGCTGATTTCCTCGGCCTGCCAGGCGTCGAGCACACGCTGATCGACACCCTCGTAACGGCCACAAAGCAGTATCACGCCAGGGTCGTCCGCCAAGTCCTGGACACGCGCCTGATCCAAGGGACGACCGCGGGGCGTGAGATAGATGATCGGCCGCTGATCGTCAACAGGATTGACGGCATCCGCCAGCGCGGAATCCACGATATCCGGTCGCATCACCATCCCGGCACCGCCGCCGAAGGGCATATCATCGACGCTCCCGTGCCGATCCGACGCCTGCGCCCGGATATCCCGGACATCCAGTCGCCAGTTTCCCTGCGCCAGCGCCTTGCCCGCGAGCGACTGGCCCAGCGACCCCGGAAACATCTCGGGGAACAGGGTCAGGACCGTGGCTGTCCAGGCGAAAGCTTCAACCATCGACGTCTCCGTCTGACGGATCGGGATCACGCCCCGGCCACAATACAGCCGGTCCGTCCACGGTCACCCGCCGGGCGGCCAGGTCGATATCCGGCACCGCCGCGCGCGTAAACATGACGGTGCCCAGGCGGCCGCCGGCGTCCAGAATCTCGAGCATCTCGCCGGCGCCGAAATCATGCAGCGCGCGCACGGTGCCGATCGCCTGGCCGTCGGTCGTGACGACATCCAGCCCGATCAGATCGGCGTGATAGAACTCGTCCTCGCCGGTCGACGGCAGGCGGTCGCGCGACACATACAGATTCTCGCCCTTGAGCGCCTCGGCCGCGTCGCGGTCGCCCACGCCCTCGATCGCGACGAGAATCTGACCCTTGCCCGTGCGATTGCGCACGTCGAGGACGAAGTTGCGGGTGCCGTCCTCGCTCTGGACGGGACCATAGGCACCCACATCTTCCGCCACATCGGTGAACGGGCGGACACGCACCAGGCCCTGCAGCCCGTGCGCGCCGGTAATCACGCCCACGCAAACACGCGCATCGCCCACACCTTCCGGATCTTCAACCATATCGACGGCCATCTCCGGAGCCTTTCCAGCGCCCGCGTCACCCGCCACGACGGCGGGTCATTCGAGCGCGCCCAGACGGGTTAGGACTTGGGCTCTTCTTCCTCAGCTTCAGCTTCCTCGGCGGGAGCCTCCTCAGCAGCGGCTTCCTCGGCCGGAGCTTCTTCGGCAGCAGCCTCTTCGGCCGGAGCCTCTTCAGCGGCGGCTTCCTCTGCAGGGGCCTCCTCAGCGGCAGCTTCCTCGACGACGGCTTCCTCAGCCGGGGCTTCTTCGGCAGGGGCCTCTTCCTCGGCCGGTGCCGCCGCCGCTTCGGCGGCGGCCGCCGCGGCGGCTTCGGCTGCCTCGGCTTCGGCGGCGGCGCGCTCCTGCGCCTTCGCCTTGGGCATATGCTGTTTGGTCTGGTCGCGGCGCGCCGGCAGCTTCACCAGATCCGCACCGGCGAAGAATTTCGCGACGCGGTCCGACGGCTGGGCGCCGACGCTCAGCCAATGCTTGGCCCGGTCGATGTCGATCCCGACGCGGTTGGGGTCATCCTTGGGCAGCATCGGGTTGTAGTGCCCGATCCGCTCGATGAAGCGGCCGTCGCGCGCGCGACGGGAATCCGCAACCACGATGCGATAGTAAGGCCGCTTTTTGGCGCCGCCACGGGCCAGTCGAATACGAAGAGACATGATGCGTTGTTCCTTTGTTTACGTATGTTTTTACGTGTGTGGGTTCGATTGATCGGAATTCAGTGTTCGGTTCGGCAAACGGCCTCGACCTTGTGCCCATCCGGGTCCAGGACGAACGCGCCGTAGTAATTTTCGCTGTATTCGGGACGCAGGCCCGGCGCGCCATTGTCGCGCGCACCCGCCGCCATGGCCGCGGCATGAAAGCCGTCGACCGCCGCACGGCTGGATGCGGCAAATGCGACATGGGAGCCACGCGATGCCGACGCGTCGGCGTTCGGGCAAACGATCCAGAACATCATCCCCGTGCGGTCCGGGCCGGGTCCATAGGCCATGCCGATACCCTTCTCCAGGACACGCCGGTAGCCGAGCGGCGCCAGCGCGGCGTCATAGAACGCACCGCTGACCGACAGGTCGCGTACACCCAGAGAGATATGATCGAGCATCGCCATCGAAATCAGTCGCGCGGCGCATGGACGGCTTCGAGCTTGTGCCCGTCCGGGTCCAGCACGAATGCGCCATAATAGGTGTCACGATATTCCGGGCGGATGCCCGGGGCGCCGTCATCGGTCGCACCGGCGGCCACGGCGGCGGCGTGAAACGCATCGACCTGGGCCCGGGATTCGGCCTGAAACGCGATGTGCCGGCCGTCGTCCGGGACCACGGTCAGGTCGTCGCGCTGGTTGATCCACAGCGCCTGCCCGCCGCCCTTCGGCCACCAGGACACCGTGCCCGGCTTTTCCATGAAACGCGTGTGGCCGAGTGCGGCCATGACGGCGTCATAGAATGTCGCGGACCGTTCGAGATCGGCCACGCCGATCGAGACATGGTGAAACATGTTCATATGCGTCTGGCCTCCTAGCGGCCCATACCCGGCGGCAACATGCCGGGGGGCAGCCCGCCGCCGGCGCCGGGCATTCCGCCGCCACCCATCGGCGGCAATTTTCCGCCCATCTTCTTCATCTTTTTCATCATCGTGTGCATCTGCTGATACTGCTTCAGCAGCTTGTTGATTTCCTGAACGGTGGTACCGGACCCGGCGGCGATCCGCTTCTTGCGCGACGCCTTGACCATCGCGGGGCGCTGGCGTTCCTGCACCGTCATCGACAGGATGATCGCCTCCTGCCGCTTGATCAGATTGTCGTCCATGTCGGCCGCGGCCATCTGCTTCTTGACCTTGCCGATCCCCGGCAGCATCGACATCACACCGCCAAGCCCGCCCATCTTCTTGAGCTGGCGCAGCTGATCGAGGAGATCTTCCAGGTCGAACTCGCCCCGCTGCATCCGGCGCGCGATCTTCTCGGCCTTCTCCTCTTCCACCAGCTCATGGGCGCGCTCGACGAGGCCGACCACATCGCCCATGTCGAGGATGCGGCCCGCGACGCGTTCGGGATGGAACGGCTCGAGCGCGTCCATCTTCTCACCCGTGCCGATCAGCTTGATGGGCTGGCCCGTGACCGCGCGCATCGACAGCGCCGCGCCACCGCGCGCATCGCCATCCATCCGGGTCAGCACGATGCCCGAGATGCCGACACGCTCGTTGAAAGCCTGTGCGGTGTTCACTGCGTCCTGGCCCGTCATCGCGTCGGCCACAAGCAGGGTCTCGTGCGGCTTCGTGGCGTCGCGGATGGCCGTCGCCTCGGCCATCAACCCGTCATCGATCGCCAGGCGGCCGGCGGTGTCGAGCAGGACCACGTCATAGCCCTCGCGCCGGGCCTGGTCCATGGCCCGCTTGGCAATGGCCACCGGCATCTCGCCGGTCCGTATATCGACGGTCGGGATCAGGGCCTGATCACCCAGCACCCGGAGCTGTTCCTGCGCGGCCGGACGGCGAACATCGAGCGACGCCATCAGGACACGCTTCTTCTGTTTCTCGACCAGATGGTGACCGATCTTGGCCGTCGTCGTCGTCTTGCCGGAACCCTGCAGGCCGACGACCAGAATGGCGACCGGCGCGGGCGCGTTCAGGTCGATCTCGACCGCATCGCCACCGAGCATCTCGATCAGCTGATCGTGGACGATCTTGACGACCGTCTGTCCCGGCGTGACGCTTTTGACGACCTCCTGGCCGACGGCGCGTTCCTGCACCGCGGCGATGAAGTCGCGCACGATCGGCAGCGCCACATCCGCTTCGAGCAGAGCGACCCGCACCTCACGCATTGCGGCGGCGACATCATCTTCCGACAATGCACCGCGGCGCTTCAGACGATCGAAGACATCGCCCAGGCGTTCGGTCAGTGATTCAAACAAAGGTCTGCGCCTTTCTTTTCGGCATCCGGCAATTCGCCAGAGACCGCAACCACGTCACAACGACAAACGCGCCAGCGCGCGAAACTCGCGGACTGGCGGAGCTCCGGCACCCGGCCGGAGCCGCATCTTTATTGATGCGGAATGGCGCGGAACCTAGGCGAACTCGGATGATGGGTCAAGCTTCGCGCGACAATATCGAGCGACCACAACATGTTAGCTTCGGGCCGGCACAATCGCTTTTTCTCCGCGCGTGGCGTGATGCCGGCGCCGCCGGATCACGGTAGTTTTGCGTTCGCCATCGTTCGGATTCCGGCGGAAAGACCGACCGCGGCCGAAGCCGAAACAAAATGAAACATTTTTACTAAATATCTGTAGTTATTGTATTTTTTGTTGAGTGGCTTTTTTTCGCCCTATACCCTTGTATGCACGTGAAGGTTGTGCGATACGCAAACAGTCGGGACCCCAACAGGCGATCGACCGGGGGAAGTATTTCCAAACTGATATCGCCGATGGGACCGGGTATTTTAATCCAGGTGTCCTCGAGGCGTGAGGATTTCGGTGATCAGGCCAGCGCCTGCCTTGTGTGTCTTCCGAAATCCGCAAACAACCTTTTCGGAACCAGAGGAAAGAAATTCGTGCCACATCCCGTTGATACACATGTTGGACGTCGCATGCGCCAGCGACGCGAAATGAGCGGCATGCCGCAGAAAGAACTCGCGCGGCAGTTGGGCATCAGCTTTCAACAGGTCCAGAAATACGAAAGTGGTGCCAACCGGATCAGCGCCTCGAAACTCTGGCAGCTTTGCGGCGTCCTCGATGTGACCCCCGGATTTTTCTTCGAAGGCCTCAACCCGCATCGCAATCGCGCCGAATCCACCGATCAGAGCGCCGCGCCCAATACGGATTCGCGATCCGCGCGCCAGGTTCTCGACCTCAATCAGGCATTCCAGAAAATCGCCGACACCCGCGTCCGCCGTCAGGTGGTCCAGCTGGTGAAATCGCTCGGCCGCTCCTAGGCGCGCGCCGCCCGCAGCTATTGAGGGTGGACGCACAGGCCCCGGCGGCCCTATATCCCGCCCATGGGCATGCGAGACTTCATAAAGATGCACGGACTGGGCAATGACTTTGTCATTGTCGATGCGCGCGATCATCCGCTTCGCGTGAGCGAGGCCGGCACGCGCCTATTGTCCGACCGTCACACCGGCATCGGCTTCGACCAGCTCATCACCTTGGACGCGCCCGCCGACACGGCTTCGGACGTGGATGTTCGCATCTTCAATTTCGACGGCGGCGAGGTGTCTGCGTGCGGTAACGCCATGCGTTGCGTGGCCCGCCTCTTGCTGACCGACGAGAACCGCGCCCTGGCGATCCGCACGGGCGCCGGGCTGCTTCATGCATGGCGCAGCCCCGACGATCCGGCCAACTTTGCCGTCGACATGGGCCCGGCCCGCGACGGCTGGCAGGACATTCCGCTGGCCGAGGCCTGCGACACCGACCACCTGCCCCTTTCGCTCGGGCCCCTGTCGGATCCCGTCGCGGTCAATATGGGAAACCCGCACGCCGTCTTCTTCGTCGACGATCTCGCATCCATCCCGATCGAGACCCTCGGGCCGGAGCTCGAGCATCACGCGATCTTCCCCGAACGCGCGAATATCGGCGTCGCCCAGCTGACCGGACCCGACGCGCTGCGGCTGCGGGTCTGGGAACGCGGCGTCGGAATGACGCGCGCCTGCGGCTCCGGCGCCTGTGCCGCCGCGGTGGCCGCACACCGCCGCGGCCTGACCGGCCGCCAGGTAAAGATCCGCGTCGACGGCGGAGACCTCGCGATCGATTGGCGCGACGACAATCATGTTGTGATGTCCGGGCCGGCGGAAGAAAGCTTCCGCGGGGCGGTCGACGAAGACGCATTCGTGGCGCGCGGTCATGGCTGATACGCGCGCGCCGGATATCATCACCTTCGGCTGCCGGCTGAACGCCTATGAGTCCGAGGTCATGCGCAAGCATGCCGACGCGGCCGGGCTGACCGATACCGTGATCATCAACACCTGCGCCGTCACCTCGGAGGCGGAGCGCCAGGCGCGCCAGGCCATCCGCCGCGCCCGGCGCAAGAACCCCGATGCCCGGATCGTCGTGACCGGCTGTGCGGCCCAGATAAACCCCACCGACTATGCCGCGATGGCCGAGGTCGATATCGTGCTGGGGAACACGGAGAAACTGGACCGGACCCGCTTCGCCGACCTGGATCACGCACCGGTGCAGGTGAACGACATCATGTCCGCGCGCGAGACCGCCGCGCATTTGATCGAGGGGTTCGACGGGCGCGCGCGGGCCTTCATTCAGGTCCAGAATGGCTGCGATCACCGTTGTACGTTCTGCATCATCCCCTTCGGCCGCGGCAACTCCCGCAGCGTCCCGATCGGCACGATCGTCGCGCAGGTGCGCACCCTGGTCGATCATGGTGTGCGGGAGGTCGTGCTGTCGGGTGTCGACATGACATCCTATGGGGCGGATCTCCCGGGCCGCCCGCGCGCGGGTCAGATGATCCGGCGCGTCCTCGCCAATGTTCCGGAACTGCCGCGGCTGCGCCTCAGCTCCATCGACGTGGCCGAAATCGATGAGGACCTGTTGCACCTGATCGCCGACGAACCCCGCCTGATGCCCCATCTGCATCTCAGCCTGCAGGCCGGCGACGACCTGATCCTCAAGCGGATGAAACGGCGCCACAGCCGGGCCCAGGCGATCGCCTTCTGTGACGAGGCCCGCAGGCTGCGACCGGACATCGTCTTCGGCGCCGACCTGATCGCCGGATTCCCGACCGAGACCGATGCGATGTTCGCGCAAAGCGAGGCCCTCGTGGCCGAATGCGGGCTGACCCATCTGCACGTGTTTCCCTATTCGCCGCGCCCCGAAACACCCGCGGCCCGGATGCCCCAGCTCGACCGCGCCCTGATCAAGGAGCGCGCCGCGGCCCTGCGCGCCGCCGGTGCGCGGAACCTGGCCGCCTTCCTGCGCGCCGAGATTGGCAACACCCGCGCCGTCCTCCTGGAGCGACCGGGGTTCGGGCGCACGGAGCAGTTTGCCGAGGTGGCCCTCGATGGTGCCGACATCGCCCCAGGGGCCCCCGGGACCCCCGGGGCCATCGTCGACACGCAGATCACCGATGCCGGACCGGCGCGTCTGACCGGCGTGGCCCTGCGGAACGCCGCATGAGCGAAGACGGCTGGCTGACACGGCTCCGCGCCGGGCTGTCGCGAACCTCATCGCGCCTGTCCGGGGAGATCGGCAGCATATTCTCGGCGCGCAAGGTCGATGCCGAAACCCTGTCGGAACTCGAAGACGCCCTGATTATGGCCGATCTGGGGGTCGCCACCGCGGCGAAGCTCGCGGCCGTGATCGGCGCCCGCAAATTCCCCGGCGATGCCGACGAAAATGCGGTCCGCGAGGCGCTGGCGGAAAACATTGCAGCGCTCCTGGAGCCTGTCGCCCGGCCTCTGTCTGACCTGACGGCGGCGCGCAACGGGCCCCGCGTGATCCTCGTGGCCGGGGTCAACGGGACCGGCAAGACAACGACAATCGGCAAGCTGGCCGCACGGTTTACCGAAGACGGTCGTTCGGTGATGCTTGCCGCCGCGGAC
>Ga0209578_10000809_pt1 | contig 33945 bp, 31 predicted proteins | sample tdAd472_FD_187127 | JGI IMG/M metagenome (GOLD analysis project Ga0209578, IMG submission 187127) | Marine sediment microbial communities from the Atlantic coast under amendment with organic carbon and nitrate - tdAd47.2 (SPAdes)... | ecosystem: Environmental > Aquatic > Marine > Coastal >...
TTCCGTCCAGTCGACCGGCCAGGTGCAATCAAAAAGCACATTGCCGCCGCCGGCCCCAAGTTCGCGCAGCGGGTCACCGGCGATGTAGGGAGTCAGTGGGCTATTAACGGCGCCGGGGAAGATATGGATGTCTTTCACCGGGTTGCACTTGGTACACATGGCGTGAAAAACCTCGTTGAGGTTCCAGGGATCCACATCTTCATCGACCACAATCACGTAGGGGAAGTAGGAAGCGTTGCGGTCGGTCCAGCTGACGCTGCTGATAAATTGCGGGATGCCTGCGTGGGGCGTTTTGGTGGAAACGACCACCGCATGACAACCGCTGAACTCAGGCACCGCCACGTCGATGATAGGCATGCCTTTGTTTAGCAGCGCTTCCTTAACGCTGGAGGCGACTTCCAGTATCCACATAACGGAATCATCGACCGGCACACCCAGGCAGGTGGCTGGCAGAATTGGATTGGTACGCCAGGTCATCGCCGAGAGCCGAAACACCGGCCGCGGGTTGGTTCCGGACACCACATACCCGGGGTATTCACCGAACGGGCCTTCTTCTTTCAGGTCACCGGGTGCACAGGTGCCTTCGAGGACGATTTCGGCATTTTCCGGCACGTGGAGGTCAACCGTTTTGCATTTCACCAGTTTCACCGCTTCACCACGGACTCCGCCCACTACTTCGACCTCGGAAACGCCGGCCGGGACCCCACAGGAGGCGAGGATGTTGTGCATGGGATCACCGCCAAAGAACATGGCGTATTCCATGGTTTTGCCATCGGCGTGATATTTTTTCAGAATCTGGCCGCCCTGATTGAGCGGGCCGAGCCAGAGACCGGTGGATTGCTTGTCCTGCACCATGCCGCGGTAGGTGCCCCAGTTGACCCAGTCGGTGTCATAGTCTTTGCAAACGCCGATATTGAGGGTGCCGACATAGGGTCCACCATCCTGGGGATGGAGTTTGGCAATCGGTAATTTGAACAGGTCAATCTCATCGCCCAGCAGTACATTTTCCTGACAGGAGCCGCTATCGACGATTTCCGGCTTAATGCGTTTGGTGTGCAAGGCGTGGGCAAAGGCGTCAGTTAAGTCGGTATAGCTGGCGTCCGGCGGAAAACCAAAGGCTATAGCAATCCGTTCTTTGGTAGCAAAGGGTCCGCCGAGCAGAGTCGAGCCGGGCATTGCCCCTTTTATATTAGTAAATAACTGCGCCGGCGATTCCTGCTCGTTACCGTAACGCATGATCGCACCGGCTTCAGTCTGAGAATCAATTTCATCGTCGATTCTGACCAGATTGCCAGTGCGTTCCAGTTCGTGAACCCAGGCCCGAAAATCCATCAGTCCAGTGGGGGTATTCATCTCCGTTTTGCTGTCCATATTCCTCTCCGCTTTATATAAATTTCGTGGCGGCTGGCACTGAGCGTTACTGCTGCAGGGCAGAAGCTGCCACGCGTTGCTGATGATTACGTCTGGCTAGCTAAAACCAGTCGCGCGATCAGCCCATTGACCATTACTTTTTTTGTTGGGGTTGTTATTAATAAGGAATGGTCGAGAGTCAGGCTAACGCGCTGAGAGAAAAAAGCAAGATAAATTGAAGGTACGACAAACCGTTGAAAATAAACAGGTTAAAAAAAAGGCCTGACCAGTTGCTGGTCAGGCCTTGAATGTTGATTACCGAATGACTCGGTCGGCCAAATTAAGTGACCCCTAACTCTTTCAGGGTGCTTTTGATGCGCTGCCGCAGCTCGTCCGATGCCTGTGCGACGGGGGGGCGAATGGGCCCGGCCTTTAAACCAATTTCTTCAAACCAGACTTTCATGCTGGCCAATGCTGAAGCGTAGGTGAAGGTATGCACCACGTCCCAGAGGAATACGTCTCCGTAAAAATCCCGCACGCCGGCGAGCTGCTCGCTGACCTGATACGCCTCTTCCCATTTACCCTGGGCGGCCAGCGCCCGGTACTCGGTAACCAGATGACGTTTCTTGCCATAAAGGATGAAGGACAGTTCACCAAAGACGACCTGGCCGCCGCGGCGTAAATCATCCAGAAAAACCGGTTCCAGCGGATCAGAAAGGACAAAGTCATCGCGCATGATATGGCGTAGCTTAAGTGATTCAGCGCGGCTAACCACACCCTGTTTGGTCCCCACGACCGTTTCCAGGTCAGCGAGGCGATTCATCAGGTCCCAACCCAAAACCTTGCCCGATACCGGGGTCCGATAAAGCATCACAGCCATGTCTGAGCGGTCGGTGACGAACTTGAACCAGTCAAAAATTTCGTCGTCGGTGCGTAGCTGAACCACCGGGTTGATCACTTCCACGCCATCAAAACCCATGGCTTCGAGGCGCTGCATTTTTTCCACCGCCTGATAGGCGCTGGGATCGAGGATGATCGAAAAAATGGGAATGCGACCGTTGACGGCTTCAGCCATCACTTCGTGATAGCGATACCACTCATCCAGAGTAGCGTTCCAGCACTCGGCGATAAAACCACCAACGACCAGCCCATCGACACCCATTTCAATGAATGATTCAACGTTGGCACGCATGCCTTCTTCGTCGAAATTAAAATCATTATTAACGGGTGTGACCGGGCAGAGAAAAAACCCCTTTAGGGTGTCATTGGCCCACTTTTTTGCTTCTGAACGTGTGTAATGCATCGTTATCCTCTCGATTAATGTATTTTTACGAAAAGCTGCCGCGGTCCTGCGGCGACGGCGTGACGCTTATAAACCTCAACTGCAGACTTATCCTCCTCACTATAACCGAATAACTCGGTTTCCTGAACGATCGTTAACCCAGGGCTGGATCACCTCGGTGTAACAGGGCCCTGGAACAGCCGCTGGTAAAGCAGCATGACCGCGGTGGTTACCAGAAATGGAACGGCCAGCCACTGTAACGCGTACCACCCCAGTTCGCTGACAATCCAGCCGGAGCCCAGCGCAGCCAGCGCCTGTGTTCCAAAAACTGCAAATTCGTTAACTGCCTGAATTCGAAAACGAGCCCCTGCTGGCGCATTTTCAGTTAGCAGGGTGGTGGAGCCGATAAAAAGGAAATTCCAGGCGATGCCCAGGGCCACCAGCGCGACCCAGAAGTGTTGGTAAGTGACTCCAGAGAGTGCAATGGCGACGCTGATTGCAAAAATCAGCAATCCCAGAGTCATCACGGTGCGGGCGCCGAATCTGGTTATTAGTCTCCCGCTGATCAACGATGGCAGATACATGGCGATGATGTGGCTCTGGATTACCCAGCTTGTTTTATCCAGCGAATGGCCGCGCCCGTGATGAAGCTCCACCGGGGTAGCGGTCATCACCAGACTCATCACTGAGAAAGCGGTGATGCCGCCTAAAATAGCCAGTGCCAGCGGTGGGGTGAACAATTGTTTGAGTGATGCGGTCTCCGCCGCGTGACTAACTGTTTCTATCTCCGTGTTTTCAAACCCGAGCAGCACCAGAGTCGCCAGGGCCAGTAACAGCGCGATGCCGATAAAGGAGCCCGTGTAAGCCGGTAGTCCGAATATTTCCGCCCCATGCTGAGCGATTTCGGGTCCGAGCCAGGCGGCGATAATCCCACTGAACATCAATGATGAGATGGCCGGTCCGGCCTGGTCGACCGGTACGGATTCTGCAGCGGCAAACCGATATTGCAGGACAAAGGTGATGGTCACGCCAATTAGGAATAATCCCAGGCTAAATAACCAGAAACTGGCGATAAATATGGCGGCCGCCGCAATCAGCGCGGCGATGCATCCGAGCAGTGCGGAGCCGATAAAGCCGGCGCGACGGCCAAAACGGCGCATTAAAAGTGCTGCGGGTACAGTCGCGGCGGCGGTGCCAATAATTGAGGCTGCCACCGGAAAGGTAATCCAGGCTGAACTCGGAGCCAGTAGAGCGCCTACCAGCCCACCCATTAGCACCGCCGCAGGTGCGCAGCTCAGTGCCAGACTCTGGGCGGCAAATAGAATGATGAGATTTCGGTTGAGAAGCATTGATGGGCTCTCACCGGAAGAGCGACGATGGCTTGGCTTGTTAAACTTTCCGACCTCCTGTGATTGAGCAGGCATACTGACTGCCTGTTTGCCCATGGTAATCGACCCTAAACCTGGAACACGACCATTATGACTGCTGAAGAGTATCTGGCGAATCAGATGGAGATTAAATTCGCCAAACTGCGTCAACAGACTGCTTATGTCTATGAAAATGCGGAGTTTTTTCGAAGCCGTTTGCAGGCGGCGGGAGTCAATGATCCGCGTGATGTCGATTCGATGGATGCGTTTCGCGGCCTGCCGGTGATGATGACGAAGGCTGATCATCGCACGAGCCAGTCCGATTCTCTCCAGCAACACGGGCATTCCTTTGGCATGCATCTCTGTGCGCCGCTGGACCAGGTGATCCATGTGGCGGCCACGTCAGGCACCAGTGGTGACCCGACGTTTTACACCTTCACCCGTAAAGATCAACAGATTACCCATGAGGTACTCGGCCGACTGTTTAAAATGGCCACCATTCAGCCCGGCGATACGGTGCTGCAGGCGTTTGGGTTAAGTATGTGGCTGGCTGGAGTTACGGTGGTGCAGGCGCTGGAGGCTTATGGTGCGCGACCCATTGCGGTGGGTGCAGAGGCGGGCATTGCTAAGGTTTTGCGCTATATTCAACTGACCCGGCCTCGGGTATTAATGGCAACGCCGTCGCTGGCGACCCATCTGATCGAAAGGTCTGAAAAAGAGATTGGTGTGCCAGTGGGAGAGCTGGGTATAGACGTGATTGCCTGCGCCGGCGAGCCGGGGGCGGGAATCCCCGCGGTGCGTCAGCGGCTGATGAATGAGTACGGTGCCATGCTGTATGACTTCACCGGCGGAGCCTGGCACAACGGCACTATCTCCTGTAACAGTGAGCAGCATCATGGCATGCACTATATGGCCGAGGAATACTGCTTTCGTTACGACCTGATCGACCCGCAGACCAAGCAGCCGTTAGCGCTGGCGGACGGCGTGGTGGGTGAAGCCATTCATACTGCTCTGGAGTACCAGGCCGGGCCGGCATTTCGTAATGCCACCGGCGATCTGCTCAAGCTGCAGGTGAATGAATGCCCCGGCTGCGGTGAATTTGGTGCACGGATTGATATTGTCGGCCGGGTAGACGATTTGCTAAATATAAAGGGCGTTAAGGTTTATCCTGCGGCCCTTAAGAGTGTTGTTACGGAATTCCAGCCGGATGTCTCCGGGCAGATCCAGATACTGCTGGATGCACCGCCACCGCGGGTTTTACCGCCGCTGAATATAACCGTCGAGCTGAATCGACAGGCAGCCGGTATTGATGAAGCTGGCCTCGTAACCCGCATCCAGAAACGTATTAGCGAGCTGCTAAAAGTGCCCACTGCCATTACCCTTGTGCCCTTCGGAGCACTGGAGCGTTCTAATTTGAAGACTAAAATGCTCATTATCAAGCAGGCTGACTCGTGAGTTGGCAACCACTCGAACAGCTTGTCGCGCAGATTGACGATGGTGCCCGAGTCGCGATTCCACCGGATTACAGCGGCGTGGCCATGGCGGCGACCTACGCGCTACTGTCCCGTGGTGTCCGCGACCTGCACCTGGTGGCGGTTCCGCAAGCGGGGTTACAGGCCGATCTTCTAATCGGTGCCGGTTGCGTGAAAATCATGGAAGCCGCTGGCGTTTCCCTGGGCGAAATCGGCCTCGCGCCGCGATTTCGAGAATGGGCGCAACAGGGGCGCCTGCAGATGATGGACGCGACCTGCCCGGCGATTCAGTCAGGATTGCAGGCGGCAGAAAAGGGAATTCCGTTCATGCCGATTCGCGGCATTCTGGGTTCAGACCTGGTGGCCCTGCGTGACCAGTGGCAGGTCATCGACAATCCTTATGGCGAAGATGACCCGATTCTTCTGGTGCCGGCCATCCGCCCGGATGTCGCCCTGTTTCATGCGCCGCTGGCCGATAGTCGTGGCAATGTCTGGGTAGGGGTGCGTCGGGAGTTGATGCTAATGGCCCATGCTTCCGCCACCACGCTGGTGACAGTAGAAGAGAATTACGACGGCGACCTGCTGGCCGATCCCGTTTACGCCGCCGGCACCATTCCGCACTTTTATATTACCGGGACCTCCCTGGCACCGGGAGGGATGCGTCCACTGGGTTTCTTCGGTGATGGCAGCGTTACGGACAGCGAGCACCTGATCCGCTATGAAAAACTGGCGCGTAGCGAAGAGGGTTTTTTCCAGTATCTGGAGGAGCAGAAGATCCAGTTGGCGGGGGTGAATCAATGAGTGCATCACCATCAGCCAGCGGTAATTCGGATTACAGCACCGAGGAATTTCTTGCCGTTACGCTAGCGGAGCGAGTGCTTGATGCCGGCCACCTGGTGGTAGGGGCCAACTCCCCAATACCGGCCAGCGCAGCCCTGCTGATCCAGTCACAGTCCGGTGGATCAGCCGAGGTGACCATTCTCGGTAGTCGTGAATTCATGCAGTTCACTGACGGCGGTAAGGAACTGTTTGATTTTGCGGCTCAGGGTCGAATGGATGCTTTTTTCGTGGGCGGTGGACAGATCGACGGTCAGGCCAATATCAACCTGGTGGGGATTGGGGATTACCCGGGCTCCAAGCTGCGTCTGCCCGGCAGCTTCGGCTCCGCTTATCTTTATCATCTGGTGCCTAACGTGGTGCTGTTTCGTAAGGAACACTCCCGTCGAGTGCTAGTGCCAAAGGTGGATTTCGTCAGTGCCCCCGGTACCAGTCCGGCTAATCAATATCGCGTGGGCGGCCCCCGCTGGCTGGTAACAGAACTGGTCGTCATGGAATTTAATGCCGAGAAAGCCCGGTTCAGGCTGCACAGTATTCATCCGGGACATACGCTGGAAGAGGTGTACGACCGTACCGGATTTGAGTTTGACACCACCGAACAGCCTCCTATCACACCGGTACCGTCTGCGGATCAACTGGCACGACTAAGGGGCGACGTGCGCCGTGCATTGGCGCCGGTTTATCCCGATTTCTGTCAGAAGGCGTTTGGAGTGTGAGCGCTGCTCCTGTTAGACGGGTAACGGTGGTCGCCGAGGGTGATGGATACCGTAGCCGCGTGGTTAACGACCGCGGTCAGCAGACTTATAGTGATGAACCACCGGGAGTGGGCGGCAAGGGGGAGGGTTTTGGTCCCTTCGAATTGCTCGCCTCGGCTTTGGCTACCTGCACCGTTGCCACGTTGCGTATGTATGCCAATCGTAAAAAATGGCCGCTCAAAAACCTTCAGGTTGAGGTGGTTTATCACCGCGCGGGCGAGGATGACCTGCCTGGGGACGGCCCGGATCGGATCATTCGCAGGATTCGTGCAGACAACCGGCTTTCTACAGATCAGCTTGGCCGGCTCGGTGAAATTGCCCAGCGCTGTCCGGTGGCCAGAGCGCTTGGGGGGACGAGCCTGAAAATCGCCGATGAGCCGGTTGATCATCTGGTGGCTGGCTGATGGCCCGGCGGCGGAGATTGATGGTTAAGGTTAGGAATTGTGATGATTGAGATAGCCGGTATTGACCACCTGGTCCTGCGAACTACCCAGCTGGAACGGATGCTAACTTTTTATGCCGGCGTGCTGGGGTGCGCGGTGGAGCAACAAAGTTCGGTTGAATTTGGACTAACCCAGTTACGCGCCGGTAATGCGATGATTGACCTGGTGACAGTGGATTCTACGCTTGGCCGCGCCGGTGGCGCAGCGCCTGAACCGGAGGGCAATAACCTGGACCATTTTTGTCTTCAGGTGAAGCCGGTGTCGGAGCAGGCCCTCACGGCTTATTTGCAGTCCCACGGTATTGATGTGCCGGAGTTTAGTGAACGATACGGCGCTCAGGGCGTTTGCCGCACGGTCTATATTAAGGACCCGGACGGCAACACCGTAGAGCTGGTATCGACCAAAACAGGCTGAACCCTGGAAGTGAAGGCGAATCCGGAATTCCCCTCGAGCATCTCATCGGGTTTTCCTGAAGCGGTGGTCACGAACTGGCGACCTCTAGTGCGAAAATTTCGCAACAGAATTGTCATGGCGTGGGTTCAAGGCTTTTAAATTGACGATTGCAGATTGGCCCCAGGAGCGCTCCCGTCGCGAGGGGCTATTTCCCGGTGGCTTTCCTGAGCGATAATAGTGGGCCGTGCATCCATTTCGTTGATACCCAAAGGGTGATACCGGTCGGCGAGTTCACTGCCGAAACCCGTTTCCCAAACGCTGTCAATCCAGCGGAAATCTGAATATTAAAACGCTTCGAAGGCTCTTTTTTCGAGGCCGTTTTACTTTATTAATGAATAAGTTAAGAGGATTTATTAAATGAAAATATCAAGTTTTATTAATGGTGTATACGTCGATTCGGAGGAGCAACGCAATATTACTAGTCCGGTAACGGGCGAGCTGATTACGCCTTACTCAGTAGCAACGCCTGAGCAGGTTGATGAAGCAGTGAGCGCGGCTCGAGCTGCCCTGAAGGGTGAATGGGGCAGTATGGGTATTCAGCAGCGGGTGGAGATTCTGTACAAGATTGCCGACGGCATTGAGGCGCGGTTCGAAGAATTTCTGGAGGCCGAGTGTCTCGACACCGGCAAACCTTACTCGCTCGCTCGCCACGTGGATATTCCTCGCGGTGCGGCCAATTTCAGAATTTTTGCTGACACCATCAAAAATGTTGCTGATGAGGCCTTCCACATGCCGACGCCGGACGGCACTGGGGCGCTTAATTACACAGTACGCAAGCCTAAGGGGGTGATTGGGGTAATCGGTCCGTGGAATCTACCGCTGTTGCTAATGACCTGGAAAATTGGCCCCGCCCTGGCCTGCGGCAACACCGTGATCGTTAAGCCATCGGAAGAGACCCAGCTGACCATGACTCTGCTTGGCGAGATCATGAACGACGCCGGGGTGCCCAAGGGCGTGTTTAATACGGTGCTGGGGCCTGGCTCCCGCGTCGGTGATCAGCTGATATCCCATCCTGGCCTGGACGCGATTACCTTCACCGGGTCGACCGCAACTGGTCAGCGGGTGGCAGAAGCGGCCTCCGTTGGCCTGCGCGATGCCTCCCTGGAGCTGGGTGGTAAAAACGCAGCGATTATTTTTGCCGATGCGGATCTCGATAAAGCAATCGAAGGCACGGTGCGTTCAGCCTTTGTTAATTGTGGTCAGGTCTGTCTGGGCACCGAACGGGTCTACGTTGAGCGGCCAATATTTGATGAATTTGTGGCGCGTCTGAAAGCCGAAGCCGAGAGCTACAAGTTTGGCCGCCCTGAAGACCCGGAAACCACCATGGGCCCACTGATTAGTGCGACCCACCGCGACAAGGTGCTTGGTTATTACCAGAAAGCGGTAGAAGCTGGTGCTACTGTTGTAACCGGTGGTGGCGTGCCGGAAATGCCCGCCGAGCTGGCCGGAGGCAACTGGATTGAACCCACTATCTGGACCGGGATGGCAGAAGACGCGATCCCCATGACCGAAGAGATATTTGGCCCCTGTTGCCACATCACTCCCTTTGATACCGAAGAGGAAGCGGTGGCCATGGCAAATGACAGCCCCTATGGCCTGGCCTCCGCGGTCTGGACCGAAAATGCCTCGAAAGCCAATCGGGTGGGGATGCAGATGGAAGTGGGTATTAGCTGGGTTAATAGCTGGTTCCTGCGTGATCTGCGCACGCCGTTTGGCGGCGCCAAACAGTCCGGGATTGGTCGGGAAGGTGGTCACTACTCGCTGGAGTTTTATACCGAGCTGACGAACGTCTGTATCAAACTTTAACCATTTCGGTAGCCGGGTGCGTTCAGTCGTATTTCTGGACGCATCCGGTAGCCTCAAGATCATTCAGTTTCGGTTCAGCATCACCTCGTTAAGCTGCCGGCATCCGGGATTTCCGGTGGCTTATCAGGAGGTAGCAGCTGATGAAGAGTTTGACGGGATACAGGGCCTTTCCTGTTAGGAAAGCGGTGTTAGGTGGTTTGTTGCTGGGCGGGATGTTGCTGTTGGTCCCGGTGACCAGCAAAGCATCGGATTACCAGAGCAGTGTCAGTTACCGGGTTTATAGCAACGACTCTGTTGCTCGATTGCGGGTTTTTGGGTTTGGCATATCAAATCCGTACACCAGCCGCCAGTACAGAAACCAGTATTGGGGCGACTATAACCGCCGAGGGTATCAGCACAATAGTCACAATAATCGCCGGGCTTATAAGAAAGGGTACGCTCACGGCCAACGCGATGCTCATCGTTATGGCCAGCCGGTTAACAAACGCTGGTTACAAAATAAAAAGAATTCCTACCGCGGTTTTGGCCATCAGGGCTCTTCCCACCGTAATGGTCATTTCTCCAGCGGGTCGCACCGGGGCCACGCTGGCCACAACTCCGGTCGTCGCTGAAGGTTAGTCTTTTGTCCGGTTAAGGGGTATGGTTTGGCTCAATTATTTAAAGCTGGTTACCGCCAATGAAACAGACTCAACGACTCGCCGGCCACAAAGGCTTTGCACTACTGCTGGGGCTAAGCCTGTTTTGGGCGGGTGGAGTCCGGGCTGCCGATAGCAATGAAACAACCGGGGCGAGTAAAAGCCGTACATCGAGTCGTATCCATACGCCTTCGCGGCCGGCAGCCGATTCTCGGGTGCTGTCGACCCGACCGGCATCGGGTAACGGGACAAAAGTTCGGGTGCTGACCAAAGATGGTCGGGTGCGCGATGTGGTAATTAATAAAGATCAGAAACAATGAGTTAACTTCAGGCAATGGCGAGTTTGAATCTCGGGACTGGTTCATGAGAATACTGGTTGTTGAGGACAATGCGGTACTACGCGAGCAGCTCGCCACGTCACTGAATGAAGCCGGATTTGTGGTTGATCAGGCAGCTGATGGCGAAGAGGGGCTCCATTTTGGCCTTAACTATCCCTGTGATGCGGTGGTGCTGGATCTGGGTCTGCCGGGTAAAAACGGAATGGAGATTATTGCCGAATGGCGTCAGGCCGGGGTTAATGTCCCGGTTTTGATCCTCACCGCGCGCACTGCCTGGCAGGATAAGGTGGCCGGCCTGGAGGCAGGGGCCGACGACTACCTGGTCAAGCCGTTTGTGATGCAGGAGCTAATCGCCCGGTTACAGACGCTAATACGCCGCGCCAGTGGCTGGTCTCAGGATTTGATCCGCTGTCCGCCCTACGAGCTTGACCGCCGGGCAGGGCAGATGACGATCAGTGGCATTACCCTCGATCTGACCAGTTTCGAATACCGACTGCTTGAGTATCTGATGTTGCATGCGGGAGAGGTGCTATCGAAAACCCTGCTGACGGAACACCTTTATGCCGACGAGGAGCAGCGCGATAGCAATGTGATCGAAGTCTTCGTGCGCCGGTTGCGTACTAAACTGGATCCCGACGGGACTCGCCAGCCGATTGAAACAGCACGTGGCGCAGGGTATCGATTTGTCATCCCCCGACAGGCCTGATTCCGGTTCAATCAAACGCCGTATGCTGGCTGCCACACTGGCAGCGTTGTTGCTGCTGTTTACGGTGATTGCGCTGGTGCTGGTTCAGGCTTTTCAGCAAAGTGGGGAGCAGGCCCTCAATGAGCGGTTACTAAGCGAAATCTACGGGCTGTTGGCGACGGCGGAAGTGACTACCGAAGAGGAACTGCTATTTCCGGATCAGTTTCCGCAGTTCCGTTTTCTGGAGGAGGACTCCGGGCTGGTGGGAGAGGTCTTTGCGGGCGACCAGCGTTCGTTGTGGCGATCGCCGTCCATGGGTAATGGATTGTTCCCGCCTCCACCGGAAATGGCACCGGGGGGCAGCCGCTTTGATTCAATCCAACTGGATGGTGAAACCTGGTATCGGACTAGCCTGATGGTGGATTGGGAGCAGGGGGATGGCTCCTCCGTGCTGCTGAATTTCAGCGCTGCAGAAAATGACGCGGCACTGATTCAGGAGGTGCGTGAATTTCGGAATACGGTTGCCATCGGATTGACCCTGGTCGGCTTTACGTTACTGGTTATTCAGGGGCTGTTGATGCGCTGGGGACTGGCGCCGCTAGACCGAGCGGCGAATGAAATCGGGTTGATCAAAAGGGGAGAGCAACAGGCTTTGTCCGGAGACTACCCCGTGGAACTGGTGCCGCTTACCGAAAACCTGAATTCCCTGCTGGACCAGCAAAGGTCCCATTTAGAGCGTTATCGTAACGCGCTGGCGGATGCGGCTCACAGCATCAAAACGCCCCTTGCCGCCCTGCGAAATAGCGTGATGGGTGATGGCGAGAGTCTGCGCCAGGTCGATGCGATAGATCGGACCGTTGAATACCATCTAAAAAAAGCAGCAACGGTTGGCCCGGTGGCAATGCGGGCCCCGATTCGGGTAGAGCCCCTGGTTGAGCAGCTGATGGCCAGTCTTAAAAAGGTCTATGCCGACAGGCTGTTGAGGTTCGAGGTGACACTCGATCAAAACTGTCAGTTCCCAGGCGATGCCGGCGATTTTCTGGAACTGCTGGGTAATTTGCTCGATAACGGCTGCAAGTGGGCGACCACTGAAGTGGGTTGCGTGATTAGCCGGGTGCGTGAAAACGATCGAGAGCTGCTGCAGATAGTGGTGGTTGACGATGGCCCGGGGGTTGATCCGGCAACCGGCGACCTGATTTTAGAACGCGGAGTTAAGGCTGATTCTCAGGTGAGTGGCGAAGGCATCGGTCTAGCGATCGTCCGCGACATACTCGATTCCTACGGGGGCCGGCTTGAAATCGGTCGGAACGGGACCAGCGGAGCAAAATTTCGGGTGCAACTTCCGCTTTAATCGTCGGCGGTATGGGCGAGATAAACCGTATTGGTTGATTCAGCGTTGGTATAGGGGTTCTCGAAGGCAACCTCATGGGCGGAGGTGGAGTGGAAAACGCTGCCTAACAGCGCCATAAATCGCTCATCGGCCGGGTCATCTGACCAGAGTCCAAAGATGCCGCCGGGACGCAATTTGGCGGCAATGCTCCCGAGTCCGCTGACGGTATAGAAATCGCCGTTGCCGGGGTTAAGCCAGCGTTCCGGGGAGTGGTCGATATCCAGCAGTACAGCATCCACTGGTAACCCGGTGTCATGGTCATTAAACCCTCTTTCCGGATCGGTGGCGACGGCAAAAAAATCCGCCTCAATAAGCTGGCAGCGGGGATCGCTGGTGAGCGTAGTGCCCATTGGCACCAGCCCACGGCGATGCCAGTCAATGACCGGAGCCATGACATCAATCACCAGCAGGGATGAAACAGCCTCGTGTTCTAACGCCGCTGCGGCGGTATATCCCAATCCGAGGCCACCGACGACGACGGTCAGGTTTTTATCGCTCAACCGGGCGATTGCTAAATGGGCGAGCTGCTTTTCGGCTTCGGTGAACAGGCTCGACATCAGGAACTCCTCGCCGAGTTTCACTTCATAAAGAATGCGGTTATCCAGACGCGGCTCTGCCCGGCGACGCAGGCTGATGTCACCCAGCGGGGTGGGTTGATAGTCGAGTTCTTCAAAATCGAGGGTCATGGGGTTGCTCTTGTTCTTGCTTTGGGGGCGATGATTGCTGGCGTTTGGAATGCGCCTTTTTCGGTGAACAGGCGGTACTCGAATCGGTAGGTGTTGCCATCCGTCATAGAGGAGAAAGAAACCTCGGTGGCGCTGGTCTGACAGAGGCCCGGTCGTTGCGACAGGGGCCTTCTGGACGACAATCCTGCCGGTGAAAACAGGCCAACGTTGATCCCCTGTTCGGGATCCCGTGCCGAAGTGAACTCGAATGCTTCGACGCCGGTATCGCGCATGACGCTGCCAAGTTGCTGAGTGGCTGCATAATCGGATGGGTGGGTAAGCCTGGCCTGGTGCTGGGCGAAGGGCGGCTGTTGCAGTTGTAACCCGGCCCTGGTGGCGTAGTTGGCGCTGAAGATGGTGTGCTGGGTCACCAGTTTTGCCGGAGGAGGGGAGGATATTCCGTTCCAGAATAGAAACCGGTAGTAAGCCGTTTCGGCAAAGGCGGTGGCTAGCTGATGTGAACCGTATAACAGGCTGGGTTGGGTTTTCAGGCCGAACCGGGAGCCGTACATAAGCGGTGGATAACGAAACGGAGCCGCGAGTAAGTAATGGAGTTTTTCACTGCCTGGCGCTTTGGGCGGTTTACTGTTTTCGAGTAATTCTTCTAATAACTCCTGTTCCTGCAGATCGTCCACAAGCGCATTGGTAGCGATCTGCTCCTGGCTCTCGACAACCCGAATCAGCTGGCCCTTGATTGGGCGGGGCTTGATTCGTTTGAGGCAGTTATCCCAGCTAATGGTCAAGATTTTCCGCGCATGGCGTCGAGGTACTCAAGTATCCGCATCAAGCCGCTGACGGTCTGAACCTGCTCGGCAGGAATACCGCCAGTATGAAGGTTTTCGGTGTGCATCCAGTGCTGAATATTGGCGGTGTCACCGCCAACGAGGACGTGGAGGCTACGGTAACAGCGAATAAGTAGCAGTGATAATTCACCGGCTTTCGAGGCGGGATCGATTCCCCGGCTGATGGCGCTGCGATCTTTGCCAATGACTCTGCCGATCTCCGCAAGCGTCAGGGCCATCTCCTTACCCAGATTACGCAGGGCTTTGGAGAGTAGTTCACTACTATCGATACCGTTTTCCAGGCGCAGCCTTGAGGTGGCGTTATCGGGGGACATTAGAAGAAGCTCGTTGATTTGTTCATAATGAACATTTTATGGCTATTATGTGTAAATGCAACATTAAATAGGCGGCGTTTTTGGCGGTGTTAATTTGCAGAGTTGGCGACAGGGGGAAACACTTTATTAATTGCGGTTTTTTACTATCGAGGTGCTGACAACCGCCCTCTGCTCCGCGAGCCCGGTAACAAGCGGCGCAGAAGCTGTGGGGCGTTTCTATTTAACACCGGGGGCCCTCGGTGAGGGGAGGCTGGTTAATCAACTGGAATCTCGTTGCGAATCGTGAGAATGCCCCGGGATTGGATAGAATAGAGGTTTCCTGCTACTTCCTTTGCTGATCAATTGAACAGGCAGCATTCACGTTTAATCGAGACTTGTATCGCCCCATGACCGACGACCGAACTTCTGAACAGGCTTCCGAATCGCCTCAGGCCAGTAATTTTATTCGCCAGATTATCGACGCCGATGTTGCCGCGGGAAAAAATGGCGGAAAAGTAGTGACCCGGTTTCCGCCGGAACCGAATGGCTACCTGCACATTGGGCATGCCAAATCAATCTGCCTGAATTTTGGCATCGCTCGGGACTACGACGGTGCCGTCTGCCATTTGCGGTTTGACGATACCAACCCGACGAAAGAGGATCTCGAATTTGTTGAGGCGATTAAGACGGATGTCGCCTGGCTCGGTTTTGACTGGCAACATCACCTGTTTCATTCGTCTGACTACTTTGAGCAGATTTATCAATTTGCGATCAAGTTGATCGAGTTGGGCAAAGCGTATGTCTGTGATCTCAGCGCCGAAGAGGTACGGGAATACCGTGGCACCCTCACCGAACCCGGACGCAATAGCCCATGGCGTGACCGGAGTGTTGAAGAGAACCTTGATCTGCTGGAACGGATGCGCAGCGGTGAGTTCGCCGATGGCAGTCGGCTACTGCGGGCCAAAATCGATATGGCTTCGCCGAATATCAATATGCGCGACCCAGCGCTCTATCGGGTAAAACACGCTAGCCACCCGATTACCGGTGATGCCTGGTGCATTTACCCCATGTATGACTTCAGCCACTGTTTGTCTGACGCCATCGAGGGCGTTACTCACTCACTCTGCACCCTGGAGTTTGAGGATCACCGGCCCCTGTATGACTGGGTGCTCGATACCCTTAACACTGAACACCACCCGCAGCAGATTGAATTCTCGCGCCTTAACCTCGATTACACGGTGATGAGCAAACGCAAACTGCAAACCCTGGTGGCTGAGCAGAAGGTGTCGGGCTGGGACGATCCACGAATGCCGACTATTTCTGGCCTGCGCCGACGCGGTTATACGGCGGCGGCGATTCGAGAGTTCTGTCAGCGTATTGGCGTTACCCGCCACGACAACGTTATCGAAATGGGGGTGCTGGAAGCCTGTATTCGTGAGGATCTGGAAGCTGCCCCCCGGGTGCTTGGCGTGATTAACCCGCTAAAGGTGGTGATTACCAACTACCCGGCGGAGCAGGTTGAATATTTAACCGCTCAGAACCACCCCCAGTACCCGGAGATGGGTAGCCGCGAGCTGCCATTTAGCGGTGAGCTCTGGGTCGAGCGTGATGATTTTATGGAAGAGCCGCCTAAAAAATTCTTTCGCCTCGGGCCGGGTCGCGAAGTGCGCTTGCGATACGGGTATTACATTACCTGCACTGATGTCATTAAAGATGCCGATGGGGAAATCACTGAGATTCACTGCACCTACGACCCGGCGACTCGCGGTGGTAGCTCCCCCGATGGCCGTAAGGTGAAGGGCACCATTCACTGGGTCTCCGTTGCCCATGCGGTGGATGCGGAAGTGCGTCTTTATGACCGACTCTTCAGTGAGCCTAATCCGGCTGCGGCAGGGGACGATTTTATGCAGCTGTTAAATCCGGATTCGTTACAGGTCATGGCCAACGCAAAGCTCGAACCAAGCCTGGCTGGAGCTGAGGTAGCCGCTCGCTATCAGTTTGAGCGGCTGGGTTATTTTTGCGTGGACGGCGAGGCAGATGGGCATGCGGTGTTTAATCGCACCGTGACCCTGCGCGATAGCTGGGCGAAGATTAAACGGTAGTTTTTTAAGGGTTTCTGAAACAGGATCAGGCCCTTGTAGCCTGACCAACCGGGGGGAGAGGAGATGACGGATTCATGCAGCGAAGAGGTGGGGCGGGTATTTCCCGATATCAACCGTAACAAGTGCGAGGCGAAGGGTGACTGCCTCGATGTCTGTCCCTATAACGTCTTTGAAATCCATCCACTGAAGTCCGAGGACAAAGCGGGCCAGTCATTGATTGGCAAAATAAAAACCTGGGCACACGGTGGTAAGCAGGCTTATGCGGTGAGAGCGGAGGACTGCCACGGCTGTAATCTCTGCGCCCAGGCGTGTCCGGAAAAAGCGATTACCTTGCGACCAGTGGTCGCCTGATTTCCTCAGGCTAGCGGATCAACCGTGCGCCATAAATACCAGCTGGCAACGGTGCGGTAGGGAGCCCAGTTTTCGGCCAGGCGATTGCTCTCCTGGACACCTGGCGGATCGTCGTGGTCGTACAGCAGACCGATGGCCTTGCGCAGCGCCAGGTCTCCGCCTGAGAAAACATCCATGCGGCTCAGGCCAAAGATCAGGAACATCTCCACGGTCCAGGGGCCAATGCCGTAGTGCTGGCATAGCTGTTTCATCACTATCTCGTCCGGCTGGTCGGCGAGGACTTCCAGATCGATTTCCGTGCTGAGTACCTTGGCGGATAACTCAGTGATGGTGCGAATTTTGTTGCGTGACAGCCCGGCGCCGCGTAGCTCATCCTCCCCGAGCTTTGATAATGCGTCAGCCGTAAACAGACCGCCGGCCAGCTGGCGCAGCCGATTAGTGATGCTGGCTGCAGCCGCACTGGATATCTGCTGACCGACGACGGTCCAGACCAGCGCGTCAAAGGGTTCCATCAGGTAGCTGGCCAGTTTGCAGGGCCCGAGGTCGCGAATAACTGCCCCGAGTCGCGGGTCGTGATTGCAGAGATAGGTTTCGGCCTGCTCGACCTGTGCGAGGATCTCGGGGCTGACGGTTGAATTGAGCTTTGCGCGGGTCATTCGAGCGACATATTTTTGATGGTTTGATGAATCAACGGGGGAGCGCTGAGTTAATCTGTAGTGGCGATTGTCGCAATCACTTCGGCCATCCACAAGCTCCTCATGGGGCGCCGCGCGCGGCTCTCTTAAGGCTGTCCGTTACATTAAACAGGACCAATCGTCATGACTGACTCCTCCGAATCCCGCTCAGTGGGCAGGGTGCTGATGGTTACCGCAAGCCTGGTGGTAACCATTGCGGGAATGAAAATGGCCGCGGAACTGCTGGTGCCGTTTTTACTGGCGATTTTTATCGCCATTATTTGTGCGCCGCCCCTGTTCTGGCTGACCCGCCACAAAGTGCCGACGGCAGGCGCCGTGGCGCTGATTATTGGTGGATTGATATTGGTGGGCTATCTAATTGGCACTTTTGTTGGGGGCTCGGTGACGGATTTCAGCCGCTCCTTGCCGGAGTACCAGCAGCGACTCAGCAGTGAGCTGGGAACCGTGGCCCAATTGGCCAATAAGGTGGGGCTAGAGGTGTCGCCGGCGGCCCTCAAGGAGCGCTTCGACCCGGCTGCCGCGATGGGGATGGTTTCTAATACCCTTGCTGGTCTTGGCGGTGTGCTGACGAATACCTTTCTAATCCTGATGACCGTTATATTTATTTTGTTTGAAGTCAGTGGGTTACCCAATAAACTTAAAGTAGCGCTTAAAGGTGAATCCGATGTGTCGAAGAAGCTGGAGGGCTTTACCGAAGCGGTTAACAAGTACCTGGCGCTGAAGAGCTGGGTAAGCCTGGCTACCGGTCTACTGGTGGCTGCCTGGTTAGCGATTCTGGGGGTTGATTACCCGCTGCTCTGGGGATTGCTGGCGCTCCTGTTTAACTTTGTTCCCAATATCGGCTCCATTATTGCTGCCGTGCCGGCGCTGCTACTGGCTTATATTCAGCTTGGCGGTGGTACCGCTCTGGCGGTGGGCGCTGGTTATCTGGTGGTCAATTTGTTGATGGGTAACGTGGTTGAACCCCGTTTTCTAGGGCGCGGCCTTGGGTTATCGACGCTGGTGGTGTTTCTGTCGCTGGTCTTCTGGGGCTGGCTACTGGGGCCCGTCGGTATGCTGCTCTCCGTGCCCCTGACCATGATCGTCAAGATCGCACTGGAAAGCAGTGACAGCAGCCGCTGGATTGCCGTGTTATTAGGCCCGGATCCTGATGATGGGTCCGGTAGCTTACTAATCCCCGCGCCATCGGAACCAGAAGGCTCCGAGTAGTAGAAACACCAGGGTCATGGCAGCCAGGGCGGCAAGCTGTGGCAGCACCTCGGCAAACCCGGCGCCTTCGAGCATAACCGCACGACTCGCCTGCATTAACTGGGTTAGTGGCAGGAATTTGGCGAGGGTGACGATGGCCGGATGGCTGCCTTCCATCGAGAAGAATACGTCGGAGAGCACCATCATCGGCCAGGTGACAAAGTTAAGTAATCCGCCGGCCAGCTCCTCGCTGCTGACTCGGGCGGAGATCATTAGCCCCATGGCTATTAATGCCATGGCACCGAGTGCGGCGGTTGTAAATAGCAGTAAATAACTGCCTTCCATCCGAAAATCGAGGATCAGGTCGGTACCGATAAAGACGGCTGCAGTGAGCGTCATAATCAGTAGCAGCCGGGAAAAAACCTGTGCGGCCAGAAACTCAATGGCCCGGGTCGGGGTGGCATTGAGCCGTTTCAGGAATCCGCTTTTACGATAGCGAACAACGACGTAGCCGACGCCAAACAGACAGCTGAACATCATATTCATGCCCAGAATACCGGGCATCAGCCAGTCGATCAGGCGGACAGGATCGCCATCGACCTCCACCCGCTCAGGTGTTTCAGGGCTACCTGCCAGCAACTGGATCTCCAGAAAATGCCCTTTCTGAGATTGCTGGTTGACCCAGTAACGACCCGGTGCGGTCGGATCAAGTAGTAAATCAATTTTGTGAAGACGGACTTTACGGACTGCCTCCTGCTCGTTATTGACCACAAAAAATTCGATGTGTGGGTCGTCGAGAATGGGATGATCGATCTGTTCGAGGGAAGATTGGGTTAGCAGGCCAACTTTAAATATTGCTCGCTCACCGTCGTTAAAAATTAACGCCAGGCCAAATACCAGTAGTATTGGAAAGGCAATATTCCAGCCCAGGGATGAACGATCTCGCAGAAACTCCATGTTGCGCGCCTGCAACAGCGCGAGGAAACGCCGAATCACGAGCGTAGCTCCTTACCGGTGAGTTGCAGGAACAGGTCTTCAAGCGTACGTGAGCGGATGCGCAGTTGCTGTAGAGGCACGCCTAGCTGGACCAGTTCATTGACTACCCCGTCGACCTGGTTCGTCGTGAGTTCAACCAGGTCGTCTCGATGCAGCAATTGGGCGGGAAAGGCGTCGGGTAGTGGTTCCGGTAATAGCTCGGTGGGCAGCTGAATAATGACGTCATTGAAGTGGTGATCAAGCAGGTTCTCCGGTGTGCCCTCGGCGATAATTTTGCCACTGTCCATGATGATTAATTCATCGCAGAGAATGGCGGCTTCTTCCATGTAGTGAGTGGTCAGCAGGATGGTCTTGTTCGCCTTCTTGATTCGACTGATCAATTCCCAGAAATTACGCCGGGCCTGGGGGTCGAGGCCGGTGGTGGGTTCGTCGAGAAAGAGAATCTCAGGATCGTTGACCAGGGCGATGGCCAGCAGTAACCGCTGGCGTTGGCCGCCAGAGAGTTTGCGATTATCTCGTTTAAGCAGTTCCTGCAGATCACAAAGCTCGATCACCTGCTGCAGGTCCATCTGGCGCTCGTACAGGCGGTGAAACAGGGCGAGGGTTTCGCCCACGGTAATAAAATCCTGCAGCGCCGTTGACTGGAACTGAATGCCGGCTTCCTGCCGAAACTGCGTGCCGATTGGTTTGCCCTTATAGAGAATAGAGCCGGATGTGGGGGTGATTAGCCCTTCAAGCAACTCGATGGTGGTGCTTTTCCCCGCGCCATTGGGGCCCAGCAAGCCGAAACAACAACCCGTAGGGACGGAAAAGTTGATGCCATCGACAGCAGTGACATCGGTATACTTTTTAATCAGTTGGGTTGCTTCGATAATGGGCTGCATGGCAATGGCTCAGGCACCGATAATGCCCGTTCTCGTCCTGGTCTGGTTAGAGTGATGGTTGGATCGCGGTGACATAGTATGCGTCAGCGGCTCGCCAATATTTCCAGGTATCGTGTCAAATTAATGATTACCGGGTGAGATGGTGACCGCTCATGGGGATTCGGGGATTGAGTTTCGGTAAGGAAATCATCGGCGGAAAAACCGGATTGGTGGCTTGCTCGGTGGTGCTGATTGCGATGGTTGGCGCAGGCCTGAGCGGTTGTCAGCCCTCAGCGGGTAAAGTCAAAAGCAAGTCATTTTCCATCGATTCGGTGATGAAATCGGATCTCAATGTGCTGGTGGAAGTTCATCAACGGCAGACGATGGTCTACCTGCAGGAACTGACCCGGAAGCTTTATCGACGCAATCCACGTGAGCTATATAAAGTGTCGGGTGCTTCTATCGACAGCCGACTCAGGGAGTTATTCCCGGCCCGGCCGGTGAGTGCTGATAAGCCGTTGCATTCGACTACGTACGGCACCGCCGATGCCGTTCCATTGCCGTCAGTGGAACTGTTAAACCAGGCATTCGATGAAGCATACCGGGGTGATCGGGTGTTAACGCTAATGACTGGGCTACGAAATATGGTCATGAGTGCTTATAACGAGCAGACTGAATTTTATTACCTGGATACACCCCTGGACCCACAGAAGTTTTATAACAGCGCCCGTAATGTTGAGATAGTGCTCTGGCGGTTGTCGCACCATACCCGACCTGATGGTAAGCCCTGGCTACTGAGTAATGGTCTGGGGCCCGAGGTGAATCTGAGCTATGAACGGTTGTTTGGCAAGCTGATCGGCCAGCTCGACATGATGGCTTTGATGGTTGCTGAGCAGCGGAATATTCAAATTAAAAACCTGATGCGATCCGTCGCTTCAGCGGTTTTTCTGCCGGTGTAGTGCCACTCCATGAAGAACACCGTAACCGGGTAAGGCGCCTGTTTAAGGCTGTCGATGGGGCAGTAGATTTTCCACGCTTAAACGGACTGAATTACCCTTCAATAATTAACCGGTATAAATCCCGCCCAGCCATCCGCTTTTTCGCTGCACTGCACAAAACTAGGTTAAAATTACGGTTATGAACGATCGTTTAGGGGTGCCCCTGCGGTCATTCGCAGTGCTTGGGTAAGGAGAGGTTCGGGCGGGAGGTCTGAGTTAACCCAGGCGGTTTAGTTAACTGATTAAAAGGATTTAATAATGGCCAAACAGCGATCTCGGATTGCCGCGTGGGTGGGTGGAGTTGCGCTCATTGCGAGCGCCAGCAGTCACAGCGCAGAAATTGAACCGGGTACGATTTTAAACGCCGCTAATCTGGACCAGCTTAGCGCGCAAACTCTCGATGGTAAGGTCCTCGGCGACCTCCTGACTCCGAGTCAGGTGCGAATGATTCGTGAGCACGGCATGCAGATGCGGTTGCGTCACACGGGCGAGATAAAGACCGATGAACGGTTGATTGAAGCCACCCAAAAGCACGCCGGGAAAGCCTCGGTCAATCCGGAGACCCGGGTGCTGGAAGGCCATGTCTCAGGCATGCCCTTTGCTGATATCGATGCCAATAACCCGGCCGACGGGATTAAGGTTGCTTATAACTTTTCTCGCGGCTCCTGGTATGCCGATGCAGTGGACTATAACCCGATGGTCTTCGCGATTATCGACGGTGAAAAAGGACTGGAGCGGGAGCAGCGCTGGCGTTTTGCCCGTCTGTTAACGGCCGGCCGCACCGCCGAACCGCACAAACTTGAGGATGATGTCGTCAAGTATGAAGTGGTGCTTAACAAATATCCCGAGGATACTCGCGGTACCGGAGTGGTCACGGTCTCCTATGATGATGCGCGACTGCCCGATGTGTATGCTTACATCAAAGCAGTGCGTCGTGTCCGCCGTCTCTCCAGCCGCGCCTGGGCAGATCCACTGTCTGCCACTGACCTGTTGAATGACGAGGCTTTTGGGATGGCTGTTGATCCCGCCTGGTATGCAGACTGGAAGCTGGTGGGCAAACGCTGGATTATGGCCAGCGCTCACTCCACCATCGAAGTGGCACCCGAGGCAGATAGCGCAGAGGCTCGATTCCCGATGATTGACCTTGATAATGCGCCTTACTGGAACATACTCGATGATTGGGAACCGCGCGAAGTTTTTGTGGTTGAAGCAACACCACCGAAAGGTCACCTGCTGAGTAAAAAAGTCCAGTACTACGATGCGGATATATACTCGCCGATGATTCACTGGCAGGAGTTTTATGACCGCAAGGGTGAGCTGTGGCGGATAGAGAACTGTAACTATCGTCCGACGCTTCGCCAGGACGGGACCTGGTCGCAGACGGTTACCTACGTTCCCGTTATTGATCTGCAGCGGTTGCACGCCAGTATCGTGTTTGCGGCCCCTGAGGCTGAGTCTTTGCATAACGATGCCAGTTTGCAGGTAAAAGATTTTCAGCCGCAGGCCATCCCTCGGTTGATTAAATAGGCAAGGATCGCGTCAAGCGAACAGTTTGCTTAACAGAAACCCTGCGGGTGATTAACCCGCAGGGTTTTTTTTCGTCCAGATTATGCCTGTTCGAGGCAAATGACTGGCGTGCAGCCGTCCGGGTTGTGGGGCAATGGCAGGCCCGGGTAGAAATGCCAGGTCCGCTCCTGGCATTCGTTGCTGACGGTTTCAAATCCTTCCGCAAAACGGTTAATTTTTGAGATAATTTCCGGCCAAAAAAATGGCATTGATTGAGCCGGGCCTATTACTCATTCACTAAACTCCATCTACATTTTCGTTATCGAGTTTCACCGCCAGGTGTTCGCAGACGCGACCTGTCGATGGGCGTGTGAGCGGAAGAAAAACCTGCTGGCCCCTGATAGGGTGCTGATGACCAGGCCAGCAATGTGCGTTTAATTTCCTGAAATGGCGTAAACCCCCTTAACTCTTACTTCTGAAAACTCTCCGTATTTATTCCCGGTTTTCCGATGACTCTTTAACCAACAGGCAGTCGATTTATATGTCTCAACCTGATCAGAATAATTTTTCCGCAACCTTACTGGCTCGCCGTGAGTTACTGCGGACTGGCGTGGCACTGATGTTCATTGTTGGCATAGTCCTGTTTACTGGCGCCGGAATTAAAGCGGATTACGTGCTCGTGGTTGCTGCCATGATTGGCGGTTATATGGCGATTAACATCGGCGCCAACGATGTTGCTAACAACGTGGGTCCTGCGGTTGGGTCCGGGGCGTTAACCATGGCAGGTGCGATTATCATTGCGGTCATCTTTGAGGCCACGGGTGCGGTGGTTGCTGGCGGTGATGTGGTGGGCACCATAAAAAAGGGGATCATTGACCCGCAGATGATTGCCAATACCGATACTTTTGTCTGGTTAATGATCGCTGCGCTGTTTTCAGGCGCTATCTGGTTGAACGTGGCGACCGCGCTGGGCGCACCAGTTTCCACGACCCATTCGATTGTTGGTGGTGTGTTGGGTGCGGGTATTGCAGCCGGCGGTTTTGCGATTGCCGACTGGTCGAAAATGGGAGCGATTGCTGCCAGCTGGGTAATTTCGCCGGTGATTGGCGGGGTGATCGCAGCGAGTTTCCTCTACCTGATTAAGCGCACCATTACCTATCGGGAGGATAAGCTGGCGGCTGCCAGACAGATGGTCCCCCTGCTGGTCGCGTTGATGGCTGGAACCTTTTCGACTTACCTCCTGCTGAAAGGGCTAAAAAAATTATGGGAGGTGGAGTTTGGTGTCACCGTACTAATGGGGTTTCTCGTCGCTGTACTGGTGTATGCCGTAATGCGGCCGCTAATTAGCCGAAGCACCCAGCGGATGGAAAATGACAAACATGCGATAAACCGTCTGTTCACTGTTCCGCTCATTTTTGCCGCGGCCATGCTTAGTTTTGCTCACGGTGCCAACGACGTCGCCAATGCCATCGGTCCGCTAGCAGCCATTAACGACGCGCTCCTGTACGGCGGTATCGCTAACAAGGCTGCGATTCCTCTCTGGGTGATGATCATCGGCGCGGTGGGTATTGCCTTAGGGTTAGCGTTGTATGGTCCCAAACTGATTCGAACCGTGGGCAGTGAGATCACCGATCTGGACCAGAGTCGTGCCTTCTGTATTGCGATGGCGGCAGCAATTACGGTGATTATTGCTAGCCAGCTGGCCCTGCCGGTTTCGTCCACCCATATTGCGGTAGGCGCGGTGTTCGGAGTCGGTTTTCTCCGGGAGTACGTTAAAGCGATTTATGCCAGAGTCGTTCATGAAATTGAGTTGCACCACCAGGGTGGTGATAAGGAAGTAGTGGAGCGATTCCTGGAAGGGTTTCAGCGCGCAACGCTAAAACAGCGGCGCGAATTGTTGCAGCAGCTCAAAGCGCGTGCGACTCCGGCTCGGCTGGCGGAAATAGAGCAAGAACAGTTAGCTCGAAGTTACCGGGAGCAGCTGGTCAAGCGTTCCGCGCTGATGAAAATTGTTGCCGCCTGGGTGATTACCGTGCCCGCGTCCGGGTTGCTAGCGATGTTGGTTTTCTATGCGATTCGCGGGGCGATGTTGCCTTAGCCAGGTATTGATATTCGCAGGCTTAGAGCATCCATCACGATCCGATCAAACGGCGATAGATCATCGAAGTCAGCAAACTTCGTTGCCTTGATCCCTCTTAACGGCCTGCGGAGCCGCGGCCTGACTAGTTGCTCAGGCGGTTAAATCAGGCGCATTGACAGATCCAGCGCGTCAATGGTTTTGGTTAACTCACCGACGGAGATGAAGTCCACCCCCGTCTCTGCGACCTCGACGACGGTTTCCAGCGTGATGCCTCCGGAGGCCTCCAGTTCGATTTTGCCATGGGCTATATCAGCCGCACTTCGTAATTCCGATAACGAAAAATTGTCCAGTAGCACCCGGTCGGCCTGGGCCGCAATGGCCTGGTTAAGCTCGTCGATGGACTCCACTTCTACTTCAACCAGCACGGGCTGACGTGTAGTTTGATCTTGAGCTCTGGCGACGGCAGCTGCGATTGAACCTGCCGAGCTAATATGGTTTTCCTTAATCAACACCGCGTCAAACAGTCCCATCCGGTGATTGCTGCCGCCTCCGCATCGTACCGCGTATTTCTGTGCCAGCCTCAACCCCGGTATCGTTTTACGGGTATCAAGAATCTGGCAGCGGGTGGCTTTGACCGCTTCGGTAAAACGGTGGGTTCTGGTGGCTACCGCACTTAACAGCTGGATAAAGTTAAGTGCAGTTCGCTCACCCGTAAGCAGGGAGCAGGCCGGCCCGGTTAAATTGCAAAGAACCTGATCCGCGGTAACCGCTTCGCCATCGGCGGCTTGCCATTCGATGACAACGGTAGCGTCGAGTTGGGCAAAGACCTCATCAAACCAGGCGCGTCCCGCCAGTATTCCGGTTTCTCGGGCAATGACAGTACCGCTCATTTTTCGGTCAGCGGGAATAAGGGAGGCGGTCAGATCGCCGGCGCCGATATCTTCGGCAAGGGCGAGAGCGACCTGTTTGGTAACGGTTGCCAGGGTCAGGGAGTCAGGATTCACGAAAAATTCTCTAGCAGTCTGTTCGAGTTTCAGGAGGAGCGGGATAGCTGCATCCGGCGGAAGTAGTCGTCTTTCATTTCGCGAACTTTGCCGCTCATCAGCCAGAGCACTACTAAATTTGGCGCGATCATCAGTACGTTGGCAATGTCGGCGAGATTCCAGACCAGACGCAGAGGAATGGTAGCGCCGATGACCACCAGGCAGACGTAGATAACCCGGTAGGGAATGACTGCGACTTCGCCGAATAGATAGCTTGCTGACCGATCCCCATAATAGGACCAGGCGATGATCGTCGAAAAAGCGAACAGGGTCAGGCTAACGCCGACGATCAAACTGCCTGCGCTACCAAGCGTGAGTGAGAAGGCGTGGGCGGATAAGGCTGCCCCTTCAAGTCCCTCGGGCCGGGCGTCGCCCCACTGACCGCTAATGACGATTACCAGGGCGGTCATGGTGCAGATGATCAGGGTGTCAATGAGTGGTTCCAGCATGGCTACCAGGCCTTCGCGTACCGGTTCGTCGGTGGATGCTGCGGCGTGAGCAATCGGTGAAGAGCCGAGACCAGCCTCATTAGAAAAGACGCCGCGGGCAATTCCATAGCGCATCGCAGTGGCAATGGCACCGCCACCGGCGGCATTTGGGTTTAATGCCAGGTCAAAAATGGTGATGAGCGCGGCCGGAATTTCTGCCGCATGGATAACCAGTATGACAACAGCAGCCAGGCAGTAAGCAACGGCCATAAAGGGCACAATGATCGAAGCGACCGCGGCGATCTCGCGAATCCCACCCAGGATTACAGCAGCGACCGCCGCCGCCATAATTATTCCGATAAACAGGGGCGGAGAGAGTTCTGCGCCAGCGATTACCCAGACTTGCTGGCCGAGCAGATCGGGCAGGGCGTAACGCAGGCCATCCACGGCGGAATTGGCCTGCACCATGTTGCCTATGCCAAAGGAGGCGATAATCGTAAATACGGCGAATAGCGCTCCCAGTCTGGGCATTTTCAGGCCATTTCTGAGGGTGTACATAGGTCCGCCAGCGACGCGGCCGTTCTGATCAATTTCTCGATACCGTAGCGCCAGGGTGACCGAGGTGAATTTGATTGCCATGCCGAATACGGCGGTCACCCACATCCAGAAGACTGCCCCGGGACCGCCGAGGGCGATGGCCGTCGCAACGCCGGCAATATTGCCGGTACCAATGGTTGCCGAGAGCGCGGTTGAAAGTGCCTGAAAATGGCTGATCTGGCCGGCAGCGCCGGTGGTCTGATACTTGCCGCTGGTAATGCGCACGGCTTCCCCAACCCGGCGTATCTGCACAAACCGTTGCTGCCAGGTCAGAAAAATACCCGTTATTACCAGTACCGCCAGAGTGTAGGGTCCCCAGAGAATCCCGGAGAGCCAACTGCTCCAAACAAGCAGAGATTCTGTTATTGTTTCCATAGCCTAATGATAGCCCGACTGGTCATTTAATGACCGGAAATCTCGCCCTATTTGCCTCCCTGGGCGGCTAATGATCACGGGTACTCTGCGCCGCGACTGATTTCTATTGTTTCATCGGATGGATGGTAAACAGAACCTATGAACCTGCGATCTAATCGGCTTGTTAAACGGTTCACCGGTGCCTTCGTCGATTTGCTGCCCATCGTCGGCGTCATCCTTTTTTTCCAGTTGCTGGTGTTGCGCCAGCCTTTCCCGGAAGTGATGGACCTGCTCCTGGGAACCATCTTCGTGGTCGCCGGTCTGGCCTTTTTTATTGAAGGGCTGGAAATGAGCCTGTTTCCTATCGGCGAGAACATGGCCCATGATTTTGCCCGCAAAGGTAGCCTGTTCTGGTTGCTCTGCTTTGCGTTTGGTCTCGGTTTTGGCACTACCGTGGCCGAGCCAACCTTAATCGCGGTGGCCGAAGAGGCTGCCCGGGTGGCGGCCAGTGGCGGATTGATAGCACCCGGGCCAGAGAGTCTGGATGACTATGCCCAGGGGCTACGGTTTGCCGTTGCTTTGTCGGTAGGCGTGGCAATTTTTGTCGGTGTATTGCGAATACTGCTCAACTGGTCGTTACCGTTACTGATTATTGGTGGCTACTGCGTCATCGGGGTCATGACCCTGTTCGCGCCGGCAGAAATAATCGGCATTGCTTACGATTCCGGTGGCGTCACCACTTCAACCGTGACCGTACCACTGGTGACGGCCCTGGGAATTGGTCTCGCGTCTTCAATTAAAGGGCGAGACCCGATGGTCGATGGATTTGGTCTGATTGCTTTTGCCTCGCTGTTCCCGATCATGTTTGTGATGGGTTACGGGATGCTACTGCATTGAATTATCTGGAACTGCTCCTGACCACGCTAATTAGCACCCTGGGTGATGTGGCACCTATCGTGGCAATAATTGTCGGGTTTCAGTTGCTGGTGATACGTCGTCCAGTCCACGATTTACGGCGCACACTGATCGGCTTTGTCTACGTCATTTTAGGTCTGGCACTCTTTCTGACTGGGCTGGAAAAGGCGCTGTTTCCCGTCGGCAAACTAATGGCTACGCAGATGGCCGGGCCGGTGGCTGCCGACCCAGGTACGCGCTGGTTTCATTACTACTGGATTTACCTGTTTGCCGCCAGTGTTGGTTTTGCAACAACGCTGGCAGAACCGTCGCTGATTGCCGTGGCGATTAAGGCCCAGCAGGTGTCGGGTAACGCGATTACCCCCCGAGGATTACGATTGGCCGTGTCCATCGGTGTGGCCACGGGTATTACGATCGGAACCGTGCGTATCGTCATCGGCTGGCCACTTCACTGGTTTATTATCGGTGGCTATTTAATCGTGATGGTGCAGACGCTGTTTTCACCAAAGGCCATTATCGGGCTGGCTTATGATTCTGGCGGCGTCACTACCTCAACGGTGACGGTGCCCTTAGTTACTGCGCTTGGAATTGGGCTGGCTACCGCTGTGCCAGGTCGAAATCCGGTGCTGGATGGTTTTGGTCTGATAGCCTTTGCCGGTCCTTTTTCTATTATCGCGGTGCTGGCATATGCCCAGTTTGCTGGTTTCCGTGCCGACCATCATGATTCAAAAGGATCAACGAGTCAGGAGGAATCCCATGCGCTTCAAAATGATCGTCACCCTGGTTGAGGATGATAAAACTGAACGGATATTAGAAACCGCTCGTGAGTATGGTGCGACCGGTGCAACGGTGATTAACAATGCCCGCGGTGAGGGCATTAAAAAGAAGTCGACCTTTTTTGGGTTGTCACTTGATGCTCGACGCGACGCAATCGTGATGTTGGTTGAAGAGCATCTGGCTCGCGGGGTGCTGGAGCACATTGCCGAGGTCGGCGAGTTCGATACCAAGCCAGGTACCGGCATTGCTTTTCAGCTGGATGTTGAAGATGCCGTTGGTGTGGTGCATCAGATGGAAGAGTTGACCCATGTCGTGGAGGATAAAATATGAATGACCGTAAGGTGATGACCGTTCGTGAGGTAATGAGTCCGGATGTACACTGGATCGACAGCATGCGCACGGTGGCAGAGGCACTGCGCGAAATGCTCAGTGTCAAAACCTCGGTGCTAATGGTGAATAAGTCTCATGATTATGACGAGTGGGGCATGATTCTGGTTTCTCATATCGCCCGGCAGGTGCTCTCTAAGGAGCGCTCACCCGAGCGGATCAACGTTTACGAGATCATGCAAAAACCGATCATCAAAGTAGAGGCCGAGATGGATATTCGTTACTGCGCCTCACTGTTTGCTCACCACTCTCTGACCCGCGCACCCGTGGTAGAAAATGGCGAGGTTATCGGTATGGTCAGTCCGGTAAACCTGGTGCTGGATGGGCTCGGATCGATGGTTTAACTGTCCCAATGAATAATTAATTAACCGCAGACGAGGTTAATTCAGACAGCTGACTGGTTGATTTCGCATGGGTTCGCCCCTATCTACTGGTATAGAAACGTGACACCAGGAGAAATAACCCATGCGAATGGACAAGCTCACCACCCAATTTCAAAACGCACTGGCGGAAGCGCAGAGTCTGGCGCTGGGCCGTGATCATCAGTTTATTGAACCCTTGCACCTGCTCATTGCGATGCTGGATCAATCCGGCGGTTCGAGTCGCCCATTGCTACAGCAAGCCGGGGTCGATGTTGATGTTTTGCGCAGCGATCTGGGCAAGCGGCTTGAATCCCTGCCGACGGTTTCGGGCACGGGTGGTGATGTGCAGATTTCACCCGCCCTCGGGCGTTGCCTTAACCTTGCCGATAAATTCGCCCAACAGCGCGATGATGACTTTATTTCAACCGAGCTATTTCTATTAGCAGCGCTTCAGGATTCTGGTCCATTGGGTCAGGCTCTGCAGCAGGCTGGGATCACCGAAGCGGGTTTGAGTGCCGCCATCGATAGTGTGCGCGGCGGCGAAAAAGTGACCAGTGAATCGGCGGAAGAGTCCCGACAGGCACTGGAAAAATACACCCTTAATCTCAATGAGCAGGCCCAGAATGGCAAGCTAGATCCGGTTATTGGCCGGGATGAAGAGATACGCCGTGCTATCCAGGTACTCCAACGGCGTACCAAGAATAACCCGGTGCTGATAGGGGAACCTGGCGTGGGTAAAACCGCGATAGTGGAGGGCCTTGCCCAGCGTATCGTTAATGGCGAGGTGCCCGAAGGTCTCAAGGATAAGGTGGTGCTGTCTCTCGATATGGGCGCACTGATTGCCGGCGCCAAGTTCCGTGGTGAGTTTGAAGAGCGCCTCAAAGCGGTACTTAACGAACTTTCCAAACAGGAAGGCCGGGTGATCCTGTTTATCGATGAGATTCACACCATGGTGGGTGCCGGCAAGGCCGAGGGCTCCATGGATGCCGGCAACATGCTTAAGCCAGCGTTGGCTCGTGGTGAGTTACATTGCATTGGTGCTACCACTCTGGATGAGCATCGTCAGCATATCGAAAAAGATGCAGCACTGGAGCGCCGATTCCAGAAAGTGCTGGTTGATGAACCCAGTGTTGAAGATAGCATTGCGATTCTGCGAGGTTTGAAAGAGCGATACGAGCTGCATCACGGCGTGACCATTACTGATCCGGCAACGGTGGCAGCGGTGACCCTTTCTCATCGTTACATCAGCGACCGGCAGTTGCCAGACAAGGCAATTGACCTGATTGACGAAGCGGCATCGAGATTACGAATGGAAATCGATTCCAAGCCTGAGTCGATGGACCGTCTGGATCGCCGTCTGGTGCAGTTGCAGATGGAGCGCATGGCGCTGGAAAAAGAGAGTGATGACGCCTCTAAAAAACGGCTGACTGGTTTGCAGGAAGAGATTGATCAGTTAACCCGTGAGCTGGGGGATCTGGACGAAATCTGGAAAGCTGAAAAAAGTGCGCTGGAAGGTTCGAGCAATATCAAGGAGGCGATTGAGCAGCAGCGTCTGGAACTGGAAGCTGCCCGCCGTGCCGGTGATCTGGAAAGAATGTCAGAAATTCAGTACGGAAAAATACCCGAACTTGAGGCCAGACTCGAACAGGCGGTTGCCGGCGAAGGCCACGAAAACCAGCTGCTGCAAAGTGAGGTGACTGAGGCGGCGATCGCTGAGGTGGTATCCCGCTGGACCGGTATTCCAGTCGCCAAGATGCTCGAAGGTGAGCGTGACAAATTACTAAAAATTGAAGGGGCCCTGCACCAGCGGGTAATTGGCCAGGATCAAGCCGTGAGTGCCGTGGCCAACGCCATTCGTCGCTCTCGGGCGGGTCTTTCCGGGCATGAACGTCCGGTAGGCTCTTTCCTGTTTCTCGGTCCCACCGGGGTGGGTAAAACGGAGCTGTGTAAGGCGTTGGCGGAATTTCTATTTGATACCGACGATTCCATGGTGCGTATCGATATGTCCGAGTTCATGGAGCAACACTCCGTGGCACGTTTGATTGGTGCTCCCCCAGGATATGTGGGTTACGAAGAGGGCGGTTATCTGACCGAGGCCGTACGCCGCCGGCCCTATTCGGTGATTCTGCTGGACGAGGTCGAAAAAGCCCATCGTGATGTGTTCAACATTCTGCTGCAGGTGCTTGATGATGGCCGACTGACCGATGGCCATGGCCGCACGGTGGATTTTCGTAACACCATTATCATCATGACTTCGAACCTTGGCTCGGATCGTGTGCAGGAGCTGGCGGGTGAAGATTACGACACCATGCGCGACGCGGTGATGGAAGTCGTTCGTGGCCATTTTCGGCCGGAATTTATCAACCGAGTTGACGATGCGGTGGTATTTCATGCCCTTGGTCATGAGCATATTCGCCGGATCGTGGATATCCAGAGCCAGCAATTGCGAGAGCGCCTGGCCGAGCGAGAGATTGGTCTGGAGCTCAGCGATGAGGCCCTTGACTGGTTGGGGGATACCGGGTTTGATCCGGTTTATGGTGCCCGGCCGCTAAAGCGGGCGATCCAGCAATACCTGGAGAACGGCCTGGCTGAGAAAATTCTCGGCGGTGAGTTTGGGCCGGGAGATACGGTGCTGGTCAAGCTGGACGATGACAAACTGCTGTTCTCGAAGGAATGAGTAGCTTGCGTTGAGATGAATGGTTCGCCCACTAAAAAGCCGGTAATTACCGGCTTTTTAGTGGGTTTTGTTGGCTAATCGAACAGGATTATCGCTGCTCAATCGGCGAGTAGGGCCGAGGAACGGCGCCGGTATAAATCTGCCGGGGACGTCCAATTTTGGAATCCTGGTCAAGCATTTCTTTCCACTGGGCTATCCAGCCCGGTAGCCGGCCGATGGCAAACATGACGGTAAACATATTGGTGGGAATGCCGAGGGCGTGATAGATGATCCCCGAGTAGAAATCGACGTTGGGGTAAAGCTTGCGTTCAACAAAATACTCATCTTCCAGGGCCACTTCTTCAAGCCCCTTTGCAATATCGAGCAGGGGGTCGTGGACACCAAGTTTGGCCAGGACTTTGTCGCAGGCGACTTTGATGATTTTTGCCCGTGGGTCAAAGTTTTTATAGACCCGGTGGCCAAATCCCATGAGCCGGAAAGAGTCATCGGGGTCTTTCGCCTTGGCCAGAAATTGCTTGTAGTCGCCACCGGCTTCGTTGATGGTCTGGAGCATTTCCAGTACCGCCTGATTAGCCCCTCCGTGTAACGGACCCCAGAGTGCCAGAGCGCCGGCGGAAATAGCGGCAAACATATTGGTACGGCTGGAACCCGCCAGGCGGACCGTGGAAGTGGAGCAGTTCTGTTCGTGATCGGCGTGCAGAATAAGGAGCAGGTTCAGTGCCTGCACGATATCTTCATCGACCTCAAACTCTTCCGAGGGTACGCCGAACATCATGCGGAGGAAGTCCGCGCAGTAGTCGAGCCGATTATCGGGATAGAGCAGTGGCTGGCCGATCGATTTTTTATAAGAGTAGGCCGTTAGGGTAGTCACTTTGGCGATGAGCCTGGCGATCGACAGGTTGATCTGTTCCGGGGTCTGGTCGGTGTCGGACATTTCCGGGTAGAACGCCGACAGGGTGGTGATCATCGACGACAGGGTTGCCATTGGATGG
>Ga0209578_10000810_pt1 | contig 33916 bp, 24 predicted proteins | sample tdAd472_FD_187127 | JGI IMG/M metagenome (GOLD analysis project Ga0209578, IMG submission 187127) | Marine sediment microbial communities from the Atlantic coast under amendment with organic carbon and nitrate - tdAd47.2 (SPAdes)... | ecosystem: Environmental > Aquatic > Marine > Coastal >...
CCCCCCCCACCCCCCTCACCCTCCGATCCCGCCCCCTCCGGTGACTCATCCAGGGCGCACACGCTGGAGCACGCCCAGACCTTCCCCAAGGGCATCCACGCCGACGGAGCGTCCGCCAACCACACCGAGCGCCGGCGCGACCTGTTCTGGCAGAACGTGGTCCGCGAGTCGCTGATGGCCCTCGCCGCCGCCGCCCAGACCACCAGCGGTCGCACGTCCCCCACTCCGACCGGGGCCGCGCACTCGCCCTCGCCCGTGGGCGAGCTGTTCGACGGCCGGATCGCGGTCATCACCCACCTGGGCCAGCGGATCCCCATCGCCGACCTGCACCCCGTCTTCGCCTGCTCCATCTCGGGCACGTCCCAGGACCGCGTCCGCTCCGCGGACGTGCAGTGCACCGTCTTCCGCATCACCACGCCCTCGGGCGAGACCTTCACCCTGCCCCTGTCTCAGATCGCGATGATCCACGCCCTGTCCGACGCCCTGATCGAGCGTCTCGAGGCCGCCGCGGAGGCACAGGCCGCCGAGATGGAGACCGAGCAGGAGGACAAGCTCCCCTTCGGATTCGCGGCCTACACCTCGCTGAAAGCCTCAGAAGACGAATCCAACCCGACCCGACCGGCGATCTGAGAATTTTCTGAGCCCGAAACTCGATTGCCACAACACAGCAACCCAGGCTCACTCGCAGAGCCTTGCCTTTCTGCTTGCAGGCATATACTTCCAGTCCCGCAGGAGCCGTCAAATGCCCGAATCACCCCTGACCGCCTCAATGATTGCGCTTGTGGTGTGCGACAATATTTACGAGGATCTCCGTCAAAAAAAGGCTCTTGTCGGGCTATTTAACAACATTTACTCGCCAGGGTTCCCTGTTGCCCACCCTCAAATGGCGGTATATATCGCCTTCACGGACACTCGCCCCAACATGAAGGGCCGGTTGGACATCGTGAATGGTGAGAGCGATGAAGTGATCGCCGGAGCCGAGGGCGATATACCAAAGACCGATAGCCCCAATTCGGTTATAGAGATGGATTTCATCCTCAACAACGTTGTGTTTCGTGAACCAGGCATGTATTTCGTCCGATTCCTGATAAATGGGGTGATCCAATCCCAAAAACCCATTAGGGTAATCCAAGCGGGAGGGCCAGCACAATGAGCACTATTGATCCCATGACAAAGTCGAGTGCAGGCAAAGGTGACATTTTTCTCGGTCACCCAAACCATCCTGGTCACACTGCAATGGTCAGTGAACGGATCGTTGTGCGCAAGGGTATCGAGGACCCCACCAGCGAACAGGTCCTGAAACTACTGGAATCATCGGGTACACTTTCTTTCTGGAACGAACCGGAAGAGGATGTGTACACGCATGACGACGGCGAACCAATTTGACCCCGGCGATATTCTGCTAGTGAATTTCCCATTCACTGACCAGTCTTCAACCAAATTGCGCCCTGTAGCAGTAGTCTCCACAGCGGTCGTGAACCGCAGTGGCGACTTGATTTTGTTACCACTCTCATCTGTTGCTCCCCGTGGCATTCATTCTGAGTACACAATCGAGGACACAGACCCTGACTTTCCACAAACAGGTCTGAAGATGACCTCAACGGTTAAATGCTCAAAGCCAATGACCGTACACCAGAGCATGGTTATGCGGCGTCTTGGTAGTTTGACTGACCAGATGCTCCTTGAAGTTTTCAACCGGCTTCAAGAGTCAATTGAGGTCCCAAGTGGAGTGGCATCAAAAAATAAAGCCGATTGATTGAGACTCGCCCATTGGCAGGCAGGTCTTGCTGCTTGTGTCTCGCGTGTCATCGGCGGTCAAATTGCGCGAATAGCATTCCGCTGCTGAATGCTTCTCTAGGTCCAAGTACGGCTCTGAACGGCGTCGAAATCCTAAGGACCAAATCATGCGCACACTCATCGCCATCCCGGTCTACAACGAGCAGAAGTACGTCCGGCGCGTGCTGACCGCGGTCCGCGAGCGGGCCGACCACGTCCTGATCATCGACGACGGCTCCACCGACGCCACCCCGGACATCGTCGCCGAGCTGCAGCGCCCCCTCGACCTGCACGTCATCCGCCACCCGGACAACGCCGGGTACGGACGCTCCCTCCGCGAGGCCTTCAACCACGCCCAGCACCACGACTACGACTGGGTCATCACCATGGACTGCGACGAGCAGCACGAGCCCCAGCTCATCCCCGAGTTCATCGCCAGGGCCCAGGACGGCGACCTCGACATGGTCTCCGGCTCCCGCTACCTCGACGCGGCCCCCGCCAAGGACCTCCCCCCCGCCGACCGGCGACGAATCAACGCCATCATCACCGCCGAGATCAACGAACGCTTCGGCCTGCACCTCACCGACGCCTTCTGCGGCTTCAAGGCCCATCGCGTCGAGGCCACACGCGACCTGAACCTCACCGAGAACGGCTACGCCTTCCCCATGCAGCTCTGGGTGCAGTCCGTCGCCCACCAGCACCGCATCGGGGAGATCCCCGTTGACCTGATCTACAACGACCTGAACCGCACCTTCGGGCACGGCCTCGATCAGGCCGAGGCCCGCCTCAACCACTACCGGTGCGTGCTCTATCGCGAGATCCGGTCGTGGGTGGACGCCCTGCCCAACGGGGCCCTGCTCGACCTGTGCGCGGAGTGTCCGGAGGACGCCCCCCCGTCCAAGACCCCGACCGAGTCCACCACCGAGACCCCCGCCGACCGCTCGTGAGCACCGACGCACCCCCCAGCACGGCCGCCGACTCGATCACCATCGAGCCCGCTCCGGGCGACTGGGCGGGCCTGCTCCGAACCGACATCCCGCCCCGCGCCCGCGCATTCCGCGCCGCGACCGGCCTCCCCACCGACCGGCCCGTCATCGCGACGGGCCACCAGCCCGTGCTGTACCACCCGGGGGTGCTGGCGAAGTACCTCGCCGCCGACAGCGCCGCGGAGGCCCTGGGCACCGGCGTCGTCCACGTCGTCGCCGACCAGGACACGCCCGACGTCACCACACTCCGGCGACCCGTGCGCACAGACACCGGCACTCTGGACGTCGAGCACCCGCGCCTCACCGACGCTCCCGTCTTCACCGCGCTCGCCCTCGCCTCGCAAATGCCCTTCGAACCGACACGACTCGACCCCCCGTTCGAGCGCGTGAGCGAGGCCTTCGCCCGCCACGCCGGCGAGACCACCCTCGCGGCCCAGGCCCACCGGGCCGGCGAGGACCTCATGAGCGACCTCGTCGAGCCCGCCCCGGCCCTCTTCGCCTCGCGCCTGCAGGCGACCGACCTCTTCCGCGAACTGGTCGAGGCGATGCGGGCCGATCCGGAGCGATGTTGGAAGACCTACAACGAGGCGGCAACGTCCGAGCCCGAGGCGGGCCTGCGCGGGCTGAACCAGCGGCGCGAGGATTTCGAATTGCCCCTGTGGCACATCGCCCCCGGGCAGCCGCGTCTGCCGGTGTACGCGAGCAGGCTCGACGACACCCCGCCCCACGAGCTCGCGCCGCGTGCCCTGCTGTTCGACCTGGCGAACCGGCTCGGTGCTGCCGACCTGTTCATCCACGGCACCGGCGGCGGCACCTACGCCAAGGCCACCGAGCACTGGTACCAGAACTGGAACCCGCTCTCAGACCAACCCGCGCTCGCCCCGGTTGTGACCGTGACCGCGACCCGCACGCTGGACCTGGGCGTCCCGCTGGTCAGCCCCCAGGACGCGGCCCGGGGTGTGTGGAGGGCCCACCACGCCCGCCACACCCCAGAACTGCTGGGCGACGACGAGGCCCAGCGTCGCAAGGACGAACTGGTCGCCCGGATCGGCGCCTCGGACGACCCGGACGCGCGGGCCGCGCTGTTCGAGGAGATGACGGCTCTGCTCAACGACACGCGCGAGCGACACGCCGAGGCCCTGAGCACGCTGGAATCCGAGGCGCAGTCGGGGCTGGCGCGCGCACGGGAGCACCACATCGCGTCGGACCGCACGTGGGCGTGGGTGCTGTACCCGCCCGAGACGATCCGCAACCTGCGGGACACGATCCGAAACGCCTTCGTGGCACGCGGGTAGTCTCTTGCGGATGCCCTGCCCCCCCCTCACAGCTCATGTCCGATTCGTACTGGCGGGTGTTGTGGCGCTGCTGCTGGCCCTCGCGGGGTGCGAGCGGAGCGCCCCGCAGCCCGTGGCCTCCACGCCGAGCAACACGGCCCCGCTTGAGCGTCGCATCGTGGTGCTCTCGCCCGCGCTGGCGGTGATGCTGCAGCAACTGGGGCACGAGGACGACATCGTCGCCAAGCACACGTGGGACCTGGCGCTGGGCGACGCGATCCCCACCATCGGGGACCAGTTCGAGCTGGACTACGAGACGCTGCTGCGTCTGGACCCGACGCACGTGTACACGCAGTACGAGTCGGCGGGCCTGCCCGAGCGGCTGCGTGAGCTCGCCTCGGACCGGGGCTGGCATCTGGAGGACTACCGGCTCAACACGATCGACGACGTCGCGGCGGCTTTGGACGACCTGCACCTCGACTTGGGGGGGACCGTCCAGACCGACACCCCGCTGGAGGTCGAGGGCGTGGACCTCGGGAGCGTGCCCGACTTCGACCACCCGCTGCCGTCCGACCGGCTCGCGACCGCGCTGAGCGACCGCGGCCCGTCGGTGCGCGGCGCAGGACGCGTGCTGCTGCTGGCCAGCGCCGACGCCCCCGCGGCGCTCGGCCCGGGCTCGTTCCACCACGACATCCTGGTGCGGATCGGAGGGACACCGGTATTGGAGGAGGGGGAAGGGGGGGGGCCGTGGATGACGCTGGACGCGGAGGACGTGCTGCGGCTGGCGCCGGACGCGATCGTGCTGTTCGCCCCGCGCGAGGCGAGCGAGTCTGACCGCTGGCCCCTCCCCCCCCCCACTCTGGCCCAGGGCATGATGGACGATCAGGCGTGGGGCGCGATTGTCGAGCGACTTGGGGCGGTTGGCGAACTGCCGATCCCCGCGATCGAGCAGCGCCGCGTGCTGGTGATCGACGACCCGTTGTGCCTGCTGCCGTCGCCGGCGCTGGCGGAGGTGGCAGACCGGATGGCGGAGGGGCTGGAGTTGTGGTCGGAATGAGTCAGCCGCGTGACGATCGCGGACGTCCGTGCGGACTCCCCGAGCGGCTCCTGGACGGCCCCGCGGCGGAGGCCGACGAGGAGGCGGAGACCCTGTGGGAAGACGAGTACTTCCTGCGCCGGCTGGACTTCTGGCGGGAGCCGCTGCGAGCGATTGAGACCGTCGTCTTCGCCTTCGGATCGGTCCTCGTGATGGGTGTGCCGATCTCGACGCACTGGCTGCTTGGCTGGCCGCGTTGGATCGGGTGGGCCGTCGGCATCGGGGCGATGGTCACGCTGCTGCCTCTGTGGATGCGGTGGGACCGGCGCGAGCGGTTCGGCTTTGCGCGCGAGTCGTTCCTCAAACGCGGGGTGTGTCCGTCGTGCTCGTATCCGCTCAACCGGTGCCCGTCGGACACGGACGGCTGCACCGTCTGCCCGGAGTGCGGGGCGGCGTGGCGGTTGGCTGTAGGTGGTCGTGCATGACACCGCCGCGCCCCTGGCACGAGATCTTTGCATCGCTCTGGAAGGGCGTGTGCGACGACCGTGGAGCCCCGAGCCGCGTGCGTCCGTTCTGGCGTTCGCGGACCACCGCCAATCTCATCAGGCAGGCGGAAGCACAGTGGCTGCGGCTGCGGCGTGCCCATCCGATCCGGTACAGGCGAGTCACCACGGCCCGCTTGCTGGTGCTGGCGGTCTGGACGGTTGCGTTGCTGGCAGGGATCGGGGTTGTGATCAACTTCGGCGCGAGGTCGAATGCGCCGGGGGTGCTCTCGCTGATTGTGATCGTGGCCTTTGTGGTGTTGATGATGAGGTTCCTGCAGGTCTGGGAAGATCGACTCCGGTTCCATATCACGAAGGCGTACTTCCTACGGGATCACGTCTGCCCCTGCTGCGGCGACTCGCTCAGGGATTGCGCCACCGAGGATGACGGGTGTCGCGTCTGTCTCGAGTGTGGGCGTGCTTGGGAGTGGCCGTCCAGGGAGCACGAGGCCTTTCAATGAGGCGTCCGCTTGATGACAACGGAAATCGGTGCACCCTGCATGACCTTGACAATGCAACGCGCGACCGAGCGGTCAGGATCCGGAACACGCAGCGGAACGGGCTGCGAGGGTTTGGGTTCGTCTTTGTGATCGAGATTCTGATCGTTGCTTGCGTTGCCGCTGTGCTCGGCGTGTTCGCTCGACGGATCTGGACATCTAATCCGCTGCCGGTTGGAGTCTTTACAGGGCTGCTCATCGGCCCCGCAAGTGTTGTGCTCATGCGACGGGACACTGTCCGGCGTTTCCGAGAGCGCCGCACGGTCGCACTGCGTGAGCGTCTATGCCCGGCGTGCTGGTACTCGCTGGAGGATGCAGAGCCGCTGCCGGATGGGCACACGGTGTGCCCGGAGTGCGGGGCGGCGTGGCGGTTGGGCGACATTGAGAACGAGTAGCGCACTGGGGACCGGGCGGATGCAATCGTTCCTGCCGCCCCCTCACCCGACTCGCCTGTGGCGAGCCACGCCCTCCCCCTGTGAGCGGGGAGTGGACGCCGAGTCTGAGCGCAGCGAAGGCTCGGATGCTTCTGCCCGAGCTGTTGCGACCGCGGTCCGAACCTTCGCTGTGCTCAGGTTCGGCGTCTGTGTTCGGGCTCGTCTCGTGCAGCGGGATCGTGAGTCTGAGCGCATTGAAGGCTCGGATGCTGTGGCCCGATCTGTCGCGAGCGTGGTCCGAACCTTTGCTGCGCTCAGGTTCGGCGTCCGGGTTGGCCCGGTCGGTGGTGCCCGCGCACTCGCCGGTTCGGGCCGGCCCGTCGCTGACGCTCCGGGCTCATTGTTGGGCGGGCTCTGGTCGGCTCGGGGCTTCTGCGTAGCGGTTTTTCTCCACCTAGACTCCCCCCCATGCCCGAGACCCAGCCCACTTCGATCGATCCCGTCGAGATTCTTGAGGCCCGCTTCGCGGATGCGTTGCGTGCGGCGTTTCCGGGGGTGGAGGCGGACCCGCTGATCCAGGCGGGGCGGAACCCGGACCTCGGGGACTTTCAGTCCAATGCCGCGATGCCGCTGGCGAAGAAGGCGGGGGTGAAGCCCCGGGACGCGGCCGCCAAGATCATCGAGCACCTGGACGTGGCCGACCTGGCCGAGCCCTTGTCCGAAGAGTCGATCGCGGGGCCGGGCTTTATCAACATCCGCCTGAAACCCGGCACGCTGGCGGACCTGATCACGCGCCTGGACGACGAGCACCTGGGCATCACGCCGCCGGAGCACCCGGACACGGTCGTGGTGGACCTGTGCGGGGTGAACCTGGCCAAGCAGATGCACGTGGGGCACCTGCGGTCCACGGTGATCGGGGACGCGGTCGCCCGCCTGTTCGAGCGCCTGGGGCACAGCGTGGTGCGTCAGAGCCACGTGGGGGACTGGGGGCTGCCGATCGCGATGGTGGTGCAGCGGATCATCGAGCTCGAGGACGCGGGCGAACTGGACCCGGGCGAGCTGGCGCTGGACCAGCTGAACGGCCTGTACCGGGCGGCTCAGGCCGAGTGCACGCCGGAACGCCGTGCGCTGGCGACCATCGAGAAGCACGGGGCCAACCCGAAGGCGATGGCGGAGTGCGAGCTGCGGGTCGAGACCGCGAGCAGCGCGCTGGACCGGGCCAAGGCGCGGTTGGTGGCGCTGCAGTCGGGCGAGGAGCGGTCGGTCGCGACGTGGCGGCGGGTGTACGACATCACGATGGCCTCGTGCCTGGCGACGTGCCGCAGGCTGAACGCGAACATCACCGACGAGCACTCGGCGGGCGAGAGCACGTACCGCTCGGAGCTGGCGGACGTGGTGGCGGACCTGGAGTCGCGCGGGATCGCCGAGGAGAGCGACGGGGCGCTGGTGGTGCGGGTGGAGGGGATCGCCGAGCCCTGCCTGATCCGCAAGCGGGACGGGGGCTTCCTGTACGCGACGACGGACCTCGCGGCGATCCGTCGCCGGTGCCAGACGATCGGGGCGGCCCGGGTGGTGTACTGCGTGGATGCGCGCCAGAGCCTGCACTTCAAGCAGGTCTTCGGGGCGGCGCGCCGGGCGGGGTACACCGTGAACCCGGACGGGGTGGACGCGACGCTGGAGCACGCGGCCTTCGGCAACGTGATGGGCGAGGACAACCGCCCGCTCAAGACGCGCTCGGGCGAGAACGTGAAGCTGGCGGACCTGCTCGACGAGGCCGTGCAGCGGGCGGGCGTGACCGTGGCGGAGAAGAACCCGGACCTGGGCCAGGCCGACCGCGACGAGATCGCGGAGGCGGTGGCCATCACCGCGGTGAAGTACGCCGACCTGTCCACCGAGCGGATCAAGGACTACGTGTTCAGCTTCGACCGGATGCTGGCGTTCGAGGGCGACACCGGGCCGTACCTGATGTACGCGCTGGTGCGGGTCCGCTCGATCTTCCGCAAGGCGGCGGAGCAGGGGATCGCGTTCGACGCGGACGCATCGCTGCGGCTGGAGGCGCCCGAGGAGAAGACGCTGGCGCTCAAGCTTCTGCGGTACCCCCGCACGGTGCGGAGCGCGGGCGAGTCGCTCGAGCCGCACCGGCTGTGCAACGAGCTGTACGACCTGGCCTCGGCGTTCTCGACGTTCTTCGACAAGTGCCCGGTGCTGCGTGCCGCGGACGAGCCGACGCGGGCGTCTCGCCTGCGCCTGGCGGCGTTGACGGCGCGGGTGCTGGAAGACGGGCTGGAGACGCTGGGCCTGCCGACCGTCGATCGCATGTAACCCCCCCCACTCCCCCACTCACTGGCGTGCCTTTCGCAAGCCCTCGGCGCGAGCCGAGGGAGACTCGGTGACTCGCCGGCCCGACGATGGCCCGGTGGATTCACCGTGCCCGGGTCTGAGGCTTTGCGAAGGCCCGGTGGATTCGTGGGGGCCGGGCCTTCGAGGACTCAGACCCGGGCACGGGGGGGCGGGGGGGGCCGGGCCTTCGAAGACTCAGACCCGGGCACGGGGGGGCGGGGGGGGGCCGGGCCTTTGAGGACTCAGGCCCGGGCACGGGGGGCCCGGGCCGACGATGGCCGCGTCGTCCTCGGGGCACCCGTTGGGGTGTGTGCAAAAAAAGAACCGGCCGGTCCTGTCGGACCGGCCGGTGAAGATGTCAGATCAGTCGATCTGGATCAGAAGCCGAGCTGGAGCTGGCCGCGGAAGGCGTACTCGGTGTCCGAGCCGCCGAGGATGCCCATGTCACCGAAGGGGTTGGCACCCGTGGTGAACGCGACGGCGTCCTCGAAGGAGTAGATGAAGTCCACGGTGATCTTGGCAGCGTGGCTCTCGGGGGTCAGGTAGTAGTTTCCACCGATGGTGAAGAACTGGGCGCTGTCCTCGCTGGTGGCGGTGACGAGCGAGCTGTCGATGTCGATGTAGTCGTAGCGGCCGAAGACCTCGACGTCGTCGGAGAGGAAGACGCCACCGTCAACGACGATGCCGGTGTTGTTGGCGTCGATGCCGGAGTCGGAGTCGTCCCAGGAGTTGCCGACGACGGCGGCGCCGACGTTCCAGCCGTTGCCCTCGTAGCGACCGTCAACGGTCCAGAGGATGTAATCGAGGTCGGGGGTGGCACCGGTGGCGAAGGTGCGGCCGGTGGAGCCGCCGGATTGCCAGTTGATGCCGCCGCCGAGACGGAAGGCGTTGTTGGAGCCCTTCCAGGAGGTGGCGTCGGCGAACTGAGCCCAGTCGCCCTCGATCTTGTAATCGAAGCGGGCGGCGATGGCGAAGTCGGCGTCGGAGCCGCCGATCGGGGAGAGCGCGGTGCCGGGACCGGTGCCGGTGCCGCCGGCGGGCTGGAAGCCGATGCCGTCGTGCAGGGCGACGGTCAGCATGAACTCGTCGGCGGTGTAGTCGAGAGCGACACCCTGGGTGTAACCGCCCGAGAAGAACTCGTTGACGGCGGAGCGCTCGACGGAGAGCATGGTGGAGTCGCTGGCGGCGTCCTCCCAGACAACGGGGCTCTTGAACTGGCCGACCGACACGCTGGTGCCGGCGCCGTCGCCCTCGAAGTTGTAGGTGATGAACGCGTGGCGGAGGTTGCCGGCGATGTTGGCGGTGTTGCCGTTGACGCCGGTGTCGGCCTGGCCGAACTCGAGGCCGATCGCGTACTCCCAGTTCGGGGAGACGACGTTGCCCGAGAAGTCGAGCTGGACGCGGTGGGCGTCGAAGCCGTTGATGGTGTCCTCGGTGGAGGTCACGCCGGCGTCGTCGCTGTCGCGAGTGTTGAAGATGTAGCGGAACTGCAGCAGCCCGCCGATCTCCATGCGGTTGTTGCCCGCGCCGTCACCAATAAAGAAGCTGCCGTCGTGACCCGAACCACCGGCCTGCAGGAGGCTGGTGTGGGCCGCGGCGTCAGCACGCAGCTCGGCCGCGTATGCGCGGTCGAGGTCGGGCGAGGCAATCGCCACGCTGGAAAGCCCGAGGGCCGAACCGGAAATCACGAGCATCATGTTCTTGCGACTCATCTTGAGATACCCCTTGTTCCCTGAGGAAATTGATCCCAGGTGGAAACGTTTCGGGTGCACACGAATCCGCCCGAATGGGCAAGGCACCCTTAGCACTCCGCCCCGGATCTCCCAGGGCTCAACTGAGCCGGCCAACGCGGTCGGCCCCTGAACTCTTCGCACACTAGTCCGGGACGAAGCCCAAACCCAACTCCACCGACGCCCGTGTGCCATGCGCCGGTCATATCCAATCGGCACGACCCTCTTTCGAAGGCCAGAACCCGGTCCCCTTTTCCCCGACGACGACCCGTCCGTCGCCCCTGTGCTCGAACCCGGCTCGACTCGCCGTCCGGGTTCTCGGACGGGGACTCCATCCGGGTCTGGAGTATAGACACCACACTTAGCAAGTGCCAACTCGTGAGGCCCTCATCGGCCCTCAACCGCAATTCCTTCCACTTTTCCACGTTCAACCCGAGATCGCACGCCCTCGCTCGCCCGCCCCCCGCCTGGCCATCGCCCGAACAATTGGCGATCAGATATGGGGCTTTCGCCCCAGTCGTCTCGCCCGCCGAGTGACTCAACCCCGCCTCATCACACAACTTCACGGTCTTTTCATGCTCGCCCGGCTCCCGGCCCGCAGCGGACGATTAGGCTACCCGCTCTGACCTTCACACAGGACGAGACACCACCGATGAATACCGCCCGAACTGTCCTTGTGGTCGATGACGAGCCCGACCTGACGGACCTCCTCGCGTACAACCTGAAGCGAGAGGGGTACACCACCGTCGAGGCGCACAACGGCCGGGACGCGATCCAGCTCGCGCTGGCCCACAAGCCCGACCTGGTCATCCTCGACATCATGATGCCCGCGCCCGACGGCATCGAGGTCGCGCGACAGATCAGGGCCAACCCCGAGATCTCCGAGACACCCATCATCATGCTCACCGCCAAGTCCGGCGAGAACGACCAGCTCGCCGGGCTCACCGTCGGCGCCGACGACTACATCACCAAGCCCTGCTCGCCGCGCCTGCTCGTCGCTCGCGTCGCGGCCCTCTTCCGGCGCATGCAGGTGCCCGACACCAACGCCGGCAACTCCATCGTCGCGGGCCCCATCGAGATCGACCTCGACACGCACGAGGCGCGGCTCGACGGCGAACTCATCGCGCTCACCGTCACGGAGTTCCGCATCCTCGCGGCCCTGGTCGCGCAGCGGACCAAGGTGCTCAGCCGCTCGTCGCTCATCACACGGGCCATGGGGCCGGGCGTCACCGTCACCGAACGCACCATCGACGTGCACGTCACCTCCATCCGCAAGAAGCTCGGCGAGCACAGCCCGATGCTCAAAACCGTCCGAGGCGTCGGGTACCGCCTCGTCGAAGCCGAAAACTCCCACGCCTAACCCCCCCCGCCCCGCCCCCGCCCCCCCTCCCCCCCTTACGGCCCCACTCGCCATTTTTCGCCTTGGCGCTGCTTCGGGTCCGGTCGGCTGTCGTGCGCTCGTCTGGTCTTGGACGCCCGGGGGCGGCACCGGGCTCGGGAATGCCGGCACTCGTAGACTCTCGCGCTGATCTCATGCCGACTCGCCCTGCCTCCATCCCGTGGACACTCGCCGGGGCCGTGGGTCTGGTCGCCCTCATCGCGACCGCGACCCTCGTGCCGCTGGCGTGGCGTGTGCCGGTGTCCGTCGCGGTGGTGGCGTGGGTGCTGCTGATGGCCCAGCGGGACCGGAGCGCGAGCAGGTGGCGTGCGATCGAGCAGGTCCTCGAACGCGAGCGGGACCGGCTGACAAGGGAACGGGACCACGCGCGTGCGGACGCGAGAGACTTCCGCGCGATCCTGGACGCGGTGCCGACGCCGATCCTGGTGCTGCGCCCGTCCGGGCGGGTCTCGACGGCCAACCCCGCGGGTGCCCGCCTGCTCGATCGGCGTGCGTCGGAACTCATCGGGCGCGAGCTGGAGGACCTGCTCCCGCAGGAGGAGTTGCTGGCGCTGTTCGATCAGGCCCGCTCCGGGACGCCCGCGCGGGCCCGCCTGCGCCTGGTGCTGAAGGATCGGACGCGGTTCTTTGATGTCACCGCCCGCCTGACGAACGCGTCCGGCGAGGGCGACCCGGACCCGATGATCGTGCTGGGCCTGGAGGACGTGACGACGCTGGCCGAGTCGGTGCAGCTCAAGTCCGACTTCGCGGCCAACGCGAGTCACGAGCTGCGGACGCCGATCGCCGCGATCCGCGGGGCGGTGGACACGCTGGGAGTGGCGTTCGACGATCGGGGGATGGTGGAGCGGCTGGCCGCGATCATCGCGCGGCACGCGGTGCGACTGGAAGACCTGGTCAAGGACCTGCTGGACCTGTCCCGCCTGGAATCGGCCGACACGCCGACGCGGTCCGAGGCGGTGGACCTGGACGGTCTGATCGCCCGCCTGGACGCGCACGCCGAGACGACCCGGGCGGAGCGCCGCGTGGAATTGGCGTTCGAGCTGCACCCCGACCTCGGGGGGCTGTTTCTGGAGGAACGCCTGCTGGAGCTCATCCTGCGGAACCTGATCGAGAACGCCTGCAAGTTCGCCCACGAGGAGACGACCGTGCGGGTGATCGGGGAGCCGGCGGAGGTGGTTCCCGCCCCGCCCGACTCCGAGCATGCGACGCTCCGGGGGATGGACCCGTCGCTCCCGGGCGTGCGTTTTCGGGTGATCGACCGGGGCCAGGGCATCCCGCTGAGGCACCAGGCCCGGGTGTTTGAGCGGTTCTTCCAGGTGGACCCGGGTCGGGATGCGCAGCGCCAGCATCGGGGGACGGGGCTGGGGCTGGCGATTGTGAAGCACGCCGTGCGTCGCCTGGCGGGGCGGGTGGAGATCCAGTCGGTGCTGGGAGAGGGGACGACGGTGGCGGTCGAGATCCCGCACTGCATCCGCCCGCAGGACCTGCCCGAGAGCGGTCTGTCGGCCTGAAATCCGATCGTTTGCCGAACAAATCTCGGATTGAACCCACGAAACCGCCTGAACCCGCGCGCACGCCGATACGATCCTAGTTCCAGAGCATCCGATCCGGAGCGTGCGGCCCGTCGCGTGGACCCGCCGGCCCCGGAGCACGAGAGACCCCCTTGGACCTGACGCTGCACATCCCCGAAGGCCACAAGGCCCTCGCCGTCGTCGGCCCCGCCGAGCGGAACCTGAAGATGATCCGCGAGGCGCTGGGCGTGACGCTGTCGGCCCGGCACGGGACGCTTCGGATCACGGGCGAGCAGCCCGAAGTGGTGATCGCGCGCAACGTGATGGAGCGGCTGGTCCGCCAGGCGGGGGTAGACGAGCCCCTGTCTCGGGACCAGGTGCTGGCCCTGATCACCGACGAGTCCGAGCACGCACGCCGGTCGCCCGGGATGCCGGTGCGGGACTCCTCCGGGTGGGACGGCTCGCTGAACGTGCACGCCGCGGGGCGGCGCATCAAGCCCAAGTCGCCCGCCCAGCAGGCCTACCTGGACGCGATCCGGGACCACGACATGATCTTCTCGGTGGGGCCGGCGGGGACGGGCAAGACCTACCTGGCGGTCGCGTCGGCGGTGCACCTGCTGCGGGAGCAGCGGGTCTCGAAGGTGATCCTGTGCCGCCCGGCGGTGGAGGCGGGCGAGAAGCTGGGGTTCCTTCCCGGCGACCTGGAGGCAAAGGTGAACCCGTACCTGCGTCCGCTGCTGGACGCGTTGCACGACATGGTGCCGTACAACGACATCAGGCGGTTCATGGAGTCGGACCTGATCGAGGTGGTGCCGCTGGCGTTCATGCGTGGCCGCACGCTGAACAACGCGGTGGTGATCCTGGACGAGGCGCAGAACACGACACGCCAGCAGATGAAGATGTTCCTGACGCGGATGGGGCACGGGTCGAAGGTGATCGTGACGGGGGACACGACGCAGATCGACCTGCCCGACCCGCGTGAGTCGGGGCTGGTGGACGCCGCGCGTCGCCTGCGGCGCGTGAAGGGGATCTCGTTCAACCTGCTGACGGCGCAGGACGTGGTGCGTCATCCGCTGGTGCAGCGTGTGATCGCGGCGTACGACGACGACCAGCCGGAGGAATCCGCCCCCGCCCGACTCCGGCGAGATCTGGAAGCCGCCCTGTCCGACGACCCGGACCACACGGAGCCCCGCTCGTGAGCAAGGCACCCAAGCCAACCCAGCGAACCACGCCCAAAGCCTCGCCCAAGGGGGCGGGGCGCCGGCGCCGGGCCGTGCTGCGCGTTCGCGACGCCTCCTTCCGGGACCGCCTGCGCGACCTGCTGGAGCGCACCCACCTGCTGTGGGGCGTGTGCGTCACCCTCGCGTTCGCCCTCTCCGTGACGGTGCTCGCGTCGTGGTCGCGCGAGCAGCCTCTCATCGCGGTCGGCGAGGTCATGGACGAGACCCGCACCGTGCGCGTCGAGTTCACCTACACCGACGACACCGCGACCGAGCAGCGTCGCACCGACGCCCGCCAGCGCACCCGTCGTATCTTCCGGGCGGACCTCGCGGCCCTCGACGAGATCCGCACCTCGCTCACCCAGCTCCCGCGCACCGTCGTCGGCGTCGGTGACATCGGCGAGCTCAGCGAGGACATCCGCCGGCGCTTCGGGCTCTCCAACGAGCGACTCGCGGCCCTGCAGCAGGCCACCGCGCCCCCGCCCCCCCCCGGCCCCACGACACCCGACGATGCGCCCGACGGTTCGGGCGAGCAGCCCGCCGGCCCGGACGCCGATCCGGGCGCGCCGATCGAGGACGACGACCCGGCCGAGACCGCGGGCGAGAACGCGGGCGAGACCGCGACTGACGGGGCGGGCGAGACCGCACGGCCCACGCAGCCGCCCGAGCAGGACGCGGCGCCGGTCGAGCCGGCCCCGCTGCCCAACCCCAACCTCGAGGCGTGGGACCGCGCCGTCGCGGTGCTCGACGACATCCTGCGCACCCGACGCCCGATGCTGACCGGCACGGAGTTCCAGACCGCGACGCAGGAGGGTCTGGCGACGCAGATCGAGCTGCGCATCGGCGACCAGACCGCGCTGGTCTCGCGCAACGACGCCCCGATCAACCTCAACGCCCCCGAGTCGCTGCGGGCCGAGATCGATCGGATCGTGCAGATCGCGGGCTTCAGCGGGCTGCCGGGCGAGATCGTGCGCGAGCGCCTGACGCGTGAGCCGCGTCGCCCGACGTTTACCTACGAGGCCGACGCGACGACGCAGGCCCAGACCGCGGCGGCCGCGGCGGTGCAGGACGTGGTCCGCTCGGTGCCCAAGGGGCAGGTGATCTTCAGCCGCGGCGACGTGCTCGACCAGGCCCAGCTCGACCTGTTCCGACGCGAGATGGCCGAGTTCCACCGCCAGGCCCCGGCGTGGTCGATCTGGGCGGGCCGGCTCGGCGTCGCGGTCGCGGTGCTGGCGCTGTCGGGCATCCTCGCCGGGTACGTCGGGGTCTTCTCGCCGTCGATCGCTCGGCGCTCGGCCCGGATCCTGTGGCTCGCGATCGTGCTGTTCGTGGCGCTCGCCTCGACCACCATCATCGCGGTGCTCAAACCCGAGCTGACGCTGATGGCGCTGCTCACGCCGACCACGCTCGTCGCGATCCTGCTCGCGGTCGCCTACACCCCCCGCACGGCGCTGGCGCTGGGCGCGGTGCTGGCCGGGCTGGCGGTGCTGGCCCTGAACCTCGGCTTCACGTCCTACCTGCTGTGCGCGATCGGGGTGGCCACCGCGGTCTCGCTGCTGGGCGACATCTCTCGCCGGCGGGCCATCGTGCGGATGTCGGTGTCGGTCGCGGGCGTGCTCGCCATCGCCGCGGCCGGGATCGCGCTGATCGACCAGCCGCCGACCGAGGCGCTGCTCGCCCAGACGCTCACGCAGTCGCTGCAGGCGGCCATCTCGGGGCTGCTGGCGGGGATGGTGACGCTGTTCGTGCTGCCGTACATCGAGCGGGTCTTCGACATCGCGACGGGCATGACGCTGATCGAGCTGCGCGACCCGAAGCAGCCGCTGCTGCGTGAGATGCAGCAGCGGGCCCCGGGCACGTACAACCACTCGCTGAACGTCGCCGCGATCGCCGAGAGCGCCGCGGCCTCGATCGGTGCCGACGCGCTGCTGACCTACGTCGGGTGCCTGTACCACGACATCGGCAAGATCAACAAGCCCGAGTACTTCGTGGAGAACCAGGCGCGCGGGCACAACAAGCACGACAAGCTGTCGCCCGCGATGTCGCTGCTGGTGATCGTCGGGCACGTGAAGGACGGGCTGGAGATGGCACGCGAGAACCGCCTGCCCAAGGCCCTGCACCACTTCATCGAGGCCCACCACGGGACGACCCTCGTCGAGTTCTTCTTCCGGCGTGCCAAGCAGAAGGCCGAGGACAAGTCCGCCGAGACCCAGCAGGAGGCCGACAGCGAGAAGCTGCCCTCCGAGCTGGACTACCGCTACCCCGGCCCGCGCCCGCGGACCAAGGAGGTCGCAATCGTGATGCTGGCCGACGCCGTGGAGAGCGCGACCCGCACGCTGCCCGAGCCGACGCCCTCGCGCATCGACGCGCTGGTGCGCGACTTCGCCAACCGGCGCCTGATGGACGGGCAGTTCGACGACTGCGATCTGACCCTCCGCGAGCTCAACACCATCTCCGACTCGATCTCGAAGTCCGTCGCCTCGATCTACCACGGGCGGGTGTCGTACAGCGACCCGAAGAAGCCGGACACCCCGCCCGAGAGCAAGGTGGAGCCCAAGCCCGCCAAGCCCGACGCCCCGGACGACGAGGACGCCGGCGACGAGCCGCAGGAAAAGCGGGCCTAGCACATTGAGCCCGGAGCGTCAGCGACGGGCCGCGCGCCGGGCACGCAACATCCCACCGTGCGCCCCTTCATATCTGAGCTGGTGCCGTGCTTCGACCCGCCGGGGCGAAGCACGCGAGGCGCAACCGTCCGCCTTCGCGCTGCGCGTCGAAGGCGGGCACCCTCTCTCGTGTCGGGAGGATGGTGTCAGCCGCCGTGCTTTTCCCGCATCGCCGCGTTGAAGTCCGCCGTGCCCCCGGGCGGGAGGGTGAACCACTCCCACGCCTCCGAGCCGACCCACTGGCGTGCCACCACGTTCATCTGCCCGACGTGAAAGCCCATGTGGTCGAGGCAGCGGGCCAGAGCGAGCGCCACGGTGTGCGGGGCGCCGCGGATGGTGACGGTGCGGGCGAGGTCCGCGTCGGTGAGTGTGTCCAACGCCGCGAACAACACCGCCCAGCCCGCCTCCCACTCGCCCGTGATGCGGGCCCGCTCGCGGGCCATGGAAGCGATGTCTGTTCCCGCGGGGCGGGCCAGCTCCGCGTCGCGGTCGCGCCACTCCTTCTCGCCGTCGGTGGTGAGGAAGTCGGTCCAGCGGCTCTTCAGGTTGCCGCCGATGTGCTGGGCGATGACGCCGACGGGGTTGATCCCGGCCCCGCGCCCGCTCGGGACGTGGGGTGGGCCGGGCGGGCTCCAGAAGAACCCCTCGTCGTCGAGTTGGTTGATCGCGTGCTCGCCGAAGAGTTTCTGACGCTCGAAGACCTGGCGGTAGCTCGCGACGACACCGCCATCGCCAGCATCGCCAAATTCGTAACCTGGAGTAAGAATTCGCGATTTTCGGCTCAAATCGGACATTCTAATTTCAATCAAAAAAATCTTTGAGTAGCCAGAGTGAGAGCATATCCGGCTCTATGAGGTCTAGATAGGCGCCTCACCGTAAACAATCTGATTATGCGGGTGTCTACAGCCCGCCGAGAGTGGCCGACTGAGTGTCGTTCAGCGTATCATTCGTGTACAGCTGGATGATTGAATTTTTAATAGGTTGATTAAATGAGTGATCACGCGACCAAGTACCTGACCAAGCAACGAAAGAGCCGCGGGCACTCTCAGCGTGAGTGGGCACACCTCGCCGGGGTTTCTCAGGGGACGATTTCCCTTTGCGAGACCGGAAAGCGTGCGCTTCCCGTTGAAGCGATCCTCCGACTGATCGATCACTTCGGCTTTGATCACAGGAGTGTATTCGGCGGGGAGTCACGCGAATCATTGAAACAAGTTTCACGCGAGCTCTGGCTGGGCTATGAGAAATTGTTCGACGAGCTTCGGGCCCTCTCCCAGAACATTGTGCTGCTTTCCGATGCTCTGAAGCCTCATCAGTCGTACTTGTCTCAACGGATTACAAATCACAATCAGCGCGCCGCACTAGACCAACTTCTTGACAAACCCGAGTGGGTACAAGCTAGAAGAGACTTCGTAACTCAGAACTCATTGGAGTCGCTCCCGGAGTTCCAAGCTGCGAGTAACCGTCTGAGTTCTATTCTCGGGACAGAACAAGATGCTCATATTCTGGATCTGATGTCAAGTGTGCCGCCGCGTGTCAAGCAAGCAATCGAGGCGCTGTTGGAAAGCATTCGCGAAGAGGTGTCGCTCCAAAGTCATTCGGAAGGCCGCTCAAATGACTGAATCAAAGCCGCCTTTTGAATCGCAGCGCTTGTTCCTCGTAATTCTCGCTTGCGTTGTCGTAATTTCAATCGGTGCTCTTGCCGTTGCGGTCGGCTTGGCAGTGATGGCGCAGCAGAGTCCGTCAGTCACAAAGATCATTGATATGTGCGGAATGGTCTTCGTCAGTGGCTTTTCTGCGTTGCTGGGGTTGATCGGAGGACGAATGATCACTCTTTCCCCTCACCCTGAACAATCCAGTGTTGAGGGGGCTTAAATTACGCCTCCGCATACCACTCCTCCAGCACCCCGCGCCAGTCGTCCAGCGTCTCCACCCGGATGAACGCCTTGCGGACCTCGTCGCCCCGCGGGTGGTGCTCGGCGAAGCGGATGCCGAACTTCCGCATGGTCTTGCCCGTGAACCGCTCGGCCCGCTCGTGCTTGACCGACGCGGTCTTGCCGCGCACCCAGCGCTCGTTGACCGCGACCGCCAATTCGAAGTGCTCCAGCAGCACCTGTTTCTGCTCCTGCACCGAGGGCGATCGCGGGTGGCGGCCCTCCAGCACGTCGCGCGCCTGGCGGAAGATCCACGGGTTGCCGATGCAGCCGCGTGCGACGCTCGCGCCGGACACGCCGGTGTACCCCACCATGCGGAAGATGTCTTCCCACGTCCACACGTCGCCGCTGCCGAAGATCACGCGTTCCGGGCTGCGCTGCACCAATTCCCGGATCGGGTCCCACCGGCTCGGGCCAACGTACTTCTGCTCGACCGTGCGCCCGTGGACCGTCACCCACGCGCACCCCATGTCGTACGCGGCATCGAACACCCTCAGGAACCGCTCGCGCGCCTCGGGCGTCTCGTCGAACGCGCGGCGCATCTTCACCGTCACCGCGATCTCGGGCGGCAGGGCCTCGCGCACCGCCTCGAGGATGCGGATCGCGCCCTCGGGCTCGCGCAGCCAGTGCCCGCCGCGTGCCTTGGACGAGATCTTCTTGACCGGGCAGGCCAGATTCACGTCGATGGTCGCGAAGGTCTGCTCGATGGTTTCCAGCCTGGCGTGTGTGTCGAGGTCGTGGTCCGGAACGTCCCGGAGGCGTTCCTTCACCGGCTTGGCCATAAACGGCACCGGGTCGGTGTACGCGATGTCGCGATAGGCCACCGCCTCGCGCCGGGCCTGCTCGACCATCTTCACCGCCGCGGCGGCCATCTCCGCGGGCTCCGAGCCCATGATCTGCCCGGCAAGCGGGTGGTCCTCGTCCCCGCCCGGCACGTTGTCGGCGACGTCGCCCAGGTCGGCCTTCACGAAGCCCTTGCCGCCGCCCAGCAGGGCACGATCCAGCAGGGCCTCGGTCACGCAGAACGGGCACCCGTGCCGTCGGGCGACGATCCGCATCGCGGCGTCGGAGTACCCCGCCAGCCCGGCCTGGAAGAAGGGCGCGTCGAACCCGGGCACCAGCTCACGCACGCGCGGGTCCATGCCGCCGTCGCCGAACCGCTCGACGAGTTGCTGCGCCACGCGGCGCGGGTCGAGGTCCCCCGCGGGCGCGACGCGACCGCCCCCCGGCGCAATCGCGGGAGTCGGGCCCGTGGCGTTTTTGGATGAGGTCTCGCAACCCATAGGCAAATCTTAGGAACCACAACTCATTGAGCCCGGAGCGTCAGCGACGGGCCGCGCGGGACCGGACGTGCCACTCCCAATCGCGCCCGGTGCCGTGCTTCGACCCGAAGGGCGAAGCACGCGTGTTGCGCTCGTCCGCCTTCGCGCTGCGCGTCGAAGGCGGGCACCACTCTCGTTCTCCGTCACACCCCCTCACCCCTTCCCGCACAGCTCCCGCAGCGCCCCCTCCAACCCCCCGTGCTCGAACTCGAACCCCTCCTCCTCCAGTCGCTTCGACACGAGGCGGCGACCGTACAGCACCAGCTCCGGGTCGGTCCGCAGCACCGTCGCGGCCGCGAGGCGCACGCCCCACGCCGGGCCCGGCAGCCCGATCGGCATGCCGACCACGCGGCGCAGCGACCGCATGAACTCGGCGTACCCCACCGGCTCCGGAGCGGTCGCGAGGTACATCCCCCGCATCGAGCCGTCGGTCAGAGCCCGCTCGAAGAGCCGGTCCATGTCGCGTTCGTGGATCCAGCTCACGCCCTGCGTGCCGCTGCCGACGCGCCCGCCCAGACCGAGCCTCGCCAGACGCTTGAGCATCGGGAAGGCCCCGCCGCGCTTGCCCAGCACGAAGCTGGTCCGCAGGATCACGCGGCGCACGCCCTCCGGGCAGGACTCGTCGAAGGCCGCTTCCCACGCCTTGCCGACCGTGGGGGCGAGCCCGTACCCGAGGGCCGCGTCTTCATCGCACACCACACGCGGCGGGTCGCCGTAGATATGACCGGTGCTCATCTGCACCCAGACGTCCGGGCGTTGCTCCGGGACCAGCGCCCCCATCGCCTCGCCCAGCACACGCGTGGACTCCACCCGCGAGCGAAGGATCTCGTCGCAGTGGTCCGGGGTCTTGCGGCAGTCCACCGTCCGCCCGCACAGATTCACCAGCCCGAACGCCCCGTCCAGCTCGCCCGCCCAGTCGCCCAGCGACCGACCGTCCCATCGCCCCCCCCTCACCCCATCTGGCAAGGCGCTGGCCTCCCCACGCGACAGCACGACGACTGAGTACCCGGACGAGGCGAGGTGGGCCGCGAGATTCCTGCCCAGAAACCCGCTCCCGCCCGCGATCACCACCCGATTCGACGCGCTCTCGCCCATTCGTGCCTCCTCGACTTGCCCCACGCACTCCCGCACGCGACGATAGCCCTGTGACACCTCCCCACCAGCGTACCTCGCTCCGATACACCCTCTGCGTGCTGGGAACGCTCGGCCTCCTGTCGTGGGGGGGGTGCAGCACCGCCACCGACCGCGCGCAGGTGAACCCCGGGCCCACCGAGGACGGGCAGCAGCCACGCCCGTACCCGCACCACCTCGACCCCGAATCGGTCAGCGACGTGCAGGTCTTCCGCGAGGTGACACGGCTCCGCCTGACCAACACCACCGCGGCCGCCTTCCCGCCCGGCACGCTCTGGATCAACCGTCGCTACGCACGCGACGTCCCCGCCTTCCCGCCCGGCGAGACACTCGAGCTCGACCTCACCAAGTTCGTGGACGAGTACGCGACCGCCTTCAAGGCCGGCGGCTTCTTCGCCACCCGCACGCCCGACCCCGTCGTGGTCTGCGAACTCCAGATCGGCGACCAGCTCCACCCCTTCGTCATCGTCCACGACAACCCCGAATAACTGCCGCCCCCCCCACTTTGGCCCAGGGGTCAGCGGGTGGGAAGGGGGGGTGCTCTGTCACGAATCGGATTCTCTCATGGCACGCATCCTCATCGCCGGCCCACACCCTGACGACCAGGAACTCGGCATGGGCGGTGCCATCATCCGGCTCGCGGCCCAGGGGCACCACCTGCTGCTGCTCGACGTCACCAACGGCGAGCCCACGCCGCTGGGGGATCCCGAGACACGCAAGCAGGAAGCCATCGACGCGCTGGGCGTGCTGAACGAGGCGTCCCGTGCGCACGCCGAGGCCAATCGCGGCACCCACGTGCCCATCCAGCGCCTCTGCCTGGGGCTGCCGAACCGGTACGTGGAGCACTCGATCGAGACGCGCCACGCCGTGGCGGGCGTGATCCGGGCGTGGCAGGCCGACGTGCTGTTCACGCCCTTCTTCGAGGACGCCCACCCGGACCACCTCGCGGTGACGAAGATCGTGGAGGACGCCCGCTTCGACGCCAAGCTGAGCAAGGTCGCGATGCCCTGGCCGACCGACCACTGGACCGGGCAGCCCTTCCCCGCGCCCTCAATCGACGGCACCGCGATCGACCCGTCCGAGCCGCCGACCTGCCACCCGCGCTGGCTGTTCTACTACTACGCCACGCACCTGCGCTGGGTGGCCGACCCGAACTTCCTGCTGGATATCTCGGGGCTGGTGGAGGCGAAGATCGATTCGATCAACGCCTACCGCACGCAGTTCGTGCTGCCCGAGAAGAACCGGCGCGTGGTGGACTGGGTCGAGGCCGCGGCGACGTATTTCGGCTCCCGCATCGGAACCGAGGCCGCGGAGCCGTTCTACACCAAGGAGCCCATCGGGCTGACCTCGTTCGACTCGCTCTCGAATCTCTGACGAGCCCGGAGCGCCAGCGACGGGGCTGTCTTTTCAGAGCCGCGGGCGTGAGCACGCGCCCCGTGACCCCGCACAGCGAAGCAAACGGTGCCGTGCTTCGACCCGAAGGGCGAAGCACGCGTCCTGCGCAAGTCCGCCTTCGCGCTGCGCGTCGAAGACGGGCACCGAAGATCAACTCACTCCGCCGGCCAACCCTCCAGCCACGCCGGGTCCAGCACTTCCTGGGCGAACAGACCGAAGATTCGCCGGTACTCATCCAGCCAGCCGGTCGGCTCGCGGAAGCCGTGCGGCTCGATGGGGTAGAGCGCCATCTCCCAGCCTTCCTTCTCGAGTTCGATCAGGCGTTGGGCCAGCCGGATGGAGTCCTGCACCACCACGTTGTCGTCCACCATGCCGTGCAGGAGGAGCAGTCGCCCGTCCACGCCGCCCTCGCGGAAACGCTCGGCGTACTCGATCGGGCTCGACTTCAGGTACGCCTCCGGATCGACCTGCGGCGTGTTCAGGATGTTGGCGGTGTACCCGTCGTTGTAGTGCATCCAGTCCGTCACCGGTCGCAGCGCGGCACCCGCGCGGTACACGCCGGGTCGCTCGAACATCGCCATGATCGACATGAACCCGCCGTAGCTGCCGCCGTAGATCCCGACCCGCGACAGGTCCGCCCCGTGCTCGTCCGCGGCCCAGGCCAGGCAGTCGTCGAAGTCCTGCAGCTCAGGCTCGCCCATGCGACGGTAGATCGCCTGGCGCCACTCCTTGCCGTACCCGCGGCTGGCCCGGAAGTCCGGCGCGATTACGATCGCACCCGCCCGCGCCAGCAGCGTGTGGAACAGGTGCTCGCGGAAGTACCCCGTCCACCCCTTGTACACGTGCTGCAGGTACCCCGCGCCGTGGCTGAAGATCACGACCGGGCGACCGTTCGGGCCGACCGGCGCGTTCTCGTCGAGATAAACCCGGGCGTGGATCGGCAAGTCCGTGTGCGAGCTGCCGATCTCGACGAAGTCGGGCTCGATGTAGTCGAACTCGGAGTACGACTCCTCGACCGTGTGCGTCAGGCGCGATGTGTCGTCCAGAGCAAGCGGCCGCGCGATCATGCTCGGGATCGAGAACTGGTACAGCTCGCCCGGCACCGTGTGCGTCGAATAGCTCACCACCACGCGATGCCCGTCACGACCGCCCGCCTCCGGGGCGTCCTCCACCGGCACGACCGTGTACGAATCGACCGAGTGCCCGAACTCCGTCACCACCTCGTGACGCCGAGTGACGACGTGGTACCGCTCAAGCTCCCACTCCGTCGGGTGGTTCCGGTTCGTGCGGCAGTACAGCCACAGGCCGTCCGGGGTCATGCCCACGCTGTCCACCACAAAGCCGTCCCCGCCCACCACGAGATCGGGCTCTTCTTCGGACTGCGGGTCCCACGTGTACAGTCCGGAGTATCCCGGGGCCTCGCTGGTGAACCACAGCGACCCGGTCCGCGTCCACCCCAACTGGTTGAAGCTCCAGTTGATCCACCCCTCCTCGCGTTGGTGCTCCACCACCGTCGTTCGCGGCACCCCATCCTCGTCGACCTCACGCACGCTGACGACCACCAGCCACCGGTCCTTGTTGTCGTTGGACCGCAGCATCAGCGCCAGGTGCGACCCGTCGTAGCTCCACGCCTGACGCATCACGCTGATTTCGCGGACCGCCCCCTCGTCTTCCTCCTTCTCCTCCTCGGCCTCTGACTCTTCCTCTGCGACCTCCCCGTCCTCCGCGTTCTCTGCGTTCCCTTCCTCATCCCCGTCGTCTTTCTGTAGCCACGCCAGCGGGTCGTCCCGCACCATGGGCAGCTCGCCCCAGTCGAGCCAGTGGGCGGTCTCATTCTCGATGTCCACCAGCGCCACCCACTGGGCCGCGCGGTCCACCAGCCCGACCTTCGGTCGGATGCTGCGCGTGCCGACGTACCCGTCCCCTTCCACGTACTCCGGCATCACGTCGCGCTTCGCGTCCTTCGTCTCTTCTCGCACGATGACCGCCATCCAGTCCGTCGTTTCGTTCAGGCTCCGCCCGCTCAGCCGGATCGACTTCTTCTGGTGCTTGCCGCCCAGGTAGACCGTGGGGATCCGGAACTCGTCGGCCTCGCGCGTCTCCTCGCCCCGCGCCTGCCTCGCGCGGCTGCGACGCTCGCGGTCACGCACGATCTCGAACAGCCGCTCCTGCTGGTCCTCCAGGTCGTCCTGCTTCTTGTCCGCTTCCTCCCACCGCTCCTCGAGATCCTTCGGCTCATCGGAAAGCTCGATCGAGATCAGCTCGCGCTCGCGACCCTCGACCAGCCCGAGATGCTCGCTGGTCATCAGATCACGCACCAGGATCGTCCCGCCCCGGTCGAACGCCAGCGCCGCCCCGCCCAGCACGAAGAACGGGCCGCTCTCGCGGGCGCTCGTCCACGTCAGTTGGCGCTCGCTCAGCCGGACCTCGCCGTCCACCAGCGCGGCATCCAGGATCCACAGGTCTCCCGACCGGGTGTACACCTTCATCGCGCCGCCGTCGAACTCCTCCCAGTCCCCCCCGCGACTCGGCAGCGTGTCCAACTCCTCGTCCGCCACGATCTCGGGCTCGCCCGCCACCCCGTCCTCGTCGAACCGCACCACCCACGTGTCGCTGATCCCCTCGTCCCCCGCCCGCTCGCGCCGGTAATACACCGCGCTCCCGTCGTCGGCCCACCACGCCCCGCTCGGCGACCGCGCGATCCACTCCGGGTCCCGCATGATGTCTTTGATCGTCGGCGTCCGCAGCCCGCGCTCGCCGGCTCGCTCCACCACCCGCCCCACCACCTCGCTCGCGATCGGCTGCCCAAACACGGGCCCCGACAGCGCTACAAACCCAACAACCAGCCCGTACGACAGCGTGTGAATCTTCATAGTCCAGAGCCTACCGGCTCGCCCCCGATGCGTGGCACTCTTGAGCCCGGAGCGTCAGCGACGGGCCGCGCGGAAATGGACACACGCACCCCAAGGCGCGGCCCCTCCCTCACGGTCGGGGCTCAATGCCTGATCACGCCGCCCGCACGCCACGCGCCCTCACCCCCCATACACACTTCCCCCCCCTCACCCCCCCGCCACCTCCCGGAACACCCCCACCGCACGCTCGCACTGCTCCAACGACACGTCCAGGTGCGTCACCACACGCACGGCCTCGTTCGACAGCGCAAACAGCCGCACCCCGGCCGCCTCCAACCGATCCTGCAGCTCCGGCCCGGAGCAGAACCCCGGGTCCACCCGCACGTTCACGATGTTCGTGACCACCCCCGCCAGGTCCACCGAGTACGGCCCCACGCCGTGGACCCCCTCCGCGATCAGCTTCGCCTTGGCGTGGTCCTCCACCAGACGCTCCACGTGATGCTCCATCGCGTAGAGGCACGCCCCGGCCAGCAGGCCCGCCTGGCGCATGCTCCCGCCGAACATCTTCTTGAACCGACGCACGCGATGGATCACCTCGGCGTTCCCGCCCACGATCGAGCCCGCCGGGCACCCCAGCCCCTTGCTGAAGCAGCAGCTCACCGAATCGACCGCGCCCACATACTCGCGCATGGACTGCCGCCATCCCGAGGCCCCACCGTTCGCGATCGCCGCGTGCCACAACCGTGCCCCGTCCAGGTGCACCCGCAGCCCACGCGCCCGAGCCGCCTCGCCGACCGCCCGCACCCGCTCCAGCGCCCACACGCTCCCGCCGCCCCCGTTGCACGTGTTCTCCAGCCACACCAGCCTTGTCCGCGGCAGGTAGTCCGCCTCACCCCGGATCACCGCCGTCATCTGCTCGGGCGTGTAGATGCCCCGCTCGCCGTCCACGAATCGGATCTGCACGCCCGACAACGCCGCGGGCGCACCGGTCTCGTAGTGCGAGATGTGGCACGTCGCGTCCGCGATCAGCTCGTCCCCCGGCTCGGTGTGGGCCCGGATCGCGGTCTGGTTGGCCATGGTGCCGCTGGCGACGTAGCACGCGTCCTCGGTCCCCACCAACTCCGCGAACACCCGCTCCAGCTCCTTCACCGTCGGGTCGTCCCCCAAAACGTCGTCACCCAGCGGGGCGCTCATCATCGCCTCCCGCATCGCGGGCGTCGGGTGCGTCACGGTGTCGGAGCGGAGATCGATCGGGTGTGCATCAGGCATGCGGCATCATTGCCCCCTTCCCCCCCCACCGGGTGAGAAGGGATCCGTTCCGCGGACGGATGTGGGTCCGGCACGCCTGCCGTACCCACAACGAGCCCGGAGCGCCAGCGACGGGACCGCCTGTCCGAGCCGCGTGCGCAGGCCGGTGCCGTGCTTCGACCCGCAGGGCGAAGCACGCAACCGCCTTCGCGCTGCGCGGCGAAGGCGGGCACCACTCTCACTTTACGTCACTCACCCCGGCACCGGCAGCCCCGCCGCGTCCCGCGCCCGATCCAGAATGCGGCACGCCTTCACGTTCAGCTCCAGCGAGCTCATCGGATCGACCGGCTCCTCCCCGCGCGCCACCCCCCGCACGTAGTTCCACATGCCCCCGAGCGTCGCGCCCTGCTCGAACCACGCCGTCGGCGGCACTTGGGCCTTCTTCCCCTCGTGGTTGCTCTCCCGCACCACCAGGTCGTCCCACCGCCCGCAGTGGGCGCTGGCGATCTCGCCGTACATGTCGCAGTCCTTCACGTCGTGCGTCCACGCCCAGCTCGGCTGGATGACCGCGACGACCCCGTCTCCGTCGCCGTCTCCCTTCCATTGGCAGGTGATGGTCGCGTCGTCTTCCACGTCCGGGTAGACCTCGGGCTTGGTGGTCGCCGCGGTCGCGGTCACCACGTCCGGCTCTCGCCCGCCCATCATCCACAGGCTCGCCACCGCCCCGTAGCACCCGAAGTCCATCAGCGCCCCGCCCCCGTTGCCGACCGGGTCGCACAGCCAGCGCAGAAACTCCGGCGGACACCCGATCTCGACCGGCCCCCCGTGCCCGGTCCGGAAGACCAGCCGGCGCAGCGTGCCCAGCTCGCCCGCCCGCAGCCGACGCTCGGCCTCGCGCATCGACGCGTACCAGCTCGTCTCGTAGTTGGTCAGCACGGTGACCCCCCACCGCTCGCTCATCGCCGCGATCCGCTCCGCCGCCTTCGCGCTCACCGCCAGCGGCTTCTCTACGAACAGCACGATCCCACGCTCGCCGCACACCCGCCCCACCCGCTCGACCACCCCCTCGTGCTCGAGCGTCGAGTTCATCACCGACAGCGCCTCGGGGCGCGTCTCCTCGATCATCCGTTCCAGGTCAATGAATCGGGTGCCCCAGGCCGTTCCCATCCCCTCGAACCTTGCCGCGTACCCGTCGTACACCGCCCCGTTCGATTCGCAGACCCCCACCAGCTCGACCTCGCCCCGCCGCCCCGCGTCGAGGCACCACCCCACGTGCACGTGCGTCAGCCCCACCACCCCCAGGCGCAGCTTGTCGGATCGTCGTGCCATGCCAACACCATACCGCGTTCCAAGGGCATGGAGACGGCACAGCGCGTTCTCCGGGCCTTCCATAGAGCCCGGAGCGTGAGCGACGGGCCGCGCGGAGCGTCTGACAACGATCAGAAACGCTGCTTCCACAATCCCGTATAACACTCGCGGAGGTCTTACCCATGCACGCAATCTCAACCATCGCCGCCGCCGCGCTGTTCGTCGCTCCTGCACACACCCAGGACGCTCCCCCCACGCTCCCCCCCGTCACGCCCCCCTCCCTCACCGACGCCGTCCCCTTTACCTTCGCCCCGCCGAAGGCCTGGACCGGCGGCATCACCCTGCCCACCGGGCAGGACCTCGCGATGGAACTCCACCTCGAGGACGCCGACGGCACCCCCACCCTCTACTTCTCCGTCCCCGCCCAGGGCGTCGAGAAATTCCCGCTCGATGCCTTCACGCTCGAGGACGGGCGCCTGTCCTTCACCGTCGCCTTCCCCGGGATGCCCGAGGCGATGCAGCCCAGCTTCGACCTCGCCGTCGGTCCCGACGGCACCCTCTCCGGGCCCATGACCCAGAGCGGCATGACCTTCGAGGCGACGTTCGAGTCCACCTCCGACGAGGCCATCGCCGCCGCGCGCGAGGCCGCGCGACCGCAGACGCCCAGGCCCCCCTTCCCCTACCGCACCGAAGACGTCACCGTCGAGGTCGATGCTGATGGCGGCGGGCACACCCTCGCCGGCACACTCACGCTCCCCGACGCCGCGGAGTTCGGCGCCGGGCCCTACCCCGCGGTCGTCTTCATCACCGGCTCGGGCGCACAGGACCGCGACGAGACCCTCTTCGACCACAAGCCCTTCGCCGTGATCGCCGACCACCTCGCCCGGCGCGGCATCGCCTCCCTCCGCTGCGACGACCGGGGCGTCTACGGCTCGACCGGCGACCCCATGACCGCCACCACCCTCGACTTCGCCGACGACGCCCGCGCCCAGGTCGCGTTCCTCAGCCAGCGCGACGACATCGACGAGGTCGGCCTCGTCGGACACTCCGAGGGCGGGCTGATCGCGCCCATCGTCGCCAGCGACAACGACGACGTGGACTTCGCCGTGCTCCTCGCCGGCACCGGCGTGCCGGGCAAGGACATCCTCATCGAGCAGACCGCGGCCCTGCTCACCGCGGGCGGCCTGCCCCCCGCGATGGTCGAGAACGCCAAGGGCATCCAGACCGAACTGCTCGAGACCTACGCCGCGGGCGCCGAGCCCGAGACCCTGCGCGAGCTCACGGCCGACCTGATCCGCGCCCAGTCCATCCTCCCGGTTGACGACGAGACCATGCAGGCCCTGCTCGACGGCGCCCTCGCCCCGTTCGAGTCCAACTGGATGCGCCAGTTCGTCACGCTCGACCCGCGCGACTACCTGCCCAAAGTCACCCAGCCCGTGCTCGTGCTCAACGGCTCCAACGACCTGCAGGTGCTGACGGACCAGAACGTTCCCGAGATCGAGAAGGCCCTCGCCCACAACCCCGACGTCACCGTCACCGTCTTCGACGGGCTCAACCACCTCTTCCAGCGCAGCGAGACCGGCGCGATCTCCGAGTACGCGACCATCACCACCACCATCGAGCCCGAGGTCCTCGAGGCCATCGCCGACTGGATCGCCGCCCGCACCGACGACGAGTGATCCGGAACCGGTGCCGTCGAGACGGCGCAGCCTTCTCGACGATTCGTCGCTGCAGGCGCGCCCACTCAAATCCGTTGCGACTCACCCCCCGATTCTGGTACGCTGCCTGCCCGCGGGTTCCCGGGCCGTCCGGTGCGTTCACTCGCCCTGTCACCAGTCTCGTGAGGAGCACGCCCCATGCCCGTCAATGTCCAGGCCAAGCTGAAGACCGCCGCCGAGAAGCTCGACGAATCCCTGTCCGGCAAGGGCGGCGCGCCGTTCCAGAAGCAGCTCGACAACCGTCGCTTCCTGCTCAAGTCGGCCAAGCTGATGGACACCGAGGAGGGGCGCTCGCGCGAGCTGATGGAGGCGGCCCGATCGACCATGCAGAAGTCGTTCGACGATTACTACACCAAGCTCGACAAGGCCTCCAAGGCCGACGCCAAGGTCAAACGCACCGCGATGAGACCCCTCATGAAGTTCGGGCTCGACATGCAGAAGGTCTTCGACGCCTACGACAAGGCGGCCGAGAAGCTCGTGGACGACCAGGCCGAGACCAAGGGCAAGGGCAAGAGCGTCGCCGACGCCGCGGCCGCCGCGGGTGACAAGAAGCAGCTCGACAACGCGATCAAGGACGCCCGGGACTCGCGCAACAAGCACCTGGCGGACTCCAAGGACCTGCTCAAGAAGATCAACAACTTCAAGAGCATGGCCGACACGCTGCACGCCAACGCGTTCAAGTCGCTCGCGCAGGCCGAGGCCGCCGCGACCTCGGGCGACACCGCCGGCGCCGCGGGCACCGCCAAGCTCATCGAGAAGTTCGCCAAGGACGCCGCCAAGCTGCACTCCGACGCCTCCAAGCTCTACGACAAGGTGCTCGAGCCGTACTTCAAGGACCGCAACCGCCTCAACGCCAAGGCGACGCAGGAACGCTACGGCTTCTCCGACAAGTCCAAGGCGGTGTACTCCAAGGAGCTGACCAAGCTCGCCAAGACCTTCACCACCGCGGTGAACAACGGCACGACGTGCATCAACCAGCGCGACGCGGTCGGCGAGCTCGCCGAGGAGATCTCGGGCATGGCCGAGCAGGCCAAGGCCTTCGCCAAGGGCGGCGACGAGCTGAAGCAGCACGTGCTCAACGACCTCACCAAGCCCAAGGGCAAGACCACCCTCGCCACGCTCTACAAGAACCTCGACCCCATGCTCAAGCAGGCCGAAGCCGCCAAGAAGAGCTGCGACGACCTCAGCAAGGCCATCAAACGCTACAACGACGGCGGGCAGTCCGAGGCCCTCAAGGACGCCGTGGACGTCTACTACACCAAGGTCAGCGGCGGCAAGGCCGCGATGGAACCCCTGATGAAGCGGGCCGAGGCCACCATGAAGAACGCCATGAAGCGCGTCCCCAAGGACCTCAAGAACGACAAGCAGATCAAGGAGTCCCTGAAGCGCATGGGCGAGCTGACCGTCCGGGCCAAGAGCAAGTACAACGCCGCGAAGAAGCAGTTCGACGCCGCCGATCAGGCCTACGCCGGGGTCTGAGACCCGCGGGGGGCTCGCCTACAGCAGCGACCCCCTCAGCAGCAGCAGCGCCACCGCGAAGTAGATCGTCAGCCCGCTCACGTCCATCAGCGTCGCCACCAGCGGCGAGCTGGACGTCGCCGGGTCCAGCCTTAATTTGTGCAGCACCAGCGGGAGCAGCGAGCCGATCAGCGTCCCCCAGATCACGATCCCCACCACCGACGTGCCCACCACGAAGGCCACCCGCCCGGAGTGCTCGCTCGACGCGAGCCCGACCGCGTCCAGCCCCAGCACCACGCCCACCCCCAGCACCCCCAGCACGCTCCCCAGCAGCAGGCCCGACAGCAATTCCTTGCCCGCCACCCGCACCCAGTCGGCGAACGTCACCTCGCCCAGCGCGATCGCGCGCACCAGCAGGCTCGCCGCCTGCGTGCCCGTGTTCCCGCCCGAGGAGATAATCAGCGGCACGAACACCGCCAGGATCACCGCCTTCTCCAGCGCCTCGTCGAACGACGTCATCACGAAGATGGTCGCGATCTGCAGCAGGAACAGCCCGGCCAGCCACCCGCCGCGCTTCTTGACCATGTCCCGCACCGCGGTCGCGAGGTAGGGCGTGTCCAGCGCCTCCAGGCCGCCGAGCTTGTGCACGTCCTCGGTGAACTCCTCCGCGGCGACGTCCGCGACGTCGTCGGCCGTCACGATGCCCAGCAGCAGCCCGCGCGAGTCGAGCACCGGCAACGCCGTCCGGTCGTAGCGGGCCATCATGCGGACCGCCTCCTCCCGGTCGTCGTGGGCGTCCAGCGCCACGAACTCGTGGTCCATCACGTCCGCGATGGTCGTCTCCGGGTCGGCCAGCAGCACCCGGCGCAGGTGGATGTCGTCGAGCAGCTTGCGCTCGTGGTCGATCACGTACAGCCAGTGCACCGTCTCGGCGTCGCGCCCGAACCGGCGGATGTGCTCGATCGCCTCGGCGCAGGTCCACTCCGGGCGGACCCGCACGTAGTCGGGCGTGGTCAGGCGACCGACCGACTCCTCCGGGTAGCCCAGGATCGCCTGCGTGACGCGGCGCGACGCCGGGCTGAGCTTGGCGATCAGGGCGGTCGAGACCTCGGTCGGCATCTCCTCGAGCAGGGCCGCACGATCGTCGGCGTCCAGCGACTCGACCAGTCGCACGGCCCGGTCGCCCCCGAGCAGGTTCAGCAGGTTCTCCTGCTTGTCGGGCTCGAAGTGGGCGAAGACGTCGGCCGCCAGCTCGCGCGGGAGCATCCGGAAGGCCATCGCCGCGTCCTCGTGCGGCTGCATGGTGTCGATGACCTCCGCGACGTCGGCGGCCTCGAGCCTCGACAGCGTCTCACGCACGTCCCGCCACTGCTGGTTCTGGACCAGCAGCTCGACGTCGGGCGCCAGGAGCTCGGCGGTGGGTGAGTGCATGGATGAAGATTAGCGGGGCGGGTCCGTCCGAGTATCACGCCCCGGGCGAGGGGGGATGTTCCACGTGGAACATTTGGTCCGATTCGGGTCGGGGTGGGCGGCGGCGCGCGCACAGTCCGTCGAGTGCGCGCACGGAATGTATGGGTGCGGGGAAGGAGGGCGGGGCGGTGGGCGGTCTACGCTTGCGCTCGCCGAGCGTCGTGTGTCGGAGGAGCGCCTGTGCCCTGGTTCGTCCCGATCCTGATCTTCGTGGCCCGCATCTGCGACGTGTCGATCGGCACGGTGCGCACGGTCTTCGTGGTGTCGGGGTACAAGAAGATCTCGGTGGTGCTGGGGTTCGTGGAGGTGCTGATCTGGGTGCTGGCGGTGGGCGGGGTGATGAAGTACCTGACCAACCCGCTGGCGGTGATCGGGTACGCGGGCGGGTACGCGACGGGCATCCTGGTGGGCATGACGGTCGAGGACCGGATCGCGGTCGGGCTGCGGATGATCCGCGTGATCAACCCGGACTCCGAGGTGCACGTGGCGGACATGCTGCGCGAGAAGGGGCTGCGCGTGACCCGGATCGAGGGGAGCGGGCAGAAGGGGCCGGTGGAGGTCAGCTTCAGCGTGATCCAGCGCCGGCGGGTGCCGGAGATCCGCACACTGCTCCGCGAGCACGCGCCCGCGGCCTTCATCACGGTGGAGCGGGTGGACCGGGCGGACGGGGCGATCCAGTCGCCCGTGAACTCGCCGGAGAACCCGGAGAGCCGGTCCAAGCGGACGTTTCTTGAG
>Ga0209578_10000813_pt1 | contig 33855 bp, 33 predicted proteins | sample tdAd472_FD_187127 | JGI IMG/M metagenome (GOLD analysis project Ga0209578, IMG submission 187127) | Marine sediment microbial communities from the Atlantic coast under amendment with organic carbon and nitrate - tdAd47.2 (SPAdes)... | ecosystem: Environmental > Aquatic > Marine > Coastal >...
ACCGGTTGGGGCGGTGACGATGTCATGGCCGGCGGCGACGGCGACGACACAATGTACGGCGATCAGGGGTGGCATAATAGCTCGGACGGCGACGATACGCTGTTCGGGGGTGCCGGTGACGACACTGTCTACGGCGGCAGTGGCGAGGACGTCATCTCCGGTGGCGATGACGACGACCAGCTTTACGGCGACCTGGATTACAACGACAGCCTGGGTGGTGCCGATATCATCGACGGTGGTGACGGCAACGACATGATCCACGGCGGCACCGGTAGCGACGTGCTCGACGGTGGCGAGGGTAACGACGTCATCTACGGTGACCAGAACGGCTACGAAACCAGTGGTGACGGCAATGACACCATCTACGGCGGTGACGGCGACGACACCATTTACGCCGGCGGTGGTGACGACGTAATCGAAAGCGGTGCAGGCAACGACGAGGCCTACGGCGGCAGCGGCGATGACCTGTTCATCTTCGGCTCCGGCGATGGCGCCGACTACTTCGATGGCGGCAACGGCTGGTCCGATAGCATCCAGCTCGAAGGCGTCGACGGCGGCCCGGGCGGCGACAGCGGCTGGACGCTGCAACTCGATAACGGCGCAACCTATACCGAAACGGAAGACGGTATGGTCTTCGACAGCGAAGCGTCTGGTAAGATCGAACTGGCCGACGGTAGCGAACTTACCTTCGAGGGCGTCGAAAAGCTGGAGTGGTAATCACATCCGCAAAGACAACGGGGCAGGGGCTCGCAGCAATGCGGGTCCCTTTCCTTTTGCGCAGTTGATGGCGCTTTGGCATTCTTCGGGCATGGACAAAGTCGACAAATACGAGATCGTCGAGTCACTGCTCACAACAGGATTCTCGGACCTTTATATCGCCCGGCATCCCGAGCGGGACGGCTATTTCGCCGTAAAGGTGTTCCATCCCAAGGGAGACAATACGGGAGAGAACGCCAAGTACGGCGATGCGTTCTGGCGCGCACGCTTTGTCGAGGAAGCGAGCATCATGCAGCGCTTCGAGCACCCAAGCCTGGTGTCGGTGACCGATACCGGCGAAACGCCGGACGGTGCCCCGTATCTCGTGATGCCGTTCATGGAGGCAAATCTTCTCTACGAGATTGGTGAAGACGCCGAAACCCCGGAAGAAATTGAAAAGGTGGATCCGAAATGGCGTCCCAGGCCGGTTTCGCCGCGCCGCGCGGTCGAGGTTTGGCGGCAAATGCTTGCCGGTCTGTGTGTCTTGCATGAAGCCGGGCTGGTGCATCGGGATATCAAGCCGCCGAACGTGCTTCTCGACAGCAAACAGCGCGGACGTGTGAAACTGTGTGATTTCGGTATGGTCAAGGTACCGGGCGCCGTCGGTTCACGTACCGGAATCTGGGTGGGGACGCTTGAGTATATCAGCCCAGAACAGCGCAAGAGCGCCACAGAGGTCGATGCCCGATCGGATGTCTATTCGTCGGCCGTCGTCATGTACCGCATGCTGAGTGGCCGGTTACCGAAAAAGGGCCGGGCGCCGATGCGGGCAGGGCGGTACGGCATACCGCAAGGACTGGTCGAATTGATTGAAAGCTGCCTGCAGGCCCGCCGCCGCGATCGGCCTGCGACAGCCTGTGAAGTCCTTGAAAAATTGAACGAAACCGTCCCCAACATCATGGCTCTTTCGGATAAGAGCCGAATTCCGCTGCGTACGGCCAGCATCAAGATTATCAGCAAAAACGCCTGAAAAAGTATAAATACGTAAAAAATATGTATAATAAATAAATTCCACAAATTAAATTGACATTAATAGAAATATCTCCCATTTATATGCGTAATTAAGGGCGCCATGTCGGTCGCCCAGGGAGAATGACCATGTCGGTAACGATCGTAACTGCCAACCGATTGACGGACGGGGCTGTCGTGTTTCTCGGGTATGACGGGGAATGGACCCGCCATGTCGACGATGCGCGTATCGCCGAGCGAGATGACGATATCGCCGAGCTTCAGGCGGAAGCCGAGGCATCTCCTGACGTGGTCGGGGCCTATTTGATCGATGCGGATATCCGTCTGCCGGAAGGGCAGGGCCGAGCTGTCGAGCCGGTGTCCTACAAGGAACGCATCCGTGCCTATGGGCCGTCGATCCATCCGGCGTTTGCGAAAAAGGCGGCGCCTGCGCATTTCGACCCACGCACCGACGTGTCTGCCGTCTTCATGAACGGAATCTAAGCAATGTATCAATATGACGAATTCGATCAGTCCTTTGTTTCCGAGCGGGTTGCGCAGTTTCGCGAACAGGTGGCGCGCCGCCTTTCCGGCGAACTGACCGAGGACGAGTTCAAACCGTTACGCCTGATGAACGGGCTTTATCTGCAACTCCATGCCTACATGCTGCGGGTTGCGATCCCTTACGGTCTTTTGTCGTCGACGCAGATGCGCAAGCTGGCGCAGGTCGCGCGGACCTATGACCGGGGCTATGCGCACTTCACGACGCGCCAGAATGTCCAGTTCAACTGGCCGCGCCTGGAAGACACGCCGGATATCCTCGAAGAGCTGGCGTCTGTCGAAATGCATGCGATCCAGACGTCCGGGAACTGCATCCGCAATACCACGGCGGACCAGTTCGCCGGGGTCGATCCGGAAGAGCTGGACGATTCCCGGGTATGGGCGGAATTGATCCGTCAGTGGTCGTCGTTGCATCCGGAATTTTCATTCCTGCCTCGTAAGTTCAAGATTGCCGTGACCGGGTCGCCGCATGACCGCACAGCGGTCAAGTTTCACGATATCGGGTTGATCTTGAAACGGAACGATTCCGGCGAGATCGGCTTCGAGGTGCTCGTCGGCGGTGGGCTCGGCCGCACGCCGATGATTGGCCGCACGGTGCGCGACTTCCTGCCGACGCAGTATATGCTGTCGTATCTGGAAGCGATCCTGCGCGTCTATAACCAGCTTGGCCGCCGTGACAACAAGTACAAGGCGCGGATCAAGATACTGGTACACGAAACCGGTATCGAAGCGCTCCGCGACATGGTCGAAGCCGAATGGGAATCCATGAAGTACGAGGGGATTGATATTCCCGGCGCCGAACTTGCACGCGTACGGAGCCACTTCACGGCGCCGCACTACGAGGATTTGCCTGACCACGATCACGCGTTTCAGGTGAAGCAGTTCGAAAATCCGACGTTCGGCCGCTGGGTGCGCTCCAACCTCGCGCCGCACAAAAAGCCCGGATATGCCATCGTCAACATCTCACTGAAGCCCATCGGCGGTGCACCTGGCGATGTGACGTCAGCGCAAATGGAAGCCATTGCCGATCTTGCCGACAAATACTCACTGGGTGAAATCCGCGTCGCGCACGAACAGAATCTGGTTCTCGCCGACGTCAAAAAGTCCGATGTCTATTCGCTTTGGAAGCAGCTCGACGACATTCAGCTCGGCACGCCGAACCTCGGTCTGATCAGCGACATTATCGCCTGCCCGGGACTCGATTATTGCTCGCTGGCAAATGCCCGCTCGATCCCGGTGGCGCAACGCATTCAGCGCCGTTTCGCCGATATCAAGCGGCAATTCGATATCGGTGCGCTGACCCTGAACATCTCCGGCTGCATCAATGCTTGCGGGCATCACCATGCCGGCCACATCGGCATCCTCGGCGTCGACCGTAAGGGGGAAGAGTACTATCAGCTTACCCTCGGCGGTAGCGCCGATGAGAATGCCGCCATTGGTAAAATCGTCGGCCCGGCCTTTTCCAGCGCCGATATCGTCGATGCTGTTGAAACCGTAATCGAAACCTATTTGAAGCTCAGAAGCGACGGCGAAGCGTTTATTGCGACGTACCGCCGGCTGGGTGAAGCGCCGTTCAAGGCGGCATTGTTTGGGGAGAAGCAACATGCCGCTGCTTAAAAACGGACAGATTGCCGCCGATGCCTGGGTGCGGATCGACGACGACGGCGATATCGCTGATGAAACGGCGGTTGTCGTATCCTTGCAACGTTGGCAGGCCGAGGCGGAGACGCTACGCAAGCGCAACGCGCCGGTCGCCGTCGCCTTGGCCAACGATCAGTCGCCTGATGCGATTGTTCAGGATCTGGATGTGATTGACGCGGTTTTTCTGACGTTTCCGGCATATACGGACGGTCGTGCATATTCTCAAGCGCGGTTGTTGCGTCAGCGCCATGGCTACACAGGCGAAATTCGTGCCACGGGGAATGTTCTGCGCGATCAGTATGCGTTCATGCAGCGCTGCGGCTTTGATGCGTTCGAGGTTGCGGACGACGTCGATCTCGCCGGCTGGGGGCGCTCAGCACAGATGATGACGGAAAGCTACCAGACGGCTGCCGATGGCTTGCAGGCGGTCTGGGCAAAGCGGCACGGTGCTCAGGCGGTCACCTAAGCGCGCTTACACGATAATAGATTGGTAATGCCGGCCGTCGGTCAGGCAGCGGCTGTTGCGTATTTCGACCGGGCGCCCGTCCAGCGTTTCGGCAATGCGTGATATTTCCAGCAGCGGGGTGCCAGTCTTGATGCCGAGGGCGGCAGCATCGCCCGCAGATGCACCGATGGCGCGCAGCCGCTCCGATGCGCGGTGCACGGTAATGCCATAGCGCTCTTCGTACATCTGATACAATTCGTTCGGCACCTCCGCGACCGCGCGCTTGTCGAGGTCGGGGAACATGTCCGCGGCGACACACACGGTTTCCGCGATCGCCGCCTTACCGTCCATTTCGCGAATACGACGGATTTCAATGACCCGGGCCTGTCGATCGAGGTTGAGGGCATCCGCTTCGTCCTTGTCGGCACGGCGGCGCCGGCAACTCAGCACATGGCTTTTCGTCGGCAACTCCCGCGCTCCGTCATCCGCGACAATATGAAAGAAGTGGAACAGGGCGCGTTCCGGTGTGTGCGCGGCGACGAACGTACCTTTGCCCTGACGCCGCACCACAAGGTTTCGTGCCGCCAGATCGTCTAGCGCTTTACGGATTGTTCCCTGACTGACATCGAATTCGTCGGCCAGGGCAAATTCGCTCGGCAGCATGTCGCCGGGGGCAAGCGCGCCGGACCCGATCCGCTCCAGCACGGCATCGCGTACGGCAAGATACAGGGGCTGCCTGGCAGGGCGGTGAAACGGATCGTTCAAGCTATTCTCCATAAGTCTTATATAAGAGTTATAAGAATATCTTGACTCTTGCAAGTCGAAAGGTACTGTCCCCGGGTAACATCATTTTTCCATGGAGGGAACAGTGCCCAAAGCACCAGATTTTCTTGTCCACGAAGTCGAGGATACCGTCGGCGTTGTGGTCGTCGAGACGGTCAAGAAAGGCTCCGGCCTTGAAGGCTGGCTGATGGCTAAGGACAGCACGCTTAAGATGAAGAGCAAGGATGCCATTCCGCTCGGTCACAAGATCGCGCTCAAGGACATCAAGAAAGGCGATACGATCATCAAGTACGGCCATGACATCGGTAAAGCCGTCGCCAACATCGCCAAGGGCGGTCACGTCCATGTCCACAACGTCAAGACGAAGAGGTGGTAATCATGGCTGCCAAGAAAGTGAAAAAGACGGCAAAGAAAACCGTCGCCAAGAAAGCAAAATCCCCGGTTGTTCCGAAGCTCGTCGAAGACGCGCCGCTCTATATCCCGGAACCCGACTACCGGCCGGTTCGCAAGCGCGGCAAGCCGACGTTCACCGGATATCGCCGTGAAAACGGTCGTGTCGGCGTGCGTAACCACGTTGTCATCCTGCCCCTCGACGATCTGTCGAACGCGGCATGTGAAGCCGTGGCCAACAACGTCAAAGGCACGATGGCCATTCCGCACCCGTATGGCCGTCTGCAGTTCGGCGAAGACCTCGATCTGCACTTCCGTACCCTGATCGGGACCGGCGCCAACCCGAACGTTGCCGCCGTGATCGTGATCGGTATCGAAACCGCATGGACGCAGATTGTCGTCGACGGTATCGCCAAGAGCGGTAAGCCCGTCGCCGGGTACGCCATCGAACAGAACGGGGACCACAAGGTGATCTGGGCGGCATCGCGCCAGGCCAAGGAATTCCTGCACTGGGCGTCGGAAAAGCAACGTGAAGAATGCTCGATCGACGAACTTTGGGTTTCGGTCAAATGCGGCGAGTCCGACACTACGTCGGGCCTGGCGTCGAACCCGACCGTCGGGAACTTCATCGACAAGATGGATGCCTGGGGCGCCACCACGTGTTTCGGTGAAACGTCCGAAATCACCGGTGCCGAGATGGTCTGCGCAACACGGGGTAAAACCAAGGCGGCCGGCGAGAAGTTCATGAAGACCTGGCAGGCCTACATGGACGAAGTCATCGAGCCGTTCAAAACGTCCGACTTGTCCGACAGTCAGCCGACCAAGGGCAACATCGAAGGTGGTTTGACCACCATCGAGGAGAAAGCCTTCGGTAACCTCGAGAAAATCGGCAAGAAAGCAAAGTACGTCGACGTGCTTGGCCCGGCCGAGGATCCCGCTAAGGGTGCCGGTCTTTACTTCATGGACACGTCGTCGGCAGCTGCCGAATGCGTGACCTTGCAGGCCGCTGCCGGTTTCGTCGTGCACCTGTTCCCGACCGGGCAGGGTAATGTCGTCGGCAACCCCATCGAGCCGGTGATCAAGCTGACCGCGAACCCGCGTACGGTTCGTACCATGCGTGAACACATTGACTACGATTGCTCGGGTATTCTGCGCCGCGAGATGAACTTCGATGAAGCCGGCGACGGCCTGATCGACATCACGATGCGTACCTGCAACGGCCGCCAGACGGCGGCGGAAGCACTGGGTCATCGCCAGTTCGTGTTGACCAAACTCTACCGCAGCGCTTAAGTGCAAACGGCCGGTGTCAATCCGGTGCCGGCCGTTTCCTTTTCATTTCCGAGACAAAGCGCAGCATGACCGACATCCTAATCACAGAATTCATCGACCAGGGCGCGCTCGCACGCCTCAAATCCGAATTTGACGTCCACTATGACGTGGACCTTTGGGACCAACCCGAAGCCATTGCTGATGCCCTGCAAGGCGTGCCCGGCCTCATCGTTCGCAATCAGACGCAGGTGCGTGGGGTCGTGCTTGAAAAAGCCGATGCGCTGAAATGCGTCGGACGGTTGGGGGTTGGCCTCGACAATATCGATACCGATGCCTGCGCCGCAAAGGATATCGAAGTTTTTCCGGCGATCGGCGCGAATTCGGACTCTGTCGCCGAACTCGCCATGGGCGGGCTTTACGTGCTTTTCCGACGCTCTTATCAGGCCACGGATGAAGTCATTGCGGGCGGCTGGCCGCGCATGCGCCTTTTGGGCCGTGAAATTGCGGGTAAGACCTTGGCGATTATCGGTTTCGGCTCCATCGGCAAAGCGCTGGCCTGGCGGGCCAAGGGCGTCGGCATGAAAGTGACGGCTTGGGATCCGTATATCGATATCGATAATTCGGTCTGGAGCGAACACGGCGTCGAGCCTTATGCCGCCCTCGAAGCCGTCGTTGCCGATGCAGATGCGGTGTCGGTGCATGTGCCGCTCACTGACGAAACACGCGATATGTTCGATGCGGCAATGATCGCCAAGATGAAACCGGATGCCTTGTTGTTCAATCTGGCGCGCGGTGGAATCGTCAACGAGGCGGATCTTGTTGCCGCGCTCAAAGCTGAAACCATCGGCGGCGCCTTTCTGGATACCTTCGATATCGAGCCGTTGACGACGGACAATGTTTTCAAGGATGTGCCGAATCTTTTGCTCACGCCGCATGTCGGCGCGCGCACGGTCGAGGCCGATGACCGCGTCAGCAACATGATCGCCGATGCGGTCGCTAATTGTCTCAGGGGTTGAAACGACCGATGGCTACATATTCACTTTCCGAGCTTCACGATCTTGCCGTCGCAATCCTGACTGCATCCGGAACAACTGCCGATAACGCTGCGGCGGTGGCGCGCGCATTGGTGAAAGCCGATGCAGATGGCATCCCGTCACACGGTGTTTTTCGTCTGCCGTCATATGCGGATCAGGTGAAGTCCGGAAAGGTCGACGGTTCTGCCGTTCCCGAGGTGACATTTCCACGCGTGGCATCGGTCCGTATCGATGCCCGTTCGGGGTTTGCCTATCCGGCGATAGAAGCAGCCCATGAAGCGGCGTGTGCAAAGGTCAAGGAAACGGGGATCGTGGGCATTGCGATCGGCAACTCACATCATAGTGGCGTTGCCGGTCACCATGTCGAGGCTTATGCCCGTGAAGGCCTTGTCACGCTCGGGTTTTCCAACTCACCGGCTGGCATCGCGCCGTGGGGCGGTAATCGTCCGATTTTCGGGACCAATCCGGTGGCTTTTGCTTGCCCCCGTATCAATGCGGAACCGATTGTCGCCGATTTTTCAACCGCCAAGGTGGCCCGCGGCAAAATCAAGCTTGCCGCTGACAGAGGGGAAACGATACCGGAAGACTGGGCCGTTGATTCCGACGGGAACCCGACAACCGATCCCAAAGCGGCCCTTGCCGGTTGGTCCTTGCCGATGGGGGATGCCAAGGGCTCGGCACTTGTTCTGATGGTCGAGATATTGTCGGCCACCTTGACCGGTTCAAACTACGGATTTGAAGCGACCTCCTTCTTTGAAGGGGAGGGCGCGCCGCCAAATGTCGGGCAGTTCTTCATCGTTATTGACCCGGCGGTATTTTCCGATGGCCTGTTTGCCGAGCGGATGGAAATTCTTGCCGAAGCGATTCTCGCTCAGCCGGGGACGCGCCTGCCAGGTGTGCGGCGGCTGGATATCCGTGCCGCATCCGAAAAGGACGGGGTTGAAGTCCCGGATGATCTGATGAACGAACTCCGTGAACGTGCCGGCTGATCACCAGTAGCTGAGCGCGCCTTCAAACAGCTTGTAAAGGTCCTCGCGCTCGATATTGCACGGGGCCAGTCCCAGCAGCCGTTTTTGCGGAAACGCACCGTCCGTCAACTTGTCCAGATCCGCGCTATCGTACCCGACGCCGGCGAGACCGTTTGGAATTCCGGTCGCCTTCATCATGCCGATCAAATGCTCGGCCACGGCTTCACCGGCTTCCGACGGTCCGGCATCATGCGTGCCGCCAAGACATGCATAAGCGGTCAAATGGCGCTCCGGCGCGTGCGGCCCGGTCAGGCGGAATACCGACGGCGCGTTCAGGATCACCGACATACCATGGGGCACAATGGGCATCTCCTGCGGGTATCCGTCAGGCCGGAAATCCTTCACCAGCCCCGATACCGCATAGGACATGCCGTGCGGCAAGTGACACCCTGCCTGACCAAAGGCGATGCCGGCCAGCGACGACGCCCACATCAGGTATTCGCGCGCTTCCAGATTGTCCGGGTCTGTAACCGCCGCCACCATGTGTTCGCCGACCAGTTTCAGGGCTTCCTTGGCGATCAGGTCGCTCCATGGGTTGCCGCCTTGCGAGTAAGGGCGTGCGGTCGGATCGGCGGGCTTTTCCCGGACGGTGAATGGTCGCGCCGTCAAACTCTCAAGTGCGTGCGACAATACATCGAAAGCCGTTGCGGCGATGACGTTCTTCGGCAGCGTATGGGTCACATGCGGATCGACAAGGCCCAGCGTCGGCTTCAAATGCAGTGAGGCGATGCCGGTTTTGGCTTTCATGGACAACAAATCGAAAATCGCGATACCGGTGGCTTCCGACCCGGTGCCGGACGTGGTCGGGCAGGCGATATGCGGTTTTACGGGGCCCGGCACGGGGACGCCGCCGCCGACCGGCGCATTGACGTACGTCAGGAACTCAGCTGGGTAAGTCGCATACAGATTGGCTGCCTTGCATGTGTCGATGACCGAGCCGCCGCCGACTGACACGAAACCATCGAATTTGCCGTCCTGGGCGAATGCCGCCGCAGCCTTGAAACTTTCATCGGTGGGTTCCACGGCGACGTCATCATATAGCGCGACGTCGATGCCGGCGGATTGCAGCGACTTTATGACCTTGCCGACGTGGTCTGATGCGGACAGTTGCTTGTCGGTGAACAACGCGACCTTCTTCAAGCCGAGCCCTGCTGCATGCGAACCCGCTTCGGAAAGACAACCCGGCCCGAATACGAGCGACTGACCGTCAACCCTGAAGGCTTCGTCGCAACCTGCCAGTAACTGATAATGATGACAACAAACCACGTGCGCTCTCCCCTGAATCAAGTGTCAGCTAAGTGTAATGGCATCCGAATAGAATGAAAAATAACGATCCGCGGTCGGATGCTTACGGAAACTACCTACTTGGTTTTTCGTCGCGACCCTTTGAGCATTGCGCCGCATCCGTTAAACTGTCGATCAGGGACGAGGAGGTGGTGCCATGTTCATAAGGCACGTGATAGCAGCAGGCATGGTCGCCGTGTTGCTGACGGGAATACTGCAACCGCGAACCGCCGCGAGCGACGATTTCTCGGCGACGGCGGAAAAATTCATCGTGCAACTTGCAGATGATGCGATTTCGAAACTAACGGACAAGGAAGTCGCCCTTGAAGAGCAGGAGCAACGGTTTCGCGGAATCATTCGCGATTACATTGCCTTCAAGAGTATCGCGCGGTGGGTCCTGGGCGGGCGTTATTGGCGCGCGGCATCGGATGAGCAGAGAGAGCGTTACTTGAACCTGTTCGAACAGTTGATGGTGTCGACGTACGCGCACCGCTTTCAGAACTATTCGGGTGAAACGCTGGAAATCAGCGGTGTCCGGAAAATCGATGCAAGCCAGGCGCTGGTGCAGACGACGTTACAGCGTCCGAACGCCGACAAGGCGTTGCGTGTGGACTGGCGCGTTCGCGGCTCGGGCGATACGCTCAAGGTCATCGATATCATGGTCGAGGGTCTCAGCATGGCGCAGACGCAACGTTCCGAGTTCTCATCCGTGATGCGCAGCAATGGTGGCGATCTGGATAAGCTGATGGCCGATCTGGAAAAACGGCTGGAAACGGCCCGTGCAGAGCGTGTTGCAACAGCCGAAGAGGCAACGAAAAAGCCGTGAACACACCTTCAGCGCCGTCGTCGACGGAGATAGAGACTCCGTCGGGGAAGGATGCGGCGTATGAAAACTTTCCGGTCGGCTCGTTTTTGCTGCCGCCCGCTGCACGCCCGCATGTCGCCGTATTTTACCGCTATGCCCGGGCTATTGATGATATCGCCGACAATCCCGGCCTTACCCCCGACGAGAAATTAATCCGCCTTGAAGGCTTTGCTGCCGCCGTACGCGGTGAAGCCGCAGGTGAGGCATATGTCACCGGCACGCGCATGCGTGAAAGCCTGTTGGCCTCGAATGTGCCGGAGAGGCATTGCCTCGACCTGATCGATGCCTTCAAGCAGGACGCGATCAAGACGCGATACGATGATTGGGACGACCTGATGCACTATTGCATTCGTTCAGCCGCGCCGGTGGGGCGGTATCTGATCGACCTGACGGGTGGGGCATCCGATGGTTGCGCCTCGTCGGATGCGCTGTGTAACGCGCTACAGGTGATCAACCATCTGCAGGATTGCAAGGATGACTATCTTGAGCTTGACCGGGTTTATCTGCCCGCCGACTGGATGAACGACGCAGGTGCAACGGTCGAGATGCTGAAGGCGGAGCGGACCGCCCCGGAACTCCGAACGGTCATCGACCGCTGTCTGGAGGCGACACGTCAGTTGATGCGGGATTCCCGGCCATTGCCGGGTGCCGTGAAAAGCCGCCGTCTGGCCATGGAAAGTGCCGCCATCATCCGTATCGCCGACGCGTTGATAGAAAAATTGGCAACGCATGACCCGTTGGCCACGCGTGTCGAATTAACGAAACCCGGTTACGCATGCTGCATTCTGCGCGGCGCCGTCGCCGGGCTGTTTGCCTGAGGCCGTTGAAGTGACGCTTCTTGCCGCTCTGTCACTGCTGGCCTGGCTGTACTTGTGCTTGTTTCACGTGAAATTCTGGCATTCTGATCAGGTGCTTAACGTGGAAATAGTTAATCGTGAGAATTTGTCGGCGATTGTCTGCGTTATTCCTGCGCGCGATGAGGCGGAGAGCATTGGCCGCACGGTCCGTTCGCTGTTGGATCAGGACTATCTCGGCGACGTTCACATCATCGTGGTTGACGACAACAGCACGGACGGCACCGCAGATGCCGCGCGAGCCGTGCTCAATGGCGATGACGAGGCAAAACGGCTGACGATCATTGATGGGACGCCGCTGGCGGATGGCTGGGCCGGCAAGATGTGGGCCGTGAAACAAGGTGTCGATGCAGCGGCAACCCACGGAGCTGTATATATCCTGCTGACCGATGCAGATATCGAGCATGCTGCGGACAGCCTCTCGAAACTGGTCGCGAAAGCGGACGCCGAGAGGCTTGGCCTTGTGTCGCAGATGGTACGGTTGCGTTGTAAATCGGCGTGGGAGCGTTTTCTGATACCGGCGTTTGTTTATTTCTTCCAGAAACTGTATCCGTTTCCGCGGGTCAATAATCCCACCGACCGTATGGCGGCGGCTGCGGGCGGTTGTATGTTGGTGCATGCCGAAACGCTTGCCGCAGCCGGTGGGATTGCAGCGATTCATGACCGAATTATCGACGATTGTGCGTTGGCGCGGCTGATCAAGCCGCATCGGCCGGTTTGGCTTGGGTTGGCGCGCGAGACACATAGTCTCAGGACTTATGATGATCTGGCGGAGATTTGGCGCATGGTGACGCGAACCGCGTACGTGCAGTTGAACCACAGCCTGTTATTGTTGGCTGGTACGCTGGTTGGCATGCTGATCCTTTATCTGGCGCCGCCGTTGGCGGTTGCAGCCGGTCTTTTGACCGGAAACCCAACGGTTGCATCGCTTGGTGCGGCGGCCTGGCTGGTTATGGCGTGGACGTATTTACCGACACTCGATCTATATCGGCTGAATGCGCTTTGGGCGTTGTCACTGCCGTTCGCGGGCGTCGTCTATACATTGATAACGCTGGATTCCGCCCGCCGTCATTACATGGGGCAAGGCGGTGCCTGGAAAGGCCGCACGTACTCCTGATCGCGGCGCATTGCATCGTTCCAGCTAACAGATGACGCGCCATGGCGGGTAGTGTATCCATGGCCGCCATGAGCGTGCATGAAACCTTGTCATTGGAACCGGATTTACCGGCGGACCCGCCCGATGCCTATGTCGAGGCGCTGGTGCGGCGTGCCGGAACGTCGTTCTTCTGGGCTATGCGGAGGCTCGGAGCTGAGCGCCGGCGGGGTGTCTTCGCCGTCTATGCATTTTGCCGCGACGTCGACGACATTGCCGACGGAGATCTGCCGCTGGACCGCAAGCGCGCACTGCTTGAGGCATGGCGCCGCGAGATTGCGCTCCTGTATGGCGGCACATGCCACCATCCGATTACCAAGGCGCTGGCCGATCCGGTCCGTACGTTCAATCTGCAACAGGCGGATTTTCTGGCTGTCATCGATGGCATGGAAATGGACGCCGCACCGCGCGTGCGCATTGCCGACCTGAGCGAACTGTATCTTTATTGCGACCGTGTCGCGTGCGCCGTTGGCCGTCTTTGTGTGCGTATCTTCGGCTTGGGTGAGGACGAAGGCATTCGCCTGTCCGCGGAATTGGGCATGGCATTGCAATTGACCAATATCCTGCGTGATATCGTCGAGGATGCGGGCCGCGATCGGGTCTATTTACCGGCCGATCTGCTGGTGGAAGCAGGGGCCAGCGGTGACGGCGTCGAAGATGTCATAACGGCCCCGAAGCTTCCCGCATTGTGCAATGATCTGGCGGCGCGCGCGGCCCGGCATTTCGGCGAAGCGGAAACAATTATCGCTGCTGCCGAAGCGGATGCGGTCCGCCCCGCCGTGATGATGATGCAAGTTTACCGGCGTATTCTTGAAAAGTTGCAGCGGCGTGGCTGGCACAGTCTGGAAACGGACGTGGGGCCGACGAAGCTGGAAAAGCTGATGATTGCCGTGCGCTACGGAGTTTTTGGATGAGCGACGGGCGTGCGTTTGTGCTGGGCGGCGGTGTTGCCGGGCTGGCATGCGCGACGGCTTTGGCCGAGAAGGGCCGTGCCGTAACGCTGCTTGAAGCCGCACCGCAGGCGGGCGGGCGTTGCCGTAGTTTCTTCGACAAGCAACTCGACTGCGATATCGATAACGGCAACCACCTTGTGCTGAGCGGAAATACTGACGCCATGACATATCTGGCGCGTATCGGCGCGATGGAAACGCTTGATATTCTGCCGTCGCGGTTTCCGTTTCACGACGTCGCCCACGGACAGGCATGGGACGTGGCGCTGGGCCGAGGGCGTATCCCTTGGCGGCTGCTTTGCCCGCATCACGGCATTCCCGGGGTGCGATTTGCCGATTTCTGGCGCAGCCGTGCGCTACTTAAGGCCGGGCCGGATGACACGGTGGCCGAAATGCTGTCGGGGACGGGCGCGCTATATGAAAAATTCTGGAAGCCGTTCTGCATTGCCGTCCTCAACACCGAACCGAAGGAAGCCGCCGCCGCATTGCTGGTGCCGGTGATCCGCGAAACATTGATGCGAGGCGGGGCGTTTTGCCGTCCGGTGCTGACTCAAAAGGGGTTGGGGCACAGTTTCGTTGACCCGGCGTTGGACTATCTGCGCGCGAAAGGTGCCGACGTGCGCCTTGGCGCCCGTTGCCGTGAGGTCGGGATTGCCGGTACGCGTATCGGCACGCTTGATCTGGACGGGGAGCAAGTAACCCTCGGTGATAAGGACGTTGTCGTTTCGGCATTGCCGCCGATGGTGGCAACGTCGCTGCTTCCAGGTATTTCTGCGCCGGACGATTTCCGTGCCATCGTGAATGCGCATTTTCGCCTCGACGATCCGGTCCCGGGGCCGCGGATCATCGGCATCGCCGGCGGACTGGCCGAATGGCTGTTCATCCGTGGGAATATTGCGTCGGTTACGATCAGTGCCGCCGAACATGTGGTGGACGATCCCGCTGAAGAGATCGCGGCCCGCGTCTGGCGCGATATTTCCGGTGTTCTTTCGCTCGATGTCACAACTTTGCCGAAAGTGCGCGTGATTAAGGAAAAACGCGCCACCTTTGCGCAAACACCTGGGCAGGTGCGCCGCCGCCCCGCTCACGGTACAGGGCTTGAAAACCTTTGGTTGGCGGGGGATTGGAGCGCGACCGGGCTGCCGGCAACCATCGAAGGGGCGATCAGATCGGGGCACCAATGTGCCGGGTTGGTCTTGATCAGATGACGAAATTTTGACACAAGTCTATGGTCTCGAATAGACCTTCGGGCTTGATTTCGCGTAAGGCCTCGCAGGGGCTGGTCGCACATAAGGAACCCTTCATTGGTTGAATTTAGCGCTCACGAAGCAGCCGGGAAGAACGACTCCCTCGAACAGGTGGAGAAGGTCGTTTCCGTTTCGCGCGACTGGTTCATGAATGAACAGCATAAAGACGGTCATTGGGCGTTCGAACTCGAGGCCGATGCAACCATCCCGGCGGAGTATATTCTCCTCAACCATTATCTGGGCGAGCCAAACGACGAGGTCGAACAGAAACTCGCCGTGTATCTCCGCCGCATTCAGGAAGACAAGCACGGCGGCTGGCCGCTGTATCATGACGGCGATTTTAATATCAGCGCGTCGGTCAAGGCGTACTATGCGCTGAAGATGGTCGGCGATGATCCCGATGCGCCGCACATGAAAGCGGCGCGCGCGGCTATCCTGGCGCATGGCGGCGCGGCGCGGGCCAATGTCTTTACGCGTATCGCGCTGGCGCTGTTCGAGCAGGTGCCATGGCGGGCGGTGCCGGTGATGCGCGCCGAAGCGCTGCTGATGCCACGTATCTCGCCGTTTCATGTCGACAAGATTTCGTACTGGTCGCGTACGGTCATGGTGCCGTTGTTGATCCTGGCAGTGCTGAAGCCCAAGGCGAAAAATCCGCGTGGTATCGGCATCGAAGAGCTTTTCCTGCGCCCGGCCAACGATGAAGATGATTACATGGTCAATCCGACCGGTCACTGGATCGGCACGTTGTGCATGGGGATCGACCGCATCGCCAAAATTGTCGAACCGTTTTTCCCGTCGGGGATCGAAAAGAAAGCGATCAAACGTTGCCTGGACTTCATCGGTCCGCGGTTAAACGGTGAAGACGGCCTTGGCGCGATCTTCCCGGCGATGGCGAACACCGTCATGGCATTCGACGCGCTTGGCTATGGGCGCGATCATCCGGACTATGTGATCGCCCGGGAATCCATCGACAAGCTGCTGACGTTCAATGGCGATGAAGGTTATTGCCAGCCATGCCTGTCGCCGATCTGGGATACGTCGCTGGGCGGTCATGCGCTGATGGAAGCGGGCGTGGATATCGGCGAGAAGGCGATGCTCGCAGCCACCGACTGGCTGGCGGAACGTCAGATACTTGATGTCGCCGGGGACTGGGCCGTTAATCGCCCGGGATTGCAGCCGGGCGGCTGGGCGTTTCAGTACAACAACGATTATTATCCCGACGTCGACGATACGGCGGTGGTCGGCATGCTGTTGCACCGGGCCGATCCCGAGCGTTACGCCGAAGCCATTTCGCGCGCCGAAATCTGGATCGAAGGCATGCAGTCGAAAAACGGCGGCTGGGGGGCGTTCGATATCGACAACGAGTATTACATCCTGCAGCACATTCCGTTCGCCGATCACGGCGCGTTGCTGGACCCGCCGACGGCCGATGTCAGCGCACGCTGCATATCGTTCCTGGCGCAACTTGGATACGGCATGGAGCGGCTAAGCGTGAAGCGTGGCGTCGATTACCTGAAACGTGAGCAAGAGCCCGACGGCTCGTGGTTCGGGCGCTGGGGAAACAATTACGTCTACGGGACGTGGTCGGTGCTGTGTGCATTGAATGCCGTCGGCGAAGACATGAACGCGCCGTACATCCGCAAAGCCGTCGAGTGGTTGAAGGCCCGCCAGTGTGCAGATGGCGGCTGGGGCGAGGATTGCGCCAGCTATTGGCAGCATCGCCGCGACGAAGTCAAAACGTCAACGCCGTCACAGACATCATGGGCGGTGCTTGGTCTGATCGCGGCTGGCGAGATCAACTCGCAAGCGGTGGAGCGGGGGATCGGGTATTTGATGAACGCGCCCCGCGACGGTGGCAAATGGGACGAGGAATACTTTAACGCGGTCGGTTTCCCGCGCGTGTTCTATTTGCGCTACCACGGTTACAGCGCGTATTTCCCGCTGTGGACGCTGGCCCGCTATGTCAATCTCTCACGCGGCAACGAGCGCACGCCGAAGTACGGCATCTAATCGCGGTGCCGCGTATCGGCATCATCACAGGTGTTAAATCCGAAGAAGCCGCGCTTGCGCCCGTCATGGGCAGCATTGACGCACCGTATGTCCGCTTGTCGGGCGCCAGGCCGTCGCGGGCCGTGCGCGGCGTCGAAGCTCTGATCGCGCTGGGTGCAGACGGCATATTGAGCTTCGGTAGCGCCGGCGCGGTTTCGCCATCGCTGCAGCCGGGCGATCTGGTGATTGCCGAGCGGGTTGTCAATTCGGACGGGCATGCGTTCGCGGCGGACAGTGATTGGTGCGCACGTCTGTCGGCGGTATTCAATACACCGTCATCTATCGTTGCCGGGATCGACTATGTTGCCGACAGCAGTGATAAAGATTGGCTGTCAGAAGAAGGGGTCGCTGCCCTTGATATGGAGAGCCATGTCGTTGCCGCGAAGGCCAGCGACGCAGGAATCCCGTTCGCCGTCTTGCGCGCGGTCGTTGACCCTGCGGGTTTCGATATCCCTGAGTATGCGCTGGAATCCGTCAGGCCCGACGGCAGCATAAGTCTGCTGCCGGTGATTTCCGGTGCGTGTCTGCAGCCGTGGACGATCGGGCGGCTGCTCGATCTGAACAGATACAACAAGCAGGCAATGGAAAGTCTACGCGGCGCGGCCCGCGTCCTTGGCCCCGGCTTCGGCCTTTTCGCGCTCTAGCTTCTGCGTCATCGTCTCGACCAGACCTTCGAAAACGAACTCGGCGGGGCGCTGGTTGTCGAGCGAGACTTCGGGGGCCATCGGCTTTTCCGTATCGATGCCCTTCAAGAAGACCTTCAAGGCTTTGAACGGATGTTTGACGGTGTCGGCGACGGCGGTCGGCTCATAACCGCAATGCACCATGCAGTTGGCACACTTTTCGTAATTACCGGTGCCGTACTGGTCCCACGGTGTATCGTCCATCAGTTCCTTGAACGTCTTGGCGTAGCCCTCGCTCAGCAGATAGCAGGGCTTCTGCCAACCGAAGATGTTGCGCGTCGGATTGCCCCAGGGCGTGCAGTGGTATTGCTGATTGCCGGCCAGGAAATCCATGAACAGGGTGGACTGGCTGAACTGCCATTTCTTGTCGCCCTTCAGGCGGAAGATGTTCCGGAACAGTTCCTTCGTTTTGCCGCGCTGCAGGAAATGTTCCTGATCCGGTGCGCGTTCATATGCATAACCCGGCGAGATCGTAATGCCTTCGACCTGCAGTTCGTTTGTGCAGAAATCGAAGAACGTGGCGCATTCTTCCGCCGTCATCTGATTGAACAGGGTGCAATTGATATTGACGCGAAATCCACGGGCTTTTGCTGCTTTGATCGCGGCGACGGCGCGTTTGAACGTGCCTTTTTGCGCCACGGCTTGATCATGATGCTCTTCGAGGCCGTCCAGGTGCACCGAGAAGGTGAGGTACGGCGACGGCGTGAAATCATCGAGCCGTTTTTCGAGAAGCAGCGCGTTGGTGCACAAATAAACGAACTTTTTGCGCTGAACGATACCCTCGACGATCTGTTTGATTTCCTTGTGGATCAGCGGTTCGCCGCCGGGGATCGAAACGATCGGCGCACCACAATCGTCGACGGCCTCCATGCATTGCTCGAAGCTCAGTCGATTGTTCAGAATGTCGTCTTCATAGTCGATCTTGCCGCAACCGGGGCACGCCAGGTTACAGCGGAAAAGCGGCTCAAGCATCAGAACCAGCGGGTACTTATCAACGCCTTTCAGGCGCTGCTTCATGATGTATGCGCCGACGCGCACCTGTTGGATCAGGGGGACGGCCATTCTATTCTCCAACCGCGCTGGCGGGTTCTGCATCGGCAAGCTCGCGCGGCAGCTTGAATACGACGTTTTCCTCGACACCGTCATGATTGCGGACGATGGCACCGCGCAGTTCATTGATACGGGCGACCACACCTTGCACCAGTTCTTCAGGGGCCGATGCGCCGGCGGTCAGGCCGACTTTGCGCACACCCTCAAGCCAAGTGTCCTCGATCATCGAGGCATCGTCGATCAGATACGACGGTGTACCGTTCTCGCCGCCAAGTTCCGCAAGACGGTTCGAATTCGAACTGTTCTTCGCGCCGACGACAAGCAGCAGGTCGACGTTCTGCGACAACTCGCGTACGGCCTGCTGGCGGTTCTGCGTCGCGTAGCAGATGTCCTTGACGTCGGGGCCGACGATACTCGGGTAACGGGCCTTGAGCGCATCAATGGTCGAACGCGTTTCATCGACCGAAAGCGTCGTTTGCGTGACGTAGGCGAGTTTGTCGGGATCCGCGACTTCAAGCTTTGCGACATCGTCGGGAGCGCTGACGAGCAGCACGCCGCCAGGAATACGCCCCTGCGTTCCCTCGACTTCGGGGTGGCCGCGGTGGCCGATCAAGATTACCTGGCGCCCTTTGGTTGCCTGATTCTGGCCTTCCTTGTGTACCTTGGACACAAGCGGGCACGTGGCGTCGATTACCGGCAGGTCGCGGGCGCGGGCGGCGATTTCGACCTTTTCGGCGACACCGTGCGCGCTGAATATCGTCACGGCGCCTTCCGGAATTTCGTCGATCTCGTCCACGAACACGGCGCCCTTGGCGCGGAGCGATTCCACAACGTGCTTGTTGTGGACGATTTCGTGGCGGACATAGATCGGCGGGCCGTATTTGGTCAGCGCGCGTTCGACAATTTCGATGGCGCGCTCGACGCCGGCACAGAAGCCGCGTGGATTCGCAAGAATGATTTCGATGGGGTCGTTCATTACGTTACCAATCCCGGGGGTGAACATATCGGGCCGGTGGAAAACATCCGCTGACCGGCGTCTCGATAAAAGGTGGCGCTTAAAAAGCGGTTATCAATGGCTGTTTAACGTCTTTACCCCGGTTTTTCCATGGAAAACTCTTAAAAACGGTGGTTGTTTGGTCCGGCATTAGCAGGAGTAAATCGTGCAAATAGGCTCTGGCCCCCATCTTGTGACCGGCGCGACGGGATTCGTCGGCTCGGCTGTCGTCCGCGCGTTGCTGTCGCGTGGTGCGACGGTGCGCGTATTAGCCCGGCCGGGCAGCGACCGGCGCAACCTGGGCGGATTGGACGTCACTGTGTTCGAAGGCGATCTTATGCGCCCCGAAACGCTTACCCCGGCGCTCGAAGGGTGCGATGGGATGTTCCATGTTGCCGCCGATTACCGCATCTGGACCCGTGACCCGGATGCGATGTTTCGCGCGAATGTGGATGGAACGCGCGCGATTCTTTTCGCGGCCCATGAGGCAGGGGTGCGACGCGCAGTCTATACCTCAAGTGTTGCAGTGCTGGGGATCAACGCGACCGGGCTGCCGGCGGATGAAAACACGCCCGTCAGCTATGTAGACATGGTCGGCGTTTATAAGCAGTCCAAGTTCCGTGCCGAGGAGGCGGCCATGGCGGTGATCGCGGAAACCGGCCTCGATTGCGTGATCGTGAATCCGTCGACGCCGATCGGCCCGCGCGATATCAAGCCGACGCCGACCGGACGGCTGGTCGTCGAAGCGGCGGCCGGGCGCATGCCGGCGTATGTCGATACAGGATTGAATGTTGCGCATGTCGACGATGTTGCAGAAGGCCATCTGTTGGCTTTTGAAAAGGGGGCTGCCGGGCGGCGTTATATCCTTGGTGGCGAAGACATGTCGTTGAAAGATATTCTGAACACCGTCGCTTTCATCGCCGGTGTAAAGCCACCGAAAATGCAGATCCCGCGTGCCCCCATTTACCCGTTGGCTTGGGCGGCGGAGCTTTGGTGCTCGCTGACAGGCAAGGGGGAGCCATTCGCCACGGTCGATGGCCTTCGTATGTCGAAAAAGAAAATGTTCTTTTCGAGCCGGCGCGCCGAATCAGAACTCGGTTATACACATCGGCCCGGCGCCGCAGCGCTTGGTGATGCGGTGGCGTGGTTCCGCGAACATGGCTATTTGAGCTAGGTGCCGGGCGGTTCTTGACTTGGCCCGACAATCGACAAAGATACGCCCGCGCAAATAAGGAACTCAGCCATGCACGCAATCATTCTCGCCGCCGGTGTCGGCAGCCGCCTGTTCGGTGATAGCCGGACGCAACCGCCGAAAAGCCTGATTGAGTTCGACGGAAAGACGTTGTTGGCGCGGCACTTCAAATACCTGCAGGACTTCGGCGTGACAAAGCTCACGCTGGTCGTCGGCTATCGCAAGGATCTGGTCGTCGCCGAGGCGGAACGCTGCGCGCCGGAAGGGTTTTTGGAAGTCATCGAAAACCCGATGTATCGGGGCGGCAGCATCATATCCATGTGGTACGCGCGCGAGACTTATCGCCGGGGCGAGAGCGTCCTGTTCATGGATGCCGACGTTTTGTACGACACGGAGATTCTGAAGCGTCTGATCGAAAGCCCCGAGGCCAGTGCCTTCGTTTTCGATGATGATCTGGACGAGGGCGACGATCCGGTGCGGATTTGCCTGCGCGATGGTATGGTCGTTGATTTCGGCAAACGCATCGTCGGGCAGTTCGATGCCATGGGCGAATGGCCGGGCTTTATGACCGTGTCGCCGGAAACCGGCCCGCTGCTGGCTGCATCGCTCGAGAACTATATCGAGGGCGGCGAACTCATGGCGACGTATGAGGAAGCCATTCGCGACGTCATCGTCGGTGGTCCCAGCGGTGTATTCGGCATTGTCGATATTTCGGATCTCGACTGGATCGAAATCGATTTCCCGGAAGATTTGGAACGCGCGCGTGACGTGATCCTGCCGAAACTCATCGGCGAGTAGGACTTAAACCCGAAACACGTAATCCTTGTTCGGATCGCGGTCGATATCTGGCGGGAAGTTCTTGTGCTTGTCGGCGTAATACTGCGCCATATGGTCACCGGCCGAGGCGCGGTTATACGTCGCGTAGTAAATCCGGCGCACGCTGTCGCTCATGTTAGCTTCCGACGCATGCGGCGCGTAGCAGTCAAAAAATACGATATCGCCCGGTTCGGTCGGTACCGGCACGAAATCCATACCCTTCATTTCGTCTTCGTTGAGGGGTTCCCAGGATTTCACGAGCCCGGATTTATGATGTCCGGCGACAAGCTGTAGGCAGCCGTTCTCCAGCGTCGCGCGGTCAATGCTGACCAACGCTGAGATAAAGAAATCGGCATAAGTGTCCCAGCCGGCCTGGCTGTCCTGGTGCGGGGCGAAACCACCGCCGCCCGGCATCTTGAAATTGATCTTTTCCTTGAACAGAACGGCAGGCTCGCCCAGCAATTGCGCCACCGGCGCCTTGAGCGCCTCGTTGATTGCGGCGAAACCGTCATGGAAGGGAGCGATGTTCTCGATCCGGTTGACCAGATCGGCACCGTCCTTGCGGCTTTTCTCGTGGTAGACCCAGTGGCGCCCGGAAACTTCGGGCATCGCCAGAACTTCATCCGTCCATGTGGAAATGTGTGCCATGTCGTCGGCACTGAAGCCGCCGCGCTTTACCAGATAGCCGTCGCGTTCGAAGGCCGCTAGATCGTCGTCGGTCAAATGAGGGGTCCGGAGCAATTTTGCCTCCACGGTCAATCAATTTGGTCATCGTATAACGGCTGTCCGGGGCGGTGTCACGACCTGCGTCGCGGAAATAAATGGACAATTTCCTTGTTTGGTATCACCGCCTCGGTCAGAAGATAGGTTCAAACAGACCGCTGGGCGAGATGATGAAAATCGAGGTGGCGAAGTGATAGAAGCGGATACATTCCTACGGCAGGCCAAGTTCAAGGGGTTTGATTTTTTCACGGGCGTCCCGTGCTCTTTCCTGACGCCGCTGATCAACGGTGTTCTGAACGATAGCGATGCCCGATACGTAGCCGCTGCCAGCGAAGGCGAGGCTGTGGCGATCGCCGCCGGTGCCTGGCTTTGCGGACGCCAGACGGTGGTCATGTTTCAAAACTCGGGGCTGGGGAACGCGGTCAATCCGCTGACGTCGCTGAATTTTCCGTTCCGTATTCCGACCTTGGTTATCTGCACATGGCGGGGCGGGGCGGGCCTGTCGGACGAACCGCAGCACGAGTTGATGGGCGAAATCACGCCAGACGTGTTCGAGGTCATGCGCATACCCTATAACCTGTTCCCGGCTGAGGACGACCGCATCGCGCCGATGCTCGACGATGCGCTCGCGCAAATGAGCCAAAACGGGCTTCCTGCGGCGTTCATCATGCAAAAAGGTGACGTCGCGGACCAGGATCTGGGCGACGTTACAACGCCGTTGGCAGAGGCCGGGGGCGACGTCGTGGACCTTCGCACCCATGGGGCGTTGCCCAGCCGCTACAATGCACTGGAAGCAATGTTGGGGGTTGCCCCCGAAAACGCAGGGATCATCGTTACGACCGGCAAGTCGGGCCGTGAGCTGTTCACCATCGAAGATCGCAAACAGCATCTGTACCAGGTGGGTTCCATGGGATGTGCCGCCGGCATGGGGCTGGGTGTCGCGTTGAATACGGACAAGCCGGTCATCGTTGTCGACGGAGACGGCGCGCTGATGATGAAGATGGGCACGCTGGCGACCGTTGGCGCGTACCAGCCGAATAATCTGGTGCACCTGGTTCTCGATAATGGCACGTACGATTCCACCGGCGGACAACCGACCGTGTCGGGCGGCGTCGATTTCGCCGGCTGCGCGGTGGCGTCCGGCTACAAGCGCGGGGTTCGCACCGATGATATCGCAGGCCTCGAAAAAGCCTTGAGCGAGGCGATGCAAACCGGCGGCCCGACGCTGATCCATACAAAAATTGCCCCGGGATCGCTTTCGAAGTTGGGGCGTCCGACCGTTAAGCCGCCCGAAGTTGCTCGGCGCTTCAAAGCTTTTCTGGCGGAAGACTAGGCTTTCGGCATGTCGCACAATACATGGATCCACAAGATCGCGCGGGTCACCATTGTTCGGCCGCTGGCAAAGACATCGGTCACGCCGAACCAGGTGACGACGGTGCGCATTATCGCCGGTGTCGGCGCGGCAATGGCATTGGCATACGGCGAGCCCGTGTGGTCGAACTGCGGCGCGTTACTTTTCATGCTGTCGATGTTGCTGGATCGTGCCGACGGTGATCTGGCGCGGATGACCGGGCGCACCAGCCCCGGCGGGCATACGTATGATCTGTTTGCGGACGCGTTCTGTAATGCGCTGATTTTTGTCGGCCTTGGCATCGGGTTGCGCGAAAGCGGTTTTGGCTTGTGGGCGATCCCGATGGGGGCGTTGGCTGGGGGCGCCGTGGCGACAATTCTGATGCTGGTGATCCGTATCGAAAATCTTCAAGGTGCGCGTGCTGCAGAGATCGGCGGGATTTTCGGCTTCGATCCCGATGATGCGATGCTGACGATCCCGGTATTGGTCTTGTTGGGATGGTCCGAAGGCCTTTTGGTTGCAGCGGCGATCGGCGCACCGGCGTTCGCGCTTTTCTTTATCTTTCTTTTCAGAAAGGCGCTTAGGGACGCGCGCGCATCCTGAGCAGGGCAATACAGGTATACAGGCAGTATATCGTGGCGCCGATGCCGGCGGCTACAAAGAATGGATACAAATATCCGAGCCACGTCACTGGCCACAAAAGATAAATCCCGTCTTCCAACTCGAACCCTGCAAACCCGGGATAACCGACTGCGGCGCCGGTTTCATCGCCGCCCGTTGCGCGGTCGATGCCGAGGTTCGTGAACATTGAAATGATCGCCGCTGCCGCGCCGCCGGACCCGAGCACAATTGCCCATATGCCCAGATCGCTCTCCCTGAAGCCCCAGCCCATGCAGAAAAACAGTGCTGCATAGCTGATCGATCCGACGATGTAATCGAGGTAATAGCCCAACTTCGATGTTTTGCCTGACTGGCGCGCCAGTTCACCGTCGAAATGATCCAGGAAGCGGGCCAATACGAACAGCCCGGCGCCCCAGGTTGCCAGTGCCGGGCTACCTGTTGCCAGCATACCCGCTCCGCTCAGCGCGATGATCAGCGTGAAGATCGAAACATGATTTGGCGTGACGGGTGTTTTGACGAGCGGGCGCACCATCACGGCGGCGATGCGTTGATCGAACGGCGGGTTTTTCATGGCCATCGGCTGCTCCTCGTATTGGCCGGGAAAGTGTGCGGCAGGGGGGCTGCTGTCAAGAACGGTTGTTCCGGGCCATGTTGCTTCGTATAAGCCAAGACGATTAGAGCACTCAGAGCCGGAGGGCCGCGTGCCGCCTACTGTGGAAAATCACTGGAACAACCGTTTTGCCGAGGCGATCGGCCGCTGGGTGGATACTTGTCAGCGGCGCGCGGCGGTCGTGCTTGTCGCGGCGTTGCTGATCAGTGCCGCAGCCGGAGTGTATCTCGCGCAAAATCTGCGCATTGATACGGATACCGAGGAAATGCTGTCGGCGGAACTGGCGTTCCGGCAGAATGCGATAGCACTGGATGAAGCGTTCCCGTCGCTGGAGGACAATCTGCTCGTCGTGCTCGAAGCGCCGAATGCCGACGCCGCCGATGACGGTGTGCGGCGTCTGGTCGACGCGATGCGTGCCCAACCGGAGATTTTCGCGAGTGTCTTCTCGCCGGAAAGCGACCCATTTTTGCGGGCGCACGGGTTCTTGTATCTGCCATTGGCTGAATTGGAAGACCTCGCCGTCCGCCTGGCCGCCGCGCAGCCGTTTCTGGGCACGCTTTGGCAGCAGCCGAACTTTGATGGCTTCGCGGGAATGCTCGATCTTATCGCAAAGGCCGGGACGGATAAGTCGACGCTAAATGAAGCTGCTGCTGTGCTGGATAAAATGGCCGATGTGGCGGAACGGGTGCGCGCGGGCGAGGATACGGGGCTTATATGGTCAGATGTGATTCTTGGCGCTGAGCCGTCGAGCGGCCCCGTTCGACGGTTGATCCAGACCCGACCGGCGCTTGACTACGGATCGCTGCATCCGGCGGCGCGGGCCAGCGAAGCGGTGCACGACATCGCCGCGTCGGCGGGGCTGTTGGCGAACGGGCACAGCGTTCGCCTGACGGGGTCGGCTGCGTTGGAAAGTGACGAGCTTAAAAGTGTCGAGGTCGGCATGGGGCTTGCCGGCTTGATTTCGCTGACGATTGTCATCGTCGTGTTGCTGGCGGGGTTGCGCTCGCCAGGGACCATGGTTGCGTTGTTTGTGACACTGTTGTTCGGACTTTTGTGGACGGCGGCATTCGCAATTTTGGCTTTGGGGTCGTTGAACCTTATCTCTGTGGCATTTGCGGTGCTGTTCGTCGGGCTGAGTGTTGATTTCGGTATCCACTATGTGCTCAGAGCATCGGAATATGCAGGGGCGCCCGGCGGGTGGCCTGATGCGCTTGTGAAAGGCGGGCGCAGTGTCGGCGGATCTTTGGTGATCTGTGCCGTGACGACGTCGATTGCATTTTTCTCGTTTCTGCCGACGAGCTATGTCGGGTTGGCCGAACTTGGACTGATCGCCGGGGTCGGGATGTTTGTGGCGCTGATCTGTAATCTGACGGTCCTGCCTGCGTTGTTGCGCCTGTTGGTTAAAAAACCACCATCCTTCCCTGTAAAGGAGCCCGCCCACCATACGCACCGGGCATCGCGCACGTCGGCGAAGGTCATTGTTGTTGCAGGCGCGCTGAGCGCCATGGTGTCCGGCTGGCTGGCGACCGGTGCGCGTTTCGATTTCGATCCGATGAATTTAAAAGACCCGAACGCGCCGTCGGTGATAACCCTGTTCGATCTGATGGACGACGGTACCATCAACCCGTATTCGGCAGATGTTTTGGCCGCTGATACGACGATTGCCGTGGCGTTGAGCGAGAAACTGACCGCGCTCGACACGGTGAAACGGGTGGAAAGCGTGTTTTCATTGTTGCCCGATGATCAGGTAGCCAAGCTCGCGGTGATCGATCGTATGGCGCTGTTTCTTGGACCGGCATTCTTTGCGCCGCCGGGCAACGTCGCGCTGGATCGTGCCGACGCTGGCGCCGCCGTCGCGCAGGTTCGGTCCGCGCTGCGAGACCTTATGACACATCGCGTTGCCGGTGCCTCTGCGTCGCGGTTGGCGGCGGCTTTGGACGGTGCCGATGATGACGCGGCGGCGCGCATTAATCAGGCGTTGTTCAGGTACCTGCCGGGCAGGTTGAACGATTTGATCACGGCGTTGGACGGCGGCCCGATCGACATCGCGGCGCTACCCGCCTCACTGCGCAGCCGGTATTTGAGCGATGACGGGCGTGTGCGGCTGGAAGTTCTCCCGGAACGTGACTTGCGCAACCCGGAGGCTTTGCGTGCCTATGTCGACGACGTCCAATCCGTCGCACCGAAGGCGACGGGTGCGCCGGTCGTCATTGTGGAGGCGGGCCAGGCGGTTCTCGATGCATTTTCCACTGCGTTGATTATCTCGCTGTTCGGGATCGGCGTGGTGCTATTGATCGTGTTGAGGCGGATCGGTGACGTGTTGTTGGTTTTCGCACCGGTCTGCGTTGCCGCGCTTTGGACGCTGGCAGTGTCTGCCGTCAGCGGTGTTTCGTTTAACTTCGCGAACGTGATTGTATTGCCGTTGCTGTTCGGGTTGAGCGTCGATTTCGGTATCCACATCGTTCTGCGCCGGCGTGCGGCTGGCCCGGAGAGCGATGCAATGGCCACGACGACGCCACGCGCTGTGCTTCTAAGCGCGCTGACGACGTTGGGGTCGTTCGGCTCGATAATGTTGTCGGGACACCCGGGCACAGCCAGCATGGGGCTGCTGCTCAGCATCGCCATTTTCCTCAGTCTGATTGCTATACTGGTCTTACTGCCGGCATTGATGACGTTGTTCATCCCCGTTCGCGAAGAAGGGTAAGGCGATGCGTGTTTGGAAAATTGCCTCGCTTCTGGCCGGTTTCGGTTTGCTTTACTGGATTGCCGCCGGTGTTGACCTTGGCGATGTGGGCAGCCTTGTTCTATCTGTCGGCGTGGCCGGGATCGGCGCGGTTGCCGGCCTGTATTTTCTGGCGTTTCTGGGCGATTCCATATCGTGGTTGCTGATTCTGACCTCGTTGCCGGTGGATCTGGCGTGGATTCGACGCACCTTCATCGTCAGGCTGGCGGGGGAGGCCTTCAACAATGTGGTGCCGGCCGGTGGTTTCGCGGGAGAGCCCGTGAAGGCTGTGATCCTCAAGGCGCGTTACGGTGTCAGATATACGGAAGCATCGGCGTCCATAGTCATGGCGCGGACCATCAACATGATCGCCCTGATCGGATTTTTGATGATCGGCTTTGTCTTCATGGCCACATCGGATTCCATCGACGGTGCCTTGAAGGCGACCGCCAGTATCGGTTTGGTGTTTCTGAGTATCGGCACCGTGCTGATGTTCCTTGTGCAACGCTACAAGGCTTCGAGTTGGCTAGCCTCGAAGTTTTCCGGGCATGCTTGGGCCGAACGTGCCGCCGTCGCGATCAAGGTAATCGAGGAACTGGATGATCGTTTCGTCACCTTTTACACCCGGCACCGGGCGCGTCTTTTCTTTGCGCTCGCGCTGGCTTTTGCCAATTGGGTGCTAGGGGTCGTTGAGGTCTATGTGACGTTCCACTTCCTCGGGCATGGCATCTCGTGGACGGATGCGTGGATGATCGAGGCTTTGGCGCAGATGATCCGGGCGGCGGTGTTCTTCATCCCGCTAGGTATCGGCGCCCAGGAAGGCGCTTTCGTGCTGATCTCGTCCGCTATTACAGGGGTGCCGGGCCTTGGACTCGCTTGCGCTGCGGTGCGCCGGATTCGTGAACTGCTATGGGTATTGCTAGGCTTGTTTGCGTGGATGATTTATCCGACGCGGCTTAAGGATACCGAAAGACCGAGCGCCGACGGCTAGTTTGCGAGAAGCGCGGCGGCTTGTGCATTCAGTGCCTTTGTCAGTGCTTCCGTACCGCCGTTTTTAAGCGTGTTTGCGTACTCCGAAGCGCGAAGCGCAAGCTCGCTGATGCCGCCTTGCAAGAGAACATCGATAATCAGCCAGTTGCCGCCCCGGTTGCGGACAACATAAGTCAGGGCGACATCTTCACCAGGGGTTTTCAATCTGCTGTCGACGAGCTTCAAGCCGCGAGGGCCGGCGCGCGTGCCGTTGATGACGAAACTGCCATCCTTCACGCCTGCGAACTGGTCGGCATAGGTGGCGATACTGACGCGACGGAAGGCAGCCAGCAGATCTTGCCGCGCGTTGTCGGATGCCTTGCCCCAATAAGCGCCGGCGGCCGTCTTGATCATACTCTCGAAATCGAATGCCGCGTCCATGGCAGGGGCGAGTGCGGTGTAGCGCGCCCGGTCGGTTTTACCGGCACTTTGCGCCATACTTTCGAGCAATCGGTCATGGTATTTGCCGACCGTGTCGACCGGGTTCGCAGCTAATTGCCAAGGCGCAGCAAAGGCCAATAAAAACAGGGCGATACGTATTAGTTTTGACATTATGATTCCTGTGTCCGGAAGCCAATTCTGCTTAAGAAAAAGGGCAGTATTAGGGCGATCAGGACAAAAGATCACCGGCCTTGTTGTTGAGTAAGCGGATCAAGGCTTCGACGCCCCCTTGGTTCAGGGTTTGCCGATACTCGGAAATGCGCACTTTCAACTCGCTGATACCGCCATCGACGATAACGTCGATGAGCCGCCATTCACCATCAAAGCGGCGCGCAACATAAGATATCTGTACGTTGCTGTCGCGACCCGGCACCGTAAGCGAGGTATCGACAAAAGTGATTCCCTGCGGCCCCGGACGCTCGCCGGTGACGTCGAACTGTTCGCCGGAATAGCCGCTGAACAGCGTGGCCAGTGTGGCGACGCTCATGCCGGTGAACGCCTGGACAAGGCGGTTACGCTGATCGTTTGTCGCACTCTGCCAGTGCGTCCCGGCAGACAACGCGGCCATCAGGCTCAGGTGAAAGGTTTCCTTGATGACAGGCTTCAGCTGTTCGTAACGACCTTTGACGCCCAAGGACTTGGCTTCTTTCATGACGGATAGGAGCCCGCCCTGAAAGCTCGCGACGAGGTCCGATGCTGAACCCGCCTGCGCGCAAACAGGCGCCATGACGACCGCAAGAACCAGAATCGCCTGGCAAATTCTCCGTGAGCCCCACATATTTCCGTCCATCCCCGGTTTTTTTATAGTTAAGCATATTACCAGGCGGTGGTTAACACACTGTTTTCAATAAGTGATGACAAAAATGCCACAGTTATGTGGAAAAGGTCACAATCCTGTTGCCGGGAAGGTAAAGAACCGGGTAAAAAGTCCGGGAGGCGGGTCGCTTTTGTTGTGCGCCATAAGGTGTATATTGGAAGCGGATAGACATAACTGGAATTCAATGCGCGCACTACACGTTCCCCAACTTTCAGCGGCGGTGGTTCTTACGCTGGGTCTCGTTATGAGTGGCCCGGGCATCGCCGACTCACGGGACGTGTTGGAACCGTTCGGCGGGGCCGCGCATCCGGATGCGATTATCGATACCCAGATCGCCGAACTGCCGGCTACGGAGTTGCCGTTGCCGCCGACCCTTATTGCTCAGCTTAGCGGTGCCGAGGACGAGGTTAACGATCCGCTCGAGTCCGTTAACCGGGTGATTTTCGAATTCAACGAAGTCGTCTATGCAGCGCTTTTGACGCCGGTCGCAAAAACCTACAACAATGTATTGCCGGCGACGTTTCGTGCCGGGGTCAGCAATGTGATCGACAACATCTCGTCGCCGGTCACGTTCGTGAACGACCTCCTGCAGTTCGAGATTGATCGTGCCCTGACGACGCTTACCCGATTCGTGGTGAATACCGTCGGCGGGATAGGCGGCATCGCTGACCTGGCAAGTTCGATTGGCCTGGAAGAGCATTCCGAAGATTTCGGCCAGACACTCGGTGTCTATGGCATCGGCGAGGGGCTTTATCTGGTTCTGCCGCTGCTGGGTCCGACCAATCCGCGCGATGCTATTGGCAAATATCTCGTCGACCCGTATTTCGACCCGCTAGGTCTGTATCTATCGAACACGGAGCGTGATGCGGAAGCGTATTCGCGCCTTGGGGTGTCGGCCGTCGATGAATACGCCGGCCTCGTCGATGAGCTTGAACAGATCAAGAAGACCTCGGTCGATTATTATGCCGCAATCCGCAGCCTGTACCGCCAGAAGCGTCTGACGGAAATTTCCAATGGCCGCGAGGAAGATCTGCCGGCGATTCCGAACTACGACCTTAATTTCGGGCCGGACAACAATGGCTCGCTTGCCGGCGTAAAGTAAGCTCGTTCGCCTTTGTCCTCGTAGAAGCCGGCAGTGATGCCGGCTTTTTGTTGCCTATATAAAACTCAACTAAAGTGTAGTTTTTTATAAATAACTCATTTAAAATGCTAAATTTTTTCACGCAAGGCATAACAGCTTGTTTTCCATTACAAATCATTAACGTGACACAAGGCCTGAAATTGGATTTTCTTGACATTGAGGGCAATTACCCAGTATAAAGGTCGGGTAATGGGGGGTGCCCATATGGGGCTCGCCAGTTGGTTTGACAGATGTAAACCAACAGCAATGCCAACGTTGCTCTAAAGGAGGATGTGGCCATGAAGTTCTTTCTGAAGGTCTCTCACACCCAATTTTGATGTTGGTTGCATTGCAGCCGGTGCTTTCGCGCCGGGTGTTTTTCAACGTGCAGAGATCAGCGGTGCTTCAAGCAGGCCGATACTAGACAGGAAAGAGGATGACGAAGATGACCAGCACAGCACTTCCCGCACTGACCAGTGAAAATGGTTTATCGCGGTATCTCCAGGAAATCTGGAAGTTTCCGATTCTCGAGAAAGAAGAGGAATACATGCTCGCCTATCGTCTGCGCGACGAAGGTGATGTCGATGCCGCGCATCAACTTGTGACATCGCACCTTCGGCTTGTCGCCAAGATTGCGATGGGATACCGCGGGTACGGCCTGCCGGTCTCCGACCTTATGTCGGAAGGCAATATCGGCCTGATGAAAGCCGTCAAGAAATTCGATCCCGACATGGGCTTCCGTCTGTCCACGTATGCGATCTGGTGGATCAAGGCATCAATCACCGAGTATGTGCTGAAATCGTGGTCGATGGTCAAAATGGGCACCGTGGCGTCGCAAAAGAAGCTGTTCTTCTCGCTCCGCCGCATGAAGAATCAGCTCAAGATTTATGACAATGGCGAGTTGAGCGACGAACAGGCCGGGCGTATTTCCAAGGCGGTCGGCGCCACCGAAGCGGAAGTGCAACACATGAACCGCCGTCTGCATTCGCGTGACTTGTCGCTGAATGCGCCGCTGTCGCAGACGGATGATGGCGCGGCCGAGTTCCAGGACACTCTGGTGGATGAACGGCCGAACCCCGAGAACCTTGTCGGTGAACGCGAGGAGCTTGGTGTGCGCTCAAAAATGCTGGAACGTGCGCTGGCCGAACTGCCGGAACGCGAGCGGCATATCCTGATCGAGCGCCGGCTTTCCGAAGATCCGGTAACGCTTGAAGAATTGGGCGAGGAGTACGGCATCAGCCGCGAACGCATTCGTCAGCTCGAAGTGCGGGCGTTCGACAAGGTGCAGAAGCTGGTCCGCGCCGAAGCCATGCAGGATGCCGCTGACTAACCCGGCATCAAAAGTCTAGTTTACGGGAAACATCCCGTCCGCCATCCTCATCTCCGCGGGGCTGATCAGCTCCGCGGAGGCGATGGTCACCGAATGCAATTTGCCGTCGATGCGGCGCTCCCAGAAATTCAGAAACTGTTTTAGTTGTGGAAAATCCGGCGCGATATCGAGGCGTTGCCAGATGAACTCCTGCAGCAATTGCGGATAGTCCGGAAGATGGTAGAGGATTTGCGCCGTGGTGAGCCGATAGCCGGCCAGTTGATCTCGTAAGGAATGTCCGGAAGGACCAGTGCCGTCGGTTAACATGCGGTCTCCTTTCAGAACGTTGCGATGTAATAATTTTGCCGCCATCCATTTTTTCCCGCAACAAGAAAAGAAGTAATTTCAATGCTCTAGCAGCCTTTGCGCAGGAGTGCTGCCAACGTCGTCGGCGCGCCTTGAAAAAGTCATATGCGACAGCCTTGACGGCTAAGATTTCCGGGTTAAATACATCTTGGCACTCAGGGAGCTTGAGTGCCAAACATCACTTCAACCACTGACGTTCGCTTGTTCAAGGAGGAACGATAATGTCATTCAGACCTTTGCATGATCGCGTGCTGGTAAGGCGCGTCGAGCAGGAGGAGAAAACGGCCGGCGGGATCATCATTCCCGATACTGCCCAGGAAAAACCGATGGAAGGTGTCATCGTTGCCGTGGGTAACGGCCACAAGTCCGAAGACGGTCAGGTGACCGCGCTGGACGTTAAGGCCGGTGACCATGTGCTGTTCGGCAAATGGTCCGGCACCGAGGTCAAGATCGATGGTGAAGACCTCATCATCATGAAAGAATCCGATATTCTTGGCGTGATTGAAAAATCCGCTGCCAAGAAAAAAGCTGCCTAAGAAGGGGTTTTGAATTATGGCTGCCAAAGAAGTTAAATTTTCCGCTGACGCGCGTGACCGCCTGCTCAAGGGCGTCGACACGCTGGCCAACGCGGTCAAAGTGACGCTGGGTCCGAAAGGCCGCAACGTCGTTCTCGACAAATCCTTCGGCGCACCGCGCATCACGAAGGACGGTGTGACCGTTGCCAAGGACATCGAGCTTTCCGACAAGTTCGAGA
>Ga0209578_10000814_pt1 | contig 33765 bp, 37 predicted proteins | sample tdAd472_FD_187127 | JGI IMG/M metagenome (GOLD analysis project Ga0209578, IMG submission 187127) | Marine sediment microbial communities from the Atlantic coast under amendment with organic carbon and nitrate - tdAd47.2 (SPAdes)... | ecosystem: Environmental > Aquatic > Marine > Coastal >...
TCGGGACTATACGGCCTTTATTGCCAAGCTCGATGTGTATGTATCATCAGCATATATCGCAATTAAATACAACTATTGCCGGCCTACACTACTACACTCTGAACATAGCCAAATTCACGCCGTCGACCTGCGCCATGCAATTATTGAACGGCTTGACACCAGTTTGGAATATGTTCCTCACCCCATCACCCTGGACGACCAACAACTCGGGATGCTGGTATACGGAGTAAATTGTTCGGGTAAAAGTAGTTGTATGAAATCGATCGGAATTGCGGTTTGCTTGGCGCAGGCAGGTTTTTACGTCCCAGCAACCGAATTTAAGTTTACACCATATAATTATATTCTTACTCGTATCATTGGAAATGATAATTTATTCAAGGGGTTGTCAAGTTTCGCCGTTGAGATGAGTGAACTACGCGGCATCCTCAAGCGCGCCGGGCCGCGAAGTTTGATTTTAGGTGATGAAATCTGTCACGGAACAGAAACGATTTCCGCCATCTCAATCGTGGCCAGCGCGGTTCTCACCCTCGACCAACAAAACGCTAACTTTGTTTTCGCCACACATCTTCATCAGTTATCTCAAATGGAGCGCATTTCGGACCTTTCCCGGGTCAAACATTTTCACCTGAAAGTTTCGACAGACGCGCGCGGGGCGCTCGTATATGACCGTCAACTAGTACCGGGGGCCGGGGAAAATTTATACGGTATCGAAGTAGCAAAAGCGATGGGTCTTGATGGGGAGTTTATTAAATTATCGCATCAAATTCGCAAAGAACTTTTAAATATGGACACCAACCTGTTAAACACCCAGCAATCTCGCTATAACGCCAGATTATTTCTCGATGTATGCCAGGTATGCCACCGCAAATCCAGCGATACACATCACATTAAACCCCAGGAATTAGCCAACAACGACAATTTTATCGGCACTACGCGAAAAAACGCGCGCGCCAACCTGGTACCACTCTGTAAAACATGCCATCAGAAAATTCATCAACCTCCGAAAGGTCAACCACGCCTGATTATTCATGGATATGTACTGACGTGCGATGGTATTCAACTCGACTGGGAAAATGTGTCATAATTACATTATTAAAAAACTGATTTTACCACTGGTTAAAATAGCCATAGGTGTACCATATTCACGGGATGGTACCATTGCTGCTCAAAATTGATTTTTATACATAAAAATTATAGCATGAAAAATGGAAACACTAACTATCTGCGATTATTACTCTGCGGATGATGGTCCCCGTGGTCGCAATGACACTAGGACCGAAAGTGTAAAAAGAGATTATGTGGTATATGAGATTGAAAAATTGTTTAAAGATAAACTTAAACAAAATAATATAGAGCTGAAAGATAATACTTTATATTATACTAAATCCACTATCATGAGTTTTACTAAATTTTCTGTAACTTTTCCTCCACAATATAAGGATGAAATTATTAAAATGCTCGATAGATATGAAAAAGAATTTTTAGAAAAAGAATTAGAATCAAAATTAATTGAACTTGAAATGCTAAATGAAGATATTTCTAGCCTAAAATCTCGTATTAATAAAATTCAAACATAATAAGGTAGAATACCACCTTATTATTAACCTTAATATTAACCTTATTATTAACCTTAATATTATAGGCATATAACGATTGGTAACCCATGTTTTAACCACGCTAAAACAAAGGTTACACCGCCGAAGGCGCGCCCGGTTCGCGGGGCTGCGCGAAAAACTGAATTGTAAAATCCACCCATTATACCAGTAAGTCTATAATGTCTCGATTAGTTATTTCTAATAACCCTATTTCCAACGAAGACCGCGTTTGGTTGAGCGGTCTCAAGTTGGATGATGATTATTTCAAGCTCTCCTTCAAATTTTACAATGAAGCTCACACACAGGTCCTCGGCGCGGCTATTATTTCTACCCCCTATCCGAATTTTGCCCGTGTTGATGGCTTGTATGCCGTTACACCCGATTCGTTACGAGAGTTTCTCCGATTATTGACCACCACCTATAAGCAGGACATCCTTGCCCAATATTCGCGCGAAGTTATTAAAACACTCAACCCGCGCCTAAGCATTAAAAAGCAGCCCGGATTTGATATTTTGACGAGCCTCAATTATCAGTTGGGAGAAGGATTGTTTGGCGACCAGGGTGAATGGTATGTGTATAGTGTGTGGAGTGATCTTCTGGCTGAACCTATCTCGCTGGTGGCTACATAAATAAGGGTTAATTAACCTTTATTTCAGGTGGATTATCAGGTAATAAATTATTGTTATATTGAGTACATTTAATTGATGAAACCGGTGTACAACGAGGATAAATACTAACTAATATTTAATCAATCCTTAATAGATACTACACAGGAGTTGGGATAGGCAGTGCGCTGGCCCATCCTAAAGATTCACCACATAACAATTAGAATATTGTTAGACTTACCATAGAGTTATAAAGCCTTAACTGCTTTATAATGTCTATTGAAACGAGCGGCATCTTTAGCAGTACACCCTCTGGTATCTTTTATTTTAGTATTTACTCCGGCTTCTTTTAAAGCATGTATTATGGTGATATAACCGTTCAATGCAGCCCAATGAAGCGGTGTACAATTATAATTATCTGTTATATTGGGGTTAGACTTATATTTTAATAGTAAATTGACAATATCTAAATATCCTTTTTCTGAAGCCCAATGTAACGCAGTTCTGCCCATACAATCTTGCACATCAACCATAGCATTATTTTGTAGTAAAATATTTACTACATTAAAATGACCACTCCATGCAGCCATATGTAAAGGTGTCGTATTTTCATATTTCTTTTTTATATTGAGATTTACCCCATAATTTATCAGTATGTCAACAATGTCCAATAAACCCATGTAAGAAGCTATATGGAGTGGTGTTTCACGACAAGTATTATTTGCATTTGGGTTTGCCCCATTCAAAAGGGCATTATTAACCTTTTCAAGATTGCCTGATTTTACCGCATTAAATAATTCATCATCATTAACCGCCATGATTATTTATAAATAATCATAGCTTTAGATACCTCTATAAATGTCTTTCAAAAATAAACTTCAAGAATTTTGTCATAAAATAGTCTTGTGCAACCAGTATACACCTCCCTTATTTTAAACGTTCTTTTCGTATATATTTATTTTTAAGCTTTTCCAGAGACACCGGCGCGATTTCTTTGGCATGTATCGATTTTTGTAGCATTTCACTAGGCGGGTAACCATGTAATGCTGGTCCTTCTCTTAGTAAATTTATTACGTCTTTTAGGTGCTTTAATACATCTAGTGATAATTGGTGTTTATCATACGGTAACTCGTAATATTCCATGCCAAAACCTCCATCAGGATAATAATAAGTAACACTATATAGTTCTAACATTTTTATGTGTTGGAGAGTTTTTAATATATTTTATTAGTAATATAAATGAATCCTACAAGTTATATTATGAGTAACATGGTAAGTGGGTATGGTATCCACCCACCGCAACAAAAACGTAACGCCAACCCGCCTCTGAAAAATCCTAAATTATCGGCCCATACGGATGCCGAAAAAACAGATTGGGTGTTGGGTTTTTTTATAAATGGTAGACCGGTCGCGGTCCCCGTCAAAGTCGCTGAAACGCATGAAATCGTTCAGTTTAAAAATGACGGCCGCTGGGTAACGCTTACCTACTGCCCTCTCACGAAATCTGCTGTACTTTATTATAACTTGTGGGGTTCCAGCGGGCTGCTTTACAATAGTAATTTGGTATTATTCAGTGAAAATGATGGTATTTCGTTGATGCCGCAAATCCTCGGTAAGATTGTTAATGGAGATCTCTTTGACCAAATCGTTCCGGGCGCGCGTGTGTATCAAACTACACGCTATACATGGGAGTCCCAATTTCCTGGCACGCTGTGGGTGAACGGGCGAAAGGGTGTTAAATACCTCTCAAAATATGACCAGCAATCCACACCGAGTTTCCCAATAATGCATCGTCCACCCGTCATCCCCGGCCGCTCACCTAAAGATATGGTGGTTGGTTTTAATTTGAATGGTAATTATTATTGTGTTTTTGACGAGGACGTTCAGCCCGGTCAAACACTGTATGTAGAAAACATTGATAATGTAACCGTTTACGGGGTTATGGAAGCACCTGAAAGCATCCAAATTCGTCGCAATTCCCTGGGTGCGATCGACATTGTATATAAAGGTGAAAAATTAGTAGCGGTCGACTGCCACTTTTTCGCCTGGTATGCCAATTTTCCGGCAAGCTTTATTGTGGGGTATAATTTGCAAATTATTGAATCGCTAAATGACCTATACCCGTGGCTTGATAAACTGTACTAAAATTCCTAATATTTTACTCTTTAAATTTAAAGTTAATTTTAGTTCGACGTGGAGGGAGAACAGAGTGTAACGGTAATGGAGTCATTCCTTCTATTTGTGAACTGCAATCTGGGCAAATATAGGAAGGAAACTCTTCGTCGTCCTTGTGAAGCTCATACCATTCATTTATATATTTATCTAGGCATACTTCATGAAATATATGTTCGCACCCCAGCACGTATACCTTGTCACCAGTATTATCTGAAAAGCGTTTTTGCTCCATAATACACTTGATATCATCGCATTTTTTATTTATATATTTTTTAAGGATATCTTCAGGTAGATTACAGAACCTGTCAGAAGTAAAATTTGGTGGAGGTAATGTTATACCATATGCAATGGTTGGTATAGATAATTTTGCACTTTCATTAAACCATAAATAAAAAGTCTGATCCATTTAGTATAATTGCTATTTGTTATATTACTATATCTTATACCCACAACAATATCCTTAGGTTCACTCTACCAAATAACTCTAAATATTTAACCAGTAATTACTGGTTAAAATTTACCCGCGAAGCAATTTATTCAAAATAATTTCTTCGGCAAGTTCAGGGCTAGCACCGCGTTCCATCAAACGCAATTCATAATTACCGGTTGGTACCTTGACATAATAACCAACGATTGCATCACTATTTTTATCGGCTTTCTTAATAGTGCTAATAGTGAATTCTAGCCCGGGATTTTTCGCTTTAAACAGAGTCAGCAAACGATCCACGGTTCGGCGTTTTTCAGCAAGTGCTTTCTCCTTGGCAGATTCCACCGTAATGCCTTGTTTTTGAAGCGCGTCAAGAGCCTGGGTAGCGGCCGCGTCTTTGGCGTCATCCATGCGAAAAGCTTCAGCATAACCCAGCGTCCGACCCCCGATAATCACTTTGGCTTGATTGATATTACGCTCTTTTCCATCAATAATTCGCGGCTCGTGTGTGGTTCGGAAAATATCTCCAGTGTGAAGTTTCAAAGTATCCACAATTTCCTTGAGGACCGCGCGTGGTTTTTGTAGGGATGATTTAGTCACGGGGATGGTTTCATCTTCTAATAAATATTCCACCAAATTATATACAAACTGCCACCCGCTACCAGGCATAATTTTTTGTTCACACATATCAAAAAACGCGCCATTGAACGCCTCGAAAACGTCTTCCTTGATGGATTTAGCCTGGGCTTGTACTTCGGGAATATTCACAATTTTAATCCAACGGTCAAACCCAATCTTGGTCGTCATACGCGCGAAAAATTTCTTTTCTGTTACAAAATGTTTCATGCCTGTGAGGATGCCTTCATCTGTGATTTGTGGGAATCGTTTGGTGAGATAAATTACCGAAACCGCATTGAGCACAGTATCTCCTTTAAATTCAAGCGTTTCGTAATTATTCATGGGGTCAACGCTACGGTGAATAAACGCAATCTCATACAAGGCCATGGCCTCAGGATCGGTTAATTTGGCTAAGAAATCCTGATTAGAGGTTGTCTTAGCAATAATGTCTGTAATAAATCTTTTAAACTCCATTTTTGCCTTGATTTATAGTATAGGGAAAATATAAATTCAGTTTTTCGCGTAAGCGAAAAAAGTTTATCCAGGGATAATTCAGTTTTATGCGTTTGTCCTACGGGGCAAATCAGTTTTTCGCGTAAGCGAAAAAAGTTTATCCAGGGATAATTCAGTTTTATGCGTAAGCGACGCTGACTACTCGCTAATATTATACGTTTTAATAGTTTTATTACAACTCGGGCATTTCCCGATAATATCTTTGGTTGTGTTAAGGTCATAAATTTCATCAAGGCACTCCCCACAAAGTTTCATCTGTGGCGTGCATTCACATTCGTTTAGACAATATAAACACCCGCACGCCTGGTTGCAAAATCCACACATGTTGTCTTGTTTTGGAGTGATACTTTGAACAGTATTGCCCAGGAAACTAAAATGATATTTTGATGTCATGATATAATTGATTAAGCGGTTGTTCTGTATATATTTTAAAGAAAGAAATCAAATTTTGTATTTTCTCTCGCGCACCTATTTTTTCATTCAACATAGCTTTTATAGGCGAAATCATGTCTGGATCAATAAATTTTTCAAACAATCTAACGTCCCCATAAGTAAGGTTGGATTGTTCTTTCAGGGATTGATAATCAATGTGCACCAGACTTTGTGTATCGTTAAATATTATTTCTCCATTCACATTCAACCCAGCGCTCGACTCGTATACCATAATATTATCAAAATGTAAATCAGCCTGAATGGCACCTAAAAATACTATGCTACATAAATAGCTATAAATCAGCTCAAATGTTTGCCGTGGTGTAAACTTGAAATTTGCTGGAGCTTGGGATAAATCCACCCCATCAATTTTATTCATTATAATAAAAGTATCACAACCCTCTGTTTCCAGTAACTCGTGGTACTCTAATATATCATCTGGTGTATTATAAATAATACCCACACTTTGCTGATCTAAATTTAAACAACAGTTAATACCATAACCCAGGCATTGTAAAAAATTGTAACATACTTTATTGACAGTCAACAATGAATACCGTAGTAAATTATAAATTTCAGTATGCATATATCGACAATACACAGGCCCAATAATGACTGAATTACACATTTTAATGACTACTTTTTCATGGCCTAATATCGCCTCTAATATGATTCCACTTCCTCCACTGCCGATACGTCCAAGTATTTTTATTTTATCCATATTGCACACCGAGATATTATGTTTAACGTCAAGCGTTTCAAGTTCTGATAAACTTTTATTCACCCATTCTTTATATGTTAAATTCATTTATATTGTAAACATAAATGAATTGTAAAACTTGTTTGGAATCCACGGCGACAGCTCGGTCAGTCCAAGATTATATCGGCGCGCTCGATACGGGTCAAAAATGGGGGTCGCTGACGTTGAAATATTATTTCTACAAAACTACCGACCCGGTACCGGCCGATAATTATACGCGTCGGGATTGGTCGAACACGCAAAAAACAAATTATCGGGAAGCCATATCAAAATGGAGTAGTGTTAGTGCGTTGGAGCTTGTAGAAACCACGGTACTGGGTGAAGCAGATATTAAACTTATTCTTATAGACGACGGAGGTTACCCATATCTCGGGCACGCTTATTTTCCGGGGAGTGTCAATAAAGGCGAGAATTATGTATCACACAACAATGCAGCCGATAAAAATTTCACGGTGGGAAGCTATGATTATATAACCATGGTTCACGAGATGGGACATACTCTAGGTCTTGCGCACCCCCACGATACAGGAGGAACCTCGACCACATTTCCGGGTGTTTCAAGCTGGCCAGATCTCGGTGTAGGGCAGCAAAACCAAACCGTCTACACAGTTATGAGTTATAACGACCTTAATGGTCCCATCACTCCGAATACAGTACAATCCTTTGGTTTTATTGGTGGTCCGATGGCGTATGATATGGAGGTTATGGTACGTAAATACGGCGCGGCCGCAAAAAATACAGGCAACACTACCTATCAAATTCCAACCTCAAATACGACAGGCACTTATTTTGAAGCCATCAAAGATACGGGAGGAACCGACACAATTTCAGCTGCTGGCGCGAATAAAAGTGTGCGTATCGACCTACGAGCAGCCACTCTAAATGCGGATGGGGGTAAATTATCGAAAGCCTCGGGTGTTTACGGTGGCTTTACAATTGCCACGGGGACGCGTATAGAAAACGCTATAGGGGGAAACCGCGGTGATGTAATTATCGGTAATTCGGGAAGAAATGTTATACGGGCACGTGGCGGAAATGATACTATCCGCACCGGAGGGGGCCGTGATGTAGCTTATGGCGGGGGAGGAAATGATACTTTTATTCCGGGACCAGGTAGAAATGTATTTATCGGTGGGGGTGGACCAGACCGCGTAGTGATATGGGCACCGCGGCGATTCTTCAAAGTTATTCGATGGCGTCCTGGTGTCTATCATGTCCGTCCAAAAACGCGACGCCATCGCCAAAGATTCGGGTGGTTGACTGTTATTAGACAAGTGCGTGTACTTCGGTTTAAAGATGCTCGTATCATCTTACGTTAAGAGGTCGACTTTTTTTAAAGGTAAATAAATGGAACTTGCCAATTTAAATTTATGTAAAAACTTGGATACACTTATTAATAATATTCAAGGGATTGATAAAGAGTCGGCTTCTCCCAGCGATATATGGTTTATTACATTTAAACCGGGAACCACCTTTAACGGTAAACCTGTTGATACAGGCGTAATAAAAATTTATTTTAGCCCACATAATACCTTCCCTATTCAGGATGAATTTACCGACTATCTAAAAGGCCTCGAATATGAAGCTAGCGTATATGAAAAAATAATAGACCCTTTGGTAGTCAAAAGATTGTGTCCCTTTTTTATAACCATGTTTGGGCGTGGGAAAGATTGTAGTTTTGATGATGTAGTTCATATTTTATACCGGGGTGTAGGTGATTTATCGCAAGCGGAAAAAAATTTAACCCGTAATTTTCAAATGATATGGGGAGATATCCCCCATATACCAGCCATAACACGCGACCGTAATCCACCTATTCCTTCCGATGTTAAAATCAATGTTATTGACAAGGATTTTTCATTCATGCTGTTGCGTAAATTTACAACCATACATTACTCGCTACGTGATTATATGCGGTCGGTAAGATCATACGACGAGTCTAAATTTTGGTTGATTTTATTCCAAGTTTGCGTCGGATTATATGCTTTAGAATTATCGAAAACTGTTCATAACGATTTACACTCTAATAATATAGTTATCGAAGAGCTTGATCGCCCGGAAGAAATTATACAGTTTATCGAAGACGAAAACAGTACCCCGACAGCCTATAAATTTACAACTAAATATAGAACCGTCATCTTTGATTTTGACCGAGCTTATGCTATGCAGCTTGGTAATAATGATTTGCTTGATATTTATTGTACCGATCAGGCTGGGCATCAATGCAACCATTTTATTAAAAACCGCGACGTGGTTCAATTATTTTGTAAATTAATGACTGAAAAATCCCTTAATCCACGACCTTTATTAGAGGTGGTTACACGTGATTTCCTCTCTTTTGTGAGCTTCACTGAAACTAAGAGGTACTGTACATCGTATAATATTCCACCTGGGGTTTATGATTTACCGCGAATTATACTTAATTGTGCTGAAAGGGCCTATGACCATATTGAGACCTCCCAGCGTCCCGAACAAATTCGGCAATGGCACCGTGCGCACCCTGATACATTTTTTCATTTATTTGATGATGAGTTTGATGGGTCGGGAAAGTATAGAGGGCCGGCTCAGTAATATTACTGTTGAAATCGCGCGAAATTTATACTCTTTTTTTTTGAATGAGTATAAATGGAACTTGCTCATTTAAATTTATGTACGAGCCTGACTCCACTTGTCTATAAAATTCAGGGCGTTGGTAAATCATCAGCTTCGCTAAGTGACATATGGTTTATTACATTTGTACCTGGAGTTACATTCGATAATAAACCTATAGACTCGGGGGTTATGAAAATTTATTTTAGTCCAACCAAAAACCCTTTAATTCCCCCCGCGGATGAATGGGAAGCCGAAGATATTGCTGCTTTAGAAGCTCTCGAATATGAATCTGAAATTTATCAAAAAGTTGTCGACCCTTTGGTATTACATAAATTATGCCCTTTTTTTATAACCATGCTAGGGCATGGAAAAGATTGTACATTCAAACAAATAACTAATATTTTGGGTAAAGAGATAGGCGTCAGCCAGGCAGAAAAAAATATAGAGCGTAATTTTAAAATGATTTTAGAGAGAGCCTCTAATATACCAGCAATTACATCTATGGAACCATTAAAAGATGATACCGAAGCTGATGTAAGAAACAGTGAATTTTCATTCATGTTGTTGCGTAAATTTACCACCCGGCATGCTACTATTCGTAAATATATAAATTATATGAGCACCTATACTCAGGAATTCTGGTTGATTTTATTTCAAATTTGCACTGCGTTATACGCCTTAGAATTATCGAAAACGGTTCACAATGATTTCCATACCGACAATATAGTTATTGAAGAGTTGGATCGACCTATGGAGGTGATACAATTCGTAGAAACTTCAAGTGGTTTTATAGCATATAAATTTAATACTGATAAGAGAGTGGTAATTTTTGATTTTGATCGAAGTTATGCTAAACAGTTAGGTGATAATAAATTTCTTGATTCTTATTGTAAAGAGTTTGCAGGGTATCAATGTAGCAAATTTGTCAAAAACCGAGACCTGGTTCAATTATTCTGTAAATTATATAAAGAAAGATTTAATGAGCAATACCGTGACGCTAACAGGGTCCATCGCCCCTTGAATCCAAAACCCTTACTTGATGTAATAACAGATAATCAATCTACCTTTATGAAATTTGCTGTAAGTAATGACTTTTGTACCACTAATCATATCCCGCCCGGAGTCGATGATTTATCCGATATAATAAAAAATTGTGCTGCTAAGGCAGGTATAGAGTCAACCAAGGATGTTGAGAAAATACGAAAATGGAGTAGTAGTAACCCAAATACTTTTTATAGATTAAGTGAATTTGATTTTGATGATTACGGGGTTTATAGAGGGTGATTTCGGTAATATAATAAAATTATTATTATATTACTTTTTTGATCCCGCAGAGTGGGCATTTTTCATGGGTTTCACACCTCTAACATTTTTTTCCTGAAAATCATCAGTAAATACAAGTGGCTTATCTTTTTCCTTGTCCCACAATCGAATTTGACATTCCCCTCTTTTCGGTGATATACTTACTCCTATAATTCGATCTGAATCTTCCGTAATCATTTCACCTACAACTGAAAGCAACACACTCACGTATATATTAAAAGCGCATGGCTGCCAGCCATTAACACCTTTAAGTTTAAGAAAATGGTCACCCTGGTAAGGTACCCTGTAAATCCATCCGGTGCCCTCATTTTCCGGAGCTTCCCACATGGGTGGATGGTCGTCTCGCATAAAAAACCAAAAATAATTATTGTATTTGGGTAGGTTGTGTATGAGGCGCCAAAACATTTTTACCGATTCCACGCTATAAACTTCCTTGTATGATTCCCGGCTCCAATCATTATCAAAGGACTTGTGGTAATACAAAGTCCATTTGCTCCTCAAAGGAAGATCGGGTAACTCGGGTTTTGGTTCAGACATTTTATTGATTGATTTACGGTAATTATCGTAAATCAGTTTTTCCGTCGTTTTCGCTCCAATTTGCGCGCCATTCGTTCAAGTTTCTTTACTTGTTTTTCTTGTTCAGATTGGTGATTTACCGGGTTGTCTAATCCGACTGTAACGACTTTTGGACCATTCATTTGCGCAACCTGGGTAATCCTTTCCAAAATAACAGTTTTACCTACACCTACATCATTTTCCCCAGCACCGATAACAACAACACTAAACTTGGTATTATCCATTTTTCCATTTTAAATATCCAATAAAAAAATCAGTTTTCACGTTTGTCCTCCGGGGCACACCACGCTAATTAATATAAATATTGAGACGCCTATTCGGCATCTGACTCATATTCATGTAAGGCGAAAGCATCATAATCAAGGCATGAAACGGCTTGACATCCACTTGAAATTTTATTTAAATCAACTATAAATAAATTAGGATCCGTGGTAAAAGCATCGACTGTGAGGCCAAGCATCGTATGATCTATAGTATTTAACTTTGTTTCCCAGTTATACCAGCAATTTTTACAATATTGTACATGATAAATGCGGGCTTTTTCTGTCTCAGTTAACGGTATTAAATTAAGAGACTGAATCAGTACATCATCAGAAAAATTGGACGAGTTATCAGTACTAGATAATGGGGGAGGTGGTGGCGAGTTTGTCGGGCGCCATATATAGCCACACTCAGAACAACAGATTCTTTCCATATGATATACATGATTATAGGTATCACACTGAGGGCAAAAACGCTCACCGGGATATTTATAATTGATCCAAGCGTCCTGGATAATGGTTGCAGCAATATGAATGGTTGTCATAGTGTTTTAAATAAAAACGTAATTTTCGTATAAGCGATAAAAAAAATCAGTTTTATGCGTTGCGCCGCATACCACGCTACAGTCGGGTAAATCAGTTTTCGTGTATATTATTCGATATATTCAATAAATTCTTGAATTGTTTCCTGATCGTACCCTCGTTCCGTAAGTTCTTGTTGTGTTTGTGAACGATGCTCTTCAACACTATATGTCCCTTCAGACTCTAGCCGTTCTTTTACTAGAATTACAATATTTGAAATCTGGGATTTATCGGCAATTTGTATTTGGATGTCAGGGTCAAATCCATTCAGACAATTAATCAAGCGTGACATTCGACCCGTAAAACATTGACACTCGGCATCCTGAAGTTCCGTATTGAGAATACGTTTAATCTCTTGTGAATGTTTGTTGTTTTGAATCGTATTCCATACTGCAACAAATAGGTCTGTAAATGTAATTTGTAAGATTGTATGGACCGCGGATTCGGTACAATATTCACCCATCAAACACTTTGTTTTTTCTGTCAAAACCGAGTCATCCATTACTTGATTAAACACTGAGTCAATCGTCGTGTTGCCTAAAGGCCGTTTTAAAAGTTTAAAAATCGAAGTTTGAATAGATTTTTGAATGGTTGAATCGTGCACATTTTGCCGGTCATTATATATTGTATTTGTATCAAAATTCCGGCGATTTATACGGTCAATAAAGCGTTGAACGATAGGAGGTATAAATTCAATAGGATTGTCACTGTAATAAAAATTAGTTAATCGTCTTAAGCAAAGTAATTCAATGGGTATTTCAGTAAGAGAATTATAAGATAAATGTAATTCTTGGAGATTGGTCAGTGTTTCTAATCCCTTAATTTCAGTAAGAGAATTGCGGGATAACTCTAATATTTGAAGATTAATCAGGGCATCTAACCCCTTGATTTCAGTAAGAGAATTGTGGGATAACCATAATACTTTGAGATTGGTCAGGGCATCTAACCCCTTGATTTCAGTAAGAGAATTATGGGATAAAGATAATTCATTGAGATTGATCAGGGTGTCTAATCCCTTGATTTCAGTAATAGAATTGCGAGATAAATATAATACTTGGAGATTGGTCAGGGCATCTAATCCCTTGATTTCAGTAATAGAATTGTCGTATAAATATAATACTTGGAGATTGGTCAGGGCATCTAATCCCTTGATTTCAGTAATAGAATTGTTTGATAAATATAATACTTGGAGATTGGTCAGGGCATCTAATCCCTTGATTTCAGTAAGTGAATTGTCGGATAAATATAATTTTTGGAGATTGGTCAGGGCATCTAAACCCTTGATTTCAATAAGAGAATTGTTGGATAAATATAATTCTTGGAGATTGGTCAAGGCATCTAAACCTTTGATTTCAGTAAGAGAATTGTTGTATAAAGATAATACTTGGAGATTGGTCAAGGCATCTAATCCTTTGATTTCAGTAAGAGAATTGTTGGATAAATTTAATACTTGGAGATTGGTCAGGGTATCTAAACCCTTGATTTCAATAAGAGAATTGTTGGATAAATATAATTCTTGGAGATTGGTCAAGGCATCTAATCCCTTGATTTCAGTAAGTGAATTGTCGTATAAATATAATACTTGGAGATTGGTCAGGGCATCTAATCCTTTGATTTCAGTAAGAGAATTGTTGGATAACCATAATACTTGGAGATTGGTCAGGGCATCTAATCCCTTGATTTTAGTAAGTGAATTGTGTGATAAATATAATTTTTGGAGATTGGTTAGGGTGTCTAACCCCCTGATTTCAGTAATTGAATTGTAGGATAAATCTAATTCTTGGAGATTGGTGCTGGATTCTTTATTTACTTTTTTAGCAATCAAATCTTCCATATCAATTTGACTTTTTTTGAGCAATCAAGCAAAAAATCAGTTTTATGCGTTGCGCCGCATACCACGCTACAGTCGGGTAAATCAGTTTTTAACGAGAGCGAAAAAGTTTACTCATCAGTATTCACGTATTATGGTTTCAACGCGCCCACAAACATCATCCGCCGTAAGCGCGTCGGAAAGTGTTTTATGGTGGTTGTCAATCCACTTCATATGGGTGTCGACCACGGAAACTAAGCTTAAAAAATCCGCGCGCGAACTTGCCTCAAATTGCTGCCGGTTAACGCGTGCTCGGTAAAGTAGTAATTCGGCTACGACGCTAGGGCAATCTTGAACTGTGGTGTGCGCGAGTTGACGGTGTATTTCAGCCTCATGATCGAGTTGTTGTTTCCTGTGCGATTTATAAAAATTTAGCTCGAAAAATTGGCCGAGACTTTCAAACATTTATATATATGCCTAAATTTAAGCACATATTCGTTCATTCACCAAAATATAGATTTATAACATCGTCAAGCGATGATATTTCACGCTTCTCAATATCTGGGATAGCTTTTCGGTCATATTTTTGGGTTATGGCACGTCAATAAAATCAGTTTGCACGTTTGTCCTTAGGGCAAATCAGTTTGCACGTTTGTCCTTAGGGCAAATCAGTTTTTCAGTTTGATTTTTATCGAACTTGTTTTTTTATTAGGATAATATTCTTCAAGTACTCGTCGTATTTTTGACGTTTTCAACCATTTATACGCCGGATCTCCACCCCAAATCAACCATGCAACCGCGCCTCTTAGGCTATTTTTAGGGACGTCTTTAGGTTTTCCGGCTTTCTTCCATTTATAATATCCAGGGTAAGAAGTCCCCCCTGAAGCCGCGTCTGGACCATGACGGGCAAACCATGCACGCATTACGCTTAAACTATAGGGGTCTATTTTAGCATTGTTTGCTAATTGACGCCCGCGCTTCCACCCGGTTTCAGTGCCTCCTTTATATCCCAATTTCATAAGTTCCAATCCTTCACGCGCGGCTTTAGCCACATTACGGGGAATAGGAATTATAGGTGTTTTAGGTGACCCGCGAGACCGTAACCCCCGCGGGCTGCGAGACCGTGTACCCCGCGGGCTGCGAGACCGTGTAACGTAAACACGTGTAGGTTTACCCCCTACACCGGGGGTCAAAGATCGTTTTCGACGGCACATTTCTTTTCGTTTTTTTGGTGATAATTCACGTGCTGTAACCACAGTTGTACCGGGTTGTTTATAATACGGGCGGCAATATGGGTACTTCTTGGGTTTATCAAGACCTTTTCCCGAACCACATATTTTATAACCTCCCGGTCCCTCCCCTTTTTCACACACATTCACCCACGCTTCCCGGTGCCACCTGCGCAGGCTACTTTTTTTACCCGAAGCGCGTTTTAGGTATGCAGAATCAACCCTGCGTTTACCACGATAGTCATCTGCTTCACCTTTGCAGACCTTTACAGCGTAACTATTTGCGTAGGCTGAGGGATAGACTGCATATTTAGCCTTGGCCGAACAATACCCACGCTTACACAATTTTTTAGGGGAGGCCTTTTTCATACAACTTTCATAACTCATTTTACTACCAAGAATATATTAATATTAGATTAATATATTATTTACAAATACCAATCGGGGTTGCACCCATAATTCAATACACCATCTTTCACGTCGACGCTCCGGCAAAAGATTTTATCGATAGCGCGCGGGACACAACCGAGCAAGCGCGCGTTTTGTTTGAATGTTTCAAATTGCGCCCGCTTTTCCTGGGGTGATAATACTTGATAAGCTTGGATAAGCGATTTGCATGCGCCCGGATAATCGGTTGGATCGCACCCGTAATCACGCACGCCAACGAGGGCTGGTTTTTGACTACAGTAAAGCTTTTTGAAATCATTCCAATCACAGTTGAAGGCCTCACTGGTTTTTCTCATATTATCGAGTTCAACGTCTTGCACTTGCGGGGTTTTATTAGCCCATTCCTGCTTGAATACACTGCAAAAAGTGCTACGGGGGCTTACATTGGTATAAGCATTATCATCATAACCTACAGGTTGAAACCCGCCGACGGTTGGGTTTATGTAGGAAACATCCAGCGTCCATATAGGATTCTGCGCTGATTGATAGCGTTCATCGGCTGTTTCTACATCCAAATTCAAAATATTATTGAGATTTTCAATGTTTATACGGGAGCCATCAGGGTCGTAATATAATTCATTTTGTGTATCTAAACCTTCCACCGCGACGTTGGAGGAAACTTGAAAGCCAGCGCGAGGAGTTGATTTATTCGATTTGGATTTTTTGCAGTGGTCAATCACCAACAAAAATGCCATGAATAACAGCAAGACTCCAAGAATTAAAAATCCGTTTACACAATTATTCATTTATTACACTAAAAAAATCTAGCATGAAAAACTCTTTTGGTAGCTATTTAAAAAATTAATCATCAGTAAATGGTCACCTACAGTGCTTTCGAGGAGGAATGTAAAGCCATACTGAACGACTCTACTCAATTGGATAATTTTCGAACGCGTCGGCAACTGGGACTTATAGTCGAAACATTATCTCGGGAGCAGGGCAAGTCCTACTTTAAACATCTTAAGCGGTATTTTCCGCAAGTATTCGACCGGCTTGAAAGTCTCACCAAGATTGATCAGCTTGGTAACCCAGCACAGCATCAATGGGCCGATTCATTTAAATCAAGTGCTTTAATGTTACGCTATATGCTCCAGGCGGAATTACTGTATAAATATATGGGCGAATTGGCGCAAAAAAATATACTGGAGATTGGTGGCGGGTTTGGCGGACATGCAGCCGTATTACAAACCCTTTATCCATCGGCTAGTCATACTATTGTTGATCTTCCAGCAGTTAGTCAGTTACAATCCCGCTACCTAAAAGAACTTTCAATCAATGCGGTAACCTATCCTTATGCAAGCCCGGGCTGGCAGACTCGCAAGTATGATATTATAGTGAGTCATTACTGCTTTTCCGAGCTTGATGCCTCCGTCCAAGATTTATATATGCAAACCATCCGCGAAACCCCGCATGGGTTTATGATTTGTAATATAATAAACCGGAAATCCCATCATAAAAATAAAATTATTGCATGGATTCGTGCGGCGCATCCTGGGTTGAAGGTGCTTGACGAGGAACCGGAAACTTTCCGGGGTAATTATGTACTGGTGTGGTGAGGGGATTCCCACACCCCTCGAACCCCTAGCGATGTAATTAAATCATTCTTATAAAAAGAATAATTTAGCTAGTATTTAAACAGGTCGTATTTATTATTCAAGAGATTGATATTATATTTTTCATCGTCAGTAAGATCAGTCGAACGCTGGGTATGTTTTAATACTCTAGGACGCTGTATGGGCTGTTGGACTTCTGGTTGTTCGGCTTGGGGAGGTTGGTCATCGGTCGATCCAAACCCGCGATCACCCCGTTCTGTTTCGTCGAGGGATTCTACCACCCGGATCGGAGGGTTGGCGCAGCGTTCAACAACAAACTGGGCGAATGCTGTGTCTGGGCTCAATTTAACCGACTTTTGACTTACACAGTGAACACATACTTTGAGCGGACCGCGATAATTCCAATCCACAACCCCGGCGCCAGCAATGAGCCCCTTTCCGCTATATCCCGAGCGCATTGCGACCCGGATATAATGGCCTTCAGGTGGCGCGGCCGCGATTCCAGTGTCAACCCATACGGTCTCACCTGGGCGGATTTTGTGGGATTCGAGGGGATATAAATCATAGCCGTTCGCGTTTAATTTTTGGTCGGGAATCGTGGCTCGCGGGTCTAATACTTGGACTTGTAATTCGCTCATTTTATTGTTGAATGAGTTTTTAATATATATTCAATTTTTATAAACTTACCAAAGAACAAAACTGATTTTTTTAATTCAAAAAACATAAATTAAAATAACATGGATTCTGAACTGGCTAAAGTCGTTAAAAATAATACTCCATTGTTTTGTTGTCGGTATAAACATCAATATTATATAAAAGGGCTAAATATATGGCCCACCGAATTTAATTTGGATGAAGACGAAGGTTTTTTTATAACCACACTAGAAGACGTCCCTACAATCATATCATGGAATGATGTAACTCATTGTGCTTTGATTACAGTTCCCCCAGATGCTCGGGGTGGAAGAATTTTAAGTAAACCGCTGGATGAGATTAATGAATATTTAGTCGACCAAGTTATAGTCGAGCAAGACTTCGAAATATCAAAATTCTGTAAGAAATATGCCCCGGTTGAACCCTGGTTGCTAGAATATTGTACTTTGATTGACCAAAATGAAATATTTCAACCTATCGTATCGAAAAATCCACGTCTTTTCCACAAATTATCCCCCCAAGTCGTGGCTCACAATATATCCTTTTGCGAAGGTTTAATTAAAGAGAACCCAAGTATTATTCAGTCCATGAATCTTGAACAACAATTACAATTCTTCAAAGTTATTGAACAGGTTGTTAAGACTGAATTTTGGGTGTTTAGTATTATAGATGAAGAATTAATCGAACAGCTGTATAATATATCATTTGATGAAGAATTTATATTTGAAGACCACGAATGTAATTACTTGTATTTTTTATCCAACGTTCCGGTTAAAATTCAGTCTAAAAATCTTGGACTAGTACGCAAAATTTTAACCCGAAATAATGAGATGATTGAATATTGCGATAAAGATATTCAAAGGCTAGTACCGGAAACCATTATTTCCATCGTTCAAAATAAGCCATGTTATACAGAATATATAGATGACCAATTTTTTACTGGATGATGGGTGCAAGCTAGCCAAAAAAATACTTGAAAATGATATTTATAATTTACAATATATACCTCACCGCGTACAACGATTTATTATTTCCGATATTGAGAAAGCCCTTGATTCACATGAATTAAAGATACTACAATATTTGGACCCTGAATTACGCAATCTCATATAATGGTTGATTAACCGTTATATTAATTAAAATAAAATAATAATTAAATAAATGCCGTATTTTTGCATGTATTGCCGTAACATTAAAACCGATGCCTGCGTCGTCCGTTTTGATAAAAACAAGAAATATTATATATGCCCGAACTGTGCTAGCTCAAAGTAATTAGACTATTGCATTGAAATTGGATTTACCCCAAGGACAAACACTCATCTATTGTGATTAATTTCAAATAATAGTAATCATAACTTGCTATTAATAAAGAGGCATAATTCTTTTTTATCTAAACCGGTAATATCCGTATGTCTACCACTTTGTCTTTTAGGCGACGATGATGAAATAATTCCTCCATATCCCTCCGCTATAACTTGTAAATCATGTTTACTCCACCGATTTAAATTATTACAATCAAGCATCCCACCATCAAATGTAAGTAACAAGCATAAATCATGCTTTGTACGATTTCTACGGGGGAATAAGCCTAACCCAGTTGCCATGAAATATAAATGATCTTTGGTATAATGTTGTAGTGTGCCCGTTTCATCAATATATACACCCTCTAAACAGTTTGTAAGAGGGTCTTTATATCCATATTCATATACTTCCGGTGAGTCACCAGTATATCCACGCCCTGTTAATTTAGGAATATCTGTTGGTATTCCTCTACCATATTCACGGCTTAAAGCCTCTGTACGCCCCAATTCTTGTGCCCATACCATACCACCAGGTTTCCCGGGCTGAGCGGTAAAGGCTGATATCGCTTTTATTTTGGATTGGGCGCCCCGTAGTTTTTTCCTACCAGATTTGAGTATTCTTAGACGCTCTACATTTTTATTTATATGTTCTTTAAGTTCAATGAGTACACTACCGCTTATATTATTACCGGGCCAGGTTTCATAAATTGGTAGACCAATATTAGTAAGGGTATAATTATTTAAAAAACTTGTGGCTCCTTTATCCCCTATATTATTATAGGATAATTCCAGACTTTTTAATGTAGTATTTTTGGCTAATGCTTCTGCCCCCTTTGGACCAATTTTATTGTGGGCCAAATTAAGGTCAACAAGTGTAGAATTTTGAGCTAAAGCTGAAGCCCCTCTATCAGTGATAGAATTCGAAACCAGGTGTAAAGTATGAAGTGTTGTATTTTTACTAATAGTAATCACTATATTATCTCCCAGATTACATCCAGATAAATAAAGAAATTTAAGTGTTGAATTACGGGCAAAAGCAGTTCCTACATCAGGTCTATTATAAGCAACCTCTACATTGTTACTAAGATTCAATTCGATAAGGGTAGAATTTTGCGCCAAGGCTATTGCTCCATCAGCGCCTATACTATTATCATGTAAATTTAGTTTTTTTAGTACCTTATTGCGGGCAAGAGCTATTGCTCCAACATCAGAAATTTCTCCCGAATGATTAACACCTAAATTAAGTTCCATAATACTGGAATTTCGAGCAAGTGCAATCACATCATTGTCGGCGAGGTTACAATCATATAAATCAAGTTTTTTAAGGGTAGTATTTTGTGCAAATGCTCCTAAATTACTGATATTATTCATTTCTAAATTAAGGTCAATTATTGTATTGTTTTTTGCAATAATAGGTATCACCTTACCCATATTTAGGCTCCAATCATGACGACCTAAATCAAGGAAAGTTATCTGGGGATGTACTTGTAAAAATTTCAAAGCAATATCAATATCCGTATAATCAATTTCTCCAGCATTTGGTAGGCTCAAATCCAATCCTTTACCGTCACTTGTTATATAATAAGCTATATCAATAGGAGCATACGATTTCGTTCTCTTTATCATTTATTATTATTTTTAACATATGATCAAAAATAATAAACCCTAATTTTCCTTCCAGCGCGCTTGGCATCCCACGCAAATGATATAAGTAGTCATCCCTTCATCCCCGGCTTTATCCTGAATCATTTCACGTAGCGTCCGTTTTCCATTACACCGATTACACTGGTAGATTCCTTCTTCGATTTCGGGCTGATATTCAAGTGCTTCGCGAGTGATTCGCTCGTCTTCGATCTGTTTATGGAAACAGCGCGAACAAAATATGTTTTCTGGGTTATTTTCAGTATAAAAATCAACCGTCCCGTCAAAATCCGCGTGCGCCATACCGATAATTTCATAGATGTCTTCGATACTGCGCTTTTTAAGTATACCAGCTAGCACCTTTCCCCGGTCTTTGCCAAACATCCGCGCGGCGATATTTGAAGGTGTCGATTTGACTGTGATGTTCATTTTCAATGGATAAAAATAGACCTCAAAATTCATTTTTTAAACACTCATAGGTGGAAAACTGATTTGCCCAAAGGACAAACGTGGAAAACTGATTTACAGTAATATGTAGTAAATAAAACATATTATATGGATTGCACTGTTAGCTGTATAGCCCCCACCCCCGAAAATATAAAAGAATGTATCGATCTATGTGTTAAAAGTTTCGATACAGATGACCTGTATAATTGGGTCTATCAAACACCACAACAAAAGTCCAAATTATTACCTCTAACATTTTATAACTATTTTCATCAAAGTGTACTATGGGGTGGTTGTATACTAGGTATAAAACATGCTGGTAAAATTATCGCTATGGCCTTGATTCAACCACCTTTCACGGAGTGGAATGCCGAGATAGAGCGCGCGAATTTTGAACTGCATGAAAAATCGGCTGTGGGTATAAATTCGCGCGCCGCGCACGAACGCCTGTTAGCACTTGACGCGTTTTTTGATGGTTGCCCCGCGGCCGAATATAACGAGTTTTATCTGTTATTTCTCGCGGTTGATCCCGAGTATAGCAACAAGGGGTTGGGTAGTAAAATAATACAACATCTTTCCATGCTAGCCGATTTATTGCGCATACCGGTCGCGCTCGATACTAGTCACGAATCGCTGGTTAAATTTTATAAAAAATTCGGGTTTGAAATAAAAAAATCGCGGTCGTTTGAGGGCCGTCCAGCTCTTTGTTCGTATATTATGAAACGAATAGGGGGATGCCCCCCTAACGGCGATCTTGGCGAGGGTCGGCCTCTCCAAACTAATAATCGTGTTCTTATCCAAGTATATGATTATGGGTGAAATTACTTTTTTCTCCTCATTTCTTTTAATGTTGGGTAATGTTTCGTCTCTACATCATAAAGGGGAGCTCCAGGCGGTAAATCCATTTCTAAAGGATCTAATCGCTGGACTAAACTCTTAGTGCCCAACCCAGGAGCGGGTGGTGGGCTTGGCTGACGACGGCGCGGACTCGGGCTTCTTCGTCGACGGGGGCTACTGGGTGGGCTCGCGTAAGATTTAGATCCTCTCAGTAACTTTATCAAATCTTTTTTCTTCAACTGAGAGTATCCTTTCAACCCGCGTTTTTTTGCGGCAGCACAAAGTTCAGCCACGGTATAGTTTTCGTATTTCATTTATATTGAAAATAATTCTCATGAAAAGAATTATTTTAAGCCAACCCATTTTGTTTGATGTATTGCTTGAGTGCTTTACGTGCTCCCGAATCAAATTTAGCGCCAGCCTTGGGTACTAATTGACGGTGAACATCGTTGGTATAAAAAGGTGATGAACTAGCAGCAGGGGGATCGGTTTCTACCACTTTATTTTCGGGGATGGTATAGTTGGGGTTACGGCGCGCGAGAGAATCATAGATAGGGTAAGAGTTACTAGCGTTGTAACCTCCCAAATAACCATACCCATTTCCATCAGAGGGATAATTGTAGGGGCCGAAGGGGTTGGTATCTACCTGGCGTTCAGCATAAGGAACGGGGTTGAGTCGGTTGGTATAAGCATTGTGATATTCAGCAAAAAGCTTGGCGCGAATTTCGTCTTCAGTTTGCAGCAACAAGTTAACATCACTTGCCGTAGGATTACCACCATAATATGTATCAATAACATTATTACTAGAATCCACAAAAGCCTGCATGACTGGTATTTCCTCCATTAAAAGATATTGATTATCATTATTATAGGCGCTCATACCAGCTTTCTGAGCGCTACTTCTCATACGTCCACGATTACCATGTCCCATTTCAATATACCAATAAAAAAATAAAACTATATTTACAGCGAAAAAAATCGCAAATCTCTACTTTTTTGTCTTAAAGGATTAATGACTCTTTAAAAGGGAATCATGGATACTGTATTTTTGACAGAACAGGCAGACCAAAAAGTGGTTGGAGAACCTGCTAAAGTTTTGAATAAACGTATAGACTACCTGGTGAATGCTGCTCAAGAACAAGGTCTGTATTTAAAAGATAATTTCGGGCGCCCCACACCCGAACTAGTTTATTATTTCCCTCACTCGGCTATTCAAGCCATGAGTCAGCGTGATATAATCAAAAAATGGATTTATCTTATTTTATACACGCAAGATCCTGGTTCGACCCTAGATCGGTATGAAGATCCTGTTATTTATAATGATCATGATTTTGACCGTTCTAAAGGATTAAATAAACAAGAAAAAGCTTTTCGTACCGCCTACAAAAAACTTAAAATCTACCAGTTATATTGCTTTGATTCGGATACTGACGCGCGGGATTTTTTCAAACGATTCTTGATTGGGGTAAATTGCAGCAGTGATACCGTATTCTTTTTCGCGAAACGCCGCGTGGAAAAATTTGATAATTATGGGGCCTATATGCGCGACCGAGACGCGGACTCTGATGCTGAGTCTGACGTTGAGTCTGACCCTGAAGACGAAGACGCTCCTCAAGCCTATGAATCTGAATAAATTTACCTTTCTTTAATGGTAAATTTCAATACCTTCCTTAGAGGCTATAAACATAATATTCCCATCAATGCCAAGTAATGCATTATAAAAAGTTCCGGTTTTATGTATGACTGGGATTTTATCTACAAAAATCCACAAATAACCGATTTCGTTATTTACACCGCCTGTAATACAGGTATTTGAATCCCGCGAAGTAGACAGAAAAGGTGTCGTATCCAAATTATTAATAAACGAATTTTGCCCAATCATTTCTGAGCTAGGGTATTGGGTATATATAATACCTGTAGTATTGCTAATTGAATGCTTCCGGTGTACGACTGTAGCAAAATTGCTTTTTGTATCCCCGTGTATAATGGTTGGATCCCATTTATTATTATCTAATTTATAAATAAAAATGCACCCATCGCCATTATTATATTTTGGGGCGCCTACCCTGAGACTGGAAGCAGATTCATCCATAAATATACTTGCACCAAATTCCCCGCTCTCGGTAAAGGTGGTATCAAGTATATTATTTTTATAAATCCATACACTATTATCAAAGGGTGAACCGGTAGCAATGTATTCGGCATTTCCGGAAATCGAAACTGTATGGCCAAATTTTATACTGGATTCCACCGAGATTTCGGCTTCCTTGACCCATTTATTTTTATATTTAAACACCAGAACGCACCCCCGTGAATCATTATGATATGGACAGCCCGTTGCAATTACAGTCCCGTCAGCATTGATGGCCACAGAAAAGCCCTGTGAATCATATTCTTTGACGTAAATAATATCCTGTAGCACCCATCCGTTTTCACCTTTATTAAAAATCCATAATCCACCTTTACCTTGATTTTCAGTATGGCCGCCAACCACTAATGTTTTTGAATTTGATGAAACGGCCATCACCCAGCTATCATTTTGTTCGGCTCCCGTACACTGTAAAGTTGTTTTCAAAGGACCTGGAAACCAAGGACTCGCACCGTTAATTTGCACCCATCCTTGATGATTATAAAGTAGCTGTATTTTAGGGTTTTCAGAATCAAGTAAGAATGAACCAGATTTTGTTTGGATTATTACCGGGTAGATACTTGACTGTAATATTAATATTTTGGTCGTTCCAGGTGATGCATTTTCAAGTTCAATAGTATAATTATTTTGATGATTATTAATAATACAGGTGACATTTTGGGCCGTATTTATAGCATGTGTATTACCACCGGAAATAAAATAATCAAATGTTAGCCTACCAAAATCACCTTTCTCGCCAGGAGGTCCCCGTTTTCCCTGAGGACCCATTTTTCCTTCCTTTCCCGGCGCGCCGGGTTCCCCATCTTTACCAGCTGGACCTGGAGGGCCTGGATCTCCTTTACCTGGGGGTCCCGGTGGCCCAGGCATCCCCGCTGGACCTTGCGGGCCCGGAGCTCCACATTCCCCGGGTGGTCCAGGCGGTCCGGGGCGCCCCGGTAATGGTGCATTCGCGCGGATTTGTTGTAGGCGTTTTCTCACCGGAAATACATCTTTTCGGGGATGTTTGATATTATACCGCGCCCTAAACATTTATACATGCTTTGAATTTATAAATCGACTAATTCATTATCGTCGTCTTTAGAAGCCAGTTCCCATCCATTTTTCAACGCATAATGCATATCATAAATCGACAGGGACACTAATTCGCGAGACCCACCAATTATTCGTTTTCCTATTACTTTTTGTGTATCATCGTCAAATAAAAGACCCGTATCTCGGTGTTCCCATTCGCCAAACTCGTTTCGATGTATTAGAACCTCTAAAAGAGGTGCCATTATGGCTTCAAGCTTTTTCACCAATTTCACCCTATAATTAGGCTTTTTAAAATGTTTTTTACACTTTGAAAATCCAAGCATTGCTTGCTCGGGACAATATTTACCCGCATTTTCACCACGGGTTACCTTGAAATTACACAACAATTTTGATCTCTTACGTTTTTTTACAATTACAAATCCATGGCCCATTTTATATATAAAAATCTTTATATATAATTTCAGTTTTCAAGTCAAAGAATTAATAATCAAAGTATAATCCGAAACCGTCATTGGGCGTCTATTATGAGGAATAAGAGGATCATCTTCAATGAGTATAATTTCCCGAAGCTTTTTGGCATCATAATATTGGGTGTCTATTTTGACGATATATTTAATTTTATCTGCGGGGATATCGGCTAGCGAATCCTGGCTAAAAATCTCAACTTTCTCCGCATCATTATCGCTTAAAAATTTGGCCTTTTCATGAGCGAAAAATTGTTCCAGCGTGTTGCTAATACGACGATTTGTAGCTGGACCGCAATTGGAAATGATTGCCATGAGATCACGTGTTAATGTATGATAGGGAACACACCATATTTGAAAGTTTTTAAGATGGTGTTTGACAGCCGATCTTATTTGTTGCATATCAGATTTTGAAAAGACATCATCATACCGGATAAGACTACAAGCATTTTTCTCTCGCTCAAATTGATCTAGTAACTTATTGGGCTCGTCGGGGGTTTGAAAATAATCGCGACATATAAATTCATCATTCGATAAAACGGTTGCATAATCTTGAAAGAAAAAACACAATTTAATAAGATCTGTATACTCACCCTTATAAATGATGGATTTAGCATATTGTGTTTCTTCAGGCTTGTCCAATACTAATTGAATTGCATCGGTTACTTCAGGAGTACATGCACGAGATGTATTTGTCAATATCCATGTATAGTTGAAATGAATAACATATACTCCATTTCCAGATAAAATCAAACGCCCATGATATTGGGTCATTATGCGTTCATTGGGAATGTAACTTAAAAATAAAAAAGCATCATTGTTTTTGGGTCCTTTGAGCTTGGTTATTTGATTGAATACATTATCATATGATGAAATATAACGAGTGGCCTCTTTTTCATCATCTGTAAATATAGTCAAAAAATCCTCGTATAATTTATACTCTCCTTCCCAACCAATCAGTTTCAAAATATTTGGAAGAGCAACTTTGTAGGGCATGTACATATACAAACACCAATTAGCACGATCCTTTACGCGGTTTGTTGTCTCCCGTATAGTTTTTCTTATGGAAGTATGCTGATCCTGGGGGCAACTATACCTAATATTGATTTTATTGTTAATACGGAGAATTCGAATATTATGATTAGCCAACAAACAACCCAGCTGCTGGGTAAAACACTTTGCGCTAAGTTCAGTTTCGAATTCAAGATTATATGTACGAAATACATGCCCGTTAAGTGCTGTTAAAAAATTCTTTCGAAGGGTTTCAACCGGGAATTTAAAGGGGTGTGTTATGGTGGCTGTGAGGGTATATTTTCCACGCCGATGATTGGAACCGATGGATCCCAGCCTGCAAAATTTAATGGTTTTGAGCGATTCCGTGAATGCTTTGCGTATTTTTTTACCACGAAATGGAGGGTTGGTAAGATGGATGGTTAGCTGTTTTTCGTTATTTGGAGAATCCTTACATTCAATCAAAATATCCATTTTTTAAGGGAAAAATTAAAAGTTTCAAATCAGTTTTTATGTTTGTCCTTCGGGGCACCGCACTAACTTTTTCAGTGTCATTCAAAATTGAATTTCCAACTAATATTTGTGGACTATAAAATGGACTATAAAATCGTAAGGGCTGAAGGTAGTTACGGTTGTGGTAATCATGATTCACGTCTAGAACAGCAAGTTAAATTTTTACTTGCTGAAGGATGGGAGCTTCAAGGTGGAATAGCGTTTGATTCATATAGCCAGCGATGTATACAAGCTATGGTAAAAAAATCTTCGCCTCCACCTAACTTACCCCAAAAAAACAACCGTGAAAATTTATAATTGAATTCAATTATAAAATACTATCCCGTTGGTGATACTTTTCATTCAAATTATAAACATCATCCGCTTTATAATCCGGCGCGCGCATGACTGATTTTTGCTGATCGAGTAACTGGGTGAGTTCCGCGTAGGGTTCATACCGGATATTTCCCGTGTTCATCACCCATTTCATCGCGTCCAAGATAGCTTCAATTTGATTAGGTAACCAGCTAATAATGGGTGTCCCGCCCGTCGCTTTGGGGTATTTAGTATTGGCCATAATGTATTTTTGTACAAACTGCCAATGCCCATTGCGAAAGTCGTAAATTTGACGGTAGATCTCTAAAAGTTCAGCCGCGTGTCCGGTCTCGATAATCCATTTAGCTAGACCGGTTGTATGAGTCTCTGTCCACTCGATAAGGTCGCGAAATGGCTTGGGCCGATATTGGCGCATGTCTCGGAGATATTCCGTAAGCTCGTTTGCTGGGTAAAAATCACACACCCGGAAAAAGGAATCAAGAAAAGGGATAATCGAATCTTGGCTTCCACTTTGCCCTCTATAATAGCGTGGTTTCTTTTCAGGTTCATACCGAACTCCGCGCGGGAAAATGTGTGTGTTTCCTGCAATGCCCATAATATAAATTCGGAAATCATTATAATGCTGCCACCGGCTGGCTTCCCACATTCTTTTACGGCTAACATTCATCTTTTTCAAAACCTCGATAACGGCTTGTAAATGAGCTTTGATATTTGCTTCGGGAGATTCCCATATATCATAAATTGCGCTACATTCTCGAATTAATACCGGTGTATGCTGGTTGATGTCAACATGGACCATGATAAACCCATTTTCATCTGCCGTGCCACTAAAACTTGTGGCCATTTTTAGGTTGTCATAATCGAGCCCGCGCGTTGGGTCTTTTCTAACATAATTGCAGAGGGAATAAGCATAACTATATTCCAACCAGGGATATACCAATAGTTTAGATGCTAGATACATTAAAGGTTGGGCTAATTGAACCGGTAACCGGTCCGCGCCTTGGCCGTATTCTCCCTTATAAGCATATACACTATAACTTGGGTATAATAAATAAGCGCTAGAGAGAAAACAATAACTGCGAAACAGCGCAACCAATAACCGCCGGTCCGATTCACCCTTAACGAACTTTATAAGGTTTGATAAATTCTGGATGGCTGGGTAGAGATGATCGTGATCGGTATTTTTGGTATATTCTGGGAGGCGATCTAATATCGATTGAATCGCCTGGTATCGGTCGGGTAATACAGCGATAGGGTCTTCTTTGGGTAAGAAACCGTATTGCGAGTCGATCTGAAACACGCCGTCAGTAAATGTTGGGATAGGCATTTAATAGAGAGGTTGTGTTTAAATATTTTGAAAAAAAAATAATAATATAAATGGAGCTAAATTTATCCACTCAAGACCTAAACGATAATGATATTATTAATTTAATGAGAACTTTAGATCCGAATATTACTAAATTAGATCTCGGGCTCAATGAGGTGGGAGACATAGGAGCCCAAGCCCTGGCAAGAAATACCACCCTCAAAACATTGCTGCTCTATGGCAATCTCATAGGTGCTATGGGTGCCGAAGCCCTAGCTAGAAATACCACACTTACAGAATTGTGGCTCGGTGCCAACCAAATAGGTGATGCGGGGGCCCAAGCCCTAGCGGAGAATACTACCCTTACAACATTGTATATCGGTGGTAACAAAATAGGTGCCGTGGGCGCCCAAGCTCTAGCGCATAATACAACCCTCAAGACGTTAAAGCTTACCCACAACAATGTGGGTGATGCGGGAGCCCAAGCACTTGCACAAAATACTACCCTCATAACATTGAAGCTTGAGGGCAACCAAATAGGTGCTGTGGGAGCCCAAGCTCTGGCGAGAAATACTACTCTTACTACATTAAATCTCACCGACAACAAAATAAATAATGCGGGGGCCCAAGCCCTAGCGGAGAATACTACCCTTACAACATTGTATATCGGTGGTAACAAAATAGGTGCTGTGGGCGCCCAGGCTCTAGCGAGAAATACTACTCTTACTACATTAAATCTCACCGACAACAATGTGGGTGATGCGGGTGCTCAAGCCCTAGCGGAGAATACCACCCTCACTACATTAAATCTTGCCGGTAACAATGTTGGTGATGCGGGGGTACGAGCCCTAGCCGGGAATACTACCCTCACCACATTACGGCTTGAACGCAACAAGATAGGTGCCGCGGGTGCCCAAGCCCTAGCGATGAATACTACCCTCACCACATTGGGGCTTAATATCAACAATGTGGGCGATGAAGGGGCGCGAGCTTTAGCTAGAAATACTACTCTCCTGACTTTGGGACTCGGTGATAACTATGTAAGCAATGCTGGTGCAAAACAATTTTTGCACAATTTTGTTTTATTGGAATTATATCTAAATAGTAATCTTGATATATCAAAAATATTATTACATAATATACAACATCATATTGAAGAAAATAATAGACGATATAAACTCAGGCAATCGGGGTACCGAAAATTAAAAAAAGATATTACAACCAAACAACAAGTGGTAAAAAGATTTAAAGCTGGTTTAGACCCAAAACCAGGCAGTATGGAGTGGGCCCAGTTTATGGGTGAAGCCTACCGGATGGGTATGACTCAAGATATTGATCGAATAAAAGAAAACTGTATGGAAGCCGTATACTGGGACCACGAGGATAAAATGCAACATTATACTCGCGATCACCTCTATTTTATGGCACGCGGGATGGGTCTTACTCCAGCCCGAAGTCGTACTAAGCGGGAATTATGTTTTTTACTGAGTTTTGACGGTGGTTTACTGGACTGTGACCGTCTCGATGACTACACTCGAAACGATTTACAAATACTAGCCGAGGGGTATCGCGGCGATAGTAATGCGGATATTATGAACTATACTAAAAGTAAATTGTGTCGGTTTATAAACCAGCGAGTATAAAATAAGTTTGTCCTTCGGGGCAAATCAATATATTTACATCATTCGAAATTGATTTATATATAATTATTATATATAAATTAAAATGCCGCCCAAACAAACTAACCGTGCCCAATTCACCACTCTTTCCCGTTATTCTCGTCCTCTTAGCGAGGGTAAAATGGAATCATGGGAAGATATTGCCACTCGCGTAAAAAAGCAACAAACATGGTTGTGGGAACGGCAACTTGGGCGTGACCTAAATGACGTGGAACAAGGCGAAATCCAGCGAATGTATGAAAAAATTTTATGCTTCAAGATGGTACCGGCGGGCCGTACTTTATGGCTGGGTGGCACGGAACTCGCCAAGCGCCGAGAAAGCTGCCAGTTTAATTGTAGTTTTCTGCGCATTAATAGTTTATATGATGTCGTGGATGCTTTATGGCTCCTTTTACAGGGTACAGGTGTTGGGTTTCGACCGGTAATTGGCGGTATTACCGGATTCAAAACACGGCTAAAGTGCCTCGAAATCATCAGGAGTGAGCGCACCGAAAAGGGAGGTATGGAATACAACGTGGAAACCTATGATGCATCATCCAAAACGTGGACCATCAAACTCGGTGATTCGGCCGAAGCCTGGGCAAAATTCATTGGTAAACTACTCAAGCATCCTTACAAGGCTGAAAATCTCGTGTTGGATTTTTCGGAAATTCGCCCGGCGGGGTTAGTCCTCTCTGGTTATGGGTGGCGATGCAGTGGGGATCAACAGCTGGCAGCAACCATCCCTAAAATTGTTAATCTTCTTAATTCCCGGGTGGATCAATCCTTTTCGCGAATGGATATTCTTGACCTTATGAATCTTCTCGGTACTATATTGTCGAGCCGTCGTTCGGCTGAGATTGCTATTATGGATTATGGGGAGGATGAGTGGCGTGAATTTGCCGAGGCAAAACGGAATTTTTGGGAACGGTTTGTACCATGGACTATGGATGTTAATTTTGGTGACGGCGAGGGGTTTCATCGCCCAGCGCCCCATAATTTATCACATCGCCAAATGTCTAATAATACACTCTGTTTCCGCAAGAAACCGAGCCGGGATCAGATTGTAGAATTATTTGAAATTATGGCGCGCGCTGGTGGTAGCGAGCCTGGGTTTATGAATATGGAGGGGCTTCATAATCGATTTCCGGAGGGCGATGGGGCAAATCCATGCTTTGAAATCTTGTTGCCTGATAAGGGCTTTTGTAATCTTTCTGAAGTTAATCTACCAGCGCACAAGGGTGATTTTAATGATCTACTGGATACTGTAAAATTATGCGCGCGTATGAATTACCGGCAAACTATGGTGAGTTTTCGCGATGGTATTTTACAGGAAAAATGGGATACAAATAATGAATTCTATCGTTTGTGCGGGGTAAGTTTGACTGGCGTTTGTCAATGCCCAGAGCTTAAACCTCACCATTACCGCGCACTGAGAAATACCGCCAATCATTCTGCATATCAAATGGCAGAAGAAGTTGGTGAACCGCGCCCTAAAAATGTAACTTGTATCAAGCCTTCTGGAACCATTAGTAAAATCTTGGGTACTGATGTCTGGGGTGAAGTTACTGAAGGTGTACATAAACCACTCGGCGCGCGCATTTTTAATAATATTACCCTCAGTAAACACGATCCACTTGTAGGGGTACTTCGATCGCGCGGCTATCATATCATTGAAAAGCCATTTGAACCGGAAAGCGTGCTTGTTCGCTTCCCTGTGCGGTATGAGGGAATAGAATTTGAAACCCGTGAAGTTGGGCTACCCGATGGAACCCGTTCGACCGCGCGTGTAAATGTCGAATCCGCACTGGTCCAACTTCAGCGTAATAAAATGCTGATGGATAACTGGTGCGATCATAATGTGAGCCATACCATTAGTTACTCGCCAGAAGAAGTCCCGGAAATTATCGACTGGTTGATGGCGAATTGGGATAGTTATGTGGGTGTTAGCTGGCTTTATAGAAACGATCCTACCAAGTCCGCGAAAGATTTAGGGTATGCCTATCTTCCACAAGAAGTGGTTGACGATAAAACCTTCGACGAGTATGTCGCGCAGCTAGACGATTCTCCGCTGACTGGAGTCGTGGTAGATAGTTCTCTGGAAAGCGATGATAAAGATTGCCCGGGAGGTGTATGTCCTGCGCGTTAACGGAATACAAATAACCTATAATTATAGGTTATTAATTAATCAAGTTTTTGTTAACATTGTCGATACGGACAAACGCTAAACCATTAAATGCTAAAAAAATTTTAAGCAAATCATCAGCATGTTTATTAATAAATTCAACAAGAGGATCGTCACCATCATCATATTCCCCGATATCATCTGCATTATATATTCTTACTAATCTTTTAATTTTATCATTTATAGACTCGTCTTGATGAGACATATTTATCATTTCCAATAATATGGAACCTATTACACGGTCTTCTATATGTCTGGCTAACACCTGGCGAAATGCATTTTTTTCGTTTCCCGCTTGAACATACACCATATTTACATTTTCCAACGGTGATGTCATATTATTCGTAACCAAAATAACTGCATACATATCAGGCGCCATTTTCGTTTTCGGTCTAGAAGGTGAATATTTTTTTTCAATTTTTTCACCATTTTTAATACCCAATATATGGCACAATTCATCCATATTCATTTTGGAATAACCCTTTATTTGTGCTTTTTTGGCCATATCTACAAGGTCTGATCGCGTGTAACGATTTTTTCCTCTATAGCTACTACCACATCTCATCATTTATTATAATAATATTAATAAATGTGTTTTGATTTGCGCGCGTCTGTGGCGTCTTATTTAATGGGGTTGGCGGCCGGTATCGCCGCTCTATATACTCGACAGTATATATTAGGTTGGTTGATTTTATTTTATTGTCAAATCCAACTCGCCGAAGCCATTATATGGTACGGGATTGACACCGACTCGA
>Ga0209578_10000815_pt1 | contig 33650 bp, 27 predicted proteins | sample tdAd472_FD_187127 | JGI IMG/M metagenome (GOLD analysis project Ga0209578, IMG submission 187127) | Marine sediment microbial communities from the Atlantic coast under amendment with organic carbon and nitrate - tdAd47.2 (SPAdes)... | ecosystem: Environmental > Aquatic > Marine > Coastal >...
GGGGGAAGTACGTGGGGATCTCCCTCGGCTTGCGCCGAGGGCTTGCAAAAAAGTGGGGGGGTGGGGGGGGTTAGTTGTTGGCGTTGGCTTGGGGCCACTCGGGGGCGTCGCGGAGGGACATGTCGAGGCGCCGGGCGTCGGCCGGGGGGACCGGGATGCGGTTGGAGAGGCTGACGCTGTTGCGGGTGGCGTTGCCCAGGCCCCAGATCATGACGTCCGGGGTGTCGGGGCTGGAGCGTTTGGCGCCGTTCTCCTTGAACTGCACGGTCAGCTTCATGCCGACGGGGACGTCCACGGCCCAGACGGGCTCGCCGTCGCGGGTGTCGATCAGGGTGAGGGTCTTGGGCTGGTAGGTGGTGGAGACGTAGGTGAAGGTGTCGTTGGAGAAGCTGCGTCCGCCCTCGCGATGGGCGCACCCGGATAGCGTGGCCGCGCCGAGGGCGGCGGAGAGAGCGAGGGGGGCGAGGATCGTAATGCGGCGCATGGGGGTCTCCGGCGTGGTGTGGGGACATCCTACGATGCGGGCGGGCCCGGTGTGCGGGTGTCCAACACCGTTATCGGGAAGATCGGCCAATGTCTCCACCCCCCCCCAGCCAGTCCGCCACAAATCCCGGCTCGGGCGGCCTGCCCGGCGTGCGGATCGGGCACGGGTGGGACCGGCACCGGCTGGCGACGCCGGACGAGGGCGGGCGGGCGCTGGTGGTGGGGGGCGTGCGGCTCGAGTCTCCGGTCGGCCCGATCGCCCACTCCGACGGGGACGCCCTGTACCACGCCGTCACGGACGCCCTGCTGGGGGCGATCGGGGCGGACGACATCGGGGTGCTGTTCCCGAACGACGATCCGAGGCACGACGCGGAGGACTCGGAGGTCTTCCTGGGCGAGGCGGTCCGGCGCGTGCGGGAGGCGGGGTACGGAGTGGTGAATCTCGACGCGACGGTGCGTCTGGAGCGTCCGAGGCTGTCGCCGGCGAAAGGACGGATCGTTGAGAACCTCCGGCGCGTGCTGGGGTGCGAGGCGGTGAACGTGAAGGGCAAGACGGGCGAGGGCGTGGGGCCGGTGGGAGAGGGCAGGGCGATCGAGGCGGACGCGGTGGTGCTGGTGTCGCGGGTGTGAGAGACCGATCAAGAACCCCCTCGCTCGCGCTCGGGGCTAGTTGTTGGGGGTGTGCTGCGCAAGGCGATTTCTGAATCGTCGGCGGATGCCCCAGTCGGCGAGGGCGGGGAAGGTGTTGGCGAGGCCGAAGAGGGTGCGTGCGGGGAGGGAGGTCCAGACCTCGCCGCCTCGTCCGCGTCGGAGTTGTCTCACGATGGCGTCGGCGACTTTGCTCGGGGGCTGGAGGCCGGTACGGATCTTGGGGAGCAGGCGTGGGTTGTCAGAATTCTGCGCGGCGGTGTCGAAGAACTCGGTGTCGGTGCCGATGGGGTGGACCGAGGAGACGGCGACGCCGCGTGGGGCGAGCTCGTGTCGTATGGCCCGGGCGAAGTGGTCCTGGGCGGCCTTGGAGGCGGAGTACGCGGCGTAGTGGGGGACGGCGAGCTTGGAGAGGCAGGAGGCGCAGAGCAACGCGTGCCCGGCGCCGCGGTCCACGAAACGTTTGAGGGCGGGTCGGACGAGGTTGAGCGAGCCGTAGAAGTTGGTCTCGAACATGTCGCGGATGGACTGTTCGGGCTGGGACCAGGCCTCGGTCTCGATGCCGTAGCCGGCGTTGGCGAAGGCGGCGTAGACGGGTCCGAACTCGGATTCGGCGCGGTCGAGGAGGGCGAGGCAGTCTTCGGGGCTGTTGACGTCGCCGGGCTGGACGAGGGCGGTGCCGCCGATCTCTCGGATCCGCGCCGCCACGGTCTCGAGTTTCTCGGCGCGTCGGGCCATCAGGGCGACGGGCATGCCGGCGCGGGCGCAGGCGATGGCGGTGGCGGCGCCGATGCCGGAGGAGGCGCCGGTGATGCAGATGGGCTTGCCGGTGAGATCAACCGTCATCGGGCTGTTCCTGAGTGGAGCGTGCGAGGAGCCAGCGGAGCTCGGGGCGTTTGGTCAGGTGCGCGAGGAGGCCGTACGCGATTCCGCCGGCGCCGGTGGCGGCACCGAGGCGGAGAAGGGTTCGTGCCCAGGAGTCGCCGGGGAGGAGTGCCTGCGTAAGCAGGACCGCGCCGCCCATGCACGCGCTGATGGCGAGGACGGCGAGGACGGGGGGAACGAGTGCCCGTGCCCCGGGCTCGGTCGAGCGACGGCGGAGGAGCAGGGCGAGGACGAGGGTCTGGAGCAGGGCGGTGATCGCGGTGGCGAGTGCGAGCCCGGCCTCGCGCAGCGGCCAGATGAGGACAAGGTTCAGGGCGAGGTTGAGGGCGACGGTGGCGAGGGCGATGCGCATGGGGGTGGTGGTGTTGCCGCGGGCGTAGAAGGCGCGGGTGAAGAGCTGGTTGAGCGAGTAGGCCCAGACGGCGCCGGCGTACATGAGCAGGACGGTTGAGGCTCGGTCCACGCCGTCCTGCGTGAAGCCGGAAGCGGAGCCTTCCGGGCTGGAGTAGAGCACGGTGACGAGGTCCTCGCGAACGAGCAGCAGTCCGACCGAGGCGGGGAGGGCGATGAAGAGGGAGAGGCGGATGCCGCGTGTGAGGACGTCGGCGAAGCGCTGCGGGTGCTCGGCGGCGCGCGAGAGGGCGGGGAAGGCGGCGGTGGCGACGGCGATGCCGAAGACGCCCAGCGGGAACTGGTAGAGGCGTTGCGAGAAGAAGAGGACGGCGTTGGAGGAGGTGTCGAGCGGGTAGTCGTGCCCGGCGATGGTGGGGCCGAACCAGTTGGGGTACATCGCGATGAGCGTGTCGGCGAGGGTGTTAAGCTGAAGCGTGCCGAGGCCGATGAGGGCGGGGAGCATGGTGCGGCGCATGACGCGGGCCTGCTCGCGGGCGGCCTGCGTGGCGGCGTCCCAGCGGATGTGGGGCTTGAGTGCCGCGAGTGACCAGGCGACCTGCACGATGCCGGCGAGGAGGGTGGAGGCGGTGATGGGGTAGGCCCAGGCCTGCGGGGTGGTATTGAGCAGGAAGTAGGGCAGGGCGACCGCGAGGATGCAGGCGTTAAGCAGGATGGGGGCCGCGGCCCAGACCGCGAAGCGTTTGTGGGCCTGCAGCATGCCGCCGAGGATCGCGGCGACACAGATCAGGGGCATGAAGGGGAGCGCGAGCATCATGAGGCGCAGCGAGAGCGAGCGTTCCGGGGAGCCGGGGAAGGCGAGCAGGGTGGCCCCGAGGGCGAGTTCGAGGAGGACGGTGAGGCCGGCGGTGAGCAGGAGCAGCCAGCGGAGCACGACGAGCGCGTACGGGCCGGCCTCGTTGGTGTCGTGTTCCTGGTCGGCGTCGGCGAGACGGGTGTAGGGGGGAAGGAAGGCGGCCGAGAGGGCTCCCTCGCCGAAGAGGCGTCGGAAGGTGTTGGGGACGATGAAGGCGGCGGCGAAGGCCGAGCCCACGGCCGAGTCTCCGAAGATCCTCGCGGTGACGAGGTCTCGCGCCAGGCCGGTGCAGCGCGATCCCAGCGTGACGAGGGAGAGCGTGCGGGTGCCCGAGGCGAGGGCGTCGTCGGGCCGGTCTGTGGAGGGTGCGTCGGTCACGCGCGGGGTGCTCGTGTTGTGGGTCTTGCTCGGCGTGAGTGGACAACTGCCGCGAGGCCGGTGCCGATCAGGACGCCCAGCGCGTCGGCCGCGAGGTCGAGCCAGTCGAACGTGCGGTTGAAGAGGGGCTGGGTGGTCTCATCGAAGACCGCGAAGGCGAGGGCGACGGGGAGGTGCACGCGCAGCCCGGGGCGGTAGGCGAGCCCGAGCAGCGTGCTCCACACCGCGAAGACGCCGACGTGGACGACGAGGTCGGTCCGATCCACGGGCCCCTCGACGGAGAGTCCGGGCCAGTGGGTGGCGGTCAGGATCGCGAGGGTCGCGAGCCAGAACGCGGCCCGGGCGAGGGAGCGTGCCTGTGGGATGTCGGGGGGGCTCACGTGGTGGCCCGCGGCGCGGGCTGCTCGGGTCGTTGATCGACGATCGCGGCGCCGCGGAGGACGGTGATCTCGGCCTCGGAGAGGTCGGCCTGGGCGTGCCCGAGGGCGAGGTCCCACTCGGCGATGATGGTCTGCCCGAGCTTCTGGTAGTCGAGCGAGCCGGGGGCCCAGGGGGCGTACTGGAAGACGGTCTGCCCGAAGGAGGGGCACTCGGCGAGCTTGATGTTGCGCCGGATGGGCGGGCGGTAGACGCGGGCGGAGGCCCAGGGCTTGTCGGAGCCTCGGTGCTCGTCGAAGAAGGCCTCGAGGTCGGCGACGACCTCGCGTGTGTGCGTGGCCTGTGCGTCGTGCATGCAGAGGACGACGCCGGCGACGCGCAGGTGCTCGTTGAGCTGGGCCTTGATGAGCTGGACGGTCTCGAGCAGCTTCCCGACGCCCTGCAGCGCGAGGAAGTGGGCCTGCATGGGGATCAGGACTTCCTGGGCGGCGACCAGGGCGTTGGTGGTGAGCAGTCCGAGCGAGGGCGGGCAGTCGATCAGGATGAACTCGTAGTGGTCGCGCAGGCGGAGCAAGGCGTCGTGCAGGCGTGCGTGGCGACGCTCGGCAGTGGCGAGCTCGGGCTCGGCGGCGGCGAGGTCGGTCTCGGAGGCGATCAGGGCGAGGTTGTCGTCGATGGGGCGGACGGTCTCGCCGGGGTCGGCCTCGGGGTCGAGGAGGAGGTCGTAGACGGTGCCGTGGGTCTCGGTCTGCCCGGGCTCGGCGCCGAGGTGGAGGGTGGCGTGGGCCTGCGGGTCCAGATCGATGACGAGGGCGGACCGGCCTGCTCGGGCGATCGACGCGGCGAGGTTGACGGTGGTGGTGGTCTTGCCGACGCCGCCCTTCTGGTTCATCAGCGCGATGACGCGTGAGGGCGGGGATGGGGGGACGTTGGTCGCGTCCTGCGTTGGCTGGCTCGGGTCCGTGAGCATGGCAGGAGTATACCGGACAAGGTGTTGCCCGCGCGGTGGATGGGCGGAGACCGGGGCTCAGAAGTGTGGCGTTTAGTGCTCCGTGGCGGGGCTGGCCCCGTGGGGGGCGTTGTCCGGGGTCGTGACGGGGGGTGTGGGGCGTGCCGTGTGCGATTCCCACTGGGAGCGGCGGGCGATCTTGATGGCGTAGACGCCGATCCAGGAGAAGAAGAGGACCGCGAAGAGGTAGACGATGCGGGCCCTGGTTTCGGTCACGAGGACGCCGAGGGTCGCGCAGGCGGCGGCGATGGCGTAGAGGGTGAAGACGGCCCCCTTGACGCCCAGGGCCCGCTTGAGCATGTGGTGGAGGTGGTCGGCGTCGGGGTCTGACATGCGTTTGCCGGCGAGCTTGCGCCGGACGATGGCGAGGGCGGTGTCGGTGATCGGGATGCCGTAGATGATGATGCCGGCGAGCACGAGGTAGGTCTTGCCGGTGTCGCCGAGGGAGAGGATCATGACGGCGCAGGCGTACCCGAGGAGGAGGGAGCCGCAGTCGCCGAGGAAGATGGTGGCGGGGTTGAAGTTGTGTGGGAGGAACCCGAGGCAGGCTCCGAAGACGGCGAGGCAGAGGACGATGCGTGCGCCGTCGAGCGGGCCGTCGTCCACGATCGCGAGTGAGAGGGCGATCATGAGGAAGCCGAGGGTGGCGATGGCGGTGGTGCCGGAGAGGAGGCCGTCGAGCCCGTCGATGAAGTTCGCGGCGTTGGTGGCGCCGAGGACGAAGAGGGCGATGGCGATGGCGCCGGACCAGTAGATGAAGTCGATGGTGACGTCGCCGGTGCCGCCGGTGAGCCAGGCGACGCCGGGCCACTCGGTCGGGAGTGTGGCGAGGGTGTAGACGAGGTCTCGGTTGTCGAGCCAGGCGCCGACGGTGGGGCTGAGCGCGCCGCGTGCGAGATTGGTGCCGATGTTGCCCCAGGCGAGGCCCGCGGCGGCCATGAGCTGCATGCCGAGCTTGACGCGCGGGGACATCTCGTAGACGTCGTCGAGGAACCCCGCGAGCACGATGATGGTGAGCCCCGCGACGATCCAGAAGGGGAGGATGTGGGGCCGGTACCCGTCCACGAGGTGCTCGGTGGTGTGGAAGTCGATCAGCCCGTCGAATCGGATGGCGAAGTAGGAGAAGAGGATTCCGGCCATGATGCCGGCGAAGACGGCGACGCCGCCCAGGTAGGCGACGGGGACCTTGTGCTGCTTGCGCGGGTCGGTGGGGTGATCGACGATGTCGAAGGCGATGGCCAGCCGGCGCACCAGCGGGGTGAGCAGCAGCGTGACCATGAAGGCGATCCCGAAGACGCCCAGGTAGCCCTGGAGCACCTCGAAGCGGGACGGCTCGCCCTGCTCCATGCCCACGACCTGCATGAGGTCGCGGATGCTCTCGAGGTTGGACTCGGCGGCCTGCTCGAGGCCCTTGATGCGGGCCTCGGCGCCGGGTGTCAGGGTGGGCGGCGTCACGATTCACCTCCGGCGTGATCCGTTCGGGCGGTGGCGGTACCGATCTCGGCGGCGAGGTCGAGGATGGTCTGCCGGAGCGGGATGCGCGGCTCGAAGCCGGTCAGCTCGCGGACGCGCGACAGGTCCGGGCGGCGCTGGCGGAGGTCCTCGAACCCGGCGGGGTAGGCGTCGGAGTAGGGGATCTTTGTGATGGGCGAGTCGGACGCGAGCGTCTCGGTGACGAGGTCGGCCAAACCCGCGATGGTGACGGGCTCGTCGTGCCCGACGTTGACCACCTGGGCCCGGGCCCCGGGCGCGCTCAGCAGGGTGGGGAGCAGGCCCGCGACGTCGCGGACGTCGCAGAAGCAGCGTGACTGCTCGCCGTCGCCGTAGATGGTGATGGGCTCGCCCCGCAGCGCGGCGGAGACGAAGTTGGGCACGACCATGCCGTAGTCGCCGATCTGGCGGGGACCGACGGTGTTGAAGAAGCGGCAGACGACGACGGGGACGCCCCGGAGGCGGTCGTAGGCGAGGGCGAGATGCTCGTCGAGGGCCTTGGAGGCGGCGTAGGACCATCGCGTGGTGGTGGTGGGGCCGTAGAGCGAGTCGTCGTCCTCGGAGAAGACGCCGGTGTTGGGCTTGCCGTAGACCTCGGAGGATGAGGCGATGAGTGTGCGCGGCTGCCCGTGGTGCTGGGCGTATTCGAGCACGGCGGCGGTGCCGTGCACGTTGGTCTCGATGGCGCGGATGGGGTCCTCGAGCACGAGGCGGACGCCGACGGCGGCGGCGAGGTGGTAGACCTCGTCGAAATGGCGGCCCGCCATGAGCGTGGCGGTATCGGCGACGTTTCCCTCGACCAGCTCGACGCGGTCGCGGACGCCGTCGAGGTTGGAGCGGCGTCCGGTGGACAGGTCGTCCAGGACGGTGACGCGTCGGCCGAGCGCGACGAGGCGCTCGACGAGGTGCGAGCCGATGAACCCTGCCCCGCCGGTGACGAGGCACGTCGGGTGGGCGTGATGTCCGTCGGGATGGGGCATGCGGGTCGTGGTGATCAGGCGGACTTGAGTTCGGGCTCGGAGCCGGACGTGTCGTCAGACTGCTGGTACTCGTGGGCGGCCCGGATGTTCTTGCGGAGATAACCACCCGCGGAGGAGCGGACGGCGTTGACGATGACGCCGAGGAATTGGCCGCGTGCGTCGTCGAGGTCGCGTTTGAGGCGTGCGACCATGCCGCGCTTCTCGGCGAGGGCGCGGACGACGAGGACTGAGGCGTCAACCCGGTTGGCGAGGGTGGCGGCGTCGGAGGAGACGAGGGCGGGCGAGACGTCGAGGATGACCATGTCGTAGTCCTCGGTGGCCTTGGCGAGCAGGGCGGACATGGTCTCGGACCCGAGGTGCTCGTAGATGCGGTGGCGCTTGTGCCCGACGGGGAGGAAGTCGAGGTTCTCGTCCAGCGGGTGGACGATGTCCTCGTCGAAGGACTCGATGCCGGAGAGGACCTCGGCCAGGCCGTTGGTCTCCGCGATGCCGTTCAGTGTGTGCAGGTTGGGTCGCCGGTAGTTGGCGTCCACGAGCAGGGTCTTGCGTCGGGCCGCCGAGCAGGCGCTGGCGAGGTTCATGGCGACGGAGGTGGCCCCGGACCGCGGCTGGCAGCCGGCGACCATGAGGGTGCGGTGGCCGGCCCGGTCCATCGACTTGAGGATGGAGGATCGGAGCTGGCGGTGGTGCTCGGCGAGGACCGAGTTGGGGACGCTCTTGAAGACGGTTTCGGGCGAGGCGACGTCGGAGGGGTCCTCGGCGGCGTCGGGGAGAGAGCCGATGACGGTGGTGCGTGGGATCATGACGACGTCGGCGACGGTCTTGACCCGCTGGTCGAGCAGTTCGAGGGCGACGATGACCGCCGCGATGAGCGCGCAGAACAGGAAGAGGACGGCGGGGACGACGACCTTCGGATCCGGGAAGCTGACGCGGTCCGGGACCTGCGGCGCCGAGTAGAGCGTGATGCGCCCGATGTTGTCGGGGTTCTTCTTCTCGAGCTCGTCCTGGATGCTGCGCTGGGTGCTGATCTGCTCGCGCAGCGAGGTGATCTGCCGGTCGTACTCCTCGATCTGGCCGAGGATGCGGGTGGTGTCCACGAGTCGCTTGATGAGGGCGTCGGCACGCCCGGTCAGCTCCTCGTCCTCGGCCCTGAGCCCGTTGATGCCGGTTCGGAGCGAGTCGAGCTCGGCATCGAAGAGCTTGCGGAGCTTCTGCTCGCGGACGTCGGCCATCTCCTGCTCGGTGGCGGCGATGCGGTTGTCGAGCCTGCGGACGGTGCGGTGCTCCGGGGTGACGCCCTCCCGGAGCAGCGCCTTGCGCTCGGTCTTGAGCATGTTGAGCTCGGCCTGGAAGTTCTGGATGGCGGGCTCGAGCTCGACGTTGGCGATCTGCGTGTCGGTGTACTGGATGCCGGTGTCGGAGGTGAGCATCGCCTCGTAGTTGTCGAGCTGGTTGGAGGCGTTGGCGATCTGCTGGGTCACGTCAACGATGGCCTCGTTGATCAGGGCGAGCTGCTGGCTCATCTCGGACCGGGCGGCGTCGAGCGAGGTGACGTTCTGCTCGGCGATGAGTCGGGACCGCTCGGCGATGATCTGGCGCAGCTCGGTCTCGAGCCCGGTGATGACGCGCGTGAGCTCCTCGCGGTTGGTGCCGATCTCGATCCGCATGTCGCCGGTGAGGTTCTCGATGTACCGCTTCTGGACCAGGCGTGCGAGGCCGGCGGAGGTCTCGTCGTCGGCGTGCGAGGCGCGCAGTCTGATGTAGTACGTGCCCTGCACGATGTTGGCGTGCACCGAGTTCTGGAGTTCCTCGAGGGCGTCGGGAATGCTGAGCGTGCCCTTCTCGAGGAACGCGCCGTAGAACTTGGGTGCCTCGGTCGGCAGCAGGGGGTCGGTGAGCACGTTGCGGAAGATCTGGTCGGAGACCATGCGGTCGCGCTGGGTCATCATGAACCGCTCGATCTCGTCGTCGTCGATGTTCGGGGCCTGCCCCAGCTCCTCGGCGGTCGAGAGGTTCTTGACCTCGAAGACCGCCTCGGCGGTGTACTTGGGGGCCAGGATGCGGAGCCCGAGCCAGATGGCGATGCCGAGCCCGATGCCTACCACGATCGCGATGGGGATCACCCAGGCGTACTTTTTGAGCAGCTTGACAGGGTCGAGGGCGACGGCGCTGGTGCCCGGACCCTGGCCGCCCGGGCCGGCGGGTCGGGGGCCGGCGGGGGTTCTGGAGTTGGGGAAGCTGCTCATGGGTGGCTCCGGGTGTTCTCGGACGTTGGGGGACGGTGTGCGTGAGTGTGCTATCGGTCGGGGTCAGGGGGCGGCTGAGTCGATCTCGGCGTCGAGCTCATCGATGGCCTCGCCCATCCGCTCCAGCCCGACGGTCTCGAAAACGGTGTTGCGGGCCTGCTTGGCGATCCTGCGAGCCTCTTCGAGCTCGCCCCTGGCCAGGTGATATCGGGCCCGGGCCATCGCGACGGTGAGGGCCTGGGCCCTGTCTGTCGCCAGCTCGCCGGCGCGTTCCAGATGGGTCATGGCCTCGTCGAAGCGCCCGAGATCGGTGTACACCCGGGCCAGCGTGTCGTGGGGTGAGAGCGAGTCCGGGGCGAGCTCGACGGCACGCTCGGCCAGCGGGAGCGCTTGCTCGGCGTCGTCGAACTTCACCGCCAGGAGGTACGCCTGGTTGTTCAGCAGCTCCCAGTCATCCGGGAAGCGGGCCAGGCCCTCGTCCCACACGGTCCGGGCACGCTGGAAATCGTCCGCGGCGTACCACACGTTGCCCTCGACCCGGTACGCGAGCAGCGCGAGCGGGTTCGCGTCGTCCAGGTCACGCAGCGTGCGGAGCAGCGAGGCGCCCTCCTCGGCGTTCTCGGGGGTCTTTACGAGCTGCTGGGCGATGGCGAAGTCGAGCCAGGGGCGGTTCTCGTCGGTGATGGCCAGGGCGGGGTCGGCGGCGATCTGGCGCATGGTGCTCGCCGCGGCCTGGGGGTCGGCCCGGAACACGCGCTGCACGTTCTGGGCCCAGCTGAGGACCTGCTCGGGGCGCTCGGCGGTGGCGAGGGCCGCGGTCAGGGCCCGCACGGTGGAGTTGGTCCGGCCCTGGGCGTGGCGGACGGTGGCCTCGGTGCACAGCATGAGCATGCCCCCGGCCATGTCGGGCGGGACCAGGCCGGTGAGCTCGGTGAAGACCGCCTCGGCCTCCGCGGCCCGGGGTGGGGTGAGGCGTGCGTAGGAATCGATCAGCAGCACGCCGACGTTCAGGTTCTTGGACTGGTCCCAGGCCATCTGGGTGTACTCGGCGGCCCGCGCCCACAGGTCGTGGTTCGCGAAGACCCGGGCGCAGTTGAGCATCAGCTGGGCGTCGGTCGGGCGTTTGGCGATGATGCTGTCGGCGAGGTCGGCCGCCTGGCCGTCCCGGCCCATCTTGAGCTGCTCATTCATCAGGCCGAACAGCAACTGCCCGAGGTCGGAGTTGGCTTCGACGGCGGCCCGGATGTCGGCGATGGCATCGTCTCCGATCGGACGCCCCGCCTTGCGGTCGCGGTCCACGCGGATCATCCCGCGGAGGCGCAGGGCCCGCCAGTTGTTCGGTTCGGCCCGGAGCGCGGCGTTGAGGTCGGCCATGACGTCCGCCGCGAGCGTGGGGTCGCCGAGGTTGGCCTCGGCCCGGCGGACGTAGACGAGCGGCTGGCCGGGGTAGCGCTGCACGGCCTGGTCGAGCAGGGAGCGTGCCTCGGCGTCGCGTCCCAGTCCGGAGAGGATCTCGGCGCGCTGCAGCATGGTCGTGAGGTCGGTCTCGTCGATCTGGTCGAGCTGGGCGAGGGCCTCCTCGTACGGGGGGAACTCCTGGCGGAGCATGGACTCGATCAGGCGCTTGCGGTAGTCCTGGTCGGTCGTGTCGGCCCCGGCTTCGACGATGGTGCCGAACGCCTCGGCGGCGTCGGCGAAGCGGGAGCGGCTGAAGTACAGGTCGCCGAGCAGCTTCTCCGCGTCGAAGGTTCCCTCGGGCTGAATCCCGCGTGCCTGCTCGATGGCCGGCATCGCGAGGTTGAGCTGCTCGCGCGAGATCATGAACCGGGCGTAGGCGAGGTAGGTCGTGGACGAGATCTGGTCCTCGGGGAGCCCGAGCAGGTACTCCTGGAAGAGCGACTGGGCGGCGAGGATGCCGTCCACGGGGTCGTCGCGCTGCCCGTCGTTGTCGGTGTCGAGCAGCAGCCGACCCTGGTCGGCGTGCCAGCGCATGTCGAGCAGCACGGCGGCGATCTCGTCGTTCTCGGCGCGGATCTGGTCGATCAGGGGGCGGGCCTCGCCGAAGCGGCGGGCGAGGATGTAGAGCTCGGCGAGGGCGGCGTTGTTGAGCCTGTTGTCGGGTGCGGTCAGGCGGATGGACTCGCGCCGCGCGATCGCGGCGGCACGCCCAGTCTGGCCGCCGGCCCGCGCCTCGAGCTCCAGCCACGCGTTGTCGATCGCGGGCGGCGCGTTGCGCAGGTTCTTCGCGACCCGCGCCGCGGCCAGGGCCTCCTCCGTGCGCCCGGCGGCCTCGAGCAGCCTGATGTGCTGGAGCTGGGTGGCGGGGTTCGCGGCGTTGAGGGCCAGCGCGTTCTTGATGGTCGCGACGGCGGCCTCCGCGTCGCCATTCATCGCGTACTGGTTCGCGAGCACCCGCAGCGTGTTCGTGTCGTCGGAGCCCTGCTCGATGAGCCGGGTCAGCTGCGCGATGGCCTCGTCGTGATTGCCCCGTGCGCCCGTCAGCCTGGCGCGGAAGAGCGCCCCGCCCGTGCGGTCGATGTTCAGCCTCGCGGCCGCCACGGCCATGGCCTCGGCCGTCTCAAAGTCCTGCAGACTCAGGGCGTTCTCGAAGGCAACCTCGACGACCTCGGCGTCGTCGGGATCCAGGCTCGCGGCCAGCTCCAGCTGCTCGCGTGCGAGCTCCGGCTGATTCAGTGAGAGGTAGATGCGGTGCCTGGTCAGGGCCTTCTGCGCCTCCGTGCGGTCGGAGAACTCGATGAGGTTGAGCAGCGCCCCCTCGACCGAATCGGACTGCAGCGCGCTGGTGAACCGTTCCAGCATCTCGCTGTCCGGGTTGGCCTCGGCCGCGGCGCTGGCGATCCGCCTGGCCTCCTCGATCTGGGAAAGGTCGAGGTGGCCCTGGATCAGCTCGAGCGCGAGGCGCTCGTCGTACCCGTGCGTCGCGATCTGTTCGTTGAGGTAGGCCACCGCCTCCTCGGCCGGCCCGAGCGTGGGGTCGTCGTCGATGTCGCCCGAGCGGATGTCGTCGGCGTTGAACAGCGCGGTCAGCACCGGGTCGCCGCCCGTGCGGGTCACCAGGGGGAGCAGGTAGGCGATGCGTTCCTGCACCGCCGCGTTGTCCGGCTCGAACTGGGCGATGGCCTCGTACCGTCGCAGGGACTCCGCGGCGTTGTCGAGCAGGAACTGCACCTCGGCCATCGCGAGCAGGGCCGTGCGGTTGCCGGGTTGCAGCTCGAGCATGCGCTCCAGCAGGCTCTCGGCCTCTGAGGTCTCCGGGGGCTGGAGGGCCAGGGCGACCTGCGCCTGGCGCCACAGGCCTCGGGGGTCGCGTTGCAGCGTCTGGTTGTTGTAGTCGCGGTACTTGTCGCGTGCGGCGCGGAGGTCGCCCTGCGCGTGGGCGATCAGCCCGTCGAGCATCATGAGGTAGGCGTCGTCGTCGGCAACCTGCTGGGCGTACTCCTGTCGGTCCTGCAAGGCCCGCTCGAGCGCCTGCGCGTTATCCGCGCCGGGGTTCTGCAGCACGGTGCTGAGCCTGGCCTGCGCGCGTCGGAACTTGGCCTCGCGACGCAGCGAGATGCGCAGCAGCCCCTCCAGGCTGACCGGGACGTTCCCCAGCTCCGCGAGGTGGTCGTAGTGGGCCAGCGCCGTCTCGCTGTCGCCGATCCGCTCCGCGAGCTCGCCCGCGGCGATGCGGATGCGGGCGTCGTCCGGACGGACGGACGTGAGGTGCTCCGAGACGCGACGGGAGTGGCTCATGCCGCCCTGCGGGTCGGCGGACTGCTCCAGCGTCGCGAATACCAGGATGAGGTTCGGGTCCACGCTCTCCGGGTCGGCATTGATGATGGCGTCCGCGATGGCGGGCAGCCCCGCGGCCATGTCGGTGACGCGTTCACGCTCCACCGCCTCGGCCTCGTCGGGCAGCATGCCGCGGGTGGCGATCGCGACCTCGCGACGGTGCTCGCGGATCAGCAGCTCGATCATCGCCTGCGGGGCGCCGGGGTTGTGCTCCAGGTGCTCGGTGAGCACGCCGATCGCACGATCCAGGCTCTCGATCGACAGGTCGGTCAGGCCGGCCTCCCGCTCCGAGTCGGACTGGGCGGCGTGCCACCACGCCAGCGACACCGCGGCCTGCTCGTCGCCCGGTCGGGCCTCGAGCGCCGCCTCCAGGTCGGTCCGGACCCGGTTGTAGAGCTCGCGTTCCAGCTCGCCGCCGGCGGTGAGCACCGTCGCGAGCGGGATGGCCCGGTAGCGGTACAGCGTCTTCCACTCGTCGTCCGCGGGGGGCGAGGCCTCCAGCCGGACCAGCGTGTTGTTGGCGCGGTCCACCACGGCCATGGCGCTCTCGAGAACCACCGAGCCGAGCCGGAAACGCTCGAGCAGGAAGCCGAGGTACTGCTCCTGCGCCGCGATGTTCGACGGCTCGTTCTGGGCCAGCTGCATGTACGCCGCCATCAGGTCGTTCATGAGTCGGTCGCGGTAGGTCGTCTCGCTCTCGGGCGTGACGTTCCTGATCGACTCGGCCCACTTGGCGAGGTACTCGCCGTTGGTGGGCTCCTTGTTCACGGCCTTGGAATAGGCACGCCGGGCCTGGTCCCACTCGCCCTCCTCGGCGAGCTTGTCGCCGATGGTGGCGTTCTCAGCCGCGGACTTGAAGACGAGCAGGTAGCCCGCGACCCCGACGACACCCGCGAAGATGATCAGCGAGGCGCCGAGGATGGTGACGAATTTGACGTTGACTTTGGCGGCCATGTGCGTGATTCTCCGCGGCGCGGGGGGTGTGATTCAGCCGTTGTTCGGGGTCGAGCTGTCCTGGGTGTCCTGCGTCTGCTGGACATCGACCCAGTCGGGGACGCAGCGCATGATCTCACCGATGAGTTCGGAGAGCAGGCTGCCCGAGAGTTCGGCGTGGTGCTCGGGCGAGCCGGCGTCCACGCTGGTGGTCTGGACCTTCAGGTAGAAGGCGTAATCGCTGGTGAGATCGAAGGCCAGTTTGCGGACCTGCTCGGCGGAGGCCACCGTGCCCCCGTTGGCGATGAAGAAGTAGCCCGCGTGCAGCGCCCCCACCCGGTCGCCCACGTCGAACGAGGAGACCCGCATCCTGAGCGGGCTCTCCGGCGTCACGCCGCGCGGCAGGCGCACGCGGACGCCGGGGGCGTCGGTGAACGCCGGGTCGCTCGGGAGCCTGGCGGTGTAGATCGCGTCGGCGTTCCCGGCGTACCGGGCCGGCGCCGTCGAATCGGGGCGCCACAGGGCGGTGTCCATGACGAGCGGGAGGGTCGTGGCGAGCGACGACTGCTGCATCCCGCCGCCCACGAAGCAGCGCTCCGGGACGTGCGGGACGGTGTCGATCATGCCCGTGTAGTAGGCCAGGTGCAGCTCGATCTGGGCCGGACGCTCGCCCTCGGGCGCGTGCTTCTGCGTGTACGTCCGGTTGAGATAGTTCGTCGTGCCGAGCTGGCTCACGATCTCGGAGGACTCGAGCCGGTCGGTCCCCACACGGATCCACGACTCGGTCTCCACCGGGACGGCGCTGACCAGCCGCCCGCTCTCCGGGTAGATCGGCTTCTTCTGGAGCTGGATGTCGAACGCGCTGAGGACCGATCCCAGCGCCACGGCCGAGGTCCCGAAGACCACGACCGTGATCGTCGCCGCGACCAGTTGCCCACGCGACCACGACCAGTCGAGCACCGAGCGGGTGTTCCCGGGCTTGGACGTCTTGACGCTCGCGGACACCGGCTCGCTCTTGATGACGCGGTCCAGCGCCCACACGATGCCCAGGTACAGCATCAACGCCGGGAACAGCAGCAGCGTGCCGATCAGCGTGTGCGCCTCGCCCGCGGCCAGGTTCGGGTCGGCCAGGCTCAGCAGCCCGAGCACCGCCACGCGGATGATGTTCATCAGGATCGCGACCGGGGCCGCGAGGAACATCAGCAGCAGCCGCTGCCACCACTCCTTGGCCGAGATCAGCGCGACGAATCCCGCCAGCGCAATGAAGGCCACGACCATCCGCATGCCCGAGCACGCCTCGGCCACGTTCAGCGGGATCACACTCCCCGCGGACGTCACCAGCTCCAGCGTGTTGCCCTCGATGTCCGTCGTGAACCAGCCGAACGGCGAGCCGATGATGCTCAGCAGCACCCACGACCCGCGCGACGCGACCAGCTGCAGCTGGAACGTGATCATCAGCATGATCCGCTCGGCGATCGTCACCGCGAACACCAGGTACGCGATCGGCAGGAAGACCCGGCGCATGACGTCGGGCCCGAGGATCAGCAGCACCGCCCCGAACAGGGCGAGGATCACGCTGAAGCCCTGCAGCATGTGGTTCGGCACCACCACCAGGGCGAACACGTAGCAGAAGATCCCCATCGCCATCGGGATCAGCCCGGGCCAGAAGGCCTTCGGGGTCGCGCGGGCGATGGTCTCGCGCTGCTGCCACAGCAGCCAGCCCGCGATGATCGGGATCAGGTAGGTGTGCCCCCAGTCGTCCAGGTTCTTGGCCGCGAAGTGGTGCTGCTTCCAGAACCAGCGATAGAAGAGGAGCAGGAAGGAGAGCGAGACCGCGGCGAACGCGATGATCCCGGGCCCGCCCGGGAGCCTCAGGGTCGTCTCTCGGGATGTGGGTGTGACGGCGGTGGGCATGGGCGCGTGCGTCGCGTCTGGATCGGTGTCATCTGGTGGTGTCTTGAGCGTGTCCCGACGCGAGGGCGTACGAGGATCGTGGCGTCCGTGCCGACCCGCAACGTACGACGCACCAGTGGGATGGTTCGCGCCGCCAGCATCGCGGGTGGAGATGGTATTCACGCCCCGTGACGGTTGCGCAGCCTGAGCGGGTTGTGAGGCAATTTCCCCACAACCGGGCGGTCAGGAAACGTCCACTCGACCGATCAGCGGCTCACGTTGGTCGGCGGGGCACCGAAGACGTCGTTGCCGAAGTTCCGGTCCAGCAGGAAGCCGAACCCGTACGAGGCGCGGAACCCGTTGCGGACCACGGCCAGCGGGGTCGCCCAGAAGTTCGTCCCGATGTTGATGTGGTCGTCGGGCTTCAGGTAGATATCCGGCTGCGTGCCCTCCGCGATGGCCCGCAGGTTCAGCATCACCGTCGCCTGCTCGTTGGTCCCCACGATCCGGGTGAGGTCCACACGCTCGGGGATCGCGATGGTGTTCAGGCCGCCCGCGGCGTCGATCGCGCGACGGAGCGTCAGCTTGCCCGAGGCGGGCAGGTTGAACGAGCCAGGACGGGCGATCTGCCCGCCGATGTACACCACCCCGGATTGAGCCAGCGGCACGCGGATCACGTCGCCCGGGCGGACGATGATGTTGTACCGGGCGTCGCCCTGCACCAACGGCTTCGTCGGCACCTCGATCACACGCTGCGTCACCATCCCCGTCACGTCCGCCAGCGGGTCGGGCGTCTGCCCGGGAGGCGTGACACGCACCGGAGCGATGGTCTGCACCCGGATCCAGCGACCGTCCCGGAAGACCCAGCGGGTCGGCGAGGCGGGCGAGGCCGCCTCGGGCTGGCGGGCCTCGGTGTCGTTGCGGTCGCCCGAGATCAGGTCGATCATGGGGTCGGGCTGGTCGGGCTGGGCCTCGAACGAGCCCGGGGAGGGCTGCGAGAGGTCGTCGATGACGTCCAGCAGGTCCTCGCTGGGCTCGGCGTCGCCGGCACCGTTCTCGGCCCCGTTTCCGTTGGGCACAGAGCCCGCGGCCTCGGGGGTGAGCGCCACCTGGCGGATGATGTAGACCCGGTCCGCGCCCCCGCCGGAGGACCACCCGCCCGCGATCAGCGCCTCGAGCAGCTTGTAGTCCGAGCTGGGGATGATGTACGGCCCGGGCTCCGGGATGCCGCCCATGATGTGGAACGTCTGCTGGCGACGCGTCTCGATCACCGCGGAGACCAGCGGATCGTCGATGAAGGCCGCGGCCCGCTCCTTGACACGCTGCACGACGCCGTCCTCGGTGAGGCCCGCGACGCGGAACCGCCCGAGCTGAGGGACCTCGATATCGCCGTTCTGATCGACCAGACGCTGGTACTGCTCGGGCACGCCGACCTGGATCAGGTCGTAGACCGTGAGCGTGATGATGTCGCCGGGGCCGATGATGTAGGGGTCGGACTCGGGGATCAGGTCCGAGGGCTGGATCTGCGAGGGCTCGACGACCGCGTACTCGGGGTCCTCGATGACCGCGATGCTGGTGAGGATCGGCACGCGCGTCGGCGTGCGTTCCCAGCGTCCGGTGACGGAGGGGTCCATGAAGGAGTCGGCGTTGCAGCCCGCCAGGGCGGCCACGAGGGCGGCGCTGAGCACGGCGAATGGGGCACGACGGGTGGAGAGATTCATGAGGGGTGGGCTCCGGCGCTGGTCTCGGGCGGGCACGCGGCCCTGTGTGTGGACAGTAACGTATCCAATCGGCGAGTGTTCGTCCCGGTGATGAGGGTTTTCGGTCGTTCTCCGGGTCCGATTGAGGGCGAGCCTCGCACGAGCCGAGTTCCTAGAGTGCACCATGCGTGAGGCCGGCGAGAACAGGGCGGTGGGGACGCACTCCAAGGCGGGGCCTTCGGAGCGGGCGGTCAGCCTGACCAGGGCACGCCACCCGCGCCCGCTGGGGGGCGATCCGGCCCGGAACCTGCGATCCGCCGTCAGCCTCACCGGCATGATCCTGGGCAACGAGGAGCAGTCCCAGCAGCTCGCCCCCAAGAAGAAGCCGTCCTGGCTCCGCGCCAAGGTCCCCTCCGGCGAGGGATTCCGGGCCACCAAGGCCAACATCGATGCCCACGGGCTCCACACCGTCTGCCAGGAAGCCTCCTGCCCCAACATGGGCGAGTGCTGGGCACGCGGCGTCGCCACCATCATGATCCTGGGCGACACCTGCACCCGCAACTGCGGCTTCTGCAACGTCAAGACCGGCAAGCCCCCCGTCACCGACCGCGACGAGCCCCGGCGCGTCGCCGACGCCCTGCGCGGGGCCGAGCTCAAGCACATCGTCATCACCAGCGTGGACCGCGACGACCTGCCCGATGGCGGGGCCTCCATCTGGGCCGAGACCATCGTCCGCGTCCGCGACGCCTGCCCGGACCTCTCCATCGAGGTGCTGATCGGCGACTTCAAGGGCGACGAGGCGGCGCTGCAGATGGTCATCGACGCCCAGCCCACCATCATCGCCCACAACCTCGAGACGGTGCGTCGCTGCCACCCGGCCGTGCGTCCCGCGGCCCGCTACGAGCGGACCATGGAACTGCTGCGCCGCGTGAAGGCCCAGGGCGGCATCGCCAAGACCGGCATCATGGTCGGCATCGGCGAACGCGAGGACGAGGTCTACGAGCTGTTCGAGGACCTGGTCCGCCTGACCGGCGATCACGGCGGCCCCCGCCCCCCCCAGGGCTGGACGACCAACGCCGCCCTGAACGCTCCCGAGGGTCGCACACACGGGGGGGGGGATCCGTGTGACATCATCACGATCGGGCAGTATCTGCAGCCGACGCGGAATCACCTGCCGATCGACCGCTGGGTGCACCCCGACGAGTTCGCCCGGTACGAGCGGGTGGGCCTGGAGGCGGGCATCAAGGTGGTGATGAGCGGGCCGCTGGTCCGGTCGAGCTACCTCGCCGACGCCCAGGCCGAGGCGGTGCGGGGCGAGGGCGACGCGGCCCGGAAGGTCGGGGCGGTGGAGGCGATTCTGAGTCGCCGGGCTTGATGCCTTGTATACTCTGCGATATACTAAATTGTGCCCGACCAGGAAACACCACTCACACGCACCCGTGAGTGACACCCTGAGGGTGATTGACAAGTAGATCTCGGGATACCTCAATCGACGTGGTTCACTTAAGACCCGCGTGGCAAAGGCTGAGGTGATGGGTGCGTGAGGTGTTCCCGGGATTGACATCAACGGCAGGCCGCCGGCGTGGAACTGATCCACCCAGTGGTCGCTGCGGTTGTCAGTCCCGAGGAGCACGTAGATGCCTTCCGACATTCCGTTCTCGAAGCTCAAGAAGGACCTTGAGGCACACGGCTGGTCCCTCGCTCGCATCAAAGGCTCACATCACTACTTCACCGGCCCAGGTCGAATGCCGATCAGCATCCCGGTTCACAAGGGCAAAGTGAAATATGGCTACAAGCGGCAAATCGACAAAGCGATCCGGAGCCTCAACCGGCAAGAGGACTCGTCGCAAGACTGAGCCCGCGATCGATCGCCCCTTTGAGCCCGCTGTCTGGAAGAAGGCCGCCAAACTCGCGGAGCAGTTCCGGCTGATCATCGAATCCAATCCCGATCTCGGCTTCATGGGTTACACCTCTGAGATGCCTTTTGTGATGGCGGATGGTCCGACGATCGATGTGTGCGCCGCGAACACGATCGAAGCCACGACCATGGCTGTCGCCACCATGCTTGAGCAAGGCGAGCGCCCTCCAACCCCCGCCAAAGACGCCAAGCGTGACCGGCAACTCAATATCCGGCTCACCGCCGACGAAAAGGAGCGCCTTGAAGCCGCCGCCCAACAGGCGGGGTTCCGCTCAGTCTCCGACTTCCTCCGCACCGCCGGGCTCGACCGGGCGGGCTGATGTCTCTTGTACACTGCGGTATGCCCGCAGTGAATGGTCCAATTAAATCGATCGAGATCGACTACCCCCCGACGAACATGCGTCGGTGGGGGCTCGGTGCGCGTCGCGAGGGCGATCTGCCCGGGAATGCGCCGATCGAGCGTCTGCTGGCCGCCAACGAAGCCAACATCGGAACGTTCCTGAGCCTCGCGAACGAGGCGTGCGGGCGGGTGCTGGGGGATGTCCAACTTGAGGCGGGCGAGCACGATCCCGCCCCCCGCTGGGCACAGACGTGGCTCCCGGCTTCGGACGCCGCAGCTTTGGTCGGGGCGATCGCGATGGGGGTGGGCTCGGGCGGGGCGAGGACCTACCTGGAGATCGGATCGGGGCACTCGACACGGTTTGCGCGTCACACGATCGAGCGGCTGGGGCTGGGCACGCGGATCGTGTCGGTGGATCCGGAACCACGTGCCGAGGTCGATTCGTTGTGCGACGAGGTGGTCCGCAGCCCGCTGGAGGACGTGGACCCGGGCGTGTACGCGGCGCTCGGACCCGGCGACGTGCTCTTCTTCGACGGCAGCCACCGCTGCCTGCCCAACTCCGACGTCACGGTCTTCTTCCTCGAGGTGCTGCCGTCGCTGGCCCCGGGCGTGGTGGTGGGGGTGCACGACGTCTTCTGGCCCGCCGACTACCCACAGTCCTTCGCGGACCGGTGGTACTCCGAGCAGTACGTGCTCGGGGCCTACCTGCTCGGGCTGGGCGATCGGGCCCGGGTGCACTGCGCCACCAACGCCCTGACCGACGACCAGCGCGATCGCCTGCTCTCCGGGATCGACCCCGGGGTGCGGGCGCAGATTCCGAACGAGCGTGGGGCCAGTCTCTGGTTCTCCCGCACGGAATAGCGACCGGCTGAGCTCGATTCACTCCTGCATGGACTCTTCCCGTGTCCAAACCCTGGTCGCTCAGATCGAAGACCGCGACCTCTCCACCGCCGCGCACACGTGGCGGGTCGTGCTCTACACGCGCGCCCTGGCCGAGCGGTTCCACGTCGATGACGAGCTCATGCACCAACTCACCCTCGGCGCGGCCCTGCACGATGTCGGCAAGCTCGACATCCCGATCGGCATTCTCCAGAAGCCCGGCAGGCTCACGGACGAGGAGTACGAGACCATCAAGCTCCACACCGTCGCGGGCTTTGCCCGCCTCGTCCTCCTGGGCGTCGAGGAGGAGCCGATCCTCGATCTGGTCCGGTACCACCACGAGCGGTGGGACGGGCTCGGGTACCCGTTCGGTCTCAGGGGCGAGCTCATTCCTCTGCCCGCGCGGTACTTCGCCGTCATCGACGCCTTCGACGCCATGACGTCGCTGCGTCCTTACCGCACCGATGTCGGGGAGGAAGCCGGCGAGCGTGCGGCGAAGGAACTCGAACGCGGTTCCGGCTCACGCTACTGGCCGCCTGCCGTGGATGCCTTCCTCGCCCTCTACCGCTCCCGCGCGCTCGACTGGATCACGCACTACTACAACGACGACGCCGCACCCTCGGCGTACCGGGCCGGCGCGTTGCCCCGCGTCGCTGGAGGGGAGCGGGAGCTTTCCGTCGCTCAGTCGCGTTCGGAGTAGTCGCTCGGCCCGTCCCGATACACGCCGCGGATGCCCACGATCGAGCCGCCCGCGTTTTCGTCGGCACGCTCGAACTCCATCCGGAAGTCCTGCACGCCCTCGATCATGAAGGCGTCGGCGCCGACCGCGATCAGCGGTCGCCAGTTCGCGTTGGCGCCGATCCGTCGGTACTCCAGCCGCCCGTTCTCGAGCCGGATCTCCCGGTCGCCGTACTCACCCGCGTACTCATCGAGCTGGTCGTCGCTCAGCGTGAATGGATTCGACCGTGCCCGCATGGCGTCCAGAGCCCACGCCGCCGAAGCCGAATCGGGGTTCGCGTCGAGGACTGCTTCGAGCGCGAGTTCCATCGCAACGTCCAGTGCGTCGTCCGCGGGGCAGGCCACGTCGGGCGAGACGCCCGTGCCCTCCCAGTTCGTCTTCGTGATCGGGTTGATCGCGCGTCCCACCGGGATGCGGAGCACGATGCCATCGCCCAGGTCGAACCCGTCCACCGGGTGGGCCCCGCCTCCGGTCGTCTCGCCCACGATCGTCGCCCGCCCGCGCGTCTGCAGGTTGTAGGTGAACTCCTCGGCGCCGGAGAACGTGTAGCCCGACGTCAGCACGAACACCGGCGTGTCGGGCATCGCCTCGCTTTCCAGCTCGGCGGTCGTCCAGAACTCCGTGGTCCGGTCCGCCGGGCGGAAGTACAGCGAGTTGAGGTGCACTGTCTCGGTCGGGTCGAACAGGTACGAGCAGAGCAGGCGCACGGTCTCGGGGTCGCCCCCGCCGTTGCGTCGCATGTCGAAGATCAATGCGTCCGAGCCCTGCAGCAGGCGCATCGCGGCGTGCAAGGTCTCCGCGGCCTGGGCCGCCCGATGGAACCCGCGCAGGTCGAGATACCCGATGTTCCCGTCCAGCCGCTCGATCTTCTCGAACCCGTACGTCCCGCTGGGGCGCTGCGGGATCATCTCGATCTCGGCGTCCGCCGGGCGCGGCGGCTGCCACTGGGCGCCGAAGTGACCGTCCTCGGTGAACTCCCGCAGGTCGCGTGAGAGCGCCTGGGCCAACTGCTGGGCGTCCAGACCGTTGTACTCACCCCGCCCCAGGTTCATCGAGAGCATCACCGCCGTCTGGCGGCCCGTGTCGGGGAAGACGTAGTTGTCCGCGATCAGCGTCGCGGCCCGGCGCACGAGGTCCTCGACGGAGATCTCGTCCGACGATCGCGGGCCCGCGGGCTCCGCCACCACCGCCGGCTGGGTCGCCGCGCCCGCGGCGGGCACGATGGCTCCAACGCACGAAAGCAGCAAGGCAGGCACGATCGGGTACTTCATGGCGACTCCGTTTCGGTTCGGGCTCCGAGAGACGGATCGCTTCAACGGGCCGTCGGCTCTGGGTACCACTCTGGATGCGCGAGGATCCCGTGGCAGGCTAAAAAATTCGCAGGAAACTCGGCTCGCGAAGAACCGTCGCCGGACCCGGTCACAGCCCGCAGTGGGCCCGGATGGCCGTGTCCATGGTCGCCGGCACCGGCAGCACCGACAGGCGGGCCTGGCGGATGAGTTCGAAGCCCTCGAACCGGGGGTCGGCCTTCATCTCGGCGAGCGTGATCGGTTGCTCGGCCGCCTTGACCGGTGTGATATCGAACAGCACGAACTTGGGCTCGCCCGAGGCCAGCGTCGCGGGCTTCTCGGGGTCCGGGTATGCGCCCTTCACGACCTTGCACAGCCCCACCACGGCCCGCTCCTTGCCCGTGTGATAGAACAGGCACTCGTCCCCCTTGCGGATCTCACGCATGAACATCTGGGCCGCCGGGTTCGTCACGCCGTCCCAATGCGTCCGCTTGTCGCGGACGAGGTCGTCGTAGTGGTACGCGTCGGGCTCGGTCTTGATGAGGTACGTCGTCATGGCGTTTGGAATGGTGGTCTGAGGAGTCAGTGCCGCGTGACGGCGATGGTGAGTGTGGTGTCGAGGGTGGCGCCGGGCTCGAGCACGCGTGTGCCGGACGGGATGCCGCGTGCGTGCAGGTTGAAACCGTCGTTGGCGATGGTGACGGGCTCGACGCAGAACCATGGCAGCGGGCCGGACTCAGTGGTGGGGGTGAACACCACGAGGTGGTCGAGATCGCGTGAGGCTTTCAGGGTGAGGTCCACTCCGGATCGCGGGTAGCGGATGGTGGCGGGTGACTCGAACCCGCTGAAGCAGTCGTCCAGGTCGGGCAGCAGCGGGGCGGACGAGCCGAGTCGCGTGCAGGTGTAGTTGGAGGCGGCCGGGCCGGTCGGGACGCCCTCGCGCAGCGGGAAGCGTGCCTCGACCGGGGCCGCGAGCTCGGCGACGTCCTCGGTGGACCAGAGCTGACGCATGAAGAACGGGTGGAAGCCGAGCCCGGCCGGGATCGGCGCGTCGTGCGTGTTGGTCAGCGAGAGCTCGAGGCGGATCGAGTCCGGGGTGACCAGCGCCCGGAAGACGCACGCGAACGGGAACGGGTAGTTCACGTCCGGGTGGGCCACGCTGTCGAACGTGCAGCGGCAGCTGACGGGCGTGCGGTCGCGCACGGCCCAGGCTCGCGAGCAGACGTCGCCGTGGATGGCGTGCCCGCCCTCGAAATTGGGTCGCAGTTCGTGCGTGGTGCCCTCGAAGTCGAACCTGGCCCGGTCGATGCGGTTGGACCACGGCGCGAGCGGGTAGCAGGCGCTCTGGAAGTGCGAGTCGAGCTGGTCCGGGGCGGGGCGCAGGATCGGGTAGTCGGCGTCGAGGGGACCCCTGATCCAGAGCCCGGTGAGGCAGCACCCGCGCGCGGGATCGAGCTCGAGCCGGAGCGGGTCGGATTCCAGGGTCAGTCGTGCCACGGGTGGCAGGGTAGCGTGGCTCGTGTGCGCACGGTTGCCCGAGTGTGCGGCGGAGTTCGATCAGCCGTCGGAGGGGATCGCGGGGTCCGTCGTGTCGCCGGACTCGCTGAGCACGCCGGCGCGCGAGGCGGGCGTGACGCAGCACGAGTCCTGGGCGGTCTCGGTGGCGTCGGTCTCGACGGTGGTGGTCGCCCCGTCGGGTGCGGTCTGAACGCCGGTGTCGTTGAGCGCGGCGGAGGAGATGGAGGCGGTGGTGTCGAGGCCCGGCTGTCCGGAGGTGTGCAGCACGTTCCCGCTGCTGACGTAGTTGAAGCCCGCGATCCCGCCGAGACCGGTCGAGACGAGGCATGCAAACGTTTTCAGTGTGGTGTGGCTGACACTGGCCATGTGAGACCTCCAAGGCATCGGACGACCGGCAAGAACAGGGGTCGTCATCCCGAGAGACGGGGGCCGCCTGTTCGCAGCGTACCCGGAGCGTGTTCCGGGAACATCCTCGAAGTGCGAAAATCTCCGGATTTGCGGGCTGGGAAGGCTGGGCGGGGCGGGCGGCGTGATCGGACGTTGGTCGGGGGTTCGGGCGGGTGCTTGCGCTGGATCGGGAGGGCCGGGTTTCCGATAGGCGATGGTGGCTCGGTTCCGTCCGAACCCGCCGAACCCCTGATCGGAGCCCGAGATGAGTGACCAGACCCAGTCCGCCCCGAATCAGAACGCCGAGAGCGACCTGCTCAAGTCCCTCGCGGAGGTCGAGCAGCAGATCCGCAACCTCAAGCGGGTGCAGGGCGAGCACCACCGGGCGAGCCAGTCGATCCAGGACCAGCAGCGTGAATTGCAGGACAAGATCCGCGAGTTCGAGAACGAGCGTGAGCGTGTGCGGTCACGCGAGAGCGAGCTCGTGGACCGCGGGCGTGACCTGGACGACATGCGTCGCGGGCTGGAGGATCACCGTCGCGACCTGAACCGGCGGACCGAGGAGTTGCAGGCCCAGCAGGAGGCCCTGCAGGCGAGGTCGGCCCGGGTCGAGCAGGCCGCGTCGGAGCGGGAGCGTCAGCTGACGCGCCTGAGCGAGGCGCTCGACACCCAGATGAACGACATCGACCGTCGCGAGGCGGAGCTGAGCGAGCTGCGGGCGACCGCGGAGCGAATGCGTGAGCTGGAGGCCCAGATCCAGACGCGCGATGCGCGGATCGGGGAGCTGAGCGATCGGGCGCGTGCGTTCGAGGAGGCGAAGGGTCGCGCCGAGGAGATGGAGCGTCAGCTCGGCGAGGCGCGGTCCGAGGCCAAGGCGCTGCGCGAGCGGGTGGAGGAATCGTCCCGCCAGGCGCAGGCGTCCGAGGACGAGCACCGGGCGGAGCTGGACGCGGCGATGGCGCGTCTTGAGGCGATGTCTCAGGAGCTCGAAGCGGCCAAGGCGAAGCTGGGCGAGGCCGAGCCGCTGCGTGAGCGCGTGGCGGAGCTGGAGGGCACCCAGGCACGCCTGAGCGAGGAGCGTGACGAGGCGGTGCGGAGCGCCGGGCAGTACGCCGAGGCGGTCCCGCAGCTCGAGAGCCGGCTGGCCGAGGCGCAGGAGAGCGTGCAGCGGACCGAGCAGGAGCGCGCGGCGCTCGGCGAGCGTGTGGAAGAGCTGACTCTGGCGGTCGGGCGTGCCGAGGAGGCTGGGCGTGAGCGTGCGGGCGAGATGGAGCGTGAGCTCGAAGAGGCCCGGGCGGCGCTGCAGTCGTCCGAGGCCGCGGCGGAGGAGCTGACCGCGCGAGCGAATGAGCTCAGCGCGTCGCTGAACGCTGCGCAGGAGCAGGGCAGCGAGCGGGTCGCGGTCCTGGAGCGTGAGCTCGAGGGTGCCCGCGCCGAGGCGTCCCGATTCGGCGAGGAGCGTGAGGCGCTCGTCGCTCGCGTGAGCGAGCTCGAGGCGGCGTTCGAGGAGGCCGGCGAGGGCGCGCGGGCGCGGGTCGAATCGATGCAGCAGGAGCTGCAGGAGGCGATGGAGCGGTCCGCCGAGGCGACGTTCTCGATCGAGCAGCTCTCGGGTCGCATCGGGGAGGTCGAGGCGGAGCGTGACGAGGCGGTCGCACGCGCGACGGAGCTGGGCGAGCGTCTGGAGGCGGTCGGGGTGGAGCTGGAGGAGACCCGTGCTCGCGCCGAGCAGGCGGGCGAGGCGGCGGGCGAGGCCCGCCAGCGGCTCGAGCAGATGGAGCGTGAGCTGAACGCGACCGGCGAGCGTCTGAAGAGCGTGACGATGGAGGCGGAGATGCGCGGGCAGCGCATCGAGGAGCTGGAGCGTGACCTCGCGGCGGCGCGAGAGGGCTCGGGCGAGCAGGCGCAGGCCGCGACCGAGGAGCTCGAGCGTGCCCGTGCGCAGCTGCACGAGGTCGAGCAGCAGGCCGCGCGGATGGAGAGCGAGTTCCGCACCGAGGTGGCCGGGCTCGAAGAGCGTGTGGAGTCGATGCGTGCGGACTCGGAATCATTCGAGGAGCGTGCGGGCGAGTACGAGGCGCGGATCGGAGAGCTGGAAGCCGAGGCGCAGGCGTTCCGCGATCGGGCCGAGGAGCTCGAGCAGCGGCTCTCCGGGATGGAGGGCACGGGCGAGGCCGACGAGGCCCGCAGCGCCGCGTTGCAGGCCGAGGCGCAGGAATCGCGTGAGCGTGTGTCCGAGCTCGAGCGTGAGCTGGAGTCGGTGCGTGCGGAGCTCGAGGAGGCGCGTGCCGGGGGCGAGGGGCCCGGCGAGGAGCACCTGGAGCTGATGCGCGAGGCCGAGGCGACGATCGCCGAGCTGAGCGAGCTGGTGGAGTCGCGCAACGCTGCGATCGAGACGCTGGCCGAGCGCCTGCGTGCCGCCGAGTCCGGCGAGGGCTCGGACGGAACGGGGGCCGAGGCCGACGAGCTCCGTGCCCGGTGCGAGGAGCTGGAGGGGGAGCGTGCGGAGTTGCAGGCACGCGTGGACTCGCTGCGGTCCGACCTGGCCAGCCGCAAGGCCGACCTGGGCGACGACTGGAACGCCGTGCGTCGCGATCGTCTGCGGACGTACCGGTCGGTGCTGAAGAATCAGTCTGAGAAGATCCGTCGGGCGAGCGGCGCCCTGCGAGAGCGGTACGCGGAGTGCGAGAAGCTGCTGAACCGTCGCTCGGAGCTCGCGGCGGCGTACCAGCGGTTCAACGCCGAGCGTGAGCGGATGGTCAAGCGTGAGGTCCGTTCCGGGGCGGCGGTGGCCTTGCTTTGTGTGTTTGGTGTGCTGGGGATCGTGGCGGGCGTGAGCTGGTTCATCGCGGGTCATGTGGCCCCGGGGCAGTACATCGCGAGCTCGACGCTGGTCGCCGACGGCGGGCGTCGTGAGCTGACCGACGGCGAGATGGAGTCGTGGCAGACGTACACCGAGTCGCTGGTGACCGATCCGGCATTCCTGGACGCCGCGGCGGACCGGATGCGCCAGCGCGGGCTGGCGTCGCTGGGGCAGCCCGGGTTGCTGTCGCAGCGTCTGAGCAAGGACCTGATGCTGCAATCTCCGGGCGCCGGGACGCTGTCGCTGGAGCTCCGCGGTGACGGCGCGGGCAAGACCGAGCGCGTGCTCGAGACGTTCGTGGTGACGCTGGCGAGCTACGCGAACCAGTCGCGCACGCGACGTCGCGAGGCCGCGACGACGCAGATCCAGCAGCCGGCGACCGCCTCGGACTCGCCGATGGACGACACGCGTCTGTACGCGGCGGGCGGGATCTTCGGCGGCGGGATGTTCCTCGCGTTCGGCGTGGGCGGGTTCCTCTGGCGGAAGATGGCCGACACGAAGTCGAAGTTCGAGCGTGACCAGAAGATCGAGGCCGTGATTCACGACGAGAGCTGGATGAACCCGCGACAGGCGGCCTGACCCGCGCACGACAACGCCCGCTGAGTGCGGGCGTTGGAGTACTGCGAGGATGTCGTCCGGGTTGAGCCCCGGGATCAGCCCTGGGTTTGGGCCTGCTCGAGCTCGCCGATGAGGACGATCTCGTCCTTGGTCGTGTCGCTGCGGTTCTCTTCCTTGAACCGGGTGATCACGATCGGCTTGTCGTTGGTGTTGAGGTCCACCTTGATCTCGATGCCCTTGAGCTGGCCCGAGTTCTGGAAGGTCGTGAGCTCCTGCAGGTTGCCCTGGTCGTCGATCAGGGCGACGCGGAAGAACTCCGACTCCTCGTTCTGCAGGTTGGAGATGAAGAGCTGCGACTGCCCGTTCATCTTCTCGTGGTACCAGGCGGAGGCCCGCGGGGGGGTGTCGGTGACGGTCTCGGAGACGGGCGTGAAGGCGAGGCGCTTGGTGGTGTGGTCGGTGAGGAGCTCATCGACGTACTTGGCTCCGACGGTGTCGTAGAAGCCGTCGGCGCGGGCGAGCTGCTCGGCCTCGCTGAAGATGTCGCGGGTCTGCGAGTTGAAGACGAACATGGAGACCACCACCGCGGTCAGGGCGATCGCGGCGGCACGCCAGCCGGGGCTGACACGTGGGGCGTGCTTGATGCGGGGCTGGGCCGGGGCCCGGCGGGTCGCGGGTGAGATGCGACCGGCGACGGGCTCGCGCTCGGCGCCGATGGCGGCGCGGACCGCGGAGAGCACCAGGTCGCGCAGCTCCGGGCGGGGCTGGTCGTCGGGGAGCAGGTGCTCGATGTCGGTGAGCCTGGCCTGCTCGGCGCGCACCTGTGCCTGGACGCCCGGGGCCGCGTTCGCGAACGCCGCTTCGAACTCGTCGCTTTCGGATTGCTCCAGGATGCCCAGGGCATCGAGGACGGCCAGCTCGATCAGTTCGTGGGTGTTCATGCGGTCAGCTCCTCACCAGAGCGTTCACGGAGTCGGACGAGCGCTCGGCTGAGCGCGGATTTGACGGTTCCAAGGGGGGTGTCCAGCTCTTCGCCGATCTGGCGGAGCGTCTGACCACCGAGGTACGCACGCTTGACGACGGTGCGCTGGAGTTCGGGCAGGGTGTCGATGCGGGCCAGCAGGGCCTCGAACTGTTCGCGGCGCTCCAGGTTCTCGCCGGTGACCGGCGCGCCCGGGCTGCCTTCGGACGAGGGCTGGAAGTCGTCGAGGCCGATCGCCTTGATGCGGGCCCGCTTGCGACGCAGCTTGTCCACCAGGTGGCGGCGCGTGATCAGCATCACCCACGTCACCAGCGCGGCCCGCCTCGGGTCGTACCGCTCGGCGGTGCGCCACAGGCGGACGAAGACCTCCTGCACCGCGTCCTCCGCCTCGCCACGCGTCGGCATGGACTGCATCGCCATCCGGAACACCAGCGACCCGAAACGGTCGTACAGCTCCGCGACGGCGGCTTCCTGGTTGGCGGCGACTCGTTGCATCAGGTCGAGATCCGTGCGGTCCTGCTCGTTGAGCGAGGCGTGATCCAAATCGGACGGCGGTCCCGAACGGGCCGCGTCGCGACTGTTGGGATCGGGCTTCCGGCTTGACTCAGCCATCGGTTGTGCATCTCCGGGATCACGAGTGGCCCGGGGGCCGGTGTTGAACGCCACCAACCCGAGGGCTGTACGCATCATCGCGGGGCTGGATCCCGCTGGCAATCAAGAAATTGCAGTTCGGCGGGGTCCCGGGGTGTTTGTGGATAAAATCATACATTACGGTATCTGGTCGGGTGTTTCAGGGCAGGGAACACCGCCGATGAAATTGCTGTTGTACCTGACAGGGTGACCTGTTACCCTTGAGCGGGATCGGTTGGGGGGCCAGAAGGAGGAGGCACGCGTGGAGGATCACGTGGGAGCCTTGCACAGATATACGTCTAAACGTACTGCCCGAGGGGCCGGGGGTCGCTGCGCCGCGCGCGCGTTCGGGCTGATGGACCTGCTGGTCTCGATCCTCATCGTCTCGATCCTGATCGCGGTGCTGTTGCCCGCACTGGCCAAGGTGCGGGAATCGGCCCGCCGAGTGGTCTGCGGCTCGAACCTGCGTCAGGTGGGTCTGGGCATCCAGATGTACTCCGACGACTGGGACACCGAGCTGCCCTGGAGCGTCTATCTCGGGCAATCGCCCGACGGGTCCGACGACCACTCCGCCCAGATGAACCGGACGCGCGTCAGCCTCTCCAAGGCCCGCACGCCCAACGGCTTCTTCCGCCAGGACAACCGGGCGATCTGGGACGGCCTGGGCCTCCTGTTCGATCAGGAGTACCTCGGCTACGAGGTCTTCTACTGCCCGAGCCACCACGGCGAGCACCCCCTCAGCCGCTACACCGGCATGTGGGGCGACGACACCACCGAGACCATCGTCTCCAACTTCCAGTATCGCGGACGCGGCCCCGGCGGCACCCGGATGCTCGACCAGATCCGCACCTCCGCCGCACTCGTCAGCGACGCGCTCAGCTCGGTCGATGACTACAACCACATCGTGGGCACCAACGTGCTCCGCGTCGGCGGCTCGGTCCGTTGGACGCCCGACGAACCCGGCAACTCGCTCGCCAGCCGCCTGCACGACGAGGCGCTGCCCGAGGGCGGATCCGTGTCGAACCTGTGGAACACGCTCGACTCCGGCGGCCTGGATTAACCCCCCCCCCCCCCCCCCCCCCCCCTCCCCCCTTCATTCTCCCTTTCCCTCCCTCACACACAAGCGATACACGGCTTGAGTCCGCTCGGGTGCGCCGTGCCGTGGTCTGACGCGCGCGGTAGCATCGGGCGATGAAGCTCCAGCTCCTCATCGTGGCGGTCGCGTTCCTGCTGAACCCGCTGGCCCAGGCGCAGCTCACGCCCGAGCGTCTGTACAACGGCGTGGGACGCACGCTCGTGATCGAGGTCGAGGCGCCCGACGAGCCGGGCGGACCGGTCGAGATCGTGCTGCACGACCGACCGGGCGGACGGGCTGTCGCACGCTCACCGGTGGTTCGGGGCCGGGCTGATCTGGCGGGTCTGTTCCCGATGCTGTGGGAAGGGCCCGAGCGCGTCCTGTACGCCCAGTTGATGGTGAACGGCGAGGGCGTGGGCTCGCCGCTGGTGCTCGACCCGATGTGGAACCCCGACCGTGGTCGGCTGACCGACCCCGCGACCGGGCGTCCCACCAACGACCCGCGCCGCGGGCGAGTCGTCTTCGATTCGGAGCGCGGCACCGCCGCGGCGGAGGCGGCCACGACCGGGAACGCCTGGGCGCCGGTGCCCGAGGGGTTCACCGACGAGCCGGTCTTCGCGGGGCTGCGGGTGTACCAGGCCAGATTCGTGGAATGGGACACCGATCGGGGCACGGTGGTGTTCCGGCTCCGCCCGGACGCGGCCCCCAACACCGCCTTCTGGCACCTGCACCTCGTCGAGGGCGGCTTCTACCGCGATATCGAGATCCATCGCATCGTGGACCGGCTCGATTCGGGCGAGCGGTTCGTGGTGCAGGTGGGGGACCCGACCGGGACGGGCAACGGCGGGCCCGGCTTCGACTTCGACCTCGAGCAGAGCACGCTCGGGCACGATTTCGGCGTGCTCTCGATGGCCCGCGCCGGCGACCCGGACACCAACGGCTCGCAGGTCTTCGTCGCGCTCGGACGCCCGGGCACCGCCCGGCTCGACGGTCGCTACGCGGCCTTCGGGGAAGTGGTCTCCGGCCAGGAGGCCCTCAACGCGATCGCGTCGGTCGGGGTGGACGAAAACGACCGCCCGCTGGAGCCGGTGCTGCTGCGTGCCGCGCGCAGCGTGCCCGCGCCGGCGCTGGATCGCTGGCCGCAGCCGGCGGGTGACCCCCGGATCGAGCGTGCCGGCGGGCGATGAACGCCCGGATTGGCCCGGGCGTAGGGAGGCGATGGGAGGAGATTGGGGTGGGGGGGGTCAGAATCGGAAGATGACGGAGAACCCGACGCCCACGGCGGGGTCGGCCTCGTCCTCGCCCAGCTCGGTCTCGTCGTCGGCCCGAGCCTCGTACTTGGTGTACAGCGAGCTGAACAGGTCCACGCGGAAGTCGATGCCGGGGTTGGGCGAGTAGGCCCCGAAGATGCCGATCGGCAGGCGGTTCTCGTTGATGACGCCCTCGGACGAGACGCCGGCGTTGCTCTCGAGCCGGTAGGAGCGGTTCTCCCACGCGAGGTAGCCGCCGAACGAGAGCTGTTCGTTGTGGTCGTAGGTGAGCTCGAGCTTGGGGCCCTCGGTCGCGAGGGTCCACCGGTCGTCGATCCGGTAGCGGATGATCGGGAAGGGCACCACGAGCGGGTCGTCCTCGAGCTGCGTCGCGACGATCACGCCCGCGCCGAGGGAGACGCGCGGGTCCGGGTTGTACATGATGCCGGTCAGGGCCCGCCACGTGATGGAATCCTCGAACGAGGCGTGGAGCTCCGCGGCCGAGGTCACGCCGCCGCCCACCAGCCACGCCATGCGGCGGTCGGCGAAGGGCGTCAGCAGCGAGCCCGAGGCGTTCAGCGTGATCACGCGGTCCACCGGGTCGCCCGTGTCCGGCACGATGGTGGTCAGCTCCATGTCGTAGTCGGAGTGCTCCACGCCCAGCCCGAGCGTGAACCTGGAGGCGTCCCCGAGCGGGAACACGATCTCGGTGTCGGCCGAGACCCGGTTGATGGAGACCCCGCCCCCGTCGCCCAGGTCCTCGTTGTCGTACAGCCGGTAGCGGAGCTTGAGCGAGGCGGTCGGCTCGCGCGCGGGGCGCGTGACCTCCGCGGGCACCTCGGCGGGGTCGCCCGGCTGCGCGACAGACGAGCCGGCGACGGCCCCCAGAAGGGCGGCGGAGAGCAGAAACAGCGGTGGGGGTGTGTGCATCCGTGTGGTCCCGTGAGAGGCGTGGTGCGAGGGGGCAGGATACCCCGCCAGCGTGCCACCTGCCGGGGTCGAGGGGCCGGATTCGGCCGCCGCGTGGAGGGTCAGCGGCACCCGGCACGGCGTGCCTCCCAGATGCTGACGGGCCGGCACAGCGGGTCTACAGTCGTCTGCCGGGGCGGTAACTCAATTGGTAGAGTGCCAGCTTTGCAAGCTGGAGGTTGGGCGTTCGAGTCGCCTCCGCTCCATTCCCCCCCCCCCCCCCCCCC
>Ga0209578_10000817_pt1 | contig 33584 bp, 34 predicted proteins | sample tdAd472_FD_187127 | JGI IMG/M metagenome (GOLD analysis project Ga0209578, IMG submission 187127) | Marine sediment microbial communities from the Atlantic coast under amendment with organic carbon and nitrate - tdAd47.2 (SPAdes)... | ecosystem: Environmental > Aquatic > Marine > Coastal >...
GGCGGCCCATGCCCGACCGCAGAAATCCCACATTGCGTGTCCCTGCCAAGATCGGCGTTTCAGGCGCTGGCAACTCACCTTCAAGGTTCACAGGCAGAAGCCGCTTTTTGAGACCACCGCGCCGCTTCATCCGGGATGCCAATTCCTGGCCTATGTAACAGCCCTTGTCGAAATCAACCCCGTGAAGCTCATCGAAATTCGCTTCCAGCATGAACGTCTGATCTTGGCCCGCGTCCGCTGCCACATGGGGCACACCGAGCGCGAGGCGGTGCGCTTCATAGGTCGCCTCATCGGCGTTCGCGGCAATATTAGTGCCAGCAGGCACGAGCGCGCGCTGACCGAGCGATTCGATCCGGGGGTCGGCAAACGAAAGACCAGGAAGATCAGCACTTGCAGCACTGTCCCCAAATGCCGCCACGACCTGCCAGTTGGCGCTGACGTCAACAAGTTCCACCTTCGCCCGCAGGCGATACATGGTCAGGCGCTTCAATAGCCCTGGGAGGTGTGCACCATGGCAATCGAGCAGCAGCGCGCCTTCATGCGCGATGACAAAGAAATCCGCGAGAAGCTTTCCTTGCGGCGTAAGGAGCGCGGCGTAGATAGCACTCGTCTCGGTCACCAGGGCCATGTTGTTGGTGATGATGTTCTCGAGAAACTCACGCGCCTCAGGGCCCGATACGGCGATGACGCCGCGAGAAGGAAGAGGGGCAATGGTGAGTTCGGTGGTCATGAGAATCGGCTGCCTTTCGCATCAGTCACCTAAGGGGCGGACAGGCGCTTGACAAGTGCGCCCGCACTCCGCCCAATCCCGATCCCAATGGACCCCGCTTTTCACAATATTGCCGGCATACTCACCGACGGCTCGACACCCCTCAACGGCGAGGGGCTCGCCAAGGTCATTTCTGCTGGTGCGCCTTCGGCCCGGATCGAGCTCAATTGCGGTGATGAGTTCGCATTTGCCGGGTTGAGCGCGAAAAAAGCCAAAGACGACGCGCCCGAAATGAATGGCGCCCCTGCAAATTTTCTATTGGCGCGCGGGGCGGCCAGAGGCCCGTTTGAGCAATGGAGCGAGACCACTTCGGTCTCTCAATTCGGCGAAGGGGGTGCAGGTGCCTGGGCGGCGGTGCGCGCCTTTCCTGATGCTCAGAAGTTTTGGCTGGCACGTGACCAGTTTGGCCAACAGCCCCTTTATGTGGCCGAGAAAGGTGCAACCACCGCCTTTGCCACTGATCTCAAGTGGTTCTTCGAAAGCGGTTTCCTGCCTGCGGAATTCAATGCCGAAGCGTTTGCGGAACTCGTGCAGCTTCAGTTTCTGTCGGGCAGCACCACGGCCTTCAACGGCGTTAGGCGGGTTTTCCCGGGTGAAACCTTAGTGGTGGAGCGGGGCCGCGTTGTGGATCGGTTGCGGCGCCCAGTGGTTCCCCATAGCGACCGCAGGCTTGTGGACCGCGCCGTGGCCTTTGACGCGCTCGACGACGAAATTGCCGGAGCGATCGATAAGACCCTTGAGGGCGTCCGCCTGATCGGCTGCGTGATTAGTGGTGATCTTGCCTCAACGGCACTTGCGATTGCCATTGCGCGCGGGGCCAAACGCCGTGTGCGAGCCTATATTCCTTATGCGGAAGAGCCGGGCATTGCGTCCTATGAACCCATCGCGGATTTCGCACGGGGGCTCGGATTTGAACCTGTGGCGGTTGAGATCGGCCGTGCGGCGCTCTTTGATGACCTGCCGCAGATCGTCAAATCGATGGCCGATCCTGTGGGCGATCAGGCCGCACTCGTCTGGAACTGTATCTCGGAGGCAGCGAGGGAAGACGGCGCGACTCTGGTCATGCCCGGCGGAGGGCAGGAAGTCTTTGGCGCTTACGGCCGCTACCGGACCGCGGCACGACCTTTGTGGCTCGGCGGGCGGGCTATGCGTGGCCGGGGGCATTTGCAAGGCCTGCCCGGTGTTTCTGACGGTCCAACGCACTGGCGGGACGGATTGCTCGCCGTTGAGAACCGGCTTAGGGGGAGCACGTTTACGCGAATACAGCTGCTCCAGTTGCTTGACATCGCAACCTGGCTGCCCAATGACGTGTTGCTGGGTCAGCATCAAGTAACGAGCGGCGCGGGCGTCGATGTACGTCATCCTTATCTTGATCCGGATCTCGCATCATTTGCCTTCGCGCTTTCTGACGGGCTCAAACTGCGCGGGCAAGATGGCGGCGTTCTGCTGCACCATTGGATCCACAAGACGTTCCCAAGCGCTGAGCCGTTGTTTCAGTTGACCCGCGCAGGCATGCCGCTGGGGCGTTGGATCGGGGAGCGCGCGAATGAGTTCGGCCCCGCGGTTGAACAGATCATATCGAGAGCGGGTTCGATGCCCGAGGGGCGTGCCGCGCGCATTTTCGAGCAGACCGCGCAAAAACAAACCAAGCGCTTGGGCATGGCGGCCTGGCAGCTTCTCTATTTCGCGTTATGGTATCGCATACATATCGAAGGCGCGGCCGCGGACGGCGATACGCTGGCCTTGCTCTCGGACTGACCCTGAAGGAGATTTCATTGGCCCAAACGTTCGACACTCTTTTCCGGGGCGGAACGGTGGTCAACCACGATGGCGTGGGCGCACGCGATGTGGGCCTCAAGGACGGGCGGATCACAGCCATCGGCTCGCTCGATGCCAGCGCTGCGGGCGAAGTGATCGACGTCACGGGCCTCCATGTGTTGCCCGGCGTGATCGATACGCAAGTTCACTTTCGCGAGCCGGGCCTTGAAGGCAAAGAGGATTTGCAAAGCGGCTCGCTGGGCGCGGTCATGGGCGGCGTCACTGCTGTCTTCGAAATGCCGAACACCAAGCCGCCCACCACCAACACCGGCGCGCTGGAAGACAAACTAAAGCGCGCCCACCACCGCATGCATTGCGATCATGCGTTTTATGTGGGCGGAACGGAAGAAAACGCGGACGACCTGCCTGAGCTCGAACAACAGCCCGGCTGTTGCGGCGTAAAAGTTTTCATGGGCTCGTCCACGGGAACGCTGCTGGTGCCGAGCGATGAGGGCGTTAAAAAAATCCTCACGCAAATCCGGCGACGCGCGGCGTTTCATTCCGAAGACGAATACATGCTCCGCGAACGGCGCGAGCTTGCGGAATTGGGCAAAGTTGAAACCCACGCCGTGTGGCGCGATGTGGAAACGGCTGTGTCATCCACAACGCGGCTTCTGCGCATTGCGAAAGAAGCAGGCGCGCTCGTCCACATACTGCATATCTCGACGGCAGAGGAAGTGCCGCTGCTTGCGGGCGCAAAGGACTTTGCCACAATGGAAGTGCTGCCTCAGCACATTACCCTTGCGGCGCCGGAGTGTTACGAGGAATGGGGCACGCTTGCCCAGCAAAACCCGCCCATTCGCGAGGCGCGCCACCGCGAGGCGCTGTGGGCCGCCATCCAAGCGGGCATCGTGGATGTGATCGGTTCCGACCACGCGCCGCACACAGCGGCGGAAAAGGCCGAGACCTATCCCAAATCCCCCAGCGGCATGCCGGGGGTGCAGACCATGCTACCGCTTTTGCTCGATCACATGAACGCCGGGCGCTTGTCGCTTGAGCGGGTGGTTGATCTAACAAGTCATGGCGCGAACCGTATTTTCGGCATCGCAGGGAAGGGCCGCCTTGCCGTTGGTTACGATGCGGACTTGACGATTGTGGATCTAAAAGAGACGCGAACGATCTCTGAGGATTGGATCGCCTCCCGCGCCGGGTGGTCGTGTTTTGTGGGCAAAGAGGTGACCGGTTGGCCCAAGGGCACAATCATCCGCGGGCAGAAGGTTATGTGGGAAGATGAACTCGTTACGCCCACCATCGGTGAGCCGATTGAGTTTCATTCAACGCTGAGAAACTCCCGCGCCTAGTGCACCAATCCGATATCTGATCCGAACGTCATCTCGCGGGCCGAGATGATACCGGCGCTGGCCACGCGCACCGAATGCAGTTTGCCGTCCAGATTGGTGTGCCAGAAATCAAGGAATTTGGTGAGGATCGGGAACTTGGGCGCCAAGTCCAATTCCTGCCAGAGGTAGCTTTGCAGAAAGTCCGGATGATCCGGCATGTGATAGAGAATTTCCGCCGTGGTCAGGCGATAGCCTTTGAGTTGCTGTTCCAGCTCCGACATGAACTTACTCCTTTACTCACCTACTGAACGCCGCCGGTTTGGGTCCTCTCTCTTGCAAACATCCTACGCAGCACGGATTAATATTGCTTGAAATGGTCATTCACGCTTCAGAATCTGTCAAGATTCGGGGCAATGTTCACTAACTATTGCGTGCTTGCCGTTGCGGAAGTGTCGCGATGGCCACCTAGCACCTTGAAAACCCTCAGCTTTATCGCGCTTGACGGCCCTTTCATTTTGCGCTGGGTTGCGGCTCTTGGGGCGTAAGGACGGGCCAACCGTCTGCGCCCTTAATTCTGGGAGGTGGGGAAATGAGCGAGCGCTTCCGTGCGCTTTTCGTGGATAAGGCGGACGATGGTCAGTCCGCCCAATTCAAAGACGCTATCCTCGATGACTTGATGCCCGGCGACACAGTGGTTCGGGTGGATTTCTCAACGCTCAATTACAAAGACGGTTTGGTGCTAACAGGTGCCGCGCCCGTTGTGCGCAGCTTCCCCATGATCCCCGGTATTGATCTTGCGGGAACTGTTGAGACAAGCGACGGCCCGTTCGCGCCCGGCGACAAAGTGGTGCTGAACGGTTTTGGGCTTTCCGAAACTCATTTCGGCGGCTACGCGCAAAAGGCGCGTGTGAAATCTCAGTGGCTTGTGCCGCTTGCGGGCGACATGACAACCCACGACGCGATGGCGATCGGCACGGCGGGCTATACGGCCATGCTGTGCGTGCTCGCGCTTGAGGATCAAGGAGTGACACCCGACCAAGGCCCCGTGCTGGTCACCGGTGCAGCGGGGGGCGTGGGCAGCGTCGCTGTGGCGCTTCTTGCGAAACTTGGCTTCGAAGTGGTTGCGTCTACTGGCCGTGAGGAAGAGGGCGAGTACTTAAAAGCCCTCGGTGCCACATCGATCATTCCGCGGGCGGAGCTTTCGGGCGATCCGCGCCCCATGGCGAAAGAGAAATACGCAGGCGTTGTGGATTCCGTGGGCTCGAACACGCTCGCGAATGCGCTTTCTATGACTAAGTATGGTGGGGCCGTGGCGGCGTGCGGTCTTGCAAGCGGTATGGATCTGCCGGGCTCCGTCGCGCCATTTATTTTGCGCGGTGTGAGTCTTCTCGGCATTGATTCCGTCCAAGCGCCTATGGAAAAGCGCATGCGTGCCTGGGCGCGGCTCGACACTGATTTGGAATTATCCAAACTCGAAGCCATGACCGAAGACGTGCCGCTATCGGGCATTGAAGACTTTGCGAAAAAGATTCTGGCAGGCCAGGTGCGTGGCCGCATTGTGGTTGATGTGAACAAATAACTTTCGACCTATGAAGGACCGAACTGAATGACAGCCCCGTTTCGCCCCCTGCCGAACAAGGACCCTGCCGTGGAGGTGGAACGCCGCGATGATGGCACAATCATTCTGCGCAACCCGCACCCCATGGACGATCCGCATGTAAATGTGATCGCGCCGCTTCGTCAGTGGGCGGAGGAAGAACCGGATCGCAGTTGGCTTGTGGAACGGGGCGCGGACGGGGAGTGGGTGCATCTCACCTACAAAGACGCGAACGATAGGGTGAACTGCGTTGCGCAAGCGCTGCTTGACCGCGACATGGGCCTGGGCGGCAAGAACCATGGCCCCGTGATGATCCTTTCGGGTAATTCCATCGATCACGCGATCATGACTTATGGCGCGATCCTCGCGGGCGTAGCGGCGGCACCGGTAAGCCGGTCTTACAGCCTCATGAGTTCAGACTTTGCCAAGCTCAAATATGTTTTTGAGCTCGTCGAGCCCAAGATGATCTTCGTCCAGGACGGCCAAATGTACGGGCCCGCCCTTGGGGCGCTCGAGCTTGAAGGCGTCGAGATCGTCTATGTGCAGAACGCGCCCGAAGGGTTTGAAGTGGTTCCGTTTCAGGCGTTTCTTGATGCGGCGCCCACGGACGATGTGGAGAAAAGCTTTGCCTCACTCACTTTCGATACGGTGGCGAAGTATCTCTTCACCTCGGGTTCCACGGGCATGCCCAAGGCCGTGATCAACACCCACCGCATGATGTGCGTCAATACGGCCATGGCGCGCAGCATGCTGAACGAGGACGGCCGCGACGAGGTGCCGGTGATCATCAATTGGTTGCCTTGGAACCATACGTTCGGCGGCAACTCAGTTTTAAATGGCATCTTGTCTTCCGGCGGCACGTTTTATTTGGATGACGGACTGCCGTTGCCGGGCTTTTTTGAAAAGACCTTGCGTAATCTTCGCGAAGTATCACCCACCACTTATTCCAATGTTCCATCGGCGTTCGGTGTGTTGGTGCCTGAGCTTGAAAAAGATGATCAGCTTGCCGAAACGCTTTTCAAAAACTTGAAATCGCTTTCCTATGGCGGCGCGGCACTGGCGCAGGATCTTTATGACCGAATACAGGCGGTGGCGGTGCGCGTTACCGGGCACAAAATCCCGTTTCTTACAGGCTATGGCGCCACGGAAACGGCGCCTGTGGTGACAAGCGTTCATTGGGCGACGGACCGCATGGGGCTTTTGGGTCTGCCTCTTCCAGGTGTTGAACTGAAACTTGTGCCTGCGGGCGACAAGTTTGAGGTGCGCGTGCGCGGCGAGAATATCACGCCGGGTTATCACAAGCGCGACGACCTCACCGCAAAAGCCTTCGATGACGAAGGGTTTTATTCGCTGGGTGATGCCGCGAAGTTTCTAAACCCTGATGATCCTGTGCAAGGGCTCATCTTCGATGGCCGTGTCTCAGAGGATTTCAAGCTCGATACAGGGACCTGGGTTAATGCAGGGCGCCTGCGCGTCCAAGCGGTTGAGGCGTCGGGCGGGCTGATGCAGGATGCGCTGGTCGCGGGGCTCGACAGGGCTTATGTGGGCATTCTTGGGTTTCCAAACATGGCGGCGTGCCGCGATCTGGTAGGGGATCAGGACGCGAGTGCCGAAGCGATCCTCGTCAATGAAAAAGTGCTGTCGCGCATTGCCGAGGGCCTCCAGCGCCACAACCACAAGAACCCCGGTTCATCGACCCGTGTGGCGCGCGCGCTTTTGATGGCCGAGCCGCCCAACATGGACGCGGGCGAGATTACCGACAAAGGTTACGTCAACCAGTCCACATCGCTTGAGCGGCGCAAGGCGCTGGTGGACAAGCTCTATGCTGAACCCGCAGGTAATGACATTATCACTCTCTAATCTTTAGGCGGATTATTTCCCATGACCGACCCCCAACGATCAAACCACCCCACCGGCGCGGAAACGCTTATCGAGACGCTTGTGGGCTGCGGCGTAGATTTGTGTTTCACAAATCCCGGCACGTCCGAGATGCACCTGGTGGCGGCAATCGACAAGGTACCGGGTATGCGCCCGGTGCTGGGTCTATTCGAGGGCGTGGTGACGGGCGCGGCTGACGGCTATGCGCGCATGACCGGCAAGCCCGCCGCAACGCTTTTGCATCTAGGTCCTGGATTAGCGAACGGCATTGCCAATCTTCACAACGCAAAGCGCGCGGGAAGCCCCATCGTCAACATCGTGGGCGATCACGCCACTTATCATCAGAAATTTGATGCGCCGCTGGCGTCTGACATCTATTCGCTTGCGGGCACGTTTTCATCCTGGGTGCGTTCAGCGCCGGACGCGGCATCGCTCGCGCCATTGGGCGCGCAGGCGGTCTCGGAATCTTTGCGTAGCCCTGGGAATATTTCGACGCTGATCGTTCCTGCTGACACCGCGTGGGATGCCGCGCGCATGGCGGCAAAGCCATTGCCTGCGCCGGAAATGCCGCTCGTAGCGGGAACTGACATCACCGCAGCGGCAAAGGCGCTTAGAGGCGCATCAAAACCGGCCATCCTGATCGGCGGACCCACCACATATGAGCGGGGGCTTAAACTTGCCGGGCAGATCGCCAAAAAAGCTGGCGCGCAACTTTTCTCAGATACATTTAACAAGCGCATCGAACGCGGCGCGGGCCGCGTCTTTGCAACAACAATTCCGTACTTCGGCGAGATGGCGCTTGATGCGCTCGCGGGTGTCGATCTCTTGCTTATCATTGGCACGAAGCCGCCGGTCGCGTTCTTCGCCTATCCCGGTAAACCGAGCCTTCTGGTTCCTGAGGGCTGCGACGTCTTTGAGCTTTGTGGCCGCGATGCCGATGTGATCGGTGCGCTTGAAGATTTAGCGGATGAACTTGATGCCACAGCCGTTGTGCCGGATGTTCAGCAGGCGGACCGTCCGGACGTGCCGCCCGCGGGCGATCTTACTTCCGGCACCATTGGTCATACGATTGGTGCGTTGATGCCTGAAGGGGCAATCGTGGCTGACGAGGGCGTTTCGAACGGCATCGCGTCGTTTATCTTGACGCTCGGCTGCCCGCCGCACGACTGGCTTAACCTCACGGGCGGGTCCATCGGCATGGGGATGCCGCTGGCCACTGGCGCGGCGCTTGGCGCGCCGGATCGCAAGGTGATCTGCCTCGAAGGCGATGGCTCGGGCATGTACACGGTCCAGGCCCTCTGGACGCAGGCGCGTGAAAACCTTGACGTCACCACGGTGATTTTCGCGAACCGCACTTACAATATTCTGAATGTGGAATTTGAGCGCACGGGCTCCGGCGAGCCAGGTGAAAAGGCCAACTCGATGCTTTCAATCGGCGATCCGGATTTGGATTGGGTGGAACTGGCAAATGGTATGGGCGTTGAGGCGGTTCGTGTCGATACGGCCGAAGGCTTTACCGCGGCCTTTGCCGCCGCCATGGCACAGAAGGGTCCGCGTCTGATTGAGGCCGTAGTTCCCTAGCGCTTGACCGTAAAATCGCCCTGACGAATGCGGTCGGGGAGTTCTGTGGTCATGTCCGCCACCGCGCGCTCGCCATAGACAGCCACCATGTCCGACAGCCCGGTGAAGATCGCGGTCTTTGACAACACCTCAGCATCGACGCCCTTGTCGATTGCGTTGGTCCACGCATCAAGCAGCGCATCGAGCGCTACTTGCCGTTGCTCTTGCTCGCTCATTTGCGGCCCCGCCTTGGCAAAAGAGAACATGCAATATTCCTAATGTAAAAAAGGCGCGCTCGCCGAAAAAAGGACGTTAGCAGAAGAGTCGAATGGGGCCGAGGGGAAAAGCGTTAGCGCAAGGTCTGCGCCATGCGGCTCGCAAGGCTGGCGCCTTCTTGGGCAAGCTGAACCGAATAGGCGCGCGCGTCGGGGGTGCAAGCGGGAAAGCGCTGCACAACTTCGCTGTAAGCATCGTTAAATCGTTCCGACATGCGATTGCGCTGGTCCCGGCTGGGGTCCTCAAGCCGCAAAAGTTCCAACATGGAATCGCGCCAGATCTGAACGCCGTCGTGTTCGCAGATTTGGACAAGGTGGTGCATGGTGCCGAATTGACCGGCAAGCGCCAAGAGATCGCGCTCAAACGCGGTCAGGGTTTGCGCCTGCGCGGGCAGGGCGAGCAAAGCCAATCCAGCTATTGTCGTATGACGCCAATTCATGACGCTAATGAACCGCTTGAAGGCGGCAGAATTGCGGCTTGCTGCAAAGGAAAGACCCCCCGCCGCTGAAGCTGGTGAGAGGCCTTTCTGAGCAGGAAACTTGAGGGGGCTTCCATTTGCCAAGCCTCACGTCGTTTCATTGCCTGCGCCTTGACCTGCATCAACAATTCCTATGCGAATTTCTGAAGGCCGCCAATCACTTGCTGCGCTTCGGAGAGCATGCTTTGAACAATCTCACCGGCGGGGAGTACCTCGTGAACGCCTCCCGCGCCTTGGCCCATGGGCAGACAATCCTTTTGGGGGTCGAGCCCTTCGACCTTCCCGCCGATGCCGCCGAGCACGTCTTTCTCGGCCGAATGGATGGCTTGAGCAGGGAACGGCTCAATGTCGTTGGGTCGCCGTTCCCAATCGTCCACATAAGGGTTGCGCAGTGTACGGAGGGTTTTCCCCGTGTAGCAGCGCGTAACGATCGTGTCTTGATCGTTCGCGTCCACGATGGCGCCTTTGTATTCAGCACCGGCGCGCGCCTCGGTAGACGCAATAAAGCGCGTGCCGACCCAGACACCCTGCGCGCCGAAAGCAAGGGCCGCGGCAAGCCCGCGCCCATCGTTGATTGAACCCGCCGCGATAACGGGAATGTTGATCGCGTCCACCATTTGCGGGATCAGCGCCATCCCTGCAACGCGGCCCGTATGGCCGCCACCCTCGGTGCCTTGCGCGATCACAAAATCGCAGCCCGCATCTTCTGCCTTTACCGCATGGCGCACAGCGCCGCAGACCGTCGCCACTTTGATGCCCGCTTCCTTTAGCTGCGGCATGATGGGCTCCGGAACCCCGAGCCCTGCAACAAAGCAGGTGGCGCCTTCTTCGATGATAATATCGCATGCGGCCTTGAGGCTTTCAGGAACCGCGGTCAAAAGATCAACGCCGAAGGGCTTGTCGGTTTGTTCTTTGACGAGACGCATTTGCGTGCGGATCTCATCCGGTCCCGCACTGGCCATGCCAAGCGTACCAAAGCCGCCCGCGTTTGATACAGCAGCGACAACATCGGCGTAGGAAACCGACCCCATGCCCGCAAGCAAAATGGGGTGCTCGATACCAAGCATGTCGCAAATGGGTGTGTGAAAGCTCATGAGATTTTCCTTAGAAGATGGCGTAGCCGCCGTCGATGATGAACGTATCGCCGGTGTGAAACTTTGAAGCGTCGGCGCTGAGATAGACCGCGACACCGCCAAAGTCCTCTGGCTCGCCCCAGCGCCGCATGGGAACGCGCGGGATCACTTTTTCCTGGAATGCGGGTGCTTCCTGAGCCATGGCCGTCATGTCCGTGGCGATCCAGCCGGGCAAGATCGAATTGGCGCGCACGCCATAGCGCGCAAATTCTACCGCGACGCCCTTGATCATCGATATGACCCCGCCTTTCGTGGCGGCGTAGTGTTCGTTCCGTGCCGCACCTTCGATGGCGGCGAGTGATGCAACGCCTACGAGCGATCCTCCCGCATCATCGCCGGCTTTCGCGCGCTCGACCATGTGCCGTGCCGCTTCGCGCAGGGTGAAGAAGACACCATCCAGGTTGACCGAAAGCACTTTGCGGTATTGTTCCTCTGAAATATCGAGAAACGATGCGGCGCCCGAGCCAATGCCCGCATTGGCAAAGCAGCTGTCGATACGGCCAAATTCTTGCACTGTGGCCGCGATGCCGTCCGCCACTTCGCGTTCACTCGACACATCGATCTTGAACGATTTTGCCTTACCTCCGTAGGCGGATAGCTTTTCTTCTGCGGTGGCATTCTTGTCGGCGTTTGTGCCCCAGATCGCAATGTCCGCGCCCGATGCCGCGCACGCCTCGGCCATGCCAAGGCCGATGCCGCCATTGCCGCCGGTCACAAGAACCGTTTTTCCGGACAGATCAAAGGGCGCGTAGGTCATGGGTGCGTCTCCTGCGCTTAAATTGGATTGTTGTGGGGGAGTGTGCCCCGGCGCATGAGCAGCTTCAAGAGCGTCGGCGAGCGGCGCTTAGATGAATTACTTCGGCGAGCGGCTCCCAAACCGTCAGATTGCCAAGGTCTTCGATTGCAAAGAAGCGTGCTTCGTCTTCGGCTTCCCCAGGGGAAGGTTCACCCGAAACCCAGTCGGCTTCAAAATCGACGAGGGTGAAGTGATAAAGCACGTCCCCTGCGTCGTCTCGCTCAATGGAATCAAAAACGCCGAGGAACTTAAGTGCGCCGATCTCGCAGCCGGTTTCTTCACGCACTTCGCGGCGGGCTGTTTCCTCAACGCTTTCGCCAAGCTCTTGCGCCCCGCCAGGAAGGCTCCATTCGCCTTTGGCGGGCGCTTTGCCGCGTTTGATAAGAAGAATGTTCCCGTCACGCCAGACAAGGGCGCCAACGCCAACAATCGGTCTTTCGGGATAGGTGCGGTCGCTGCTCATGGCACGACCTTAGAAAACTTGCTCAAACGTGCAAGAGGGGAAGTTTAGGCTGCAACAGAAACGACGCGGGCCGCGGGCAGGGTGAATGAGACGATGGTGCCTTCGCCGTGAACACTTTGAATATCCATCTTGCCGCCATGAAGATCCACAAGACCAGAGCAAATGGGAAGGCCAAGGCCCGTACCGTCGAAGCGGCGCGATAGGCCCCCATCGATTTGCGCAAATGGTTGAAGCGCCCGAGGAAGGTCATCTGGTTTCATCCCGATGCCTGTGTCTTTCACATAGACCTCGATATTGGTGCCCGCCATGCGAATACCAATCTCGACGGTACCGTCGGCGTCGGTAAATTTAACCGCATTCGAAAGGAGATTGATCAGCACTTGTTTGATGCGGATCGCATCGCAGCGAACTTCAAGGGGTTCATCCGGCATGCTGTGCTCTAGGTTTACGCCGTTCTTGCGAGCGGTTTCGCGTAACATCGCCGTTGCGGAAGCCGCTAGATCGACGAGGTCTACGTTCGATTCCGACAGCTCTTGTTTGCCAGCTTCGAGTTTCGATAGATCGAGAATATTGTTGATCAGGCCGAGCAGGTGGTGGCCGGAATTATTGATATCGCTTGCGAACGCATGGACGTCATCGTCATCATCGTCCGGCTGCGGCCGCGCTGAAAGTATCTCCGAAAAACCTATGATGGCGTTGAGGGGCGTACGAAGCTCGTGGCTCATCTTCGCAAGGAAATCAGCTTTGATGCGGTTTGCTTCTTCAAGTTCTGAGTTCTTGTGTTCCACGGCCCATTGCGCTTCGCGTATCACCGTAATGTCGCTCAACGATGCAAATGTTCGCAGGATGCGGCCATCGTCTGTGCGCAGCCGCGCCGCGGAGATTAGGCAGCGCATCGGCTCGCGCCCGGGCACAATCAAATCCACTTCGCCAGAGTAATTGTCCGTTGGCAACAACGCATTCAGATCCATCGGATCTTCGTTGATGTTGGTGCGGAAGAGGGGGCCGCCAAGGCTGTTTAGCTCCCGTGCCGTTTCCACGCCACAATATTTGAGACACGCCTTATTGGCGTAGACAAAATCGCGGTCACCATCGTAAGCGAATATTGCATCGCCCGTATGCTCAACCATTGCGGCGAAACTCGTGAGTTCCTCGCGGAAGGTTTGGCTTACCCGTTGCAGCAATTGTTGAATGATCTTTGAGATGTCAGACAGTACGCCCTGCCCGCTGCGCGGCGGCGCGAACTCGGCGGCATTCGTGGGATCGCGCCCCGCCGCAACAAGGCTGGCCCGAAGGCGAAGCAGCGGCTCGACCACTGTCTGCGTCACAACAAATGTAGCGGCCATCGTTGTAAGCAAAGACACAATCAGAATAATGGCAAGCGCGCGCCACATATGCGCAGAGGTGCGCGCCGGAATCCAAGATGTATCCGCGCGAATGGCGATCACCAAAGGTGCACGAGATGTTTCAGCGCTTATGAGATACTCCATCCGATCGCCAGGGAGATCGGTCCGAGGCTCACTCAGCTCCTGTGGTTGAAAGTATAGCGGCTCTCCAAATCGCGTGAGCACGTTGCCGTCTATGTCATATACGATGCCGCCCAACACAGGCGCCGTGTGCGGTATGTGCGTGATCGCATCGATGGTGGCATCCAATGTCGAATTGGCAGTATCATCCGAGCTGAGATGAACGGATGTTATGACCGCTGAATTGATCTCTCGCATCAAGCCGGACAAAAGATCCTGGCGTTCGTTTTCGAATGTTGGCCACAGCAAAACAAGTTGCGTGAGTACGATGGCCGCCAGCAGCGCCGTCGCAATGTGACGCACGAGTTGCGACCGCACGATGAGGAGCGGCGCCAAAGTCAACTTATCGAATCCAAACGGTGACATTCCCCACACCGCCCTTTCGGATCGGTTGCATTCACGATCATGCTAAACAGCGAGGGTTAAAAAAGGGCTGCATCCTGGCTCGCATTAAAGTTCGATTTACCTTTAGGATCGCCTGCCATGTGTGGACGCTATTCAATCACAACGCCGCCTGAGGCAATGACCCGCCTTTTTGGCATTAGTGGCCCTGTTCCCAACTTTCCGGCCAATTACAATGTGGCGCCCACGCACGATGTTCCCGTGGTGCGCCAGGGTGATGGCGCGCGGGAGATAACTCTCTTGAGGTGGGGGTTGCTGCCGTCCTGGGCCAAAGAAGGGGCGAACCCTCTCATTAACGCGCGCGGCGAAAGCGTTGCGGAAAAGCCCTCCTTCAGAACAGCGTTCAAGCGGCGACGCTGCCTTTTGCCAGCTGATGGCTTTTACGAATGGCGACGCCCGGCAGGCGAACCAAAGCATCCGTTCAATATTCGGCCAGCAGAAGGCGGCCCATTTGCTATGGCGGGGATTTGGGAGACGTGGACGGCACCGGACGGCACGGCGCTTGATACTTGCGCCATTATAACGACATCGGCCAACAAAACGCTTGAGGCGATCCACCACCGGATGCCGGTGATCCTGGCGCCGGAAGACTGGACGCCATGGCTCGAGACCCCTGAGGTTGATGCCTCTGATCTGCTGAGCCTGATAAAGCCCTCGCCCGATGACTTGCTTGAGGCCTATGAGGTCTCAACCCGGGTTAATCGGGTAGCCAATAATGGGCCTGATCTCCTCGATGCCGCCGCACCCCAAGAGGCTTTGCCCCCTGCGGCAAAGAAAAAGCCCGATCAGGGCAGTTTGTTCTGACGTCACTAGAAAGCGCAAGGCAGAGCCTATAGCATGCCGCCGGACGCGGGCTCGCGGGGGCCCATATTTCTGGTGCAAAGGGACAAATACCCCATGAAAAATCTAATACTGATCGCAGGACTTGCTTTCGGTCTTGCGGCATGCGGCGGCGAAGATCAGCAAGCGGTTGAAGACGACGGCCTCGCCAATGATGCAGCGGAAGTTGCCGAGCAAATGACCGACGCGGTCAACGAAGTTGTTGAAGATGTTGTGGAAGAAACAGGACCCACCATGGCTGACTTACAAGAAGCATTTCTCGCAAATTACGCACAAGGTGATGGAACGGTACTTACCGACACCGGGCTCCTCTACCGCGTTGAGCGCGAAGGCGAGGGCGCAAGTCCCGGCGAAACCGACACAGTCGAAGTGCATTACGAAGGTCGACTAGTTGACGGCACGGTGTTCGACAGCTCGTACGAACGCGATGAGACCATCGAATTCCCCCTCAACCGTGTGATTGCGGGTTGGACGGAAGGTCTTCAGTACATGCAGGAAGGCGCAAAGTATCAATTCGTCATTCCGCCGGAGCTTGGCTACGGAAGCCGCGGTGCGGGCGACGTGATTCCGCCGGACGCGGTGTTGGTGTTCGACGTGGAACTCTTCCGTGTCACGCCGGCCCAATAAAACTTAACTCTGAATAAGTTTTCCAGGGTTCATGATGTGAAGGGGATCGAGCGTGCGCTTGATCCCCTTCATCATTTCAATTTCCGTATGTGACTTATAGCGCAGGATTTCATCGCGTTTCATTTGGCCAAGGCCGTGCTCAGCGCTGATCGAGCCGCCATGGCGCGCGACAAGGTCGTGAACGATCCGCGATAACTCATTCCGGCGTGCGAGGAATGCATCTCGATCAGCGCCTATGGGTTGGCTTAGATTGAAGTGAATGTTGCCGTCGCCCAAATGGCCGAAGGGAACAGGACGCACGCCGGGGCAGGCTTTCGTCACCACCTCGCTCGCTTCTTTCAGGAATTGGGGGATGGCGGATATGGGTACCGACACATCGTGTTTGATCGAACCCCCTTCGAGCTTTTGCACTTCTGAAAGACGTTCTCGCAATTGCCAGAGTGCCAAAGCTTGATCATCGGATTGGGCAACAACCGCATCCGCGACAAACCCCTCGGCACTTGCGCGCGTAAGGAATGCATCGGTCGTGGAAGTCAACATCGCTTCATCACGCGCGTCCCATTCAATGAGCACATACCAGGGATGGGGTGCACCGAAAGGATCACGTGCGCCTTCTGTATGAGCCAACACGATTTCAAGCCCGATACGGGCAAAGACCTCGAACGTGGACACCGCCCCGCCTAATTCAGCTTGGGTGAACCGCAAGAGACCTATGGCCGTACTGATTTGAGGGACCGCACAAAGAAGTGTCGCCGTATGCGCGGGCTTGGGTGAAAGCCTAAAATTCGCGGCGGTGACCACGCCGAGCGTGCCTTCCGCGCCGATGAAGAGCTGTTTGAGATCGTAGCCCGTGTTGTCTTTTCTGAGGCCCGACAGCCCATCCCAAATCTCACCTGAGGCGAGCACCACCTCAAGCCCGAGAACTTGCTCGCGCGTCATGCCGTAGCGCAAAACATTTGTGCCGCCTGCGTTGGTCGAGACAATGCCGCCGACGCTGGCGCTCCCTTCGGAGGCAAGGGATGTCGCGAGCAATAAGCCTTCAGTGGCGGCAGCCTCTTGCGCGATGGCGAGGGGGCATCCGGCCTCGACCGTCAATGATGCGTTTTCCGTGTCCAATTTGCGGATCGCACGCATGCGGGAAAGCGACATTAGAATTTCATCGCCGCCGGGGATTTGACCCCCAACAAGGCCTGTGTTTCCCCCTTGGGGCACTATGGCGGTGCGGGTCTCAGCGCATATTTTCACGACCGCCGCCACTTCGGCGGTGCTTGCTGGCCTGACGAGCAATGGCGTTGTGCCTTCATATCGTCCGCGCCATTCGGTGAGGTGGGGTGCCAATATCTCCGGATCGTTTGACCAGCCCTTGGGGCCCACAGCATCGCGAATGCGGTCGAGTGTTTCAGGTGAGGGCGCGCTCATGTCAGCTCTCCGCCGCGGCGCGCGACAAGCGGTCGTTGATCGCCTCGCCAATGCCATCGTTCGGGATCGGCATGACGGCAATCGAATTGGCGCCGCTCGCATCTAACGCGCGCAGCATCGAAAACAAGTTCGCGGCAGCTTCCCCAAGATCGCCGCTTTCGCTCAGATTGCAAACCGGTCCGTTGTGTTTAGGCGTGGGGCCAAAGGCCAGCAGGGCATCATCGGCCCCCGGCGCGGTTTCATTCAGGCGCACGGGCGTTTGTGGCGCGTAATGCCGCGTCATCTGTCCCGGTGCGTGGGCTTTTTCCAATTGCCGCGTTGATAGAGGCCCCGCAACGCTTTCGATTTGCTCGCGGGTAATGCTTCCGGGTCGAAGCAAGATAACTTCATCGCCAAATATTCCGCATACGGTGCTTTCAATACCGAGCGTTGTCGTGCCACCATCGAGGATCATGTCTGCTTTGTCGCCAAGCCCAACTTCCACGTGGGCAGCCGTGGTGGGGCTCAATCGTTCCGATGGGTTTGCGCTTGGGGCGGCGAGGGGGACACCCGCTGCTGCAATCAAATCCCGCGCCACCTCGTGCGCTGGCATGCGCACCGCGATCGTCGTCAGCCCCGCGCTCACAAGATCGCTCGCCGGGCAATCGGGCGTGCGCTCAAGAACAAGCGTAAACGCGCCCGGCCAGAAAGCATCAGCGAGTGCGGCGGCGTTGGCATGGAAAGTGCCGAGCCGCTCCGCCATCTCACGGTTTGCCACATGAACAATCAGGGGATTGATCCGAGGGCGATCCTTGGCCGCGAAAATTTTCGCCACGGCTTTCCCATCAAACGCGTTCGCACCAAGGCCATAGACCGTCTCAGTAGGAAACGCCACGAGCCCACCGCCCCGCAATAGACGCGCAGCATCGATAATATTGATGTGGGTTGCGGGCAGAAGCGGCATGTGGTCCGTAACGTCCTTGGGTTGGTGCGCACCTTAGAATGGGCCCAGGCATGCTGACCAGAGCAGATGGCGTGCTGGCCAGAGCGGATCACGTCTTCCTGAGCCCAACGCCCGGGGCACCGCTATGAGGTAGTATCGCGTGATGAGTCTTAGACCGAAGCGTGCAATCCACCGGGCATTGCCTTTTGCCGCCGTCTTGGCCGCGGGGCTGATGCTTGCCTCATGCGTGGGCGTGCCAACGACCGAGCCAAGCGAGCTGCCCGCCGGTGAGTGGGAGCTTGACCCCCGGCACGCCAGCGTCACCTGGCGCGCTCGCCACTTTGGTCTTTCCTGGATGACGGGCCGATTTGACCACATAGAAGCCAGCCTCACGTTTGATCCTGAAAACCCAACGGCAGCGAAGCTCACGGCGATTATCCGGGCTGCGTCTGTTTCCACCGGCCTTGAGGAATTTGATCAAACGCTACGCGGCGCCGCTTGGCTTGCAGTAGAAGAAAGCCCACAGATTGTTTTTGTGTCCTCGGCCATTGAAGTAACCGGTTCAAACATCGGACGCGTTACGGGCGATCTCACATTGCGCGGTGTCACGCGTGAAGTGGTCATGGAAGTCGAATTCTATGGCGGTAATTTCAATTTCCTTGAAGGCCAGCAAGTAATTGGGTTTGGCGGGGATATTGTCATCGATCGACGCGATTATGATGTGGGCAATCTGCCAGTCACCATTGCAGGTGAGGAAATCCGTATACGCATTGAAGCTGATTTCCTGAGGGAGTAGTTCGCCAAGTGCAAACCGACATGCCAACTTACACCCGCACAGCGATCTTGCTTCATTGGATGATCGCGGTGCTGATCATTGTCATGTTCTTCTTTGGTCTTTACGTCGATGAACAGCGCAAAGCATTGCTTGTGGGTGAGGCGGAATTGGGCACGGTGATCGCCATATTCAATTGGCATAAATCGATCGGCCTTTTGGTGCTCGCGCTTTCGATATTTCGGCTTGTCTGGCGGCTCATGCACAGGCCGCCGCCGCTCTCGCTAGAAGTGAGCGCGATCGAGCGCCTGCTGGCGCGCGTCATTCATGGTGCCTTTTATGTCCTGATGATCGGGATTCCGCTTGCGGGCTGGTTGGCCATCTCCACTTCCGAGAGCTCAAGTTCCTTCTTTAATAACCCGGACTGGCGTATTCCCGAGATATGGGGTAACGATCAGGGCTTCCACGAACTCCTTGAAAGTGTTCATAAATATGCGGCCTTTACCATGATGGGGTTGCTAGGCTTGCACATCGCAGCGGCACTAAAGCATCATTTCCTGGAGGGGATCGATACCATCACACGGATGGTGCCGTTCATCAGAGCACGAGGGCAAAAAAGCAAGTGAAACGATTGGCAACCACAGCGGCGGTTTGCGCGCTCGCGGCTCCGGCCTGGGCGTCCGACTGGCGGGTGGATCAGGCGGACAGCTCGGTGACTTTCGAGACACAGGCATTCGGCAGCCCGGTCAACGGCTATTTTGAGAACATCGGTGCGGAGATCGATCTGGACCCGGATAATCCCGGCATAGGTGGGATCAGCGCCTATGTGGAACCGGGGACGGTATTTACCGGAACGCCGGAGGCCGACACCGCGCTGACGGGCCCTGATGGCTTCGCGGCGCAAAGTTTTTTCCGCGCCACGTTTAATTCAACTGACATTCGCGAGGCCGAAAGTTGCGTGGTGAGCGGCGCGCGCTGTTTTGTGGCGACCGGCATATTGAATATTCGCGGCGGGGGTCGACCCCTGGAAGTTCCTTTTACGTTGGTTGAGGAAGGTGATCGCGCCATAGCCGATGCTACAATTGTGGTGCGACGCTCAGACTATGGCATTGGCACCATCGAGTGGGGCCTCGCGGGCCGTATGACAACGGTGAACATCCATATTGAGGCTGACCGCGTTAACTGACCCCTTTCCCTCGCGTCACAATTGACGCCTTGATAGGGCGAACCTAGGCTCGCCGCGAAACTCACGAGGACGCAGATGGCTGACGCATCCCTCGTCTCTCAAGGGGCGGGCAAACGACTCGAATATCCATTCGAAGCACCCGAGACCGGTGACACACTCGAAGTGGCGCCGGGCGTTCATTGGCTGCGCATGCCGTTACCTTTCATGCTTGATCACATCAACCTTTGGCTTCTTGAAGATGGCGATGGTTGGACAGCTGTTGATACCGGGCTTAAAGGCAAGGCAACGCGCGAGATTTGGCAGAAACATTTCGGCGGCGTGATGGGCGGTCGGCCCATGAAGCGCATGATCGTAACGCACTTGCATCCCGATCACGTGGGCTCGGCCGGCTGGCTTGAAGACGTTTTCGAATGCCGCCTTTGGATGAGCCGAACGGATTATCTGCAATGCCGCATGCTGTGGCACGACACAGGCAGAGATGCGCCCAAAACCGCGCTCTCGTTTTACCGCGCGGCGGGGTACACGGACGAACAGATTGAACGGTATCGATCTCGCTTTGGTGGGTTTGGGTCGGGCGTCGAGCGCATGCCGGATTCCTATACCCGCGTTCAGGAAGGCGAGGTGATCGAAATCAGTGGACGCGACTGGCATGTGGTCGTGGGCTCAGGCCATGCCCCGGAACACATTTGCCTGTGGTGCCCTGAACTAGATATTTTTATCTCTGGCGATCAGGTCATTCCTCGCATCAGCTCCAACGTATCGGTTTGGCCAACTGAGCCCGACGGCGACCCTCTGTCGGCCTGGATCGACAGCTGCCACAAGATCAAAGACGTTGTGCCAAACTCTGTGCTTGTTTGTCCCGCCCACCAGCGCGCTTTTCACGGACTTCATCACCGCCTCAAACAGCTCATCGATGGGCACGAGCGGAACCTCGACAATCTTTTGAAAAAACTCGAAGACCCCAAGCGGGCGGTGGATGTCTTTGGTGCGCTATACAAGCGCGCGATTGGCGAAGACCTGCTTGGCATGGCAACTGGCGAAAGCATAGCGCATCTGAATTGCTTGCTCCATCGCGGGTTGGCCACGCGGACGCGCGATAGTGGCGGCGTCGATTGGTACGAGGCAGCGCGTTGACGCGAGCGCCCGCACGCGGCAGCATTTCGGCATGAAAGGAACTGTTGCTGCATTTGAACACTCGCGCGGTGTGGGGCTCATCACCCCCGCCGAGGGTGGTGCACGCGTCGGCTTCCGCATCGAAGACGTCGAGGTTGCAAAAGCGATCAAGCTCGGTGAAGAGGTGATCTACACAGTCGAAGTGGGTGACTGGTATGCCAATCGTGTCCGGGTTTTGGGTGGACCGCGGTCCAATCGCTCCCGAAAGGTGGCGGCGGCGCTTGCACTGTTTGGTGGGCTTTTTGGCATGCAGAAGTTTTATCTGGGCTATCCGTGGGCCGGCGTCGCGCTATTTTTCTGCACCTTTGTTTTATGGGGCCTCGTCCTTCCGGTGGTCTTTGCCCTTGGTCTCGGAATAGTCGAGTTTTTCATCTATCTCGGCCTCAGCGACGATGAATTTGAGAACCGCTATCTCCTGAACAGGCGGGCCTGGCTCTAACTCCATGATGTGAGCCGGTTGACCTTATCCTCGGCCTTCCTTATTTCCCCTTTGTTGCCAATTTTCCGACCCGCAAGGACCGCATGACCGACGACAAAGAGCGACAACTACCAGCCAAGCTCGGCGCCATATCTCTTGCGCGCCATGGCAAGCCCAAGGTGCGCCGACACGGCTGGTGTGACCGTGACGGGTTCGATACCTGGTGGTCGGCCTATGAGGCAACCGGCCTCAATCCAAAAAGCCTTCCGCCGGAGGTCCTGGTGCAGGAAGCCGCCCGCGCGACGCTGATTTACATGAGCCCCAAGCAGCGCGCGATGGAAACTGCAAGGGCGGTTGCCGGCGAGCGCATGGTCGAAGTTGACGAGCTCTTCTTAGAGGCGCCGCTGCCCGCACCACCATTACCGATCCAAATGCCAGTGAGCGCTTGGTGGGTTCTTTCAAGGCTTTATTGGTTCTTCGGCTTTAGGGGCGATTTCGAACACCGTGCCGCCACAAAAGCGCGTGCCGATGAAGCGACAGACTTTCTTATTCAGCAAGCCGCCAAGGGCGATGTTTTGGTCTGTGGCCACGGTTGGTTCAACCGGATGGTGGGCTGGCGGCTTAGCAGGCGTGGTTGGCGCAAAATCTATGACGGCGGCGATGCTTTCTGGGGGTGGCGCAAGTATCTGCCGCCGGAGTAAGTTCGGGGCAAAGGAGATCCATTCATGGCAAAGACCGATAAAGTGCCCGCCGAAATCGCCAAGCTGAGTTTCGAGGATGCGCTCAAGGAGCTCGAAACCATCGTCACGAAACTCGAGCAAGGCAAAGTGGATCTCGAAAAATCAATTGAGATCTATGAGCGCGGTACGCAGCTCAAAGCCCATTGCGAAGCCAAGCTTAAAGACGCCCAGGCGCGCATTGAAAAAATCGTTGTCGCCGCCGATGGCGGTGTGAAGGCCGAAGCCGCCAAGCTGGACTAATCCATGACCGAAGCCCTTCAGACGGCACTTACCGCGTCCGCGTCGAAAATGGACGAGGTGCTCGACGCGTTATTGCCGGAACCGTCGGGTCCCGAAGCGCCCATACATGAAGCCATGCGCTATGCAGCTATCGGAGGCGGTAAGCGCTTGCGTCCTTTCCTGGCAATGCAATCAGGCGCGCTTTTTGGATTGAAGCCGGAACTCATGCACCGCGTGGCAGCGGCAATTGAGTGCGTGCATGTTTACTCACTCATCCACGATGATCTTCCCGCCATGGATGACGACGACACACGCCACGGTAAGCCTACGGTCCACAAACAATTTGATGATGCGACTGCGATCCTTGCAGGCGATGCGCTTCTGACATTTGCATTCGAATTGCTTGGGGACGAAGAAACGCATGAGGACCCATACATTCGTTCAAAATTGGTGGTCCGGCTGGCAAACGCCGCCGGGGCGAACGGTATGGTCGCGGGCCAAGCAATTGACCTTGGTATCGAAGGCAAAGATGCGGACATTGGGACAATCACACGGCTTCAACGGCTCAAGACCGGTGAGCTCATCGCCTTTTCCTGCGAAGCCGGTGCGATCATGGGGCGGGCCAGCCGCGAGGCGTCCCATGCACTGGAAGGCTACGCACACGATTTGGGTCTCGCCTTCCAAATGATCGACGATCTTCTGGATGTGGAAGGCAACGAAAGTGACGCAGGTAAAGCGCTGCGGAAGGACGAGGCCCGCGGAAAAGCCACATTTGTCGCCATTATGGGGCCAGAGCGGGCGCGGGCGCAGGCCGAGCATTTGGCGCGCCAGGCCGCCCGCCACCTTGATTTGTTTGATGAAAAGGCCGACCTTCTTCGCGCGCTCGCGGACTTTGTTGTCCGAAGAAAGCGATAAATTCGGGGAAGGCGGGAACCCTTCAAGGGTTACAAAAATTGACTGACAAGCTGAACGACAGCGAAGCCTCCCAACGGGCAAGCAAGACGCCGCTTCTGGACAAGATTCAGGGGCCTGCCGATGTGCGCAGTGTCGACAAGCGCGACTTGCGTCAGCTTGCTGACGAGCTGCGCGCCGAGATGATTGATGCGGTTTCGATTACCGGTGGGCATTTGGGCGCGGGCCTTGGGGTCGTGGAACTCACCGTTGCGATCCATCACATCTTCGACACGCCAGATGACAAGCTCATCTGGGACGTAGGGCACCAATGCTATCCGCACAAGATACTTACGGGTCGCCGCGATCGTATCCGCACTTTGAGGCAAGGCGGTGGGCTTTCAGGGTTCACCAAACGCACTGAGAGCGAATATGATCCCTTTGGCGCCGCGCATTCGTCCACATCTATCTCCGCTGGTCTCGGGATGGCGGTGGCGCGCGATCTTAAAGACGAAGAACGCAATGTCATCTGCGTTATCGGCGATGGGGCCATGAGCGCCGGCATGGCGTACGAGGCCATGAACAATGCGGGCGCGCTTAAGAACCGCCTGATCGTGATTTTGAACGACAACGACATGTCCATTGCACCGCCCGTGGGGGCCATGAGCGCTTATTTCTCGCGGCTCTGGTCGGGCGGCACCTACCAAAACATCCGACATTTCACGAAACAGATTACCGGCGCGCTCTCAAAAGAGCTGCAAAAGACGGTGGGCCGCGCCGAAGAATATGTGCGCGGCATGGCGGCGCCGAAGGGCACGCTGTTTGAGGAAATGGGATTTCACTATGTGGGCCCGATTGATGGACATAATCTCGACCACTTGATCCCTGTGCTGAAGAACGTACGCGACGCGGACATGGGGCCAATCCTCGTCCATGCAATCACGCAAAAGGGCAAGGGCTATGCGCCCGCCGAACAATCGGCTGACAAATACCACGGCGTATCAAAATTCAATGTGGCGACCGGTGAGCAGCAAAAGGGCAAATCCAACGCGCCTGCCTACACCAAGGTCTTCGCCAAGGCACTGATCGACGAGGCCGAACGAGATGAGCGCGTGGTCGCCATTACAGCCGCCATGCCCGACGGAACCGGGCTTGATCTATTCGCCGAGAAATTTCCCGATCGTTTTTTCGATGTGGGCATTGCCGAACAGCATGGGGTGACATTTGCTGCGGGGCTCGCCACGCAAGGCATGAAGCCGTTTGCGGCCATTTATTCCACATTCCTTCAGCGCGCCTACGACCAGGTGGTGCACGATATTGCCATTCAACGGCTTCCCGTGCGCTTTGCCATCGACCGCGCAGGCCTTGTGGGCGCGGACGGGCCCACGCACGCGGGCGCATTTGATGTCACTTATCTTTCGACGCTTCCAGGCTTTGTGGTTATGGCTGCAGCCGACGAGGCGGAGCTTGTGCACATGGTGGCGACAGCGCGCAGCATCGATGACCGCCCTTCGGCATTCCGCTATCCCCGCGGCGAAGGGCGGGGCACCGAATTACCACTTCATGGTGAGCCCTTAGAAATTGGTAAGGGCCGTATGATTCGCGAGGGCGCTCACGCTGCGATCTTAAGCTTCGGCGCACGACTTGGCGAAGTGGAAGCGGCTGCGGATGAACTGGCCTCACGCTACGGGCTCTCGATCACCGTTGCGGACGCGCGCTTTGCAAAGCCGCTGGACCATGATCTCATCCGTCAGCTTGCGGAGCATCACGAGGCACTCATCACCATCGAAGAAGGCTCCATCGGCGGATTTGGCAGCCACGTGCTCGAGTTTATGGCCGAAGACGGGCTTTTAGACGGCCGTGTGAAAGTTGCGACCATGCATTTGCCAGACATCTTTATTGATCAGGCAAGTCCGCACGCCATGTACGAAGAAGCCGGGCTTAACGCCAGCCACATGGTTGCAAAAGTCCTGTCGATGACCGAAGCAGGCGAAGCGGTGCTTCGCGCCTGACCCTATTCTTCGGGCGAGGGGCTCGGGTTGCCGCCATCAAATACCCATTTCCATGAGCCGTCGTCCTGGCGCTGCCAGATGGTCACGTATTTTCCGTGGCTTTCCACTTCGTTGCCATCATCGTCCGCGCCACGCGAAACAAACGTTCCATACGTAAAGCCAAGATCGCCGCTTTCCGCCATCATGCCGCCAATGGGGTCCCACGAAAGGCCAATTCCGTCGGGCCAATTACCAATAAATTCGTGTACCGCGCCGTCACCTTCAACAAAGTGCCGACCAGGGTTCATCATAATGGAGTTGTCAGCGGCATAGGTGACGAACGCATCGCGCACCTCGCCGTCTTGCGCCATCTGATTGAAGTCGCGGTCCGCCTGCATAATGTCTTCAACCGATTGCGCCATGGCTGCGGTCCCCCAAATGGTCATCAGTATGGGAATGAAAAATGTGCGAAACATGGGCCCCTCCCTGAGTGATATCGAGAGCATAACGGGTGACACTCCCACGCCAAGTCACATGAATGAGAGCGATTTACTCGCTTAGGCTGAGACCCTGTCCCAAATGCCGCAAAAGGTGGTCAGCAAGCACGCACGCCATCATTGCCTCGCCAATGGGAACGGCCCGAATGCCCACGCAGGGGTCATGGCGCCCCTTGGTCTGGATATCGGTTTCCTCGCCGGATTTGGTTATGGTTTTGCGGGCGGTGAGGATTGACGATGTGGGCTTTACGGCAAAACGGGCCACAATGGGCTGACCAGAGGATATGCCGCCCAATATCCCGCCTGCGTTGTTTGAGGTGAATTTGATTTCGTTGCCTTCATGGCGGATTTCATCGGCGTTTTCTTCGCCTGTGAGTTCTGCAGCATGAAAGCCCGCGCCGATCTCAACGCCCTTGGCGGCGTTAATGCTCATAAGCGCAGACGCAATCTCCGCATCGAGCTTGCCATAGACAGGTGCGCCGAGCCCCGCAGGGATGCCGTCGGCCACCACTTCGACCACCGCGCCGAGCGATGAGCCTGCTTTCCGCGTCTCATCAATAAGCTTTGCCCAATCCTTTGCTGTGTCTGCATCAGGCGAAAAGAAATCGTTCCGCTCCACCTCGCCCCAATCCCAATTGGCGCGGTCGATCTTGGAGGCTCCCACTTGAACGAGTGCCGCGCGAACCGTGATAGGTGCGGAGAGTAAATGAGCCAGCACCTTGCGCGCGATGGCGCCTGCTGCCACGCGGCACGCTGTTTCACGGGCCGATGACCTGCCGCCGCCGCGATAATCGCGCACGCCGTATTTTTGCCAGTAGGTGTAATCCGCATGGCCAGGGCGGAATTTATCCTTGATCTCGGTATAATCTTTTGCGCGTTGATCCGTGTTCTGAATTTCAAGTGCGATCGGCGTGCCGGTTGTGACTTGCCCGCCCGTTTCTTCATCTTCAAAGACGCCGGATTTTATGGCGACTTGATCGGCTTCCTGGCGCTGGGTCGTGTATTTCGATTGCCCTGGTCGGCGCTTGTCGAGAAAGGGCTGAATGTCGGTTTCGGTAAGGGGGATACCCGGCGGGCAGCCATCGACGATGCAGCCAATGGCTTCCCCGTGGCTTTCGCCCCAGGTGGTGACGCGGAAGAGATGGCCGAACGTGTTGTGCGACATCGGCCCCGTGTCCTTAAGGCTTGGGTTTCGTCAGGTCGGGGGCTTCTGCGTTTTTCATTCCGATAACATTGTATCCGCAATCCACATGATGGATCTCGCCGGTTACTGCGCTGCCCATGTCGCTGAGAAGATAGATCGCGCTTTTCCCTACTTCATCGATGGAGATGTTGCGGCGAAGGGGTGAATTGTATTCGTTCCATTTGAGGATGTAGCGGAAGTCGCTGACGCCACTTGCGGCAAGCGTCTTGACGGGGCCCGCGGAAATGGCGTTCACGCGAATACCGTCTTTGCCCAAATCTTCGGCAAGGTATTTTACCGACATCTCGAGCGCGGACTTGGCAATTCCCATGACGTTATAGCGGGGCATAACGCGCTCGGCCCCAAAATATGTGAGGGTGAGGATCGAGCCGCCCTCATCCATGAGCTTTTCAGCGCGTTGCGCCACAGACGTAAGCGAGAAGCACGAGATGTTCATTGTTAGCGTGAAGTTTTCCAACGAGGTATCCACATAACGGCCCTTGAGCTCGTTCTTGTCGGAAAACCCGATGGCGTGAACTACGAAATCGAGCTTGCCCCAGCGCCGTTCAATCTCGGCGAAGGTCCCGTCCATGGCCGCCAAATCGCTCACATCACAGGGCAGCGTAAAGTCGCTGTCCAATTGCTTGGCCAGCGGCTCAACCCGCTTCTTGATGGCGTCGTTGGGGTAGGTAAAGCACAGCTCCGCACCCTCAGCGGCGCAGGCTTTGGCAATGCCCCAGGCGATCGACTTCTCATTTGCAAGGCCCATGATCAGGCCCTTCTTGCCCGCCATCAAGGGTTTACGGTCACTCATATCCTCGTCCAATACTTGTACTGCCGCTCAGGTTTGCGGCTGACTTTACTGATTTGAGTCTATGCGTCAATTCAGGCACTTAGCCGTGCTTAATGTCACTCAGCGCCGGTGCCGGTGGTATCGAGCCGCAGATCAGGCTCGCCGCTGGCAACTGCGGCAAGGTCTTCGGCGATACTGATGCCGGGCAGGGGTTCAAGTTCCAGTGGCAGATCGAACAAAGGCTGGTTCGGGTCGTTGGGCTCCACCAGCGGGAAGCCCGCCTCGGAAAGCCGCAATTGCGCATCACGGAGGCCCTGGGAGGCGGCGCTGCGAAATAGCATGACCGCTGCCTCGGGGTTTTTGTCCATGCCGTGGCCGCGCGCAGCCAAGACGCCCAGCACATATTGCGCACGCGGGTCCCCCGCGAGAGATGCCTGATAGAACCAGCCCGCCGCTTCGCTGTCGTCCCGCTCGGCCCCTTCGCCATTCAGAAGCATGGAGCCCAGATTGATCATGGCGTTCACAAGGCCAACCTCCGCCGCGCGGCGGTAGAAATAGACGGCGCGCTCGGGGTTCTGCTCGGTGCCGAGGCCCCGGCGCAGCATGTGAGCCACGTTGCGTTGGGCCGCCATGTTTCCGGATTGGGCAATCGGCAGCCAGAGCTCGAACGCGCGCGCATATTCACCTGCGTCGTAGGCGATGATCCCCTCATCGAAGATCAAAGCCTGCTCGGCGCTCGTAAGAAGCCCGAATTCCATATCATCTTCGCCGCCGAATTGGGCGTGGGCAGGCGCGCTCATGAGAATAGCGGCGCAAATCGATAGCGCGCGGGCGAAATGGCGAAACGCAAGGGCCAAAGGCGGCTCCTTTACTCATAGTGCGACCGATAACCGTCATGCGAAATCGTTGGGTGACGCAACGACGGCAGGTGGTCTATGTCTTCATCGACGCTAGCATTATAACCGGTTCGCGGTGCCCTTACCAAATCGGGGGCCGCGCGCGGGAAAGGAGCCCCCATGGGCATTCGTGCCGAGGAAGAAGTGGCTGCCGAAGTCTTCGCGGCCGCAGACCCGATTGCGCTCTTCAGGACTTGGCTAACCGAGGCCGAGACGCAGGAGCCCAATGACGCCAACGCCATGGGCCTTGCCACGGTGGACGAGGACGGCCTGCCCGATCTGCGCGTGGTGCTGCTCAAAGACGCGGACGAGGCAGGCTTCGTTTTCTACACCAACTTCAATTCTGCAAAAGGGCAGGAGCTTTTGGCGTCCAAAAAAGCCGCGCTCAATTTCCATTGGAAGTCCGTGCGCCGCCAAGTGCGGGTACGGGGCGCGGTGAGCGAGGTAACTGAGGCGGAAGCCGACGCATATTTTGCCTCACGCCCACGCGGCGCGCAGCTTGGTGCCTGGGCCTCGAACCAGAGCCACGAAATGGAAAGCCGCGAGAAGCTGATCGAAGATGCTTTCGCGCTTGAGGAAAAATACAAAGATGCGGACGTACCCCGGCCGCCCCATTGGTCGGGCTTTCGTGTGGCGCCTCTTGAGATCGAGTTCTGGCTCGACCGCGAGTTCCGGCTTCATGATCGCAGGATTTTCCGCCGCGAGGAGCCGGGCGCATCATGGACCGCCACGCGCATCTACCCCTGATTTCGTTTCCGCTCCTAGGTTATAGTCTCTGGCAATGATCGATTCCGTTAGATCCCCCGAACCCGCCAGCGCCACTGAGCGGCCCACGCTGATGAAGGCGGCGACCTATGCGGCCGTCACCGCGGCATCGGTGATGATCGCCATGAAGCTGGGCGCGTGGTTCTTGACGGGCTCCGTTTCCATGCTGGGCAGTCTCGTTGACAGCTCCCTCGATGCGCTCGCTTCGGTGATCAACCTGGTGGCCGTGCGCCACGCGCTAACGCCTGCCGACCGGGAACACCGCTTTGGCCACGGCAAGGCCGAAGCGATTGCCGGCCTTGCGCAAGGGGCGCTGATCATCGGCTCGGCTCTCTTTTTGTTGGCCGAGGCCGTGCGGCGTTTCATCAATCCGGTTGAGATTACGTATTCCAACATTGGCATCGCGGTCATAGTGATTTCTATACTGATTACTTTGGCGCTGGTGGCGTTCCAGCTTTATGTGGTGAAGAAAACCCGTTCAGTGGCGATCAATGCGGACTCTCTGCATTACAAGGGTGATCTTCTGATGAACGCGGGCGTCATCGCGGCGCTGGTGCTCACTACCACGTTCGGGCTGTGGTGGGCGGATGCGGCGTTCGGCATTATCATCGCGGGCTTTGTGGGCTATGCTGCGGCGCAGATCGTGCGCCAGTCTTACGATCAGCTCATGGATCGGGAGCTGCCCGATGAAGAACGCGAACGCATCATTGCGGAAGTATTCAAGCACGAAGACGTGCTCGCGCTCCATGACATGAAAACCCGCGCCGCAGGGGGCGATTGTTTTATCCAGATCCACCTGGAACTTGACCCGGGGCTCAACCTCCACCGCGCCCACGACATTGCGGACGAGGTGGAAGACGCGCTGGCAAACCTCTTCCCCTCCGCCGAAGTGCTGATCCACCAGGACCCTTTAGGGGTGGTATCAGAAGAATACCCCGGCCGCGTCACGCGCGAGATGGCCCTCCGCAAGGGCGGGGAATTTGCCGCCGGGGTGGCCTAAGGCCGGTTCCCTCCACCGCCTAGCCTTGCTAAAACCATCAGCTGATACTTTGTCATTCGGGACAATAGGGAGATGTTGATGCTGGGTCTGATGCAGGACTGGCCGCTATTGGTCAGCAAAATTATCGATCACGCCGCCACCTATCATGGCGACCAGGAGATTGTGAGCCGGACGACGGAAGGCCCAATCACGCGCACCACTTATCGGGAGCTTCATTCGCGGTCGCGCCAAATGGCCAAACGGCTCGAAGCGCACGGCATCAAACAAGGTGACGTGGTCGCCACCATGGGGTGGAACAACACCCGCCATATGGAAGCCTGGTACGGCATCATGGGTATGGGCGCGGTGTGCCATACGCTGAACCCACGGCTTTTCCCCGAACAGCTCGTCTACATCATGAACCACGCGGAGGATAAACTTCTCTTTGTGGAGACCACTTTCGTGCCTCTGATCGAAGCGGTGGCCGAACATCTGACCACCGTGAAGGGCGTTGTCATCATGACCGACGCCGCGCACATGCCCGACACGAAGCTCGACAACGCCATTTGTTATGAAGACTGGCTCGCGGAAGCGGACGATGAGTACACCTGGCCCGAGTTTGATGAGAACACCGCCGCCGGGCTTTGCTATACCTCCGGCACCACGGGCAACCCCAAGGGCGTTCTTTATTCGCACAAATCAAACGTCCTTCACGGCATGCTCGCCAATACGGCCGACACCATGGGGCTTACCTCAGGCGAAGTGATCTTGCCCGTGGTGCCCATGTTCCACGCCAACGCCTGGGCCATTACCTTTGCCGCGCCCATGGCGGGCGCCAAGATTGTCATGCCTGGGCCCAAAATGGACGGTGAGAGCATCTATGAATTGCTTGATGGTGAGAAAGTGTCCGCCACCGCCGCCGTGCCCACGGTGTGGCTGATGTTGCTCAATCATCTGGAGGCGAACAATCTGGAGCTGCCGCACCTCAACACGGTGATCATTGGCGGGTCGGCATGTCCGCCGACGATGATCGAAACCTTTGAACAGAAATACGGCGTTGAAGTGATCCATGCCTGGGGCATGACCGAGCTTTCGCCCATTGGCACCATCGGCAAGCTTAAAGCCAAAGACCAAAACCTTCCGTGGGAAGACAAATTGGCGATCAAGGTCAAGCAAGGCCGTCCACCTTTTAGCATTGAAGCAAAGATCATCGATGATGAAGGCAATGAACTGCCGCGTGACGGCAAAGCCTTTGGCCACCTGATGGTGCGCGGGCCAGCCATCTCCAAAAGCTACATAAAAGGCGAGGGCGGCGAGATCCTCGATGCGGAAGGCTGGTTCGATACGGGCGATGTGGCAACGCTCGATCCTGATGGTTACATGCAAATCACCGACCGCGCGAAAGACGTGATCAAATCTGGCGGCGAATGGATTTCATCCATCGATCTTGAAAACACCGCCGTAGGCCACCCGGACGTGACGGAGGCCGCCGTGATTGGCATCGCGCATCCCAAATGGGACGAGCGGCCCTTGCTCATCATCGTCAAAAAAGAAGGCTCGGACCCCACAAAGGACGACATCCTCAAGTTTATGGAAGGCAAGATCGCCAAATGGTGGATGCCCGACGACGTGGCGTTCGTGAGCGAAATCCCCCACAATGCCACGGGCAAAATTTTAAAGACCGCACTGCGTGACACATTCGCGGATTACAAATTGCCAACGGCGTAGGGGCGGGGGTTCGCCTCGAGTTAGGAACGTACCATTATGGAGGCAGAAATTATGTTTGCATTTCTGGGGCGTTACTTGCCGGCGCTTGCGCTTCTTGCCGGGCTGTTGGCCGTAGCCGCGGTGTGGGGCACGGGTCCGCTTTATAAGATGGGCGCGATTTCCTGGGTCACTATCATTAAGGGACTTCAGTACGGCGCGTTCCTCGGCATGGCAGCAAGTGGTATCGGCATTGTTGCGATTCTTGTGCGTCTGGTTTCGGGGCAAGGTGCGCTAGCGCTTGGTCTGGCCGGGTTCGTGCTTGGTATTGCGGTGGTTGGGTTTGTCATGAACTTCCGCAATCAAGCAACGTCCGTGCCACCCATCCACGATATTACGACGGATACGGATAATCCACCTGCCTTCGTGGCGATCCTGCCCTTGCGCGAGGTGTTCGATACGGCCAACCCGCCACATTATGTGGGCGACGAACCGCTCCCGGGAAACGTGGATCAAACCATCCGCGAGGCGCAGCTCGCCTCATATCCCGAACTTGGGTCCGTCTTTCTCGACGCCGACACAAGCTTTGTGTTTACCGCCGCTATGGCAACGGTGGAGGCGATGGGCTGGGAACTTGTGGAAGCCAGCACCGAAGATGGCCGCATCGAAGCGGTGGACACCACTGCCTGGTATGGGTTCAAGGACGATGTGGTGATCCGCATCGAAGAGCAGCGGGGTGGCGCCATCCGCGTCGACGTACGCTCAAAATCGCGCGTGGGTGTATCGGACTTAGGCGTCAACGCCGCGCGGATTAGTGAGTTTTTGGCGAGGCTCGAAGAACGCACCGGCGGCACGGACTAAGCGATCCGCCAGCCTTCGCCTTCTCTGGCAACGCGGCCCGTTTCGATCATGTGAATAAGATGCGCTTCGACGGAGCGCGCGGCGGCGGGGTGCAGCCGTGCATCCACGTCCCGGTACATGCTCGCTACCATCTCTGGAATGCGCGTCATGCCCTCGCTAAGGCACGCAAGGATTTGAAATTCGCGGGCCTCGCGGTGGTGGATGAAAGCTTCGACAAACGGCTTGGGATCGGTGATGGCGGGCCCGTGTGTGGGCCAATAAATGTCATCCTCGCGCGTGAGCAATTTTCTGAGTGAGTTGAAGTAAGCCTTCATCTCGCCGTCGGGCGGCACAATCACGCTTGTCGACCAGCCCATCACATGATCGCCGGTAAAAAGTGCTTTTTCTTCATTGAGCGCAAAGCACATGTGATTGGAGGTATGGCCGGGCGTAAAGACGCACTCCACGGTCCAGCCATCGCCTTTGATCGTCTCGGCATCTTGTACGCGCACGTCGGGCATGAATTCCGTGTCCCCGCCTTCTTCAACCTTTGCGCCTTCATCTTTGCCCGCGCCGTGGGGGCCAAAGGCGTAGGTGGGGGCGTCGGTCGCTTCTTTCAGCTCGCGCGCGAGCGGGGAATGATCAATGTGCGTGTGCGTTACAAGAATATGCGTGACCTTGTCATTGCCGAGCGCGGTCTTGAGCGCCTCAAAGTGCGCCTCGTTCCGAGGGCCAGGGTCGATCACCGCGACG
>Ga0209578_10000818_pt1 | contig 33484 bp, 30 predicted proteins | sample tdAd472_FD_187127 | JGI IMG/M metagenome (GOLD analysis project Ga0209578, IMG submission 187127) | Marine sediment microbial communities from the Atlantic coast under amendment with organic carbon and nitrate - tdAd47.2 (SPAdes)... | ecosystem: Environmental > Aquatic > Marine > Coastal >...
GGTCAGAGGGCCGCGGGGAGGCGATTTCCGCCCAGGCGGTGGTGTTAGTGGAATCGCGATGAATTTTAAATTAGTGAGTATCCATCACTCCCCCCGAGTTAACGGGTTCTGGGGAATGGCGATAGTTCTGGTTGCTTGTCTGCTTATAGCTGCGCCGGCTGCTAATGCCAGTGGAGTGGTCCTGCAATATCACCGGATATCTGATTCTGGTCCCGCGATTACCCGTACCGGTCCGGATGACTTTGCGGGTCACCTGGCGTTAATAGAGCGGCTAGGGTTTCCGGTGCGATCACTGCCCGAGATGCTGGCCGGGGTTTGTGAATCATCGGATGAATCAGCCATCGCGATTACCTTTGATGATGCACACCTGACTGTTTATGAGCAGGCCTGGCCGCTGTTGCGGGAGCGTGGCTGGCCGTTCGTAATCTTTGTGAATACGGGGGCGGTGGACGACGGTCACGGGGGAACGATGAGCTGGCAGCAGTTACGTGAGCTAGTCGAAGCGGGGGTGATTATTGGTAATCACGGCGTTGATCACCAGCACATGATTCGCCGGCCAGCCGATGTGGAAGTTGATGAGTGGCAGCAGTGGCGTCGTCAGCAGGTGCTTCAGGCCCAGCAACGTATAGACGAGGAGGTTGGGCCACAGCCGTTAATCTTTGCTTACCTCTATGGTGAATATGATCTAGCTACCGCTGCGTTGATGGAGGAGCTGGGCTACGCTGCGTTTGGCCAGCAGTCAGGCGCGTTTGGTTGCGGCAGCTCAATGCAGGCATTGCCCAGGTTTCCGGTGTCAGGTCCCTATGCGAATCCGGAATCGGTAGAGTTAAAACTAGCCTCATTACCCTTCCCGACTACGGGGAAGATGTTAGAACCGGTACAGCCTCCGGGGATGCTGAGGCCGGTCCTGTCGTTAACGCTGGATGTTGGCAAGGTGGAAGGATTTGAGCCGACGGCGATAAGCTGTTACGCGACCGGTCAGGGGGCCATTGAGACCGAATGGGATACCGAGAATTCAACCCTCACTGCACGCGCCGACGCGCCCCTGCCGGCGGGTCGTTCTCGCTACAACTGTACAGTCCGCAACGGCCTGGAGCAGCGATATCACTGGTTTTCTCAGCCCTGGTTTATCCCCGACTCAGAGGGGCAATGGCCCGCTGAATAGCGCTTTAAGTTAGGCTCTGCCTAAGCCGCTTTTCGCTATCGTTAGCCATCGCTAATCAAGCCGTGCAAGGTCGTTTACGCGGATGATACGTTGCAGGGACTTAACGTAACTGGTGCCTCGCGCAGAATACTTTTCCAGCCCTACGGCCAGAGCGCTTCCGGACAGGGTGAGGTTTTTTTCCCGTAATTGCAGACGGATATCACGCAGGGGCTGGTAGGCCGGGTGGCTATTTAAATTGAGAAAATAAGCAGCGACCGACGCCTGCCACGACGGGTAACTGGCAACTTCGTGATTCATGCCTTCTGGGCGCTGAAGCGGGATCAGGCCGCAGCCTGCAGTGAAGCACCATTGTCCATAGAGATTATTGGCCTTGCGAGCGAAGCGAGATCGCCCCCATGCCGATTCCGTGGCTGCCTGGGCCAGCGCCAGTGACGGCGGGATCATGTCAATGCGGGCCAGCAGTTTATCAATGATATGAAGATGGACCGACGCATCGTCCATCGCCAGGTGGAGCCGATAACGTTTCAATAGCTGTTTCAGCAGCTTCTTCTGTTTTCTGGAAAGCGCCGAATCCTGTTCCAGTTGGGCTTTCATTCTCAACAGTTCTGCACGGCGCTCCAGCGTCACTCGGTTCTGATACGAGATTAGTGGCAGCAGCCGCTTAAAAAAGCGCTCTTTTTTAACGCTGACGGCCGGTTTGGGAGGAGCGGTAACTTTGTCCGGTTTGCTGGCCGGTGGTTGCGCGGTTGGCGCCGCCTCGGTCACCTGAGTCGTCGGCGACTCGATTGGCGGAGCAGGGCGATAGGTCCACCACCCAATCAGCACTGAGCCGACGAGCAGGGTGGTTAGGAGCAGAATTTGTTGGCGCAATGGTTAGGGTGGAAAAAGGTTTGAAGTGGAAGTTATTTGGGGCTGATTATGCCATTGCTTTGACCCATTTCGATGCTTTGTTTAATCACTTTAACCGGCGGCTTAAAACGGCCGCGATAACTTATCTGTTCCTCTCCGGCAGGCGCTGAAATTGGTATATTCGCTTTCCAGTCAACGAGGGGAGTGGAGCATGGACAGTGGGCTTGCCATCGGCGAGTTTCACCACATTGCGGTGGTGGTGAGTAACATCGAAACGGCCATGCGTGGCAACAGTCTTTTTTTTGGAATTCGCCACTGGGAGTTTAGGCGGTTTGAAGGTGATCGCCTGCCCGGTCTGGAAGATAACGGCTTCCTCTCGGCCATGGGCAGTAACGGTAGCGGAATCACCCTGGAACTGTTGCAACCGCTGGCCCCCAACTCCCCTCACGCATCGTTTAGAAGCTGGCGCGGCGAAGGTATGAGTCACGCAGTCAGTCGCTGCACCGCCGAACAGTTTGCCGAGCTGGAGAAGCAGCTGGAGCAGCAGGGCATTGGTGAGGTGCATCGGCTTAACCTCTACGGCAAATTGCGAAGCCTGCAAATCGATAGTAGGTCACTGCTTAGCGGACTGGGACTGGAGGTACAGGTTATCGACGAAGCCGGTGGTTTTGACGGCCTGCCAGTGGACCGGGTGGTGGAATATAACTTTCAGCCCATACTGCCTGTCGACAAGCTTTATCACGTTGGTATTGTGGTTAATAACCGCGACCGCGCAATCGCGAATTTTCAGTCGTTGCTGGGGTTTCCGGAATTTCTGCCACTGGAGCTGGAGGTGGGTAGCAGTCTGTCGAGTGTCTCGCTGCGCGGTGAAACGATTGATCACGCCGCAAAGGTTGCCTTTAGCCGGGTTAACGGCTTCTGCTTTGAATTAATGGAACCGGGCCCTGGCAAGGGTGCTTACCAGGAATTTCAAAGTCAGTATGGCGAGGGTATGCAGCACTATTTTCCAACGATCTGTGACCAGTCGGTGCTTGACGCTGCCCTGCCGCAGTTACGCGGTGAAGGTGTCGAAGTGCTGCTCGAAGGGGTCATCGACGGGGTGATGAATTACTATTATCTGGATACCGATGCGTTACTAGGTGGCGTGACTATCGAAGTCATCTGCCCCCATGATGCCGACTGGATGGGAGAGATGGGTATGACCCCAGAGCAGGGTTATTTAATCGGTTTAGGGTGAGGTTAACTCCAGGCTGCACTAATGGGCGGGGTTTTCGAGCTGAAATTGAGCGGTAAGTGGCTATTGATCACGTTTAAACCACCGCCCACACCCACTCATTAAGCTGATTAATTCCGAGGGCATCCGAATTTTTGCTGACTAATGTCGAGTGCTTAAGCCTTACCACCGTCGGCTTCCCAGGCATCCTGACCACCCCAGCGGAAAGGCCCGTAAAGTCCCTGGGCAATATCGAGGCGTTCGCGCTGGGGGCCGCCGAGCCAGAGCTGGGCGATCTTGTAGTCGCGCATGTATTTTTCGACATGGCCTTCGTAGGAGTAGCCAAAGGCTCCCATTAGTTCCATCGCCTTGTTGGTGACCATCTGCGCCGTCTCGCCGGCCATGGAACGGGCCATGGAGAATCGCGCAATCATTTCCGGGGAGTGGTGGGCGCCGTATATCTCAGGTTTGGTGACCTGCCAGGTAACGCTCATGTAATAGTGGCGGCAAACTTCAATAGCGCGGAACATTTCGGCGATGTAGCCGGCAAACATGGAGCGCTCACGCAGCTTAGTGCCGGCGATCGAACGATGTTCGCCCCAGTCGAGGAGAATCTCCAGGACGGCGGTGGAGAGCCCGATTAGCCGTGCGGCGCCAGAGAGCCGGCCCAGGCCGATAACGCAGGCTTTGATAATGTCGGCTCCCTGACCGGGCTGGGTATCGATACGGTAGCGTTTGGGTATGCGCACATCTTTAAACCAGATGTCGCCATTCGAATCGGACCAGGAGAAGCCCATTTTCTGGTAGGGCCTGGAGAACTCCAGACCCTCGGCATCGGCGGGAACGTAAAACAGACCAGCGCAGTCGCGACCGCCCTGCGGGTCTGTGGTGGCAATCGTCCAGTAACCCATGTGCCCGGACAGGCCGTCACCTTTAAAGTAATCGGCAGGGCCGGAGGGTCCCGGCCAGAGTTTGTGACCATTAATCACATACTCGTCGCCTTCTTCTCTGGCAACCACCCTCAGTGTTTGAAACTCCAGCGCCGGGTCTTCAATGTTGGCGCCACCGCCGGGCTCGGTGATGGCGACACAGGCGGTCCAGGACTCACCGCCGACAATTTTTGGCGCCAGCTCTTCCAGCAGGTCTGGCCGTTTGCCAGCCAGCATGAAGGACACAATCCAGTGGATCTTGCCCACCATGGTCGCCAGACCAATATCGGCGCGGGAAAGCTCCTCGTTGATCATGGTGCGCACCATGGGGGACATGCCCAGGCCCCCAAACTCCTCCGGCAGGTTGGATTTGGTGACGCCTAGATCAACCAGCTTGGCGTACAGGCCATGCACGGTTTTTCGGGCCAGGGTTTCATCGCGATTCCAGCCGCCTTCCAGGTCGTGGCGGTGAGGCATCAACTCTTTATTGACGAACTTGCGAATCTCCTCCGCGGTAGCAATATCCTCTGGCGTGCAGAAGGCCTGGGAGTATTTCTGTGCCGGTTCGAGCATTTCGTACATGAGTTTTTCCCTTATAAAAAAGCCGTGGGGTTGGCTAGTCCAGAATGCCTTTGCCAGCGAACTGCTCATAAACGTCCGGGTCGTGACCAAACAGCACGTGAGCGTCGTTAGATTTTTCCAGGTCCTTGAGTTTTCGCATTGACCGGCGCCACTCGTACATGTCCCGAATCAGCCAGCCGGGCGCCACTTCATCGCGATAGTTCTCTTTCAAAAAACAGGTGTCGTTGGTAAACAGGAAGGAGCCAGAGTTGTGCAGGTCGACCTGCATCGCCATCAGTCCTTTGGTGTGGCCCGGGGTGAGAAACAGGTGAATGTTTTCCCAGATTTCTACCTCGTCGCGATCTATGACTTTCCAGTTAAATGAGGGGTCCATGTAATGGGGTAAATAACCGCCGAGGTCTTCCTTGGTGGCCACCGCGTACCAGGCCCACATCAACTCGTCGCGGTGCACATAAATGGGCGTGTCCATCCCGCGGAAAAATTCCAGTCCGCCCGCGTGATCCAGGTGCAGGTGGCCGATGATGATTGCCGATACATCTTCCAGTTCATAGCCAAGTTTCAGCAGTTGGGTATCGACCCCGTTCTCTTCGGTGTAGCGGGTAACCGGAAACACATCGAGCACGGGTTCAGGCCAGAGTTCCTTGTAATTGGGGGCAGCCCCGAGCTCATAGATAATCAGGCCATCTTTGGGGTGTTCGATGACCACGCCGTACATCTTTAGCCGGCGCATGGTGGATTCTGGATTGGGGTGAGAGTGGGTAGCACAGCCACCCCCTTCGAAAAACCAGCCGTGGTCGGCGGAAAGTTCACCCAGGTCAATCAGCGACATGCGCATGGGTTTGGCCATTATCAATTGCTCCCCGTGACATTGATTAAATTGAAATCCGCCAGCGATATTAGCCTGCTGCGGCAGAATGTTACAGATTACAGGCCGTTAAGTTTCGCAATCCGGGACAAAGCACAGTGGGCGATCTTGAGGAGAAAATATCGGGTCAGTCTGCCAAGAGCAGCGGTGGCGGGTAGGTCAGTCTCAGAGTTTTTACTCCTTCACGATCCCTGACGATGGATGCAATCCCCGCTATTGGCGATCAGGGAAGGGTTCCCATCCTGATATCCCCCTGACCTGGCAGTCGGAAAATTATTTCTAACGGTAAGCGGGGGGTAATCGGTGATTACCCCCCCCGTCCCGGCCTTTTAGCCAAGTAACCGAAGTCGATGCGGCCACCCCCGGTGGGGTTTTTCCTTCGGCGGGTCATCGCTATCCCGCCAAAGCTCGGTTAGAGTTCAATGATTAAGCAGTCTCGTTCTTACCGACTGGAGCGCGGCGCTTAATACGACGAGGAAATTGCCCAGGAGAGGGGGCAAGGTCGCAGGCGGAGGTATCCGCCGTCGCCTGTGTTGACTATTTCAAAGCGGAAAGAGGGAGGAGGTTGTCATGGCCTACGGAGATATTCGTCAATACATTGCCAGTCTGGCGCGCACCGGAGAACTGCTGGAGATCGATGCCGAGGTTGACCCGATTGAAGAGCTCGGGGCGATCTGCCGAAAGGTGCTTGATGAAGATGGTCCGGCGATTCTGTTCAATAACGTCCAGGGTTATGACTACCCGGTGATCGCCAACATGCTCGCCACTCCCGGACGCATTGCTCAGGCGCTGGAAGTGCCGGTTGAAGAGTTAACCGAGGAGTACACCAGACGCACCAGCGGGGCGGATCTACAGCGCCAGCCACTGGTCGATACCGGGCCCTGTAAAGAGGTCACCATTACCAGTGATGAGCTCGACCTGCGTCAGCTGGTGCCACAGATTCTGTCTAACCCGGAAGATGGCGGCGCCTACCTGAACTATGGGCTGGTGATCATGAAAGACCCGGATACCGGTCTGCGCAATATGGGTATTTATCGAATGCAGATTCGCGATAACAATCGCACCGGCCTCTGGTCCAGTCCGACCTCCCATGGCGGTACTATCCGGGTGAAAGGCGACATGGCAAACAGGAAGACTGAGATTGCGGTCTGTATCGGTGCTGATCCACTTCTTTATGTTGCCTCGCAGATTCCCGGGCTGGATTTAGGCGTCGACGAAATTGAGTTGGCGGCCGCCATGCGCGGCGAATCCTATGAAATGGTCAAGTGCGACACCCTGGACCTGGAGGTGCCGGCTCATTGCCAGATGGTGATTGAGGGCTACATTCTGCCGAACGAAAAAGAGGAAGAGGGCCCCTATGGTGAATACCCCGGTTACTACGGCCCGGTGGGCCAGCAACCGGTGATTGAGTTTCACCATGCCACCCGGCGTAAAGATCCCGTCTACGCCTACACTTATCTGGGCCTGCCGCCCACCGAGACCCACGCCATGGGGCAGATGATGGGGGAGGCAGGCTACCTGCAGCGCCTCCGTGCACAGACGGCCCCGACGGTAAAAGATGTTTACTGTCCGCTGGATATGCACACCATTATCGTGTCGTTGAAAAAAACCTACGAGGAGCAGGCCAAACACGTTATTTACGACCTCTGGTCTACTCGCAGCGGAAAAACGGTGATTGTGGTCGATGATGACATCGACCCGCGTAATTCGGAACTGGTCTACTGGGCAATTTCCCAGCGATGCCACGCCTCTCGGGATGTCATGATCGTCGACGGCATGTGCACCATTGGTCCATCGACAATGAAGTATCCGGGAAGCGACATCGCCAATAAAATGGGTATAGACGCCACGGCGCCACTGAGCGGATACCCGGCCATGTCGCGGCCGCACCCAGAAATGATGGAGCGGGTGGAGAAGCGTTGGGGTGAATTGACCACGCCCAAAACCGACAAGCTAAGGAGAGCGGGGAAATAAAGAGAAGCACTGATGCACGAGTGAGTGGAATTTAGACCGGTGAAAGCGTGATTGGCCGGGCCGGTCATTTGCACTTTTTAATTCTCGATTGCTTGCTCCTGGGTGCCCCCGATTTTGCTCGTGAACCGGGCGCACCTGTTTCGGCTGGCGGCTGGGCGAATTCGAGCTATTAATTACCGGTGAAATCAGGCTAAGGTGATGGGCTGATCGGCGGCTGGTTTTTGTATTTATGGTCGATTAAAAACACCAAAACTCTGGAGGAGATAGGGATGGTCAGTTCAGTGAATAAAGCAGTGGTTGGCCGAACATTCGGCTTATTGCTGCTGCTGGTAGCGGCAATGGTGGTGTCGGCTGACAGCTGGGCCGGAGGTGATCTTGATGATCCCCGACTGCACCCCGGTGAGGTGCGCATCCTCAAACTGGACAACAGCGATTTAAAAGAGATCATCCCGGATACGCTGTTTATGAAGCACTGGTTCGGCACCGATGTCAGCGTGGCCTACTTCCGTTTTATGGAGGGCAAGGGCACCGATAAGGGATCGATGCCGGCGATGCATCAGCATGGCGAGGAGTGGGCGATTCAACTTAAAGGAACGTCCCAGGTTATTGAGGAGGACGGCACGGTGCACGAGATTGCTCAGGGCGATGTGTTTATCATCAGCCCGCGCATCCTTCACACCGGCACCTTTGGCGACGAAGAAAATGTAATCCTGGGCGTGATTACGCCGCCACGGGAGGATTACCCGGCGGAGGGGGTCAAGTCCTACTACCCGGGTGTGGCGGAGGAAAAAGAATGAAGGCGCTAAATACGTTAGTAACCGCCGCTGGTCTGGTTTTAGTACTGGTACTACCCTCCACGGCTGGGGCAGAGGGGGCGGTACGTCATCTGTTTAATCTCAATACAGTCACGGATGAGCTCAAAGCCATTGTTCCCGGTCAGCTCTATATGCGTTTCTGGCATGGCCGCGATATTAGCGTCGGCGTGTTTCGCATGGTGCGGAATGAACAGGGGCATTTCCCCGGCAAAATTAATCGCCACGGTGAGGAGGTGGCCATTGCAACGGAAGGGCGCCTGCAGATGGAAATCGAGGGTAAAACCTATTTTTTTGGCGAAGGCGAGGTGATGATTATCCCCCCACAGATGCCCCATACCGGTACCTGTCTGAGCGATGCCTGCACGCTGGTGAGCTGGTTTACACCCGGTCGACTTGATGAATGGGGACCCGAGGGCAATGACGACCCGGAGCTTAAGTTTCTGGATCGATCGACACAATGAATAACGATAACAACCAGGGAGAACAGGCGTGACTGACGCAGTAATCGTCTCATCGGCACGAACCCCGATTGGCCGGGCCTACCGGGGACTTTTCAACAACACCGAAGCGCCTACGATGGCCGGGCATGCAATTGGCGCCGCCATGGAGCGGGCCGAGGTTGATCCGGCGGAAGTTGAGGACGTCATCATGGGCTGTGCCCTGGGGCAGGGGACCACCGGCGGCAATATCGGCCGTCTAGCTGCACTGAAGGCGGGTTGTCCGGTGACTGTCAGCGGCATGACCATTGATCGTCAGTGCTCCTCCGGATTGATGGCGATTGCTACCGCTGCTAAACAGGTGCTCTACGACGGCATGACCATCGCCGTGGGTGGCGGCGTCGAGCAGATTAGCCTGGTCCAGAACGAAAACTTTAATCTATTCCGCGCCAAAGATCCTGCACTGCTGGCAATGCACCAGAATGTCTACATGCCGATGCTGCAGACCGCAGAAACCGTGGCCGCCCGTTACAACATTAGCCGTGAACAACAGGATGAATATGCCCTGCAATCGCAGCAGCGCACGGCGGCAGCACAGCAGGCGGGTATTTTTGATGACGAAATCATCGAAGTGACTGCGACCATGAAACAGGTGAATCGGGAAACCGGCGCTGAAGCATTCGACGAGAAAACCCTGAAGCTGGACGAGGGCAACCGGGCCAGCACGACCCTGGAAGGATTAGCGGGCCTGAAGCCAGTGATCGACGGAGGAACCATTGCTGCTGGCAACGCCAGCCAGCTCTCCGACGGTGCCGCGGCCTGCGTGGTGATGGATTCCAGAACCGCCGAGCAGCGCAATTTGGCACCCATGGGCATTTATCGGGGAATGACCGTCGCTGGTTGCGAACCCGATGAGATGGGCATCGGTCCGGTATTTGCCGTACCAAAGCTGTTAAAACAGCATGGCCTGACGGTCGATGATATTGGCGTCTGGGAACTTAATGAAGCCTTTGCGGTGCAGGTGATTTACTGCCGTGATCGGCTTGGCATTGATAACGAAAAACTGAATATCAACGGCGGCGCCATTTCCATCGGTCACCCCTATGGCATGAGTGGTGCCCGCATGGTCGGTCACGCCCTGCGTGAAGGCAAGCGTCGCGGCGAAAAGTACGTGGTGGTAACCATGTGTGTTGGCGGGGGTATGGGCGCGGCGGGACTGTTCGAAGTGGTGTAAGGATTGGCACCACAGCGGCTAAAAATTTCTCCGATTGAGATTCGCAGCTGACTGAAAAACCTCTATGATGAGCGTTCCAGAATAACGATATTCCCCGGGGCAGTTTAGTGCCCAATATCCAGCACCGGTCTGGTTGGGGGGTTGTCCGATTAATCAGCCTGATTAATCCGATCAATGGGCGTCGAACTGCCCAAAATAAAATTCTAATAAGAGAGTAACGAGGAGCGTGCGTGAAAGAGTGTTTTTACAGTAATTGTCCGGTGCCCAATGCGTTTGTTATCGCGATAAAGGTGTTTGAGCAGGAACTGGCGGATCGCGGGGTGCACTTCAGCCTGCTGCCGAGCTCCAATTCCTCCACCCATTTTGCCGGTGATCTGGATGCCTATTTTCGTCTTGGTGGAGAGATACCGCCGTTAATGACCCAGGGTTTACGGGCACCCGGCAGCATCACCCTGATTGGCCTGACCCGGCTAAGGGGTATGCAGGGGCTATTTGTTAATAGCGGTAGCGACATCCGGAATCCGGAAGACCTGAAGGGTAAACGCATCGCCATGGCCTACAACGCGCGCATGCTACTCGATGGTTTTGACCGTACGGAACATCTGGCGATGAATCCGTGGGATCAAACCATGGTGGGGCTGGGCATGTGGGAGTTGCGGTGCATACAGAACACCCTGGCGCTGGGTGGATTGACCACCGATGATGTGGAGCTGGTGGAGGTCAAAAACCCCTGGTCAATTACTCTGGCGGAGGCCGAATCGGCGACCACCCACTCTCCCCGTGATCTGTTCAAAGATACTTCCACCGCTGAAGGTAACCCACAGGTGGCGGCGTTACTCAGCGGTGAAGTGGATGCCATATTTTCTTTCCTGCCCTATGCGGCAGAGCTGGTCCAACGGGGCGAAGCGCGCATTGTTCGCAACCTGGTGCCGCGCACCGATGATGACTACATGAGTACCTTTGGAGTCAGTACGCCCCTGGTGGAAAACCACCCAGAGGTCGTGCAGGCGGTGATGGATGTCACCGTGATGGCGGCTAAATGGGCGGCGGATCACCCCTACGAGACTGCCGAAATTCATGCTGAAAACCTGCGGGTTAGCCCGGAATCCTTCTGGATTGCCTATGGGCCGAAATACCACAAACACCTGACACCCAGTCTGGGGCCAAAAGATACCGCGACACTGAATCAAACCATCGATTTTCTGGTTGATCATAAGGTGCTCGACCAGGCGGTGGATGTGTCGGCCTGGAGCGACGACCGGTTTCTAAATCACTCCCTTAATTCGGTGGCCGGAACATGAGCAAACTCACTTACCCCACGGCGGGTCGTTACGATACCCGCTATCTGCTCGATGGTAGGGTTTCGGTCGACGGTTTTGATCTGGAATTTCTGGGCATGGGCGAGCTGCCCTGGCCCCTGTTTCGGGACATGGTCACCAAGCTGTCCTACGACATTGCCGAGCAGGCAATTTCCCACTATTTAATAGCCCTTGATCAGGGTAAGCCGTTGACCGCTATCCCGGTTTTTCCCAGTCGGTTTTTTCCGCAGTTGGGTACGACCGTCAATAAAGACTCGGGCATCAACAGCCCGGCTGACCTGGTCGGTAAACGGGTCGCAGTGTGCGGATTTGGTTACAACCCGGCGGCGTGGATGCGCGGTATTCTGCAAAATTATTACCAACTGCCGGTGAAAGAGATTATCTGGGTAGCTGACCGCGAAGACCCTTTTCTGACCGGGCTGGATTACAAGCCAGCGGATGGATACATCGTCGAACCTATCGATGGTCTTTCTGAAGAGTTGATGACTGCCAAAGGTATTCACCAGGTGGCTGCCCTGGAAGACGGTCGTGTCGATGCGTTAATTGCCCCCGGTGGAGGGGCACCCACCGATGGTAATACGCGGCGCCTGCTGAACGATCCGGCGAAGCAGTTAAGTGATTTTGTTGCCGCCACCGGCATTTATCCGATTAATACGGTGATGACCCTGCGCCGCAGCACGGTGGAGGCCAATCCAGGATTACCCGCCGCATTAATGGCCGCATTTAATCAGGCGCGTGGTTTGTACCATGCAGAGCTGGCTGCTGACGGGCCGGGGGATCATATGGGCGTTGGCACTGATCTGCTTAGTGATATGGGCGTGTTCCCGGACAGTTACGGGATAGAGGCAAACCGTACCAGCCTTGAAGCGATCATTGGCTACTGTTACGAGCAGGGTCTGATTCGCACCCACTTTGCCGTTGAAGAGCTGTTTTGTATTTGAAAAAGGTAGTTTTCCTTAGTTGCGCCGGCGATGTGACGCGGGGAACTCAATTGTTTAAATGACTAACGATGAACAGGAGAATTTCATGACAGAAATGACCGAGGCAGAAAACGCCTATAACCACCCCCCCATGCCCGAAGGACCCATGAACCTGTGGGTCGGCGATGTGGGTGCTGTGCCGGAGCTGCTAGCGCAGCTCGCCGAGGGCTTTCGGCAGATGGTTCCGCTGGGCAGTCCGGCGCCGGACTTTACTGGCGAGCTACTGGGCGGCGGTGAGTACACCCTGTCATCGAGTAAAGGTAAAAAGCCGGTCTGTATTCTTTTTGCCAGTATCAGTGACCCACCCATTATTAGTAATCTCGATACTACCCCGATATCGTTAAACGGCCTTTACGCGGAGTATGGTGATAAGGTGGATTTTGTCATGGTTTACACCCGTGAGGCGCATCCGGGTTCGGGTACGCCTCCCCACACGAGCATTGACGACAAGCGCGCCCGCGCCCAGCAAATGGTCGATCAGGAAAATGTGAAGATGCCGGTGCTAGTCGATGCCCTCGACGGTCCGATTCATCAGCGCTACACGATGATGCCTAACTCGGTCTACGTGGTTAATCGGGGCGGTATCGTCGCGGCCAAATCCCTGCTTCTGGACACCACGGTGCTTAAAGAAATGCTCAATGACGTACTCACCTGGGACGCACTGGACGACGGCGACACCGTGGTGAAGAAGTCTTATCACGAACGCATTCATGTCTGTCGTGCACCCTATGATGAGGCCGGCCGTGCCAAAGAATGTGCGGCGCTGGAAGCCAGCGGTCCTGAAATGGTTGAGGCAATCAAGGCAATGGCGGGTTTCGATCCCTTTACCTGGAAGAAAGCCTAGTCAGAAGCAAAAAATCCGCAACGGAGGAATAGCCGATGAAAACAATTGATGAAGCAATGCGACTACGGCCAGACGGTTTTACTGACCGCAGCATTTATACTGACCCTGCCATTCTTGATCAGGAAATTGAAAAAATATTTAAGCAAGCCTGGGTGCTAATTGGCCACGAAACCGAGGTGCCAGAACCCGGTGATTACGTGCGCAAAACCATTGCTGGTCAGCCGTTGATTCAGGTGCGGGGCAACGATGGCAAGGTCCGAGTGGTCTACAACACCTGTCGTCACCGTGCCAGCTTGGTGGCGATTGAAGCGGAGGGCAACTGCGCCTCTACCAACTTCAAATGCCCCTACCACGGGTTTGAATACAGTGCCGACGGCGACCTGGTGAAGGTGCCCAAACAGGAGGCTTACGGCCAGTGGTTTAAGCTCGATGAATTTGGCCTGGTGGAGCTAGCCCAGGTCGATTCTTATAACGGCATGATATTTGGCAGTTTTAACCCGGATGCCCCGACGCTAAAGGACTATCTGGGGCCGGCCATGGAATTTCTCCCCTATGCCACTTATGGCGACGGCGAAGCCCTGGAGATGGTCGATACCTATAAATATGACATCGCCGGCAACTGGAAACTGCTGGTTGATAACACGATGGATGGTTACCACGTGCCCTACGTGCATGGCGGCATGTTTGAGCAATTCGGTATCGACGGTGATGATGGTCTTGGCGGTGTTGCCCGCACGCTGGGTATCCATGGTGCCATTGACTGGGACGAATCCCGGCCCATGGCGGAACGCACTTTTAACCGCTATATGTCGATCTTTCCCAACATTACGGTGCATTACAACGCCAGTGGCGATATGTATGCGATTCGCCAGATAGAACCACTGGATGTCGATAACATGCAGGTGACCATGTGGTTGCTGGCGCCAAAGTCCACCAACACCCGAGAAATGAACGAGCGTCGTGCAGAGAAGTTCACCATGACCTGGGGACCCGGTGGCCTGTTCGGTGCGGATGATGCCCGCCAGCTTGAATGGGTACAGCAGGGTATGAAGGCGGACTGCGGTGCCCCGGTGCTGGCAGCGAGAGGCCTGGATAAAGGTGACGAAGACAACTGGGAAAGTGAGCAGTCGATGCGAGGATTTCGTATTGGCTGGAATCAGTACATGAATCAGGATTCAACCTGAGAACTAATGCGGAGTATGACTATGGCAACTACAGCGCAATCCAGCAGCGCGGTTGATCCGGCGATTGATCTACTTTATCGATACGCGGCGGCACTGGATCAGTTTGACTACGATGGCGTATTAAGTATGTTTGATAAGCCGTCGCGCTACCGGGTGCAGTGTCGGAAAAACTATGAGCGCAACGGCGTGCTACATATTGTTAACGATACCGATGATCAGTTGGGATTTCGTTTGCTTAGCCACCCCTCGTTGCGGCTGGAGCCGACGGTCCATGTCCTTGGTAATCCCAGTGCCAGACGCGACGGCGACCGTATCGAAGTGGGTGCAACTTTCAACATTGATCGAAACGGTAAGCCACTATTCAGTGGTGAATACATTGGCACTATTAAAGCCTCCGATGCCAGTTTGAAGTTTACTGAGCTGCTGGTCGTGCTTGAGGGGGATAGTGTGCCCGGCTCCGTGCAGATACCTATTTAGCAAGCCTTTATGAATCGGCACTTTTCTTATTTCTGACAGGAAGCGGCGCACCTTTGGTGCCACGTCGATGGTCTTACAAGGAGTTTTTAATGAAGTTATTTCCGTTCACCGGCGCCCAGCAGGCCGTTATTGATAAGGTAGAAAAAGTTGCTGCCGGTTTTGCCAGTCGCGCAGCTGAATATGATGAAAAAGCATGCATGCCCGAGCAGGATATTCTCGACATGCACGAGGCCGGCATGCTGCTGTCCTCGCTGGACACGAAACACGGCGGGCTTGGTTACGGTGTTCATCAGGACGATCCGCTCTGTATGTTTCTGACGATTGAGCACCTGGCCATGGTCAACCCAGCCACGGCCCACTGTTTTCAGGTGCACAGTAACTGCATGCAGATGATCAGCAAATTCTGCACCGACGAGCAGGTAAAGCGGTTTACAGAACCAACCCGGGCCCGCGGCAGGCTGATGCCCGCAGCCGGATCTGAGCCAACTTCGCACATTGTTACCGGTGGTATGAGTGCCATGGGCCAGCGGGTAGACGGTGGGTTTCTGGTCAATGCGACCAAGCATTACGTGACCAATGCCCCCGGTTCAGAGCTGATGTGGGTGATGGTGAAGGACAGTGAGACCGAACGTGACATCATGCTGATTATTCCGGCTGATGAACTGGGTATCTCTACCGACGAGAGCTTCTGGGATCCGATCGGTATGCGCGCCTGTGTTAGCCCACAAATGACTTTTAAGGATGTCTTTGTGCCCCAGGAAAACTTAATGGGTAGTCCGGGTGATTTTTTTGGCGATAACTGGCTCGGGAAAATCAATCTGGGTTTCACGGCGACCTATGTCGGCGCTATGCGTGGTATCTACGAATACGTACTTAAGTACATGAAAGAAAAAGGCCGCAGTAGTGATGTGCAACGCCAGCAGTATGTGGGTGAGATGAAGTCCCGTATCGATGCGATACGGCTATTGCTTTATACCGCTGTCACTAACTTTAAAGACGATGAAGCCGGCGCCATGCTTATGGTAGAAGAGGCCAAATGGCTCGCGGTTGATTCGTCTGACCGGTTTAGTTATCTACTGGGTCAGGCAGCTGGCTCGACACTGCTGATGCGTAAACACCCGATAGAACGGCTGATGCGCGACCTGCACCTACACATACTGCATGGTCGCCACTTTCTAACCATGGGCGTGGTTGGTAAAGCGGCTCTGGACGAGCCCTACATGGTGGGTCTGAGCACTTAGCGTTTATAGATGGCCGCTTGGCGACCAGCCCTCGTTAAGCAGGTGCATGGGTCACCCGGCCAGCTGGTTTTCATTAACCCGCCATCACTGAACAGGTGATGGCGGGTTTTTTTATTCTGGTCAGTAGTATTGCAGGTAGTCCGGAGTATCCGGCCTGAATTTGGCCGTCATTGGGAGAGGAAAAACCGTGGAAATTTACCAATATAGTGATTCACAGCTGCAGCTCATCGAACAGATTAAGCAGATGGCGGCGGAGAAGTTTGCCCCACGAGCCCAGGGTTACGACGATGCGGCGGAATTGCCGTTAGAGGACCTGCGGGATTTACATAAAACCGGATTTCTCACCGCCTGTCTGGATAAGGCCCATGGTGGGATGGGCTACGGTGCTGATCAGGATGACCCCCTGGCGTTCTTTCTAATCACCCAGCATATTGCCCAGGTCAATCCGGCCACAGCCCACTGTTTTCAAGTCCATAATAACTGTGTCCAGATGCTCAATGAGCTGGGCAGTGATGAGCAGATTGAACGCTTTCTGGAGCCGACGCGGGAGCGCGGAGCAGTGATACCGGGTCTGGGGTCCGAACCTAGCGTAAACGTTGTTGGTGGGGCGCTAAGCACGATAGCCAAAGATGTGGACGGCGGTGTGGTGGTTAATGGCACCAAACATTACGGCACCGATGTCACTGGTAGTGAGTGGATGTGGGTCGTAGTGCTGGATGAGAAAACTCAACGTGATCAGACGGTGATGATTCCGACCAATCACCCAGGAGTCACCACCTATGAGGAACAGTGGGAACCGGTGGGCATGCGCGCCTGTGTCAGTCCCAAGGTGACGATTGAAGATGTTTTTGTGCCGACCGCCGATATTGTTGGTGAACCGGGTGGGTTTCTTGGTAAGGGCTGGTTGCCGAAAATTAATATGGGATTCAGCGCTAACTACCTGGGCAACCTGGAAGGGGTATACCAGGGGGTCGTCAGCTACATTACGGAAAGAAATCGCGGCGACGATACCACCCGACAACGCCACGTTGGTGAAATGAAAAGTCGTATCGATGCCATTAAGCTGATGCTCTATACCGCTATTAATGGTTACCAACGCGCGCCGGAAGGTGCCCTGTTGATGATCGAAGAGGCGAAGTGGTTAGCCGTAGAGAGTGCCAACCGTTTTCATTATCTGGTTGGTCAGGCCGCGGGTCCTAGCGTGTTGTTCCGGAATCACCCGGTAGAACGTTTGATGCGGGATTTGCTTATTCATGGTCTGCACGGTCGTCATCATGTGACCGTAGAGACGGTGGGCAAAAAGGAGCTGGGGCAGCCGTTTAGATTAGGCTTGAGTGTGTAACAGGGAGCAGCAGGCGTATCCTTTTTTAGGAGGGGGGCAGGGCGATGGACAAAGTTAAGCTGGGTTCAAATTATCCAGAGATTACCGGGAACGCGGTCTTTTATAACCATGAGTGTTTTTCCCGATTTGGCATCGAGGTCGAGCAGGTTAATCCACCGAAAGAGGGGATGACCCTTAATGAGGCCTTGATTAGCGGTGCAGTGGATTTTACCCACCTGCTTAGCCACCCCATTCTGGCCGCGGTACAGGGCCATCCGGTCAAATATATTGCCGCCTATCAGGAAGATGGTTTCGAGGTGATCGCGCGACCGGAGATCAAAAGCATGGCTGATCTCAATGGCAAAAAGGTCTCTTTTGCCACGCCGATGATGAACAGGAATTTTTTCTACGCGTTTATGAGGGCAGGGGGTGATCTATCCAGTATTACCCTGGCCGGATATGGCGGTCAGATTCATCAGGAGGTGATGGGCGTTGCCATGGACGACCTGGAGTATCTGCGCGACGGCCGTATCGATGCCATGGCGCTATTACCGCCGATGAGTAGCGCTGCGATGGGGGAAGGTATGCGCTCGCTATTTCGGCATGGGGACCCCTTTCCCACACCGGTTTTCGGTCTGATGGCCCGAGACGAGATGATTCATGGCAATCGCGAACTACTGGTGGGCATGGTCGCGGCGTTGAAACAGAGCATCGATGAGTATCTGTCGGATCGCCAGTTTGGAATCGAGCTGGTGCGCCGAGTGGGGACTGCTGAAGAATATCTGGAATCGGCTTATGACATGACTCGCTACCAGATGCATCCGCTGTCGTCGTTACCGGAATTTGTCCAGCGCGAGTGGATAGAGAACGAGAAACAGCTGGAGCAGATTAACGCCGCGGTACCGCTTGCGCAGGTATTTGATTTTTCCATCGTTCGAGAAATGGAATAGGGGCGTCGCTCAGGTTGTACTTTCTCAATCAGCAGGACAAAACCGGGTAGTTTCCTGTCGGAGCGGCTTTAGCCACGAGACTCAGTTTCTGACTGCCCCCGGCTGTCGCGGCTAAAGCCGCTCCGACAGGGGGTCCCACCCACTATTCTCTCTTGTGGGAATCACTAATCCCCGACGGAGAAAGCCTCCCAGGGCCAGGCATTCAACGGCCAGGGATTGTGAAAAAGCTCCACCGCCACGGATACCTCGACCAGTGACAGCGCCGTGTTCAGCAAATTGCGTTCAGGCTTTGGTAAGTTCTCAAGATCATGGGTGTTGAGATACTGAATAGCATCGTCCAGTACCGGCTTCATCGCCTCGTAAAAGGTGATTAAATCTTCCTGAGAAGAGCGCATCCGGGTTTCGCGGCGCGCGCTTTCGCTATCCAGTGCCCATTTGTCGGCATACGGGGTCAGTTGTTGAAAGGCTGCGGGTAACGCTGTAGTCACGCGGTTTTCTCCAGCCACTGATTGACGACATACATTTGATGACGGATCGCGATTTCAAGATCGCTGGCGAGAATACTTTTGAGTGCCCCTGATTCCATCATCGACTGGGTGTCTTCCAGCGTGCTGAAATCTTCCAGTACGGCATCGCGTAGTAGTACTTTGGTGTGTTCCTGAGCGAGCAGGGCGCCCGCGTTTTCGGCCTTGATTTGATAGATATCCATCACCCAGCGAGTTTCGTTCTCGCTGATCGGCCAGAAGTTGTAGGTGAAGTACCAGCCGGGACCAACGTCACAGAAAAAATTTGGGAAGATCACATTAATATCAAACCACCAGCTTTCGTCACCGTCTGGATTGATGCCGGGATAGTCTTCGTGGGAGGTGACAAAAGCCGGGCCGTATTTGCCGACCATCATGCCGATGTCGGGTGGCAGGTATTCCATGTTTAGCCAGGCGGACAGTGACCGGTGCGGTCCATAGAAACGCGCGGATGTCAGCGCAGCACCTGGATTAAGCGGAGATCCGGCTGCTCCTGGTAATGAATCCCGGTGCACCATGATGGCGTGGAAAGCTTCCTGAAATGCATCAATGGCGACCTTCCAGTTGACCCGCGGGGTGCCTGAGTAGCGGGCGATGTGCTCACACTCTTCGTGGGGAAAGGGTTCGAGCTGCTTGCCCATGCCGCCGAGATAATCGGACAGCGTCTGCGGAGGTTGATCCATGGCATGGATAAATATAAATCCCTTCCATGTGTCCACGGAGATAGGAATAAGTCCCAGATCGCATTTGTTATGATCGCCGACAAAATATTCTTCAGCGTTCATGTGTTCGAGGGTGCCATCAAGGCCAAATACCCAGGAGTGAAATCCGCAGGTGAAACCCCGGGTATTCCCCTGTTTTTCCAGAGCCACCTTGTTGCCCCGATGGGTACAGATGTTGTGAAAGGCGCGTACCTGACCGTCTTCACCGCGAACGAGAATGACGGATGTTTTCAATACTTCAACATCGATGGTGATGTAGTCACCGGGATTGGGCAGTTCTTCTACCCGGGCAACTTCAAGCCAGCTGCGCTTGAAAATGTTTTCGCGCTCCTGTTCAAAGAACACTTTAGAAACATAGGGTTCTACCGGTAATGGGTCGTTACCCATCTCCGGCGTGTCGCTGTGTAGTTTGGTTTCAAAAATCCGCTCATTTTTTCCCATCGTCTCCGCACTCCCCAATGGATTCATCCATAGCAGGCAAAATACCAGTTGGGCCGGGAATTGCCAATAGGTGTCATTCAGACTGAAAGAGCTCACGGAGCGACATAACGCAGATCACAACCTTCCTGTTCGCAGGGTGATTTGAAGCGCGGTGATAGCGCCGGAGGATATTTATCTGGATTGATTAATCAGCCTAAGGGGCCTCTCCGACTCTGCCGACCTGGGCGCGGCAGTCGTCGCTTCTTCGACTCTGGCGTAAAAATCGAACTATCGCTGACCCCGAGAGGGTATCAATGGAATGCCAGAGTATCCTGACAGAGCTCAATTTGCTAAATCAGTGTTTAGTTTTTTTGTTTCTGCTTCGCGGCTATCTGGCTGTCTGAGCAAGGGTACCTTCTCGCAGGGCACTACAGGTCCGGCGGAAAATCGGCCGACTAGCGCCGCCGATTTTCCGCCGGACAAGTGCCGCAGAGTTGTGAGTCTTTCCGGGGGGCTAGCCCCGGCTTTTCGGGCGCTGGTCGACTTATCCGCTTCTGGATTGCAAATGGTAGTTAGCTGCGCAGGGCCTTACGGCTGAGCTTGCCGGTCGGTCCTTTCGGTAACTCTTCCACAAATTGATAATCCCGCGGACGCTGGTAATGCGAGAGAGGGGACGCGCAGACAAAATCGTGGAGCTCCTCGGCGGTGAGGGAGGAGTCCTTCAGTGCAACAAAAGCGGTGATCCGTTGACCCCACTGCTCGTCCTTAATGCCCACCACCGCGACTTCGGTAACCTGTGGGTGGTCGAGAATGGTCTGTTCTATCGGTGCTGGCATGACATTAATGCCACCCGAGATAATCATGTCATCGATACGGCCGTTGATGTACAGGTAGTTATCCTCATCCAGCCGGCCAAGATCACCCGAGTGCCACCAGCCATCCTCAAACACCTTACGGGTGAGTGCGGGATCGGCCCACATTTCGTTGGAAACGGACGGCCCGCTGACGATAATTTCCCCCTCTTCGTTGGCCGGTAGCTCGTCATCAACCGTCCCGCCCGGCTCGATAATGCGAATCTCGCCATTGAGCAGGGGTTTGCCGACGCTTTCGATACGCTCTGGAGTCATATCCTTGGAGAACATGATGGTGCCGCCACAGAGCAGGGTTTCCGTGGTGCCGTAAATGTTGATGATATTGGGGGTGATCTGGGTGCGAATTTTTTCCAGGGTTGGGCCGTCGATGACCTCACCGGCAAAGCCGGCCAGTTCCACATTGCTTAGATCGTAGCCACTGATATCCATCTGGAACAACATCCGCCAGATGGTCGGGATCAGCACGCACATTGTGCATTTTTCATCCTGCAAAGTCTGCATGTAGCGCTGGGGATGAAAGTGGGCCATGAACACTGATTTAGCACCCACGTTCATGAGTGGGAATACCGCGTTGGACCAGCCGGTAAAGGAGGTCGAAATGGGCACCAGCTGGCAGCTATGGGGGTTGGATCCCCAGATATAGGCACCGCCACGGGCGCTCTCCACCGTGGGCCCATTGCGGTGAATCACGCCTTTGGGAATTCCGGTGGTTCCGGAGGAGAGACAGATCAACGCGATGTCCTGAGCATCAATGGCCATTGGCTCGAAATCCATCTCGTACTGGTCAAGCTGATCGGGGATAACTACGTCATTGCCGCGGATTTCTTCATCCGTGGTTACGCCGCTGCGGGCCCCGACATACCCGGTGATGCCCGGGCAGAGTTCGCGTAATTCGTCGACCTGATCGCTGAGCGAGGGGTCGTAAACCAGGATCCGTGGAGAAAGTCTTTCGAGGGTCTTTACCAGCAGTGATGTCGATTCACGCACATGCAGTGCGACGGGAATGGCACCGAGTTCATAGGCCGCAAATAGCGCCACCACGTGGTTAGCGGATGGCAATAGCATCATCGCTACCCGGTCGCCCTTGCGCACCCCCATGCCGTGATAGATGGCCGCGGCTCGCCGCACCTTGTCCAGTAGCTCAGCATAGGTGTACCGATAACTTTCATCGACCGCGGCTTCGTTGTCTGGAAAATATCGCGCTGACCGATGCAACATGCCCCGCACGGTCAGGTTTTTAACGTTTGCCATCTCCTCCTCCCCAGGTGTCGATCACTAATTGCGTCCTTGGGGATTGTAATCAGCATTTGGCTGTACAGGCCAGAAAGTTCCTCGAATAAAACGTCTGATAAGGTGGGGAGGTGGTTGATGGTGAGGGATATCTTCTGGTTGCCCTGCGCTGGTTCAAGGCCCATTCTTAACGGCAATAGACCCGTACAGAATTAGATAAACTCAGTGACATTGGCTGGCGGTAGAAGTCGGTATTCGGGTTTATTGAACAGACAATAAAAAAATGGAGGAGAGGAGATGGCAGGTCGCACTATTCGTAGGCAAGTTGCGCTGGTAGGAATCGGCGAGACCACCTATTACAAGCGGGGAAAATCCCCTGATAGCGAGTTCAAGCTCTGCATCGACGCTATTCGCAACGCCTGCGCCGATGCAGGTATCGATGCTCGTGATATCGATGGCTTTAGTTCTTACAGCGATGACCGTAACGATGCCATGCGGCTCAGCAGTGCACTCAACCTGCGTGAGCTGAACTATTCGGTGATGCAGTGGGGCGGTGGTGGCGGTGGTGTCATGGCCGCCATTGCTAACGGCGCCGCTGGCATCCTGGCGGGCTATTGCGACACAGTGGTGGTGCATCGGGCGTTGGCTCAGGGGCAGTTTGGCCGTTTTGGTCAGGCCCAGGATACGCCCGTCATCCCCGGCGAATATGGCCACGTGATGCCCTACGGGGTGATGTCTGCGGCGCAGCTGTTCGGGTTTCGCATTCAGCGGTTTATGCACGAACACGGTATCGGTCAGGAGGCATTGCGCGCCATTGCCATGGCCAGCTATCACCATGCGCAGAACAATCCACGGGCGGTCATGCATGGCAAACCACTGACTGAGCAGATGTATGACGATTCCCGCTACATTACCGAACCATTACATCTGTACGATTGCTGTCAGGAAAACGATGGAGCTGCAGCGGTGGTGCTGATGTCTGCCGAGCGAGCGGCTGAGATCACTGACCGGCCTGTCTATCTGCTTGGGGCCGCTATGGGTTCAGCACCGCAGCAGGGGGCGGAGGCGGGCGGCATCAGTTATCACAATGCTCCGGACTACCCGACAGCAAACTTTAAAACTCTGGCACCGAAAGCCTTCGCGATGGCGGGAATAAAACCAACAGACATTGATGTGGTGCAGAGTTATGAAAACTTCACCGGCGGGGTGATGATGGCGATGATCGAGCACGGATTATGTTCGCCGGAAGAGGCTAATAATTTTTTCGTGCCGGAGAACCTGATCGTCGGCGGAAAATTACCGCTCAACACCAGTGGCGGCAATCTGGCTGAATGTTATATGCACGGTCTCGAACTGGTGGTGGAAGGGGTGCGCCAGTTGCGGGGCGATTCCACCAGTCAGGTGGCGGACCCACGTCACTGTTTATGTATTGGTGGGCCGCTGGTCGGACCAGTGAGTACCCTGATATTGGGATCGGCCGATACGGGGCCGACAACGGAGGGAGGAGTCGGCGCATGAGTAATGAAGAGTTGGAAAGTCAGTGGGTTCTGCCGGCGGGACTGCCAAAGCCCATACCTTCTTCAGAAGGGCTGGGTAAGGAATTCTGGGCCGCCACGCTAGAACATAAGCTGGTCATTCAGCGCTGCACCGACTGTCGTCACTGGCAGTGGGGACCAGAAATTATCTGTCGCGCCTGTGGCGGTGAGCAGCTGGGTTATGAGTCGGTGGAACCGGCGGGTGAAATCTACAGCTGGCAACGCTGCTGGTACCCGGTTCACCCGGCATTAAAGGAGACGGTGCCTTATCTGGTGGTTATGGTAGAGCTCGATTCAGCACCGGGTGTGCGGTTAATTGGTAATCTCGTCGGCGATGGACAGCAGTCGTTAGCGGTTGGCGATCGGGTGACAGCACTGTTTGAAGATCACCCGGGAGATGAGCCATACACCCTGGTGCAGTGGCAGCGAGCTTAGGCTGCGTTATCGTCTTCGGGATAAAGTTCGTGGAGTAATTTCCGTAGGTGAACGAGGGCGTCGTGGCTGGTGTAAATACCGGCAAGTTTTTCCTCTTTCATAATGAGAACCGCGTGCTGGTTCTGCTCGATCAGATGAGTAAGAACCTTGTCGAGGGTGTCGTGTGTCTGGAATTTGGGTGTGTCGGGTTGGCAGTAGGTAGCCAGGGAATTAACCGGTTCACCAGCGATAACCGTGGTCTGCAACTGCGCTGCAGAGACCAGTCCGACCACCTTATTACCGGATTTGACCGGCAGGTGATGGATGTTGTGTCTGGCCATTTCAGCGAGCGCCTCTGCAGGAGAACTCGTGACGTCGACGGCCCAGGGAAATGGGTGCATATGGCTGGTAAGCGTTGGCATTTGGCGCATCGGTTTTCTCCAGAGATACAGGCCTGACAGGATCGCGGATCAAGTTTGGTCGACGCGGTGAAATCCTGCAATGACTTAGGACATTTCACCAGAGGGCTGGGATGGGCGCGGTAAAAATTTGCTGCCATACTCGGTTTAGGTGAAGATTGGCGTTTCCGAGTTTGGAACTTACACTAAAAAGACAGGAACAGAAGGGATGGTGACACCGGCGTGGCAGGTATTTAACCTGGAAGAGTTGATGGCCAAAGCCCGTAAGGACAATGCTGACTATCAGGAATTTATTCACGAACCGAGCATGAGCTGTGGCATCTACCACCTGAAGGCCGGTTCAACGGACATGCAGGGGTATCACGACGAAGACGAGGTTTACGTGGTGCTCGAAGGTAAAGGCCAGCTTCGAGTAGGAGACGATAATCAGGAGGTTGTTCCTGGTGCTGTACTGTTCGTTCGTGCGTCAGAGGATCACGCTTTTTTCGAGATCGAAGAAGACATGACCATGCTTGTGTTATTCGCGGCAGCGGTATCGGGGTTGCGTTAGCTCGGATTTACGGAATCCCGTTCAGCGGGGTTCATACGGTTAGCGTCACCCGATAGTTTTTCGCTAAAAAACAGCAGCGTACAGAGTGTCGCCAGCAACATAGGGCCACCAAGGCTGGTGAAATAGCCCGATATGCCCCACCAGGCGATTACCGTACCGCCGATAAGTGATCCAATAATACTCCCCAGCCGACCGGCGCTGATTGCCCAGCCAAGGCCAGTGGCTCGAATGGGGGTTGGATAGAGTTCGGCGCAAAAGTAATTAAGGGCGATCTGAGGCAAGGCCACACAGACGGTAAACGGAATAACCAGTGCAGTGATCATGCCCCACTGTAGCCCCATTGAGGCCAGCAGTAGCGCCAGTACCGCGCCCAGGCTAAACAACACGATCATGCTTTTGCGCGTGCCAAAATGCTGAATCACGGCGGCCCCGGGTAAAAACGTGAGTAACGCGGTAATACCCATGACGGCGCCAATCAGCGATGCCTGTCGAATGTCCAGACCACTCTCGGTGAGTGCCGTCGGTAACCAGAGCAGGTACATGTACCAGGTGATCCAGTTAAAAAAATAGACCACCCAGGTGGCTAGCGTGGAGCGCCGGTAGGTGGGTGTTAGCAGGGCGCTCACGGATGCGGTTGGCGCTGATTGTTCCGTGAGCACAAAAGTATCGGAGTCCCGGTATTTGTTCTCGCCGACAATCCTGTTCAGCGTATCGGCAACTTTTGCATTGTTGGTGGGGCCTCGACTGACCAGAAAACGGATTGACTCCGGATAAACCCACGCCAGCCAGGGCAGTATGAGCAGGGGTACCACCCCGCCAATAATAAAGACCGCCTGCCAGCCAAAACTGGGGACCACGGCCGAGGTCAGCAGGGCGCTGATCGGTGCTCCAGAACCCGTACCTAAAAAACCGATGACCATCGCCGCATTGCGGTGCCTGGCCGGCGAATATTCAGCCAGTAACGCAACCATCACCGGTTGAGCGCCGCCAATCGCGATGCCGGCAACAAATCGCCAGAATATCAGTGTGGACATGTCGCCTGCGGCGGCAGTCGCTAACGCCGCCACGCCAAAAATACCCACACTGAGCAGAATCGCTCGTTTACGACCCCACCGATCAGCGATGTTGCCCAGCAGCATTGCCCCAACGGCCATGCCAATGGTGCCAGCGGCAAATATTTTGCCTAAATCAGAGAGGGGAATGTTCAGGTCATCGACCAGGGCCGGGGCGACGTAGGCGATAGCGCCGTTCTCAAATCCGTCGATGATTCCCACCAGCAAACAGAGTCCCGCCACCTGCCATTGATATCGACTCAGCCGGGCCTCATCGATGACCGTGACGACCTCGACGGGGGAGGGAGGGCGCTGGACATGGTCGGAACCATTATTCATGGCTGAATTGTCACTCGATGGATGGGCTGGTTGCGATGAGAGTGGGCACCTTGCTACCTACCCGATCAGGGATTGGCAGGAAGCGAAACTAATGCTGAGCGAAGTTCGGTCAGCCACTCCTTGAGCGTTGCGGTGTTGCTCGGTCCGATTCTAATCAGCTGCTTTTGGGCGCCGGGTAAGGCTTCTATTGCCGGGTCTACATACTGAAAAAGCACCGATTCATGTTTTAACGCCAGGGGTGTCTCGAACACCGGGGTATCCAGCAGCAGGTCGATCGCGGATAGCATTGCGCGATCCAGGTTCTCGGCTGGGTAGCCCAATCCGCCATAAGCCATTTCAAGTAGCGGTCGGGTCCAGTGGAAAAAGTCGGCTGCGCGGTTGGTGTCGATCGCCGTAATATTTTTTATCAGCGGTTGATAACGTTGGAAATTTTCGTCGCCCATCAATAATGGCTTGCGCTGGTTGCTGCTTATAAAGGGGGTGTTGGGGCGGGGAAAGGGCAGTAACTTAGCGATTACCTCACCCCTGGATAATCCATCCAAAAAAGCAATGCATCGTTCCAGAAAATGATCATCACCGATTGTCGGCAGCAGGTTTTTATCCAGGTTTAACGTTCGCCACTGCGCTGTTTCTAACTGCGTTTTTAGAAACTCATTGGCCTGACTGTAGTGGGGAAGTGGGGGAGTTGCTGGCCGTGCCGTCGATGTTGGTGAATCGTCTACCGCTAACGAGTCTGTGGTTCGGGGAATGGTGTCACGCTTTCCTGGGAGGGGGGTTACATCAGCTGGCTGCGTGGCTGCGGCTGGATTCGGTTCCGACAGAGCCGAATCCGGGACAGATTCCGGTCGAGTAGTGGAATAGACATAAATGCCTGCCAGCAGTGATACCACGCCAGCGACCAGCCACCCCATCCGCAAAAAGCGATGACGGCCTGGACGAGTATCGTGGTTAGGAGGATTATCTGCGTCGGTTGGCATGAGCGAAGTCCTGACTGATTTTTAACACCTTTTCCCCGGGAAAAGGGGCCGACCGAGGTCGCCTGAATGGAATCGGGTGCGCCGTCGATAGTGACATATTCAGATCGCAGTGCCTAAATTTTCTCATCACTTACCGAGATTCGGTAGGCGGTTTTTCGGTGATATTACGAAAGTGAGCAGCGTCGGCGATGCTTGCTATGCTACTGCCTGCTCAAGGTCGATGTTTGGAAACGGAAGATTTCCCTGAGCATTAAGCTGAGGAGGCGATCGGTCTCTTTCAACAATGGTATGAAAAGGAGGAAAGTGGATGAGTCAATACGAATGCGTGAACCTGGCGATCGAGGGTGATGTGGCAACGGTCGAGTTAAATCGGCCTGAAAAGCGGAACTGCTTAAGCCCCACGTTGCACCTCAATATGGTCGAAGCGCTGAAAGAGGTGGTCGCCGCTAAATGTAAGGTGATGGTGATAACCGGGGCCGGTGAATCTTTTAGCGCGGGAATGGATCTGGAACAGTGCTTCCTGGAGCCGTTTGATGATCCGGATCGATTCAACGAAGTGAATGCAGCCTGCTTTGAGTGGTTCACTCATTTAAGGAATTTTCCGGCGGTGACCGTTGCCAAGGTCAATGGCTGGGCGTTCGGAGGTGGCTGGGAAATTGCTAGCATCTGCGACATCGTCGTGGCGGCGGAAGAGTCGGTCTGGGGGCTGTCAGAGATTAATTTTGGTATTTTCCCCGGTGGCGGTGCCACCTGGTCTTATGCCCATAACATGACTCGCAAACAGGCACTTTATTACGCGCTGACCGGTAACACGCTGACCGGCAAACAGGCCGTTGATCTGGGGCTGGCCACCATTGCCGTACCCCTGGCGAATCTGGACGCCGAGGTCGATCAGGTGATTGCCGACCTGGTGGGTAAGGGCAGAGTCGTGCTGCGTAAGACTAAAGAGGTCTATGAGAAATCTCTCGGCATGACATTCGAGGAATCCATCGAATGGGAAATGGCGAAAATGTGGGAGCTCTCCCGCGAAACGAACGACGACTGGGTGCGGACAGCACTCAAGTCTTTTTCCAAACGAGAATTCAAGCCTGGCCTGCAGAGTTATGAGCTTAAAAACGACGTCTGATCGAAACCTGGCGTTATGATCCGAGCCGGACTCGCTGGATTAGCGCAGCCACTGAGTCCGGCTTTTTTTATTCCAGCGCATCCAGGTTTTCTTGCCCTACTGCAGCAGTGACAACACGCTTTGCGGTGAAGAATTGGCCTGGGCGAGCATGGCGGTACCCGCCTGTTGCATGATTTGGGCACGAGTGAGTTCGGCGGTCGCCTGAGCAAAATCGGTATCCTGAATTCGACTGCGAGCGGCGGATAGATTCTCCGCTGCAGTCTGACTGGACGTCAGGTTTCGTTGTGCATTCAGGGACAGCACATTGCTGTTGATTACGTTGGCCACCGGACTGGCGCTCCACGGCATTTGGTGATGAGTGAGAAGCGGCAATTGTTTGCCGCCCGGTGGTATTAGCCGACCCGTTTAGTAATTCTTTCGGGTTTTTTACGGGAGAAGATGGCGGTTGTTTGTTACTGCTCGCCGTTTAGCGATTGTGGTCACCCGTCTTCGTAGCCGTTTGGTCCTGGTCTATCGGTGCTCCTGTACAGAGTGAGGTCCGGTTGTCGAGGGTTCAGTCGGGGTTAAGCGGAGCCAACGGCGACGGCTTTTCCTGCGCAGAGGAGTGTTCCGGATCTCCGGCGGTACTGACTGCGTTCCAGAGTTGCTCTCCGCTCCAGACGCTTGCGGATTCGCCATAAAGGGCCCTGGCTAGATGGCTGATCTGGTCGGCAAGCTCGCCGGTTTCTTTTAATGCCAGCGACTCCAGACTTGGCGGGGGCTGGTCGGGGTATCGCAACATTCCCCACGCTAGTAATTGTTTGGCGGCCAGCTGTTTGTCGTTGGCCCGGCAGGCGAGTTTTAACGCCTGGATAACCTGACGATGCCCGATCTCTTCGCCCCGGAGCCTGCCGCCCCGTCGGTCCCGTTGCCAGAGCCAGCCGGTGATCCCCCAGCCCAGTGCAAAAAATCCAGCGAGTGCCCAGGGTAAGGCGGTATCACCTGAAAATATGGGTGATGGCTTATCAGCATGCCCAGAGGGCCCATTCGAACCTGATTTGGTTGCCGGTGTCGTCACCGCTGGTGCTAATGGTGAGGTATCCGTGGGCGTTTTGTTAAGTTCCCGGTTAGTCGGACTTCCGGCGGCGGGTAATACCGGTATTTCAACGGCTGGCAAGTAGGCGGTTTCCAGTTGTTCGCTGTCCGTATTCCACCAGGGGATTTCAATGGCCGGGAGTTTCAGGATGCCGCTCTGTTGTGGAATCAGAGCGATTTTCTCTTCTCGCTCCGCGACGATGCCGCTGTGGTCAGCGCGCGCCTGCAGTTGCGGCTGGTCGCGGTAACTGCGCACGCCATCCGGCAGGGGTAGCTCAATTTCGGGTAACTGGCTGGCGGCGAGTCCCTCCGCGCTCAGGCGAATGATTCGGGTGACCGGTTCTCCGACGCGAAACTCCGGGTTAGGTTCGCTCCATTCCGCGCTGAGCACCAGGTTTCGGGCGGGTAACCACTGATTGCCGTGGAAATTTTCGGGGACAGGCCGAACTTCCAGTTTGACCGGGTCGGATTGGACACGCAGGCGGCGACCACCGCCAAAAGAACCAAACCCAAAGCGACTACCGCCGCCAACATCGCCTTCAAATTGCAGGGGGGTGATGGTAATCGGCCCGCTACTCTGGGGTAAAAGAGCGTAATTACGTTCCACCACTCGGTAACGACGACCCGCCTGATTAGCGGGGTAATTGCGATCCTCACCCAGCTTCTCAATGACCAGATCACCGCCTTCGGCGGCTGTTGGTTCGCTCAAAACCGCTGAATTTAGATTGATAGCGTGGTAGAGCTTTACTTTAAGTAACACCTGCTGCTGAACGTAGGGGGACCGAGGATCCGCCTCGACTTCGATAAAAATATCAGCCGTTGCCGCCGAGTCGCGGGAATTAGCGCGGGTGGGCTCGCCGACTGTCACGGCTCGGGCCGGGCTGTAATCCCGACCAAACGGGATCGGCGGGATCACCAGATTGCCCTGGCGTCGGGCCATCAGGTCCAGTGTCCAGGTTTTGGTGCGCGAAATGTCACCATTAATCATCGAGATACTGCTGCTGCTCTGGTTCGAGAGGACCTCAAAGTCGGTGGTGAGTCCGGAAAAATCGGGTTCCTCATCGATACTACCGGTGGCGGTGTAGACGAGCCGAAAAGACTCGTTAATGCTGAGTCGGTCAGGCAGTACCTGGAGGTCAATCTGAGCCGCAAACAGGGACTGGGCAGGTAGCCATGCGAGGAGTAATCCCAGCAGTAAAAGCCGGTGAAAATTCCCCCGGTTAGCAGACCCCGGGTTTAGCAATTGCATGGCGAGTTTCACCAGCCACCTCCTTGTTGATTGTCACTGCGATTACGCCGCTGGTACTGATACTGAAATTTTCGTCGCAATAACCCGCCCGGGTCGTCAGGTATGCGCCGTAGCCACTGTTCGGTCGCCTGGCGGGTTTCGTCATCCATCTCCTCTGCGCTCTGGCTAGCGGCAGGTGGTGAGGAGTCGTCTGGCTGGGCCGGTTCCTCATCTGCTGTTTGGACACTGGCATCCTGGTCGTTGTCAGACCCTTCATTTTCAGGGGATTGCTCGGCATTCTGTTCTTGCTGGTCGTCCGCTTCATCCGATTCTGGTGAGGTCTGGTCACCACTCGGGTCATCCGACTGGCTGCCTGATTGATCTTCGGAAGGGGACTTTTCCCCGGATTCCCCGGAATTTTCCTGCTGGTCGCCCGATTCTCCCTGATCGCCAGAATCCTGTTGCTGCTTTTGTTGCTGTTCAAGTTGTTGCTGCACCAGCTCTCGATTAAAGCGGGCATCTTCATTGTCAGGCTGTTCGGTTAAGACCCGGTCATAATCTTCCAGTGCGCCCTGATAATCGCCCATTTGAGCTTTGGCGTTGCCACGGTTGTAAAGGGAGTCCGGATCGCTCCGGTCACTCAGCGCCTGCGCTGCACCCTCGTAATCGCCCTGTCGGTAGCGGGCCGCTGCCTGCCAGGCGGGATCTGTAAATGCCTCGACTGCCGCCGGGTTGTCGCCCCGGTCGAACGCCTGCTGGGCTTGCTGGTCAGGGGTTTGCCAGAGATTTTTCCACTGCTTCTGCCAGTTGTCCGGCCATTCCACTGCGGCCGCGGGCGGGGGCATTAAAATGACTGCCAGCAGAACGACCAGGAAACCTCGCCGGAACGCTAGAGCTGCAAGCAGTATCAGGGGTAGTAATAGCCAGGGGCCTTCCTCCTGCCAGAGATCGGCGCGGCGATCCTCCTGAGCATCACCACTGGCTAACTCCACCCGGCCGGAACCGCCAAGCAGGTGGTCGATATCGGCCCCATCGCCGCTGAGTCGGGCATAACGTCCACCACTGCTGGCTGCTAGTGCCCGCAGGGGTGTCTCCTCCAGTTTCGGTAAAACGATATTGCCACTGCTATCTTTTAAAAATCCGTTGCCGGTGGCAATGGGGGCTCCCTCCCGGGTGCCGATGCCAAGCACTGACACCGGGTAGTCACCCGCGGCGTCGATGAGTTCTTCGATATCGTCCTGTTCAGCCAGTCCATCGGTGAGTAGCCAGATATTGCCTTTCACCAGCCCGGCCTGCTTTAGCAGCTGGTTCGCCAGAGTGATGGCCGCCAGGGCATTGCTGCCCTGGGCCGGCATCAGCGTAGTGTCCAGGGCGGGTAGTTGCAGTTCAAGCGTCGAGCGATCGTCGGTGAGTGGGGTCACCGTAAACGCATCGGCTGCATAAACCAGCAGTGCGATCTGGCCATCGGGCCAGGCGTCAATGATGTCACTGATCTTAAACCGTGCGCGGCTGATTCGGTCTGGCGTGAGGTCGGTGGTGTTCATCGACCGAGACAGATCGAGCGCCAGTACGATGCCGCTCTGGTTACGAAACAGGGGTTGGGGTAATTCCCGCCAGGCGGGACCGGCTATCGCCAGTACGGCCAGTAGTCCCGCCAGCGTGACGATGGCCATGGTCTTATAGCCAGGGGATGTGTTACCGCCTTTCAGTAGATAGGGGAGCAGCTCCCGATCGACGTGGGCAGGCCAGTCGCCACTATTACTGCGACGGATGGCGACCACCAGCAACCCGGTCAGGGGCAGGAGTAGCCAGAGCCATTCGGGGCGTAAAAAATGGAAATTGGCGAGATCGGTCATGGTTTCCAGGCTCGATAAAGCATGAGAATCATTGTTACGCCAATGGCTCCCCCGAGTGGCCAGTGGAACAGGGCGGTTTTCGGGCGGAATAGCTGGGTCTCTTTAACTGTCGGTTCGAGTTCATCGAGCAGGGCATAAATGGTGGCCATTTCCTCGGTGTCACGGGCACGAAAATAACGCCCGCCAGTCTGCTCCGCAATGGCGGTCAGGGTGGCCTCATCAAGCTCTGAGGAGGGGTTGACCCGGCGGCTGCCAAAAAAACTGCGGACCATCATTTCGTCAGCCCCGATACCCACGGTGTAAATTTTCAGCCCTTCCTGAGCTGCCAGCTGAGCCGCCTGCAAAGGCTCAACGTTGCCCGCTGTGTTGGCACCGTCGGTCAGTAAAATTAACACCTTGTCGGCTTCGGGCTGTTCGCGAAGTCGTTTAACCGCCAGGCCGATGGCGTCGCCAATGGCTGTCGCTTTTCCCGCCAGGCCGATTACGGCTTCATCCAGCAGGGTGTTAACGGTGGTGCGGTCGAAGGTAAGCGGTACCTGCAGGTAGGCTTCTTCGCCAAACAGAATCAACCCCAGGCGGTCGCCCTGGCGGCGCTTGATGAATTCAGTGGCCACTGCTTTGGTGGCCTGTAATCGATCGACGTTAGTGCCATTAAGGCGAAAGTCCTTTACTTCCATGCTGCCGGACAGATCGACCGCCAGCAGCATGTCGCGACCGCTGATGGGTATTTCTACCGGCTCGCCGAGCCACTGCGGGCGGCAGCTCGC